>JAEEGJ010005335.1_pt1 | contig 40700 bp, 34 predicted proteins | sample 8958761 | NCBI WGS metagenome assembly JAEEGJ01 (sample SAMN16246546, study PRJNA631951) | gut metagenome | biome: gut microbiome; feature: rumen; material: RS-attached | host: Bos | place: Iran: Karaj | collected 2018-10 | reverse complement strand
GAGGAGTTCCATGGGACAGAGAACAGACATACACAAAGTGCTGATAATCGGTTCAGGACCTATTGTTATCGGGCAAGCGTGTGAATTTGACTATTCAGGAACGCAGGCGTGTAAGGCGCTTCGTAGTCTTGGATATGAGATCGTACTCGTTAATTCAAATCCGGCGACTATTATGACAGACCCGGAAATGGCAGATAAGACGTATATCGAGCCACTTAATGTGGATCGTGTTGCAGCAGTTATTGAAAAGGAAAGACCGGACGCTCTTCTACCTAATCTTGGTGGACAATCTGGTCTTAATCTTTGTTCTGAGCTATATCAGGCAGGTATTCTCGATAAATACAATGTAAAAGTTATAGGTGTTCAGGTTGACGCTATTGAGCGTGGAGAGGACAGAACCGAGTTCAAAAAGACCATGGATATGCTTGGCATTGAGATGGCTCGTTCCAAGGCATGCTACAGCATAGAAGAGGCACTTGCTGAAGCAGATGAGCTCGGCTATCCCGTAGTTCTTCGTCCCGCTTATACAATGGGCGGCGCCGGCGGCGGACTTGTTTACAACAAGGAAGAACTTCAGACCGTTTGCGCAAGAGGACTTCAGGCTTCTATCATTCATCAGGTTCTTGTTGAGGAGTCTATCCTCGGATGGGAAGAGCTTGAGCTTGAAGTGGTTCGTGATAAAGACAACAACATGATCACTGTTTGCTTTATCGAGAACGTTGACCCTGTCGGTGTTCACACAGGTGATTCATTCTGTACAGCGCCTATGCTCACTATTGATGAGGACCTTCAGAAAGAGCTCCAGCGTCAGGCTTACAAGATCGTAGAGCACATCGGCGTTATCGGTGGAACCAACGTGCAGTTCGCACATGATCCGGTATCCGGACGTATCATCGTTATTGAGATCAATCCCAGAACATCCCGTTCTTCAGCCCTTGCCAGCAAGGCTACAGGCTTCCCAATCGCACTTGTTTCGGCTAAGCTTGCTACAGGCCTTACACTTGCAGAGCTCCCCGATTCCAAATTCGGAACCCTTGATAAATATGTACCTAACGGAGACTATGTAGTAGTTAAGTTCGCTCGTTGGGCATTTGAAAAGTTCCACGGAGTGGAAGATAAGCTTGGTACTCAGATGCGTGCGGTAGGTGAAGTTATGAGTATCGGTAAGAACTTCAAAGAGGCATTCCAGAAGGCCATCAGATCCCTTGAGAAAGATCGCTACGGCCTTGGCGCTATCGAGAAGTTTGAGAAGATGGACAAGAAAGAGCTCCTTCGCCTGTTAAAAGATGCTTCTTCAGAGCGCTACTTCCTTATGTATGAAGCAATGAAAAAGGGCGTAACTGTAGATGAGCTCTTTGATATCACAAAGGTTAAGCACTATTTCCTCAATCAGATAAAAGAACTTGTGGATGAGGAAGTTGAGCTTGTTAATAAGTACAAAGGAACTGTTCCCGCAGCTTCAGATCTTATCGCAGCCAAGGAAGACGGTTTTGCTGATAAGTATCTTGCAAAGGTTCTCGGCGTAACTGAGGACGATATCAGACAGGGACGCGAGAAGGCAGGCCTTACAGAGAGCTGGGACGGCGTTCACGTATACGGAACAAACGGAAGCGCATATTATTACTCAACATATCAGAATGAGGATAATGCAGGCGCCAATGAAACTCCCGATTCAGCAGGAAATAACAAGATCATGATCCTCGGCGGCGGTCCCAACAGGATCGGACAGGGTATCGAGTTCGACTACTGCTGCGTACATGCAGCCATGGCTCTTAAGAAGCTCGGCTTCGAGACGATCATTGTCAACTGTAACCCTGAGACTGTTTCAACAGACTATGATACTTCAGATAAGCTCTATTTTGAGCCTCTTACTCTTGAAGATGTACTTCAGATTTATAGAAAAGAAAAGCCTCTTGGCGTAATTGCTCAGTTCGGAGGTCAGACTCCTCTTAACCTTGCAGCTAAGCTTAAGGAAGAGGGCGTTAACATCCTCGGTACAACACCTGAGGTTATCGACCTTGCAGAGGACAGAGATCAGTTCAGAATGATGATGGATAAGCTCGGGATCCCGATGGCTGAATCAGGCATGGCTTCTGATGTTGAAGGGGCAAAAGAGATCGCGGCTAAGATCGGTTATCCCGTAATGGTGCGTCCTTCATTCGTTCTCGGTGGTCGCGGAATGGAGATCGTTCGCGACGAAGAGAGCATGGAAGGATACATGAAGGCTGCTGTTGGTGTAACTCCCGACAGACCTATCCTTATCGACAGATTCCTTCACAACGCACTTGAGTGTGAAGCTGATGCTATAAGCGACGGAAAGGAAGCATTTGTTCCTGCTGTTATGGAGCATATCGAGCTTGCGGGTATCCACTCAGGAGACTCTGCTTGTATCATTCCTTCCAAGCACATTTCCGAGAAGAATCTCAGAACTATTGAGGAATATACCAAGAAGATCGCTGTAGAGATGAACGTTGTCGGACTTATGAACATGCAGTATGCGATAGAAGACGACACTGTATATGTTCTTGAGGCCAATCCTCGTGCATCCAGAACAGTACCGCTTGTTTCGAAAGTATGCGGAATCAAGATGGTTCCCGTTGCTACAGATATCATCACTGCTAGTCTTACAGGAAGAAAATCTCCTGTGGAAGACCTTATTGCAGCCAAGAAGAATACAGAGCCTGCATACTACGGCGTAAAAGAGGCAGTGTTCCCGTTCAATATGTTCCCTGAGGTTGACCCCGTTCTCGGACCCGAGATGCGTTCAACAGGAGAGGTACTTGGACTTGCCAAGACTCCCGGCGAAGCATTCTTTAAGGCTCAGGAAGCAGCAAATGCGGCACTTCCTACAGAAGGTGCGGTTCTTATATCACTCAACAATGAGGATAAGCCCAATGCTTCAGCGCTTGCCAAGAGCTTTGCTGAAGACGGATTCAAGATCTACGCAACAGGTAAGACCTATGATCTTATTAAGGAAGCGGGAATTGAAGTCGGAAAAGTCATGAAGAATTATGAAGGCGGAAGACCCAACATCGAGGATCTTATCAAGAATGATGAGGTTCAGCTCATTATCAATACTCCTATCGGCAAAGATACCGAGCACGATGACGGATATGTTCGCCGCGCAGCTATAAAAGCAAGAATACCTTATATCACAACCGTAGCCGCTGCTAAGGCTGCAGCAGAGGGAATTCATGAAGTTAAGACCAAAGGTTGCGGCAACATCAATTCTCTTCAGGATTATCACGGTCAGCTGTAAAAACCTAAATTGTTCTTACAGCTCCTCATCATATGAGACATCCAATATATCATCAAAAGGGATCTTGGTATTTACTATTTGAAGTATGCGAGCGACTTCGTCAAACCTCGCAACCATGCCTGTGACCTTCAGGTATTCGCCTTTATGGAAATAGACGCAGGTTATGATCCTACCCTTTTTGATATTATGCATTTTCTTATCGAGCTCTTCGTACATTTCTTCGGAGAGCTCGATTTTTGGTACAACTATTTTTTCTTTTGCAAGGAGAGCTTCGTCCAGTCCCTTAACCGCTTGAAACGGAAGGAACTGAGCGGCTCTTTTTTCTATTGGCATTTTCTGTCTGGCCATATGTATACCTCATATTCAGAGTGGCGATGGGCCGCGCGGGGTGTGGGTGCGGAAGTGGCCCCGTCTCCTAGGTCCGGTCCGGCGACTACGCTTTATGTCCTCCGATCTGGTTGTTGCGGTCGCGTGTCGTGGCGCCGTCTTCGAAGTTCAGCCCTTTCAGGATCGCATTTTTGCCGAATTTGTTCTTGATCTCAAGGACAGCCTTTTGCATCTTGCGGTCCTTCTCAAGATCCTGCGCGGGCATGAAGAACGAGTACTGCGTATATTCCTCGGGGATTACGTTGTTGGCGACAACGTACATGCGGCGAACCTTGTACTGCGGATTGACGATCTTGCTGTAAAGGTCTGCAATTCCGGGAATAAGAAGGAACGAAGCATTTGTTTCCGTGTCAAAAGAAAAAGTGCCTTTGGCGGCAGGTAACGGGCAGCCCTTGGCATATCCGACCATCAGGGAAAAAGACTTACTGACAAGCCCTTTGTCGACCATATCAAGGCAGAGGATATCCATCATCTCTTTTGCAATAACGAGTCCCATATCAAAAGTATAATCGCTCATAAGGACCTGTCCCTGAGAAAGAGAGTGCGCCGCTGACGAATATGCCTTGATATCCTTGATCGTGGTGGGTTCTCGTCCCCAGGCGTGGTCTATAAGTAGCTCCGCGTTTACGCCGAGAAGTTTATAAAGAAGATTCTCATCGCCGTTCGCGATATCTCTCATTGTCAGCATGCCGTAAGTCTCGAGTTTACGCGCAATCCCGGGACCGATGCGCCAAAAGTCGGTAAGAGGTCTGTGATCCCATAGAGTCTCTCGATAGCTCTTTTCATCAAGTTCTCCGATAAAATCCTTGGCGTGTTTGGCCGTGATATCAAGGGCGACCTTGGTTAAAAAGAGATTGCTTCCGATTCCACAGGTTGCGCGAAGCCCCAGCGAATCGTATATGTCGCCGATTATGGTCTGTCCGAGCTCTCTGGCTGTCATATGATAGAGATTAAGGTACTCCGTGACGTCCATAAAAGCCTCATCGACGGAGTAAACGTGTATATCGTCCTTGGAAATGTACTTAAGATATATGGAATAAACTTGTGCGGAGTAATCGAGGTATTTCTGCATCCTCGGAACCGCCATGATGTAATCTATGTGCTTTGGGATCTCAAAGACGCGGCATCTGTTGGGAACTCCCAGTGCCTTCATCGCGGGAGAAACCGCAAGACAAATAGTCTTGTCGCTGCGCTCGGGATCGGCTACGACAAGACGTGTGGTCATAACGTCAAGTTTCCTCTCAACGCACTCAACGGAGGCGTAGAAGGACTTAAGATCTATGCAGATATATGTTCTTTCTCTTTCAGCTGCCATAGCTATATTATACAAACGTATGTTCTGCTAGTCAAACTTAAGTTTCCGGAAAGACACCGCCTTATTTGTAACACAATTAAATATTTATTGTGCTATAATCGGTATATCTGAGAAATTCTTCTGTTCATACATGCAATTCGCGTATTATCTACATATGTATGAATATAGAATATGCTTTTAGAGGAGGAAGGTATGTTAAAAGACGGAAAAATATGGGTTGCTAACAACGAAAGCGGCGAGAATGTATTTCTTTTGCCCAAGATGGCTAACAGACACGGACTCATTGCAGGTGCAACAGGAACAGGTAAGACTATAACTCTTAAGGTTCTTGCTGAGTCTTTCAGTGATATGGGAGTTCCCGTATTTCTTGCGGACGTCAAGGGAGACCTTGCCGGAATGGTGCAGGAAGGCGTGGATTCCGAGGATATGCAGAAGCGTATTCAGAGATTCGGTCTTGAAGAAGCAGGCTTTGATTATCAGAAGTATCCTTCAACATTCTGGGATGTATTCGGAGAAAAGGGTATTCCGCTCAGAACAACAATCTCCGAGATGGGACCGGTTCTTTTGTCAAGAATACTTGGTCTTAACGACCTTCAGAGAGACATACTTTCAATCGCTTTTAAGATTGCCGATGACAACGAGCTTCTTTTGGTAGATACCAAGGATCTCAAGGCAATGCTTACATATATTTCCGATAATAATAAAGAGTTTGCCGCAGAATACGGTAATATCAGCAAGGTTTCGGTCGCAGCCATCGTGCGTGCGGTTGTTTCTCTTGAGATCGCAGGCGGAGATAAGTTTTTCTTCGAGCCCGCGCTCAACATCAAAGACTGGTTCACCACAGGCGAAGGCGGCAAGGGTATGATCAATATCCTCGACAGTACAAGCCTTATCAACAACGGAACTCTTTATTCGACATTCCTTCTTTGGATGATGTCCGAGCTCTTTGAGACACTTCCCGAAGTCGGCGACCTCGACAAGCCCAAGATGGTATTCTTCTTTGATGAAGCACACCTTCTTTTTGCGGATGCTCCCAAGATCCTGATGGACAAGATTGAGCAGGTAATTAAGCTCATCAGATCTAAGGGCGTCGGAATTTACTTTGTAACACAGAACCCCAGGGATATTCCCGACGGCGTTCTTGCACAGCTCGGAAACAAGATCCAGCATGCGCTTAGAGCTTACACACCTTCAGATATGAAGGCAGTTAAGGCTGCAGCAGATTCTTTCCGTGAGAATCCCGCGTTCAAGACTGCTGACGTTATTCAGGAGCTTTCCACAGGCGAGGCTATCTGCTCATTCCTTGATGAGCACGGAACACCCACAATGTGCGAGAGAGTTAAGATCTTACCTCCTCAGAGCCTTATGGGCGGAATCGATGATTCTGTCAGGGATAAAGAGATCAAGGGCAGCGTACTTTACAGCAAGTACTTCGAGCCTCACGATCCCGATTCTGCTTATGAGTTCCTGCAGAGGAAGGGCATAGAGGACGCCAAGGAAGCCGAGAGACTCAAGGCTGAAGAGCTTGCGCGCAAGGAAAAAGAAAAAGAGGAAGCTGCCGCTGCTAAGGCAAAAGAGAAAGAAGAGGCAGCCGAAAAGAGAAAACAGAAACAGAGAATCAAGACTGTCGGTAATGCAGTTGTTGGTACTGTAGGAAGAGAAGTAGGAAAAGGACTTGGCGGAAAGTTCGGAAAATTCGGAAAGACACTCGGGGGAAACCTCGGAGCAAGTCTCGGAAGAGGAATACTTTCAACAATCTTCAAGACCTGATAGCCGATGTTTATTCTTATCAAAAGATATTTATGCAATACAAAGGACCTGCTTATAATAAGCAGGTCCATATTTTTTGGGAGGAGGGGCTGTCCGGTTGGGGGACCTGACAGCCCGTGTATGAAAAAAAGTATTGTTGGGGGTTCAGAAGGTCTGTCCTTCTGATGTAATTTATATTACAATGTAACTGTTGCCAAACTGTGACAAAATTATAAAAGAATTATAACTTATTCAAAAAATAAAAATAGGAGAGAGAAAAAATGTCAAAAGATATACGTAATAACAACTACGCAGACCGCGAGTACTATTCGCGGGATGATAGGCGTGAGCGGGGATACGAGCGCTATAGAGATGAATACGACGATCGTTATGATGATCATATAGATTATTATGGAAATGAAGAAAGAAATGATGGTGACGACCGCTATGATGATCACTTTGATAATGGAGATCGCTACGAAGGCGACAGACGCTACGAAGATGAGCGCTATGACGATCGCTACGAAGACGACAGACGCTACGAAGATGAGCGCTATGACGATCGCTACGAAGACGACAGACGCTATGAAGATGATCGTTATGATGACGATTATGATCGCAGAGAGGACCGTTACGACGAGCACGATGACCGTTATGACGATCGAGGCGAGCGTTATGAAGATGATTACGAGGATGATTATTATCGTGACGAACGCTATGATGACAGATATGACGATGAGAGATATGATAGAAGAAAAGATCGTGACAGGCGCCGCGATGATGGCAGGCGTAATGAGCGTGACAGACGCAGGCGTCGCGATCCAGTAGAAGATTTTGAAGACGATTTTGATGATATTCACGGTGGTAAGGATATGAAGAACGGTGCAGTTAAGGCAATTATAGTAATTGCGGTATTATTGATAGTGGGACTTGTTTTTGTAAAAGTCGCAGTTCCGGCGATCAAACAAAAGGCTAAGAAGGCAGTCGCTGAAAAAGCGGTAGAGACAGTGATTGAAAATGCAGAGAAGATCCCCGGTGCAGGAGAAAAGATCGGAGAGATTACTTCCAAGATGAGTGAGGAAGACAAGCAGAAAGTCACTGAGATTGTAGAAGAGCATATGGATACCGAGACGGTTACCGAAGTAATGCAGTATGTAAATGAAGGTGACGAGGCGGGACTTATGAAGTACGCCGCAGAGAATCTCTCGCCGGAGGAGGTACAGGAGCTTACCGAGATGTACCAAAAGTACAAGGACTGAGACGCAGAGTGAAAATCTATGGCAAACGCCTTATAATTTAGACTGTAGAAAAAAGTCCGCAGCAATTGCTGTGGACTTTTCTTGTGCTTTCGATGCATCTTTCGACATAAACTTAAAATTATCCCAATAACGCAAAAACACCCACGGGGGGACGTGAGTGCCTGCGATTTTCTTATGAGGGGGAGATAGTGATTACTCTAAAGAATAGAGCATGATTACATCACTAACTTTATAAATACTATAAACCATAAATGTGTTCAAAAAGTGAAATATTTTATTTTTTTCAAAAAAATTTTCAAATTTATTTGTGTGCAATGTAATTTCATTTCAGTTTCGATGTAATTTTATAATTTAAATATAGTTTTTTACAAAACCACTTACTACTATAAGATTAGAGTTATGTTTTTTTGATAAGGAGGCCGATATGACAGGCATTTCTTCAGTATCCGGATATTCTTCATATTCACCGTATTCGGTTATTTCAAACGGCGGTACGTACACCAAGGCTGCTCAGGGAGCGTCCGAGCTTGCGATTCAGGAAAAGACCAAGGCTCAGACAACAGGTCTTGAGGCCGGCGGTGAGAACCTTACTTCCGCTAAGTCTGCTCTTAACGTAGAAGATGGAGCGATGCAAGAGGTTACAGAGTATCTTCAGTCGATAAAAGAGCTTTCGGTTAAGGCTTCAAACGGAACTTTATCGGACAGTGACAGACGCTCGATCCAGGATCAGATCGATCAGTATAAGAAGGGCATTGACGATATAGCAGGGGCCACTACTTATAATGAAAAGAAACTTCTTGACGGAACAACTCCTGATATGAGAGTTGCATCCGACAACAACGGCTCCGAGGAGGTTATCTCTTCCAAGAATGTTTCACTTAAGGCGCTTGGAATCGAAGATTACGACGTAACGAGCGGTGACTTCGATATGAGCAGGATCGATAAGGCAATCGAGAAGCTTTCAAGTGAAAGAAGCGATGCGGGAGCTACAACGAACAGAGTGGAGCATGCGCTTACATATAACAGCCATGCCGCTATGGAGCTCAACGGATATCAGATGAACAAGGAAGAGCAGAACGTATCTGATGCTATAAGCGCACTTAAGACCAAGCAGGCACTTGACGCTTATCAGGTCAATCTTCAGAAGAAACAGCAAGAGGATAAAGAGAGACAATCGTTAATGATGTTCGGTTGATACGATACAAGGAGCTGCCAAATTATTTTGGCAGCTCTTTTTGGCCAAAAAGTCTTTCACTCGCGCACAGGTGTTTTTTTGTCAAGGATTCTTGATTTATTTTAATCACTTTGAGCGATTTTAATGTATCGCTTGACATGGGGTAATCGTTTGATTATCATAGTCTGTGCTTGCACGTATTTAAGATAAGATTTATACGTGTGCTTAATATGGATGTTTCGGTACAATGACGTACGGGCAAGTATGTCATTGTACTTTTTTTGCTCGATTTAATGTGATAAAGTGGTAACGCTTTGCTCGAAAAATGAAAGCTCTAACATTCCATTATTTCGGTGTATAATATACTTATACCCGATAACATAAATTTTTACAGGTTGGAGAGACTATGAATACTAAGACATTAATGTACATTGTAAAAAGAGTATTGCTTGCAATCGTTACAATATGGGTAGTTATCACAGTTACCTTTTTCGTTATGCACGCAGTACCGGGAGGCCCATTCACAGGGGAAAAGGCTGTAACCAAACAGGTTATGGCAGCTATGGAAGCTAAGTATGGTTTGGACAAACCTTTAGGGACACAGTATCTTACTTATCTCAAGGACGTATGTCTGCACTTTGACTTCGGTCCTTCATTAAAGCAGAGAGGACGTAATGTAAACGGTATCATATTTGACGGCATGAAAACTTCGGTCAAGCTTGGTGTCATTGCAGCGTTCATTGCTCTTATCTTTGGAGTTGTTCTTGGATCTTTTGCAGCACTTCGCAGAAACAAACTCGTTGACAGGATCATTATGGTAATGACAACAGCATTCGTATCAATGCCTTCATTTATCATGGGATCGTTCCTTCTTATAATATTTGCAATTTCTTTTAAGATTTTCCCGGCTAACGGAGCGGCAAGAAACGGACTTTTCCTTCCCGTTGTAACGCTTTCGCTTTATCCGATGGCATATATCACAAGACTTACCAGATCTTCAATGCTTGAAGTTTTGGGACAGGATTATATCAGAACAGCAAAGGCAAAAGGCGTATCCGGAACAAAGATTATTTTCGGACATGCGCTTAAAAATTCACTTATCCCGGTTATTACATACTTTGGACCAATGCTTGCATATATCGTTACCGGATCTCTCGTTGTTGAACAGATTTTCGCGGTTCCCGGAATCGGAAGAGCGTTCGTCAACAGTATCACAGGACGTGACTACCCGCTTGTAATGGGTACGACAATCATACTTGCAGGTCTCATCGTAATCATGAACCTTGTCGGCGATATTATGTATAAGGTTGTGGATCCTCGTATCACTTTAGAATAATTGGGAGAGTAATATAAATGGACAAGAAAATTTTCAGTGCACAGGTTAATATGGACGACTTTATTCCTGCCACAGACTCTGAAAAAGAGTATATGGTGCAGATGCGTCCTTCATCTACATTTTTTAAAGACAGCGTAAAGAGACTTCTCAAGAACAAGGTTGCAACAACTTGTTTCTTTATAATAGTATTTATCACATTGGCAGCTATTTTCGTGCCGATGTTCTGGCCTTATTCATATGAGCAGATGCTTGGAATGCAGGCCGGTAAGGCTACAGACAATTCTTTTAATAATCTCAGTCCTTTTGAGTACAGCACGACAGAGCAGACTTTAAGAGCTGCCGGAGAGAAGGTTGTTCCTCATATCTTCGGAACAGATTCTCAGGGCAGAGATTATTTCATCCGTGTTGTTTACGGAACACGTATTTCACTCGCAGTTGGCTTTTTTGCCAGCATCATAGTTCTTGTTATCGGTATGACCATCGGATCCATCGCAGGTTATGCGGGTGGTAAAGTGGATCTTATCATAATGAGATTCGTCGATATCATATATTCACTTCCGGATATGCTTATGGTTATCCTCCTTTCATCAGTCCTTAAGGTTGTAATGGAGGGAGCGCTTGACGGAACGGTACTTGCCAAGATCGGTTCGAACATCATCAGTTTGTTTATCGTATTCGGTGTTCTTTACTGGGTGTCAATGGCAAGACTTATAAGAGGACAGATCCTTTCACTGCGTGAACAGGAGTATGTACTTGCTTCTCAGGCAGCCGGAGCAAAAGGAAAGTGGATCATTCTTAAACATCTTATTCCCAACTGCTTTTCGGTAATCATTATTTCAACAGCGCTTCAGATTCCAAGTGCAATATTCACAGAGAGTTACCTCTCATTCCTTGGACTTGGTGTTAACGCACCGATGCCTTCGCTCGGATCTCTTGCATGTGACGCGCTCAACGGTGTTTCATCATATCCTTCAAGATTGGTGATCCCGGCACTTGTTATTTCACTCATCGTTTTGTCTCTTAACCTTTTCGGCGACGGACTTCGCGATGCGTTTGATCCTAAGCTTGATACTTGATAGACATTTTTATAAGAGAAAACAGATGGAGATATAAATATGAGTTTATTGGAAGTCAGAGATCTGCACACCTCTTTCTTTACGGATGCGGGAGAGGTCAAGGCAGTTAACGGAATATCTTTTAATTTAGACAGAGGCAAAGTCCTTGGAATAGTAGGAGAGTCAGGCTCAGGTAAGTCGGTTACGGCTTATTCGATCATGCAGATTCTTGCGGGAGCAGGTAAGATCGTTTCGGGTTCTATAAAGCTTGACGGTCAGGAGCTTGTTAATTCAGGCGAGAAAGTCATGAAGACGGTAAGAGGAAATAAGGTTTCGATTATTTTCCAGGATCCCATGACCAGTCTTAACCCTACATATACAATCGGTCATCAGCTTATGGAGGCAATTTTACTCCATACAGGAAGAAATAAAGAGCAGGCTCGCGAGCGCGCGATCGAGATGCTGAGGCTCGTTAACGTAAACGAGCCGGAAAAGCGTATGGATCAGTATCCGCACGAGTTTTCAGGCGGTATGAGACAGAGAGTTATGATCGCTATGGCGCTTGCATGTGAACCCGATATCCTTATCGCGGATGAGCCTACAACAGCGCTTGACGTTACTATTCAGGCACAGATCCTTGATCTTATGAAATCACTTCAGGAAGAGCTCGGAATGGCTATCATCATGATCACACACGATCTTGGTGTTGTTGCTCAGATGTGCGATGAAGTTATCGTAATGTACGCTGGTTCTATCTGTGAGCAGGGAACAGCGGATGAGATCTTCTACAATCCTTGTCACGAATATACAAAGGGCCTTCTTCGCTCGATTCCTACAGAGGGAAAAGAGGGTAAGAAGCTTGAGCCTATCAGCGGAACGCCTATCGACCTTCTCAATATGCCGAAAGGATGTCCTTTCGCACCCAGATGCGATGCTGCCATGAAGATATGTCTTCGTGAGAGAGCAGAGCGTATGCAGATTAATGACGACCACGCCGCAGGCTGTTGGATGAATGTCAAAAAGCAGATGGAAGGCGGTGATAGGTCATGAGTACAAATAATAACGAAAAAAATCTCCTTGAGATTAAACACTTAAAAGAATACTTTGATATTAACGTAGGATTTTTCAAGACCAAGCCTCTTAAGGCGGTTGACGATGTCTCTTTTGCCATCAAAAAAGGTGAGACATTAGGCCTTGTAGGAGAATCAGGCTGCGGTAAGACAACCGTCGGACGCACCATCCTTAATCTTTATAAGCCCACATCCGGTGAGATCTGGTATGACGGCAAACTTATTAAGACCAAAGAGGATATAAAAGAGTTCCGTAAAAAAGCCACAATGGTTTTCCAGGATCCTTATTCATCACTTAATCCAAGAATGACGGTTTCCGATATTATCGGCGAGCCGCTTGACATACATAAGCTTTACAAGACTAAGGAAGAGCGCAGAGAGCGTATCCTTGAACTTATGGGATATGTTGGACTTAACTCTGAGCATGCTTCCAGATATGCACATGAATTTTCCGGCGGACAGAGACAGCGTATCGGTATCGCAAGATCTCTTGCCGTCAATCCTGAATTTATAGTTTGTGACGAGCCCGTATCGGCTCTTGACGTTTCCATTCAGGCGCAGGTTATCAATATGTTTGATGAGCTTCAGGATAAGCTTGGTCTTACATATTTGTTTATAGCACATGACCTTTTGGTTGTGCGTCACATCAGTGACAGAATCGCAGTAATGTACTTGGGTAAGATGGTAGAGCTTGCGGATGCTGATGAGATTTACAATAATCCGCTTCATCCTTACAGCAAATCACTTCTTTCCGCAGTACCCGTTCCGGACCCCAAGATCGCAAGAGCCAATCAGCGTATTGTATTGTCCGGTGATATACCCAGTCCTCTTAATGCTCCTTCGGGATGTCCTTTCCGTACGAGATGCCCTTATGCAAAGGCTGATTGTGCAGAGTGCATGCCAGAGTTTAAAGAGGTTAGCAAAGGTCACTTTGTTGCGTGTCATCATATGGAAGACGCCAACTGAATGATAAAACCCAACTCATAATTCATAATAAGGAGGAAAATTATGAAAAAGAAGTTATTTTCAGTACTTCTTGCAATGACAATGGTACTGAGCCTTGTTGCCTGTGGCGCTAAAAAGGGCCCTGCAGAGGATGGAATCAACGTATGTTTAGCATCCGAGCCGGCAACACTTGATCCTGCACTTCAGTCAGCTGTAGATTGCGGTATCGTTATCAATCACCTTTTCGCAGGTCTTGCTACTTGGGAAGAGGGCGCAAACGGTGAGAGCGTACTTGCTCCTGATTGCATCACAGAGTTTACTGAGGGTGTAGAGAATCCTGACGGAACAGTAACTTATACTTATACACTTAGGGATGGTCTTACATGGTCTGACGGTAAGGCTGTAACAGCAGGCGATTTCGTATTTGCTTGGAACCGTGCTGCGTCACCTGCAACAGCAGCAGATTACGGCTACATGTTTGATGTAATCGACGGATATGATGCTATGTGGGCTGATGATGCCAAGGGTGATGAGACACTTAATGTTCAGGCTCCCGATGACAAGACTCTTGTTGTAACACTTAAGAATCAGGTTCCTTACTGGAACGAGCTTATGGCATTCCCTACATACAAGCCTGTACGTGAGGATGTTGTATCTAACGAAGCTTGGGCAACAGAGCCTAAGACAATGATCTGCAACGGTGCTTACACAATCGAGAGCTGGGAGCACAACTCTTATCTTACACTTAGAAAGAGAGATGACTATGTTGATGCTGCTAAGGTGACAATGCCTGCTATCAACTTCTATCTTTCTGACGATGTAAATAATGACCTTGCTAACTTCAAGAACGGCGATTGGCAGTTCATCGATGATGTACCTACAAACGAGATTCCTGCTCTTAAGAAGGATTACCCTGATGAGTTCGTTATCACAGGTAACGTTGGTACATACTATCTTTGCTGGAATGTAAATGAAGACCTTCTTCCCAACAGTGATCTTGAGGGCACAGAGAAGGCTCTTGCAGAGGCTGAGATCAGAAATGCGATAAACCTTCTTGTAGACAGAAACTACATTGTTGAAGATGTATCACAGGGCGGACAGGTTCCCGCTTCTTCATTCGTCGCTATGGGTCTTACAGACGCTGACGGAACTGAATTCTATAAGAATGCAGGTAATAACGACTATACAGGATACTTTGATGTATCTAAAGAAGCATATGAAAAGACTTGGGAAGAAGCTAAAGAAGTACTCAAGAAGTACTACACATTTGATGAGGCTTCAGGAAAGTTCACAGATATGCCTTCACTTGTATACCTCTACAACACAAACGAGGGACATAAGGCAATCGCTGAGGCTATCCAGTCTAACTTCGCTCAGATGGGCATCAACATGAGCCTTGAGAATCAGGAGTGGGCTACATTCCTTGAGACAAGAAAGAACGGTGACTTCTCTGTAGCACGTAACGGATGGCTCGGAGATTACAACGATCCTATTTCTTTCCTTGATATGTGGACAACAGTTTCAGGAAACAACGATGTTCAGCTCGGTAAGGGCGACAATGAGACAGTTAAGGCTTACAGCATTGACCTTACAGACCTTGGATATGATACAAAGGTTGAGAACGGAACATGGGCTGAGACTTATGACGTTGTTATCAGCGACATCAAGACATGCACAGATCCTAAGACAAGATATGCGCTTATGCACAAGGCTGAGGATCTCCTTATGTCAACAGGCACAATTTGCCCTATCTATTACTACACAGATCTTTACATGATCGACGACAGCGTAGACGGATTCTTTACAACTCCTCTTGGCTTTAAGTATTTCATGTATTGCACAATCAATAAATAATAGTTATACTTCTTGTGTATGACATCATGGCGTCGCCCCGGAGGTTCCGGGGCGGCGTTTTTACGGAGAATGTTATCAGGGAGAATATTATGGAAAATGAAAAACTTAAACCAATGCTATTTACCGTTTTAAAAGGCTATAACGGTAAACAATTCGCGCAGGACCTTGTATCCGGAATCATAGTTGCGATAATCGCACTTCCGCTTTCAATTGCACTTGCGCTTGCATCGGGTGTTGGGCCTGAAGAAGGTCTGTACACGGCTATCGTTGCCGGCTTTATTATTTCCTTCCTCGGAGGAAGCAGAGTACAGATAGCCGGACCTACAGCAGCTTTTGCAACAATCGTTGCGGGCATTGTAGCCACAAAGGGAATGGAAGGACTTGCTCTTGCAACTGTATTTGCAGGAATCCTTCTGATATTGATGGGTGTATTTAAACTCGGATCACTTATCAAGTTCATTCCTTATACAATTACAACAGGATTTACAGCCGGTATCGCAGTAACCATCCTTATAGGACAGATCAAAGATTTCTTGGGGCTAACTTATCCTGCGGGAACTGCTACGGTTGAGACAATGGATAAGATCGAAGCCATCGGTAAGAATATCGGAACTTTAAATTACCAGGCTCTTATCGTAGGTGTTGTTTGCCTTGTTATTCAGATAGTATGGCCCAAGATAAGCAGCAAGATCCCCGGATCTCTTATCGCTGTTATAGTCGGAATCTTTATGGTAAAGTTCCTTGGACTTCACGTTAATACGATCGGAGACCTCTATGTTATTAAGGGTCAGCTTCCCGCGTTCAGACTTCCGGCAATAAGCTATCCTTTGTTAAAAGACGTAGCGGGAGACGGCTTTACAATTGCAATCCTTGCGGCTATCGAATCTCTTTTGTCCTGTGTTGTTGCAGACAGCATGATCGATTCGAAGCACAGATCCAATATGGAGCTTGTAGCTCAGGGCGCAGGTAACATCGGATCGGCTCTTTTTGGCGGAATCCCCGCAACAGGAGCTATCGCTCGTACGGCAGCCAATATCAAGAACGGCGGAAGAACACCTATCGCAGGTATGATCCATTCAATCTGCCTTGTTCTTGTGCTTGTGGTGCTTATGCCTTACGCAGCGCTTATTCCCATGCCTACGATTGCGGCTATTCTTTTCATGGTCGCTTATAATATGTGTCAGTGGAGAACCTTCGTACATCTTGTAAAAACAGCGCCCAAGAGCGATATTTTGGTGCTTGTTCTTACGTTTGTACTTACGGTAGTATTTGACCTTGTTGTTGCCATTGAGATCGGAATGGTTCTTGCTTGTCTTCTTTTTATGAAGAGAATGAGCGAAGAGTCTCGTGTAAGAGGATGGAAATACTTCGATCCCGAGGATGATCCGGACGGAATGAACCTTAAGGATATTCCCAAGCACGTTCGTGTTTATGAGATCAGCGGACCTATGTTCTTTGGTGATGCCGAGCAGATCGCGGAGATCAGCATCAAGGACTTTACCAAGGCTCTTGTTATCCGCATGCGTGGTGTGCCCGCGATCGACGCGACAGCAATGCATTCATTCGAGCAGCTCTATGACAGATGTAAAAAGAACGGTGTTCAGCTTGTCTTTTCACATGTTAATGAGCAGCCTATGAATACGATGAAGAAGGACGGCTTTGTAGAGCTTGTCGGAAGTGAGAATTTCCTCCCCCACATCGACGAAGCGCTTAAGAGAGCCGCAGAAATACAGTAAATACTGATTTAATTAATCTATAATTCCTCGAATGATCGAATGATTTGTTCGAGGAATTTTTTTGTCCTTAATATAATAAGAAATATATTGCGAAACCACAAGATGTGGTATAATTAAGGTACAAGTCATACAAATAAGGGGGACGTACGCATGAAGAAGATCTACGTACTGGACACCAACGTTTTGATTCAGGCACCACACGCCTTGAAGTGCTTTGATGATAACGAGGTCGTTCTTCCGCTGGTAGTCTTAGAAGAATTGGACGCCCATAAACGCGATGAGGGCGAGAGAGGAGCCAATGTAAGAGAAGCAATCAGAATCCTCGAACAGCTTCGGGGATCAGGCGATCTGGTTGCAGGTGTTAAGCTTGATAACGGGGGAAGTCTTCGAGTAGAGAAGAACTTCAAGGATACAGTCCTTCCGGAAGATATGGCGGAACACAAATCCGACAACAGGATACTTAAGGTATGTAAGGGATTGTCGGAGAGCAGGAAAGAACAGGTAGTTCTGGTAACTAAGGATATTCTGATGCGTATCAAGGCACAGCTTATCGATATCAGATCCGAGGATTTCACAACCGAGCAGGTTGCGGGACACCAAGAGCAGTACAGTGGCAGGATCGATGTATATGCGCCCGAAGAGATTTTTAAGGATTTCAAGAAAAAGGGTATACCCGTCAGCAAAGTTTATTGTTGCGATGAAGACGGTAACAGATATGAACCTGAGTTATACGAGAATGAATTTGTTGTTGTAAGAGCCGATCAGTCTACCAATAAGACTCAGATGGGCAGAGTAAGTAAGGGCGTCATCAAGAAGCTTGAATTTGAAAGATCGCAGCCCTACGGCGTTAAGCCGAGAAATGCAGGTCAGTACTTTTTACAGGAAGCGCTTATGCAGCCTGCTGATGTAGCGCCGCTTGTAATCGTTAAAGGTATGGCGGGTACAGCCAAGACTTTCTATTCACTTGCTGTCGGACTTGAGAAGATGATAAATCGGCCGACCGGAGAGTACAGAAGGATTCTTGTGTGCAGACCCAATTCACAGTTTGATGATGATATAGGCTTTCTTCCCGGCGATGAGCAGGAGAAGATATCACCGCTTATGAGACCCATTATCGATAACCTTGAGCAGCTCATTGATTCCAATGAGGAAGAGAGATACAAGGACGAGAAGGAGCTCCGGGATAAGACGGATGAAGTCTTTGACAGAGGTATCGTGCAGTGCGAAGCGCTGAACTTCATAAGAGGAAGATCGATTCTTAAGACTTTCCTTATTATAGATGAAGCTCAGAACATGACACCTACACAGGCTAAGGGTATTATCACGAGAGCCGGCAAGGATACCAAGATTATTCTTCTGGGAGATCCGAATCAGATAGACAGACCGTTCCTTGATGAGAGAACCAACGGATTATCCTATGCTTCAGAGCATATGAAGGGTAGCCCGTTCTGCTGGCAGGTATCGTTATCTGCTTCAGAGTGTGAGCGTAGCCGTCTTGCAATGGATGCGATCGAGCGTATGAGAGATAAAAAAGACTTCTGATATTATTATGTAAGTCTTCATATTATTAGTGCTTGCTAACACCTCACTTTTAAAAGTGAGGTGTTTTTTACTTACAAAGCCTTGAAAATGCTATGAAATTTTGTTAGCTATTAATAACAAAAATTTGCCAAAATCTATTGACAAAGAATTTCAAAAAGACTATTCTTATCATGGTTAGCAAGGACTAACATTTTATTAGACGATGCTAACAGATAATGAATTATATCTTTTATGTATTTGAAAGGAGATCAATATGCCATTAAGTATGGGAAATATTGGTGAACTTGTTTCTATAAAACATGTATCGGGTAATGATGAGACACGTCAGCATCTCGCAGAACTTGGTTTTATCATTGGTGAGCCGGTTACCATTGTAAGTAAGAACGGTGGGAATCTGATCATCAATGTTAAAGATAGCCGAATTGCTCTTGATAAGACTTTGGCTAATCGCATTATGATCTAATAGATATAAAGAAGAGGAGACTTTATTCATGAAGACATTAAGAGATGTTGCGATCGGACAGACAGCTGTTATTAAGAAGCTGCATGGGGAAGGTCCTACAAGACGCAGAATTATGGACATGGGACTTACAAAAGGAACAGAGATAATTGTTCGCAAGGTAGCGCCTCTTGGTGACCCTATCGAGCTTACAGTCAGAGGCTACGAGCTTACAGTTCGTAAAGCAGACGCAGAATTTGTAGAAGTCGAATAATCAGGAGGTTAACATGGAAATCAAGATTGCTCTGGCGGGTAACCCCAACAGCGGAAAAACAACATTATTTAATGATCTTACAGGTAGCAGACAGTACGTTGGTAACTGGCCCGGTGTTACTGTAGAAAAGAAAGAGGGTAGACTTAAAGGTCAGGAATTCAAGGATGTTATCATCCAGGATCTTCCCGGTATTTATTCTCTTTCTCCATATACTCTGGAGGAAGTTGTATCTCGTACATATCTTGTAAATGAGAAACCCGATGCGATCATCAATATCGTAGACGGAACCAATATAGAACGTAATCTATATCTCACAACTCAGCTTCTTGAGCTCAATATTCCCATTGTAGTTGCACTTAATATGATGGACCTTGTTCGTAAGAACGGTGATAAGCTTGATATCAAGGCTCTTTCAGAGGCACTTGGTTGTGAAGTTGTTGAGCTTTCTGCCCTTAAATCAGAAGGTACGGATGCACTTGTAAAAAAAGCTGTCGCAGCAGCCAAGGAAGGAAAGGCAGCCGACAGAAAAGAAGTTCTTACAGGTGAAGCTAAAGAAGCTATCGAAAAGATAGAAGAAGTTTTGAAGGGCTCGGTTGATGATAAATTCCTTCACTGGACTTCAATAAAGGCTTTCGAGCGTGATTCCAAGGCATTGGAGAGTCTTAATCTTTCTTCAGATAAGAAGGCTCAGATTGAGAGTATTACCAAAGCTTGTGAGGCATCTCTTGATGATGACGCAGAATCGATCATCACTAACGAGAGATATTCTTATATTACAAGCGTGACAGAAAAAGCAGTTAAAAAAGGCCGTGCAAAGGGCGAGCTTTCTATATCCGATAAGATAGACAGAATAGTGACCAATCGTATTTTGGGACTTCCTATTTTTGCACTTGTAATGTTCCTTATCTATGCAATCGCTATGGGCGGATGGAGCGTATCTATCGGTACTGCGGCAACTGATTTTACCAATGATGTTATCTTCGGTGAGTGGGTGCCCGGATTCTTTGATACTATACTTACAGCGCTTCATGTTGAAGAGGGAACCGTTCTTTACGGACTTATTCAGGACGGTATCGTTGCAGGTGTAGGAGCCGTAATCGGATTCGTTCCTCAGATGCTTGTTCTTTTCTTCCTTCTTTCAATTATGGAAGATATCGGATATATGGCACGTGTGGCATTCGTTATGGACCGTATTTTCAGACAGTTCGGTCTTTCCGGTAAGTCATTTATTCCTTGCCTTGTTGCTACAGGCTGCGGTGTTCCCGGTGTTATGGCAAGCCGTACTATCGAGAACGAGCGTGACAGACGTATGACCATCATGACAACAACATTTATGCCTTGCGGAGCTAAGCTTCCGATCATCGGACTTATTGCAGGTGCCGTATTCGGAGGATCACCTCTTATCGCAGCATCGGCTTATTTTATCGGAATCGGTTCAATCGTACTTTCGGGTATCATTCTTAAGAAGTTCAAGGCGTTTGCAGGAATCCCCGCTCCTTTCGTTATGGAGCTTCCCGCATACCATATCCCTTCATGGGCAGGTGTGCTTCGTGCAACATGGGAGAGAGGCTGGTCATTCATTAAGCGTGCCGGCAGCGTTATCGTAGTTTCTTCTATCATTATCTGGTTCCTTTCCGCATTCGGTAATGTAAACGGAAACTTCGGACTTGTAGACAACCTCTTTGAGGATGAATCAATAGTTACGGAAGAGTATGTTCAGAAGCTTGCCGATAAGATGGATGTTCCCGCTGAGGATGTAAATGCTATGGATGCATCACTTCTTGCAGGATTCGGTAATGCATGCTCACCTGTATTTAAGCCACTTGGATTCGGTAACTGGAAAGCTACCGTTGCAACGATCACAGGTCTTGTTGCAAAAGAAGAAGTAGTAGGAACCTTCGGTGTTCTTTATAACTATGACGACGAGGCTGAAGAGCTCGGAGAAGAAGGTGAACAAATCTGGGATAGAGTAGCTTCCGATTACACACCTCTTGCTGCGTTTGCTTTCATGGTATTTAACCTTCTTTGCGCTCCTTGCTTTGCCGCGATCGGTGCGATCAAGAGAGAGATGAACAATGCAAAGTGGACATGGGCAGCTATCGGATATATGACGGTATGGGCTTATGTGCTTGCACTCATCACATATAATCTCGGAAGCTTTATAACAGGAGCCGCATCTTTTGGATTCGGTACTGTTGTTGCGGTAGTTCTTTTGGCTGCTATTATCTATCTTCTTTTCAGAAAGGGCTATGTAGCTACGGGTAATGAAGGCCTTGAGTCAGCTGTAAAGGCTAATTCTTAATTTTTTAAAGATTTTTGGAGGTGGTAAAATGACACCTTTGGTTGGACATATTATAGTAATTGCTGTTTTATGTGCTATAGTTTTTATATGCGGCAAGAATTTTATCAGAAATATCAAACATGAACTTTCGGGCGGGGGCTGTGCTTCCTGCCCGGGAGGTTGTTCTTGCGGCAAATGCGATGGCAAAGGACATAAGTAATTACTTATAATGAATAATAATTTCAGACAGATCGAATATACGGTAACTAAAGAGGACGGCATCATAACAGCCGGCGATATTATGCGCCAAAGGCTTTCTCTTTCAAGCAGAGAGGTTTCAAGGTGCAAGAGCTTTGATGACGGCGTTATGCTTGACGGTGCCCCTATTAGGATAATCACAGAGCTTAATCCGGGGCAGACTCTTACTGTAAGGATTTATGAGGATTTAGAGAACGGCTCTGAGATCGTTCCATCGGACATTCCTGTTGATATCGTATATGAAGATGAGGATCTGATACTTCTTAATAAGCCGGGAGACATGGTCGTCCATCCTTCTTATGCACATTTTTCGGATTCGCTCAGTAACGCGCTTGCAGGTTTGTATAAAAGACGCGGTGAGGAGCATGTAATGCGTGTCATAGGAAGACTTGACCGTGAGACTTCAGGGCTTATTATTTTTGCCAAAAACAGGCACAGCGCAGCTCTTTTATCCAAGCAGGGACAGAATATGTCCAAGAGAAAAGAGTATCTGGCTCTGTGCAGCGGTATCTTTGAAAATCCGGAAGGAACCGTGGATGCTCCCATTGAGAGAATTCCCGGTCAGAGAATGATTAGGGAAGTAAGAGAGGACGGAAAAAGAGCTGTCACACATTATAAGGTAGAAAAGAAATTTCGTGATTGCAGCCTTGTAAGGCTCCGCCTCGACACGGGAAGGACTCATCAGATAAGAGTTCATATGGCGTATCTGGGTCATCCGCTTCTTGGAGATAACTTCTATGGAAAAGAAATTTCGGAGAATTACGGACTGACGAGAGCGGCGCTCCATGCAGCTCATTTGGAATTCGATCAGCCGATAACGGGAGAAAAGCTTGCATTTGAAGCTCCGCTTCCTAAGGATATGGAAGAAGCAATGAAAATGATTATTTAAGCAGACTGCCTTTAATAACAGTATTTTTACCAAACTTATCTGCAAGCTCGTCGGCCATCTTTCCAAGCTTCTTGGTCTTATCGTCGGTGGAGAAAGCTTCATCGAAAAGGCTCATCTGTCTGTAAGAGCCGTCGTCGAGTTTACTTACTCCGACGCCGACAAGGCGAACGACTTCGCCGTATATAAACAGTCCTTCTTCTCCGAGAAGGAGCTTATCTGCTAGATATTTGGAATATTTATATATTTCAGCGGCATCGGATGTAGAATTATCAAGCTGCATCTGAGATGAATGTCTTTTGAAATTGCCTGTTTTGACAGACAGGGTTATTGTTCTTCCGAAAACTTCATCTCTTCGAAGCCTTGATGATACCTTCTCTGACAGATATTTAAGAACGGGAACTATATCTTTATCATAATTATCTGCGTTAAGATCCGATGATAACGTGGTCTCGTTGGAATAACTCTTGGCTTCTTCATAGGAATCGGAAACATGTGAACTTCCTATTCCGTTGGCGCTTGCGTATATGTAGCTTCCGGCGTTCTCTCCAAGTATGCCTGTAAGCATCTCATAGTCTGCATTGGCGGCATCACCTATGGTGCGAATCCCTAGGCTATTCAGTCTGCTTGCCGTAGAACCTCCGCATCCGTACAGGTCACCGATTGGAAGCGGCCACATTTTCTCTTCAATTTCATCCGGGAAAAGAGTATGTATCTTATCGGGCTTGGTAAAATCACTTGCCATCTTAGCCAAAAGCTTATTGTCTGAAATTCCCACATTAACCGTAAAACCTAAAGTATCACGTATCTCATCTTTGATCTTCCGTGCAACGCAGATGGGAAAAGGACAATCGGGTGTTTCAAGATCCTTGTACATCGATCTTGTCCCTGTCATATCCATATAAGCTTCATCTATAGATACTTGCGCAACTACAGGGGCGTATTTATTAAGTATCTCAATAAAAGCATGAGAGCATTCTCTGTAGAAATTAAAGTCAGAGTTGACCATAACAAGGTTGGGACACTTCTGGAGAGCCTTGACAACAGGTTCACCTGTAACTATTCCGTATTTTTTGGCAGGGATTGACTTGGCTGTGATGATACCGTGTCTTGTCTTGACATCGCCGCCGACAGCGGAAGGGATGGTTCTAAGGTCAATGCTCCCCGGTTCTTCGCGCAACTTTTTAACCGCGGACCATGAGAGGAATGCGGAGTTGACATCAACGTGAAATATGTAGTTGTCATAGTCATAAGCCCTTGATTTCTCCATAGTTGTATTATATATCGCACAAGTGTTCGAATCAAGCTTTGGAAAAAAATTTCAAAGATTAATATTAGCTTTGAAATAAAGAGCTTAAAAATGCGAAAAAATTTAAATATCCTAATTGATTCAATTTCGCTAATGGATTAGCATTATTTTAGGAATATGGATATCTATTTCCATGAATGATCACAGGGAGAAGTGAGACGATGAACAGATTTGGCAAGATAGTAGCAATACTGATGGCCGGTGTTCTTACGTTCACATTTACAGCTTGTGGCTCAGCTAAGATCGGAGCCGTTGATGATGAAGCTGTAAAGAGAACCGAGGAACTGGCAGCCGGAGAGTACATAATCGATGAGAACAATTTAGCTCTTGCAGGAAGTGCAGCTTCCAGCCAGGCTTGTATCGATGCGTGCTCTGCAGTTTACAACTTAATAAATCAGCAGAGAACAGCTCAAGGTTTACCGGCTCTTGCTTGGAGCGATCAGCTCACCAACGCGGCTCAGGTTCGTGCCAATGAGATCATCACAACATTCTCACACACAAGACCTGACGGATCGGAATTCTGGACAGTAGATAGCAGTGTTCAGTACGGTGAGAATCTTGCTAAGCTTTATCAGTCAGCTGACAGCGTATTCGTAGCTTGGATGAATTCACCTACACATGCAGCCAACATGATGGATGGTGGTTTCAAGACGGTAGGAATTGCAATCGCACAGGATTCTGGCGGCAACTGGTTCTGGGCTCAGGAATTTGGATATTGATAATATGATGATATAACATCCGCATAGATGAACGAATAATTGCTTTCCTTCATTTATGCGGATTTCTTTTCCGAAAAACTTATTTTTAAGGAGGTATCTGATATGTTTGGAAACTCTTCGAAAGATATTTACCTTAACAGTGAGACAAAACCGATCTCCGTATCGGGAGCCAATGACAATCCGTATATGCAGGAGCTTTTAAGAAGCGAAGAGAGACGCCGTGAGAAACACACGGACGATATCTACAATCGCCAAAACGGATACATTAAGTAAATAACCGCGAATGATCGCATTTAATAAACGAGCCGACCACTCATGTGATCGGCTCGTATTATTATTGCTTTATCATATCATTTCTTTACTGCGTCGCCGTCGGAATACTTCTCGTCGCAGTATTTGCATCTGTAAACTTCGTTCTTTTCATCCGCAAGATAGAAGATCTGAGGAAGCTCCTGCTCAATGGAAGAGATACATCTTGGGTTGTGGCATCTGAGCACTCCGTGGATCTCTTTGGGAAGTACGAGAGCTCTTTTTTCTATGATCTCACCTGCCTTGATAACATTTACTGTGATGTTGTGGTCTATGAAGGCGAGTATGTCGAGGTTAAGAGTATCTATGTCGCATTCGACCTTTAAGATGTCTTTTTTGCCCATAACCTTACTCTTGGCGTTCTTGATTATGGCGACAGTGGAATCGAGCTTATCAAGTCCGAGATGACGATAGATCTGCATTCCTTTGCCGGCTTGGATGTGATCGAGAACGAATCCCTCTTCAATTTTTCCGATATTTAACATGAAATACCTCTTTCTGTTTGATTAAAATTTTCTGAGTAACCCTTCATTCATATGAGCATCTGTCATATCAAGGAGTGTCAGGATAAGCGCCATTCTTACGTATAATCCGTATTGAACCTGCTTAAAGTATGCGGCTCTTGGGTCGCTGTCGATCTCGACTGAGATCTCGTTAACTCTCGGAAGCGGGTGGAGGATAAACATTTTTTCTTTTGCAAGCTCCATCTTTGCTTTGTCGAGTATATAGAAGTTCTTCAAGCGAATGTAGTCTTCTTCGTTGAAGAAACGTTCTTTCTGAACTCTGGTCATGTAGAGGAAATCGAGCTTTCCGATGACTTCTTCGAGTTTAATTACTTCTTCGTATGTGATGCCCTTGGAATCGAGCATTTCTGTAATGTAATCGGGAACACGGAGCTCTTTGGGAGAAACGAATACGAAGTGGATTCCCTCGTATCTTGTAAGAGCATTGATAAGAGAGTGGACCGTACGACCGAATTTGAGGTCTCCGCAAAGACCGATCGTAAAGTCACCGAGTTTACCGTATAAAGATCTGATGGTTAAAAGATCTGTAAGTGTCTGTGTGGGATGTTGATGACCACCGTCGCCGGCGTTGATAACCGGGATAGAAGATTTGGATGCTGCCACCATAGGAGCGCCTTCCTTGGGGTGACGCATTGCGCATATATCTGCGAAACAGGAAATAACACGAATAGTATCAGCGACACTTTCGCCTTTTGCTGCTGAGGAACTGCCTGCATCGGCAAAGCCGAGCGTCTTTCCTCCAAGTCTTAACATAGCTGTTTCAAAACTTAGTCTTGTTCTGGTACTGGGCTCATAGAAGCAAGTTGCAAGGATCTTGCCGTCACACTTATGTGAGTAGGCTTCCATGTTGTTTTCGATGTCATTGGCAACATCGAAGAGCGCCTCGAGTTCATCCACCGTGAAATCCAGCGGATTCATCATGTGTCGCATGTTGTTCATACACTCTCCTCGTTATAAAATTATATTTATTTTACTTTCACATCAAAAATGGATGCAGGAGCTGATCCATCCAAAGGTATATGGTACATCACTTCGTCGTTTCCGTAAACCTTAAAATAGATATATTTTGATGTGACATTGAGACTGTTGGTCACGCCGTGAAACATTGTAACCGTGCCGTTTCCGGTAAGGTCGCAGCGCTTAAGGGCTTCACGGCCGGAAGCAGAGGTTGAATAGTAAATATAGTTGTCATCCATAGTATAGCAATCGACTCTGTCCATCGTGATCTTGTTCTGCTCACCGTTAAGAAGACTTGTTCTATAGATTGAGTAATTGTCGTCGCCGTTAAGATAGTATATATAACCGCCCTGAACAACAGGGAAGAAGTAATTGCCATATATAACAGGAGAAATTGAATCGCCTGCGTTGGTATAGAGCGCATGGATATTGTGGTCGTTTGTTACTCCTGTGTAGTAGATAACGCCGCTCTCATAGCAAACGGGAGATACATACTCCGTTGAAACAAGAGACGAATTGGTCTGATCGACGCGTATCTTATGGAGAGAGCCGCCGTTTGGCTTAACCTGATAATACAGGTATTCACCGCAAAGCTGAACTTCACCGCAGAAATCACGAAGAAGGCATGTCTGGCTGCGTCCGGAGGTTCTGCATCTGTAGATACCGAACTGATTGGTCGCGGTTCCGAGACCTTTAACTCTGCCCGACACTTTGGTCGAATCCATATAGAAATATAAAAACTCTTTTGCTCCGCTGATATATTTGACGCCCATACTTGTAAGACGTTTGGGCTTTGATTCGTCGACATTCATAGAATAGAGACAGTTACTGTCGTTGGGATTGGAGAAATAAACCTTACCGTCCATTTCAAAAAAGAGGCCGGAATTATGAAGATTGCCGGCGCTGTTTCCTCGATCGGTCGGTGACATCGTAACCCGTTGTTCCGAAATATAAACCAGCAGGATACCGACAAGTATAAGCGTTGTCAATATTGTGAATAATACAGTTTTTAATTTCATATCTTTCCCCTCAATGTTTATCCTCATAATTATTATAGGCGCGTTATTTCTTGCTATCAAGCTGTATTTGTTCTAAAATTCAAATAGATAATAAGGTTTTCGGAGGACGAAATGGATTTAAAAGATCTGCGCACAGAAATTGATGCGGTCGACAAACAGATAGTTGAATTGTATGAAAAAAGGATGGATATAGCATCCCGAGTGGCCGATTTTAAGATAAATACGGGCAAAAAAGTTTTTGACAAGCAAAGAGAAGATGAGAAATTAACAGAGATCAAAAAGCTTGCAAAATCTGATTTTAACAGAACGGGACTTGTGGAGCTCTTTTCACAGCTTATGTCCATGAGTAGGAAGCTTCAGTATCAAAAGCTTGCCGAGGCGGGGGCTTCAGGTCAGCTTCCTTTTATAAAGATTGATTCTATAGATAAAAAGAATGCAAGGGTTTGCTTCCAGGGAGCGGCAGGATCATACTCCGAAGAAGCCATGAAACAGTTCTTCGGTGAAGATGTTAACAGCATTCCCGTGGACACGTTCAGGGATGCGATGGCTCTTTTGGAAGAGGGAAGTGCCGATTATGCGGTTCTTCCGATCGAGAATTCTACAGCGGGTATCGTAAGCGAGATCTACGATCTTCTTGCCGAGTATGAGCACTATATAATAGGCGAGCAGATCATAAAGATAAGGCATTGCCTTTTGGGTGTTCCCGGTGCAAAGCTTTCCGATATCAAGACGGTTTATGCACACCCTCAGGCTCTTATGCAGAGCGCAAGATTTCTTTCGGATCACAGCTATATACAGCAGGTCGGTATGAAGAACAATGCGTTTGCAGCAAAGAAGGTTTCTGAGGACAAAGACATAACTCAGGCCGCTATCGCAAGTGCGGGGGCTGCGAAGGTTTACGGGCTTGATATCATTGAAGAAGGCATCAATTCAGCCGATGCCAATTCAACAAGGTTTATCATCATTACCAATCAGAAGGTGTTCCTTAAGGATGCCAAGAAGATAAGCTTATGCCTTGAGATTCCGCATGAGGCGGGTTCGTTGTACCACCTTATGTCACATTTTATCTATAACAATCTCAATATGTCCAAGATTGAGTCAAGGCCTATTGAGGACAGAAATTGGGAGTACAGATTCTTTATTGATTTTGACGGTAACCTGGCAGACAGTGCAGTTAAGAATGCACTTAGGGGGCTGCGTGAAGAAGCGAGAATGCTCAGGATACTGGGTAACTACTAAGAAGACCTGACAGCTTAAGTTTTTACGTGATTTTCACAGAGGGTATTGATTATGATGGGTGAGGTATTTGCTGCAATTGATGTGGGTTCATACGAGATCGCACTCAAGATCTTCGAGCTTTCCAAGAGGAAGGGCGTAAGAGAACTTGATCATATTAGACATCGTATGGATATCGGAAGTGAGACTTATGCAACCGGCAGGATATCAAGTCTTCATGTCGATGAGATGATAAGGATCCTTTCGGAGTATAAGAAGATAATGAAGGAGTATGGGGCTTCACATTATCAGGCATACGGAACGAGTGCGATAAGAGAGACCAAGGATATTTTGATCGTTCGAGATCTTATCGAGCAAAGGACCGGGATTCACATTGATGTCTTAAGTAACTCGGAGCAGCGCTTTATTGATTATAAGTCGATCGCTCTAAGGCACGATAAGTTTGAGAAAGTACTGGAGAAGCCGACTGCGATAGTTGATATCGGAGGCGGAAGTATTCAGATATCTCTTTTTGAAAAAGATACTTTGGTTGCCACTCAGAACCTTATGACAGGTGTGCTTAGGCTTCATACGACAATGGAGCAGGTGCACGCTTCAAGATTAAAATACTCGGAGCTGGTTTCGGAGCTGGTTAATTCAAGACTTTCCGTTTTCTCCAAGATGCATCTTAAGGATAAAAAGATAGAGAATCTTATCATAATAGATGATTATGTTTCTCCTATAATGCAAAAGGTTAGATCAGGTGATGACGGAGACGGCTTTGCCACAAGGGAAGAATTTAACAAGATCATCAAAGTGGCGGATGAAATGAGTGATTACGAAGTTGCCAAGAAGCTTGGGATTCCCGAAGAGAACGTTCCGCTTTTGCATGTTGCAAGTACACTTATAAAGTGTATTTTGGATGCTACTAAGGCAGAGAATCTCTGGGCTCCCGGAATTACGCTCTGCGACGGTATCGCATATGAATATGCGGAGAAAAAAGACTATATCAGATCGCCGCACGATTTTGAGCAGGACATCATAGCCTGTGCTCAGAATATCTCCAAGAGATATATGGGAAGTAAGTCAAGAAGAGAGACACTTAAAAAGATCGCGCTTACGATCTTTGACAGTACAAAAGAGATCCACGGTCTTTCAGACAGAGACAGACTTCTTTTAGAGATCGCGACAACGCTACATGACTGCGGTAAATATATAAGTCTTGTTTATCTTGGCGATTGTTCCTACAACATTATCATGTCGACCGAGATCATAGGTCTTTCTCATATTGAGAGGTCGATAGTCGCCAATGTTGTCAGATTCAATCACGAGGAGTTTGAGTATTATAACAGCGGATCTGAATTCTTTGACGGACTTTCAAGAGAAGACTATCTGAGGATTTCCAAGCTGACCGCTATCATGCGTGTGGCGAACGGACTTGACAGAACACACAAGCAAAAATTCAGGGACGTTACGGTCAGCATTAAAGACAGAAACCTTATTATCAATGTTGATACATCTGCGGATATTACACTTGAGAAAGGACTCTTTTTTAACAGAGCGGCTTTCTTTGAAGAAGTATTTGGACTTAAACCTGTTATTCGTCAAAAGAAATTGATGTAAATATGAGAGGGAATCTATGGCAAAGGGCGGACATAAAAAATTAAATGAATTTGATTTTGAAAATCCAAAGCTCTATATCAACAGGGAACTTAGCTGGATAAGCTTTAATTCGAGAGTTCTTTCCGAGGCGGAAGATGCTTCAAATCCGCTTTTTGAAAGGCTTAAGTTCCTTAGCATATCTGCGAGCAATCTCGATGAGTTTTTTATGGTAAGAGTTGCTTCGCTTAAAGATATGATCAATGCCGAATACAGTAAGCTCGATATCGCGGGCATGACTGCAAAACAGCAGCTTGATGCGGTACTTAGAGATCTGCACAGATTTGTGGATCATCAGTACAACATCTACAACGATATGCTCATTCCGCTTCTTGGAAAAGAGGAGCTGTATATCTGTGATCCCAAGAATCTTTCCGATAAGGACAAGGATTATCTGAGCAGATATTTTGATGAGTTTGTTTATCCCGTTCTTACTCCGATGGCGGTTGATTCATCGAGACCTTTTCCGCTTATCAGAAATAAGACGCTCAATATCGGATCTCTTTTGAAAAAGAAAGAGGGAAAAGATGATGTCGATTTCGCAACGGTTCAGGTTCCGGATGTTCTTCCCAGAGTAATTGAGCTTCCGCAGGAATTTGAAGATGAAACAATAACAAGAGTTGTTCTTTTGGAGCAGCTTATCATGGCGTATGTAGATAAGCTTTATCTTAACTACGATGTAATTACGAGTGCGCCGTACAGAGTTGAGAGAAACGCCGATCTTTCGATAGACGAGGATGAGGCGGAAGATCTTTTAAAAGAGATTGAGAAGCAGATCAAGCGTCGTCAGTGGGGACAGGCGATAAGACTTGAAGTGGACAAGAGCATCGATAAAAAGCTGCTTAAGTTTATTTCAAGAGAACTACAGGTCGATGACAGCGAGATATTCTCCGTTAACGGACCTCTTGATCTTACGTTTCTTATGAAGGTTTATAAGCTTGAAGGTTTTGATGAGCTTAAAGAGCACAGCTACAATGCACCTCAGGCTGTTCCCGAGTTCGACAAGGGTGAGGATATATTTGAGGTTATAAGTAAGGGCGATATTCTTATGCATCATCCTTACGAGACCTTTGAGAATGTCGTTAAGTTCGTTGAGAACGCGGCTGTAGATCCCAATGTCCTTGCGATCAAACAGACTCTTTACAGAGTAAGCGGTAATTCACCGATTATCGCCGCACTTGCAAAGGCCGCAGATAACGGCAAGCAGGTTACGGTGCTTGTTGAATTAAAGGCTAGATTTGATGAAGAAAATAACATCGTATGGGCCAAGATGCTTGAGAAAGCGGGCTGCCATGTTATTTACGGACTAGTGGGACTTAAGACTCACTGTAAGATCACACTCATAGTAAGACGTGAGGAGGATGGTATCAAGAGATACGTTCATCTTGCGACAGGTAACTACAATGATTCAACGGCCAAGCAGTATACCGATGTCGGACTCTTTACCTGCGCACCTGCGTACGGCGAAGATGCGACCGCTGTGTTTAATATGCTTTCGGGTTATTCGGAGCCTCTTTCATGGAACAAGCTATCACTTGCTCCGTTGTGGCTTAAGGACAGGATCATCGATCTTATTAAAAGAGAAGAAGAGCATGCTCTTTCAGGTGAGCCTGCAAGGATCATCGCCAAGATGAATTCCATCTGTCACAAAGAGGTTATCGCAGAGCTTTACAGAGCAAGCTGTGCGGGCGTTAAGATCGATCTTATCGTAAGAGGTATATGCTGCCTTAAGGCAGGCATTCCGGAGATTTCGGAGAACATAACCGTCAGATCCATTGTCGGAAACTTCCTTGAGCATAGCAGGATCTTTTACTTTGAAAACGGCGGAAGTCCCGAGTACTATGCAAGCAGTGCGGACTGGATGCCTCGTAACTTGGAGCGTCGTGTAGAGATCATGTTCCCTGTTGAAAACGATAAGCTCAAAGCTAAGCTGTGGCACATTCTTGATACCGAGCTTAAGGATACCGAGAAGGCACACGTAATGAACGAGAACGGAGTGTACGTTAAACAGTCGGCTGTTTTGCCTGAAGGATCGAAAAAGATCAACTCGCAGAAGATTTTCGGAGATGAGGCTTCGAAGGCTGTCGGCGAGCTGAATACACAGAATTCAAGAGTATTTGTCCCTGAGATGAATCCGGACAATAGATTTTGAATGTTATAATAAATAAAAAAAGGAAAGAGGATTTATTTGTAATGCGTTATGTTTTGGCATCGGGTTCACCCCGAAGAAAGGAGCTCCTTTCAAAACTAATAAAAGAATTTGAGATTATACCGGCTGTGGGAGATGAGTCCACGACAAAGGTCAGACCGTTTGAAGTTGTCGAGGAATTGTCTTTCAAGAAAGCTTCAGAAATTTTTCACAAAATTTTTACCGAAGATGGCGCAAAGCCTGTTGTAATAGGCGCCGACACAGTCGTATCATATAATTATAAGATACTTGGTAAGCCTAAGGACAGAGAAGATGCAAGGAAAATGATATCTTCCATGCAAGGCAACGAGCACACGGTCTATACAGGGGTGACCGTTTTTTATCAAAAAGACGGGAAAGTAGAGCACTTTACGTTTTCCGAAGAGACTATCGTATATGTGACATCAATGACCGATGAAGAGATCGCTGCTTATCTCGAAACGGGAGAAGCAGACGACAAAGCAGGTGCTTACGGCGTCCAGGGACAGTTCGGAAAGTTTATTAACGGAATCAGAGGAGATTACTTTAATGTTGTCGGACTTCCTATAGCAAGGCTTTACCGGGAAATGAAAAAAAGAAGTTTGTTATAAGTGGAGGTTTTGTATGCACGAGTATGATGAAGCGGTTTTGAAATGTTTTCTTGAGAATCAGGGACAGCTTTTTCCTGAAAATGTAGCAGAGAACATGGAAGAGGCTGAGGCTTTTCTGGAGGATTCCATGGCGGTTGTTGTTGACGGCCCCGATGAAGTTATGGAATACTTTGAAGAGACAGGCGTTGACGTGGAAGATGACAACGTGCTTGATGCAGATGAGGTTTTTGACATAGGAGATGGCAGATATCTCATTGTAGAGGCTTGATGATCGGAGTTTTTTGATATGAGTATATCCGCTAAAAAAATATTTTTCTTTGATCTTGATGGGACTTTGCTTACGAGTAGTAAGCAGGTCTCAGAGAAGACCATGGAAGCCCTTAAAAAATTCACGGATGCGGGAAATCATTTCTGCATCAATACCGGGCGGGCAATTGACAGCGCTAAAGCTGTCGCTTCCGACCTGGGGCTGAATTTTAAGGGCTCTTTTTTATGTGGAAGCGACGGAACGGAGATCTTTGATGTCGACAAGGGTGAATACGTCTACAAGGTAGGCGTTCCGCTTGAACTTATTCGTCCTATCTTTGATCTGGCAAAAGAATATAATGTTCATATCCATGCTTACACAGAGACTCACCTTGTTTCATTAAATGACGGCGAGTGCATGAAATACTACAGAAGAGTTATAAAGACTCCTCTTATTATTACTGATGATATCTTAAAAGAAGTAAAGACGCCTCCGTCAAAGCTCTTATCGGTTGAGCTTCACGACCATGACAAACAGGAGCGTTTCAGAGAGGCTCTTCATAAGATGACGGGTGATGTGCTCACGACTCTTTATTCCAATCCGTATTATCTGGAGATCTTCCCTGCTGAAGCAGGAAAAGGAAGTGTTGTAAAACGCCTTTCTGATTATCTGGGAATCCCGATTGAGAATACGTATGCTGCTGGCGATGAAGAAAATGATATATCGATGCTGCAGGCTGCGGGCTGCGGAATCGCAATGATAAACGGCAAGGATAACGTGAAGGCATGTGCGGATGTCATCACCAAGGAAGACAACGACCACGACGGACTGGCGGAGTATATACTGGGGGCAATATAAATGAGAGCAATTGATCTGCACACACATTCAAATAATTCCGACGGAACCTTTACCGTAAAGGAATTGATGGATTATGCATATAAAAAAGATTTGGCGGCGATCGCGCTTACAGACCACGACACGGTCAAGGGACTTGATGAAGCTATAAGCTATGCGGAAAAGCATTGCCCCGGACTTGAGGTCATTCCGGGCGTTGAAGTCTCAACCGTAAATGAGGGCAAGGATTGTCATATCGTCGGTCTTTATATCAATCATCACGATGAGACTTTTCTTAATAGGTTAAAAGAGCTTCATGATGTGCGCGAAAGAAGAAATGTCGAGATCGCAGCAAATCTTCATAATATCGCAGGCTTTGATTTTACCTATGAAGACGTTCAAAAAGAATTTCCGGGAGCTGTTATAACAAGAGCTCATTTTGCGAAATATCTTTTGGATAAAGGCTATGTCGGAAGCTGGCAGGAAGCCTTTGACAGATATATCGGAGAGGGTAAGCCCTGCTTTGTTCCTCCGAACAGGATAGATCCCGAAACAGGCGTAAGATACATTCTTGATGCGGGTGGTGTTCCGGTTCTTGCACATCCTATTTTGTATCATCTTAGTGATGAGAAGCTTGAAGCGCTTGTTTCAAGGCTTAAGGATGCTGGACTTATCGGAATAGAAGCCATTTATTCAACGTATGATTCACGAGATGAGAGACAGATAAAAGACCTTGCGAAGAAGTATGATCTTCTTATAAGCGGCGGCTCCGATTTCCATGGTAAAAATAAACCGAAGATCGACTTGGGAAGCGGCATGGGAAAGCTGTTTATTCCTGAGGATTTACTTGATGCGATTAAGGCTGCGAGAGGTTGACAGAGCACGCGTTTTTGTGCTTTAATGAATTAAATTGTGAAAATCCAGGGGGCATTATTCCATGAGTGAAAATAATAAGATACCTTATAAAATTTATTTAAGCGAGGACGAGATTCCCAAGCAGTGGTACAACGTAAGGGCAGATATGAAAAACAAGCCCGCTCCGCTTCTTAATCCGGGAACACTTGAGCCTATGGGCTTTGAAGATCTTCGTCCCGTATTTTGCGATGAGCTTATCAAGCAGGAGCTTGACGATACAACTCCTTATATTGATATCCCTCAGGAAGTTCAGGACTTCTACAAGATGTACAGACCTTCACCTTTGGTAAGAGCGTATTGTCTTGAGAAGGCACTCGGAACACCTGCCAAGATCTATTACAAATTTGAAGGTAATAACACAAGCGGAAGCCACAAGCTTAACTCCGCTATTGTTCAGGCATATTACGCCAAGAAGCAGGGACTTAAGGGTGTTACCACAGAGACCGGTGCAGGTCAGTGGGGAACAGCTCTTTCAATGGCATCTGCATATCTTGGAATTGATTGTAAAGTATACATGGTTAAGGTTTCATATGAGCAGAAGCCTTTCAGAAGAGAGGTTATGCGTACATACGGTGCAAGCGTAACTCCTTCACCTTCAATGGATACTGAGATCGGACGTAAGATCAACGCCGAGCATCCCGGAACAACAGGTTCACTCGGATGTGCTATCTCAGAGGCTGTAGAAGTTGCAACCAAGACAGAGGGCTACAGATATGTTCTTGGTTCGGTTCTTAACCAGGTACTTCTTCATCAGACAGTTATCGGTCTTGAGGCTAAGGCTGCACTTGATAAGTACAACATCACACCTGATGTCATCATCGGATGTGCAGGTGGCGGATCCAACCTTGGCGGACTTATTTCTCCTTTCATGGGCGAGAAGCTTCGCGGAGAGAAGGATTATCGTATCGTTGCTGTTGAGCCTGCAAGTTGTCCAAGCTTTACCAGAGGTAAGTTTGCATACGACTTCTGCGATACAGGTATGGTATGTCCTCTTGCTAAGATGTATACACTTGGAAGTAACTTCATTCCTTCTGCTAACCACGCCGGAGGACTTAGATATCACGGCATGAGCCCGATCCTTTCACAGCTCTATCACGATGGTTATATGGAGGCTATTTCTGTTGAGCAGACATCTGTATTCGAAGCAGCTCAGCAGTTTGCAAGAGTTGAGGGTATTCTTCCCGCACCCGAATCAAGCCACGCTATCAGAGCAGCGATCGATGAAGCTCTTAAGTGCAAGGAGACGGGAGAGAAGAAGACAATTCTCTTTGGTCTTACGGGAACAGGATATTTCGATATGGTTGCATATCAGAAATTCAACGACGGTGAGATGACAGATTACATTCCTTCAGATGAGGAGCTTGCAAAGAGCTTTGCTACACTTCCCAAAGTTGAAGGTTGATCCCGGAATGTGCTGAGAAAGTGTGTCTTGGCATGTACAATATAGAAAAATAAGTAAAGGTCATTGCCTGGTTTATTACCACGGACAATGACCTTTTTATATGCATGAAGTATAAATTAGTAACAGGATAAACTACTAAATGTTTGCTACAATTCCTTTTCGATACTCGATCTGATATTGCTTGGGTGAGATACCAACTTGCTTGGTGAAGGTGCGAGAGAAGTTGGAATAATTCTTAAAGCCTGACTGGTAGCATGCTTCGTAGGCTGTGTTGCCATCTCTAAGGAGCTTGCAGGCAAGGGTGATTCTTTTGGCGATGACATACTGGGATATTGAAAGACCCGATATTTTTTTTACACATCTGGAGATGTAGGTTCCGTTACTGTGAATTTCTTTTTCCAAGATATTAAGTGAGATATCGCCGGTGATATGTTCATCGATATACTGGAATGTTCTCTTTACAATATCAGGCATTTTGTCCTGAGGAATCTGGGTATCATTTCTTTTGTATTTCTTATTGAGCTTGACTAATATGATCTTAAGATAAGCCATGGCAAGAATGACGGATTCCGGAGAGGTGTTAAATAAATTCTCCTGAAGCTTGGTACTTAGTTGATCGATCTCTTCAAGCTCGCTCTCATCAAGGTGAAGCGTGTGTATCATCTTGTCATTATAGGGCTTGAAGCATTTGTTTAGATTAAAGTGCGGAGTAGAAGCGCCTTCGATAACATCTTCGGTAATGTTAATTACTATCCTGTCGTAAATACCGGGAGTAGTAAGCTCGCCTCTGTGGAACACATACTTGGGGATAAGAACAACGTCTCCCCGCTCCATTTCCACGCCAGAATTATCCGTGAAAAAATTAAGACAACCTTTTTTGAGAATAAGGATCTCATGACAAGTGTGATTGTGCATATCACTTGTTCCATCAAGGGGATCTGTGATCGTCTTAACTTCACATACTATTTCTGAGCCAAGCGCATGATATAGTTTTCTTCCCTTTTCGCTCATAATTATTTCCCTAAAAAATAATATTTTGAAAGTATTATATCGTGATTAAGTTTATATCACAATTTTTTAATTTGCGCAATCTGATGTGAGCATTGTACATATTTATATATCTTTTTTAATGCAATGTGCATAAAAGCTGAAAAATCGATATTTATATTATTAAAATGAGGTAAGATTTTGCAATATTTTAATCATATCAGTAAAGGTGAAAAATATATGTAAGTGATAAAGTGAGCTTAGAAAATATGTGAAGGAGAAGGATAGTGGCTAAGGATAATAAAGGCTATAAGGCACCTAAAGTTAAATTTGATAAAGTCTACTTAAAAAGATATTATCAGCTGTATCTTCTTTTGGCTTTACCATTAATCTATCTGTTGATATTTAAGTATGTTCCGATGTGGTACATACTGATAGCTTTCAAAAAATACAGTATTGTACTTCCTGTACATAAGATGGCCTGGGCTAAGCACCACGGTATGGAGTTTTTTATCAAGGCATTTAAGTCTAAAGACTTCATTGTAGCACTGAAAAATACTATTGTGCTTAACTTAAAGGATCTCATCGTAGGTTTCCCTGTTCCGATTATTTTTGCTCTCATCTTAAACGAGATCAGAATAAAGAAATTTAAAAAAGTGGTTCAGACCATCACTTACATGCCACATTTTCTTTCTTGGGTTGTTATTTACGGTATCGCTTTGCAGCTCTTTGCACCATCAACCGGACTTGTAAATCTCCTGGTAGAAAGACTTGGAGGAACATCCATTAACTTCCTCGGTGAACCCGGTAACTGGGTTAGAACTTATATAGGTCTTGGAATCTGGCAGAGCTTTGGTTGGAACTCCATCATATATCTTGCAGCTATCGCCGGAATCTCACCTGATCTGTATGAAGCTGCGAGTGTAGACGGCGCTTCAAGATTTCAGAAGATGTGGCATATAACACTTCCGGGAATCAGATCTACAATTATCGTGCTCCTTATAATGGCACTTGGTAATATTATCGGTTCAGGATTTGACAGACCGTTTGCAATGGCAAATCCTACTGTTCTTGATAAAGCAGAAGTTATCGCTACTTACGTATACAAGGCAGGTATTAAAGGTTCACAGTTTTCTCTTACCGCCGCGGTTGGTCTATTCCAATCTGTAGTAAATGTATTCTTCCTGCTTGGAGCCAACTGGCTATCCAGGAAGTTTGGCGAACGCGGAATATGGTAGGAGGTAGATGAAAAATGGAAGAAAACAGGACAGTTCATTCCACCGGAAGTAAGATCGGGGATGCGGTATTTATTATCATCTGCGTGATAATATCCCTAATGTGTATTATCCCCATGATTAACCTTTTGGCTAAATCGCTTTCCGGTACGGATTATCTGATAAGAAGACAGGTTTATTTATTACCTAAGGGATTTAATGTTAATGCATATGCCCATGTTCTTAAGGATGCAAAGTATATAAGAGCTTTTGTGTGGACAGCATTTCTTACTGTAGGATGCACCATCCTATCTCTTACAATGACGATGCTGTGCGCATATCCATTGATATATGAAGGACTCAAGGGTAGAAAGATAATAAATATTTTTGTTACCATCACAATGTTTTTCAACGCGGGTATTATTCCCAACTATCTTTTACTCTTTAGGATAGGAATGATTGATACGCCCTGGGCATTGGTGGTTCCAAGCTGTATGAGTGTATATAACGTCATCATTATGAGAAGTTTCTTTTACGGAATTCCTGAATCACTTAGGGAATCAGCAATGATCGACGGAGCAAGTCTTATAAGGATACTGATAAGTATCTATGTACCGCTGTCTAAGCCGGTTATGGCAACACTTGCTTTGTTCTATGCGGTTGGAAGATGGAACGGATATTCAGATGCACTTATGTATATAAAGAACAAGGATCTTTATCCTTTGCAGCTTCTTTTGTATAACATCTTAAAGAATATCAATGCTGTTGAAGTTGCTACTCAGGAGGGATTCAGTACTCCGGGACTTAATGAGGCTATCAAATGTGCCATCGTTATGTTCTCAACAGTGCCGATTATCTGTATTTATCCTTTCCTCCAAAAGTACTTTATTTCAGGAGTTACTCTTGGAGCAGTTAAGGAGTGAGAAGGGTTTTTATTAAAAATTATATAAATAAAAATGGGAGGTATAAGATGAAGAAAAAGGTTTTATCAATCTTACTTGCATGCGCAATGACGCTTTCACTTGCTGCATGTGGTAACACCGGTGGAAATGCACCTGCAGCTCCTGCCGGAACTGACGCCGGCGATGCGGCTACACCGGGGGAGAGTGTTGCTTCTGAGCTTACTGACGGTAAGTTTGCAGAAACAAGACACATTACTGTAGAGGTTTATGACCGTAACAACGACGGCGGTTCAGACCCTACAAACAACGTTTACACAGATTATATCAAAAAGGGAATGCTTGAGAAGCATAACGTAGAAGTTGAGTTTGTTGCTATTCCCCGTTGGACTGAGACTGATGAGATCAACACTCAGCTTGCTGCCGGAACGGCACCCGATGTCTGCGTAACATATTCATATCCTACTATCAAGTCTTATGCAGATATGGACGCGATCATCGATATGAGACCTTATATTGATAATTATAAGAGTGAACTTCCTAATCTTTGGAACTGGCTTGGCGAGACCAATCTTTATTGGAATTCAGATCTTGAAGATGGAACAACATGGGCTATCGAAGCTAAACTTGCCAACATGAACCGTGTTGTTACCTTTATCCGTAAAGACTGGCTTGATAAGCTTGGTTTAAAGGAACCCACAACCAAGGAAGAGTTCCATGATGTTCTTGTTGCTTTCAAGGAGAATGCAGATACACTTCTTGGTGCAGATGCAAACAAGATGGTTCCTTATTCCGTATCTTATGATGTGGGCTGGAGAGCAGCAACACTTATCGAATCTTTCCTTGATCCTAATATGTCCGATAAGGAATATTATGTAAATGGTTTTGATGATA
>JAEEGJ010005334.1_pt1 | contig 40700 bp, 39 predicted proteins | sample 8958761 | NCBI WGS metagenome assembly JAEEGJ01 (sample SAMN16246546, study PRJNA631951) | gut metagenome | biome: gut microbiome; feature: rumen; material: RS-attached | host: Bos | place: Iran: Karaj | collected 2018-10 | reverse complement strand
CTCTGTTCATTCCTCCTTTTGCATAATTCTACACCCAAAATCCGGATTTTTCCATAGGTCCACCCCAAAAAATAGCCCCCGATGTCCGTCGGGGGCTATTTTTATTTGTCCATAATCGTAATCTCGACGCGGCGGTTTTTGGCGCGGCCAAGTTCTGTCTTGTTGTCGGCTACGGGAACGTCTCCGCCCATGCCCTTTGTAAAGACGTGGTACTTGTCGCGGACCTTGTTGCGGATAAGGTAGTTAGCCACCGCTTGGGCGCGCTCCTCGCTTAGCTTTTGGCGGCTTTCCTTTGTTCCGCGCAAGGCTGTGTGGCCGGTAACAAGCAAGTCGTTGTCTGGGTAGGCGTTTAGGATTTGCGCTATCTTGTCAAGCTTGGCCCTTTCGCTTGGCATAAGGATGTCGCTGTCGGGCATAAACTGAATGTTCTCTATGCTCAAGGTCAAGCCCTTTTCGCCGGCCGTGACGCTTACGTCGTCGATTCCAAGGTCTGTGATTTTTTCGATGACGGCGGCGACTGTCGTCTCGTCCGCGGTGCGAGTAAAGTCGGTCACTTCGGCGTGGGCGATTCCCTCAAAGCGGAGTATGTTGTTGGAACTTGTCAGCATCTCAATCTTGAACTCTTCGTTGTAATGGTCGATGCAGCCCTTGTCTATGTCCCAAAAAATGTACTGGTGCGAATAGCCTTGGGTGGCCACGGGTACCTCGCCTTTTGAGGGATCGTATTTTTTTAGGTCAACAGAATATTCAAGCTCGTACTGGACTTCAAACTTGTAAAAAGTTTTTTCGCCGTCTTGAACCGTTCCCAAAAATTCGTATTCGGCGTTAAAGGGAATTTTGTAGGGCGTCTTTATGTCAAAGGTCCTTCTCAAGTCGTGGGCCTCGTGGCCTTGCGCGGTCCACCTAAAGCCGGGCTCTATTTCTTTGTCCGGAAAAATCGGAACGTCGCGGACAACGGGCATAAAGTATTGGTCCGAAATGTCGTAGCGGCCGGCGGCGTCTCGGGTAAATACGCTCTTGTAGTCCTCGCCGTAGCTAAAGGCTTTTCCGCTGGCTCCGGTGGAATTTTCACTTGTCATAAATATAGCGTCGTGAATTCCGTTCCCCTTGTCGTCAAGGCCAGTCACCCTGACCGAAACGCGGTTAAGAATCTCTGCGTGGTGGTGGTAGACATTGTTAAAGAAAACGTCTTCTTGAACGGTTGAAAGCACCCTGTACGCGTCGCCTTCCTTATACTTAAACTGGAACAAGTGTCCCTGCGCGAATGAAATTCCGCCCGCAAGGGCCAAAAACAAAACCGCAATCGTCTTTTTCATCGTTCGCCTCGCAACAAAAAACTGCCTACATTATCGGCATATATGACATAACAAATTAAATAGTAAAAAGTAAAAAAATTTGCTTTTTTTGCCGATAGGATATATAATATAGAGACAAAAAAAATCAGCAACTAGGAGCGAAATATGCCAGCCGAAAAATCAAATCGTAGAACAACGATGATCGCCCGCCTTTTGGGAGTCATCGCTTTTGTAACAGTGGCGCTTTTTGTGGTTCAAAACCTGATCGTCATCCCCGACGTCCGAAAGCAAACGGTTGAATCGAATGTCGCCGACATCAAGGAAATCGCCGACGCCTACATCGAATCGACGAGCCTTTTTGTAAATGGAACGTTAAACGAGCTTGACGTTTACACCAGGGCGGACGTAGTGCTTAAAGGCGGTTCCCCCGACGAAATCGGAGCGTGGCTCGCGGACGACATTTCGCGCCGCCCTTCCTGCTTCTCATACGTTTTGTTCATCGCTCCCGCCGGAAATTCCTACTACGATTCCGGCAAGCGCGGAAACCACAGCGACCGCGCCTACTATAAACGAATTATAGGCGGAGAAGACCATGTCGTAAACAACCCGACAATCGCCAAAGCCACCGGCAAAGTCAGCGTAATGTTCGTAAAGGCCGCGCGCGACAGCGCCGGACGTTTGGCTGGAATGTTTGTTGGCGTTGTCGGAATGGACTACCTTACAAACCTTATCGGCGGAATCAAGCTCGGCGAAATGGGCTTTGGCTTTATGCTTGACGGACAAGGAACCGTAATCGCCCACCCCATGCAAGAGCTGGTCATGGAAAAGAACTTCATCACAGCCGAAGACGCCAACGAAGAAACTCGCGCAATGGCTAAGAACATGATCGAAGGAAAGCGGGACAGCGTGGAAACAAGTTTTGTTGAGAACGGAAGTGTTAACAAAGTCTTTGTAAGCTACGGAAACGTTCCGGGAACTTCTTGGTCAATCGCAATCGCAGTTCCGATAAAGCAGCTGCACGCCACCGCCGACCGCCTGAGAACGGTTTTGATTACCGGTAATTCGATTCTTGCCATTGTGATTTTGATTGTAACAGCCATCATGACGGCGATCACAATCAAGCCGCTTAAAGGCGTCGTCACAGCCATCGAGGACATCGCAAGCGGAAACGCCGACCTTACCCAGCGCCTTGACGCAAAGACAAACAACGAAATCGGACAGGTAGTCCACGGCTTTAACGCCTTTGTCGAAAAGCTTCAAAGCATCGTCTCAAAAATCAAAGCCTCAAAGGACAACCTTTCGGCTTCTGACAGCGACATGGAAGCCGGAATCAGCGACACGGAAAATTGCGTTGAAAAGATCCTAAAGAGCATCGACGCCGTAAAGCAGAGCGTTGCCGCGCAAAACGACAGCGTTCAGTCTACGTCAAGCGGCGTAACTCAAATTTCCAGCAACATCGAGTCTCTTGAAAGAATGATTCAAGAGCAGTCAAGCGGAGTGACGGAAGCCAGCGCCGCCGTAGAAGAGATGATCGGAAACATCGCAAGCGTAAACACAAGCGTGGATAAGCTTTCAAGCTCATTCGTTTCTTTGCGCGACAACGCCAGCGAAGGAATCGCCAAGCAGAACACTGTAACAGAAAAAATCGAGCAAATTGAAATTGAATCAGAGATGTTGCAAGAAGCCAACATCGCCATCGCGGCCATCGCCGAGCAGACCAACCTTTTGGCCATGAACGCCGCCATCGAGGCCGCGCACGCCGGCGAAGCCGGAAAAGGCTTTAGCGTTGTCGCCGACGAAATCCGAAAGCTTAGCGAAACTTCAAGCGAACAGTCAAAGACAATCGGCGCCCAGCTTTCAAAAATCAAAGATTCGATTGTGGATGTTTCAAACTCGTCGGCGGACTCAAGCCAGGCCTTCCAATCGGTTTCGGAAAGCATTCACGCCACGGACGAGCTTGTGCGCCAAATCAAGAGCGCTATGGACGAGCAGCAGGAAGGCTCCAAGCAAATCCTTGAAGCCCTGCGCGTAATGAGCGACAGCACAAGCGAGGTAAAGAACGCCTCGCAGGAAATGGCCGCCGGAAACCAAACGATTTTGAGCGAAGTTTCTGTCTTGCAGGAAAATTCCGCAAAGATAAACCAAAGCGTTCAAGACATGGATTCAAGCGCAAGGCAAGTCAACGACACAAAGAACACATTGAGTTCTTTGAGCGCGCAAATGACAAGCGCCATCGCCGAAATCGGCCACGAAATCGACCAGTTCAAGGTATAAGCAACTCGTGTCGTTGCTTGTAAAACTAAAATAGTTATTTCGAGTTGATTTCGCGCAAGCGCGGCGGACTTGAATAACAAAAAAGGCCGGCTCAATGCCGGCCTTTTTTTTATTGCTCAAAATCCCGTGTGATGTTTTTGAGCCACTTTCCGCTCTTGTAATGGAAAATGTTCACAGGCATTTTTTCAAATTCGTCCAAGTACAAAATCAAGTAGACGACAAGCGGCGGCAAATGCAAGACAAAGGCGGCGACCATTCCAAGCGGAACGGAAACCGCCCACATCGCGATTGTGTCCAGCACAAAGCCAAACTTGGCGTCGCCGCCCGACCTAAAGACGCCGCAAATCAAGACAGTGTTAATCGTTGCGCCGACAATCGAAAGCGCGTTTATGTACAAAAGCGGCGAAAGCATTTTTGTCGCCTCTTCGGTAAGCTTTGCCATCTTGAACAAAAGGGGCTGGCTGGCAATAAGAGCCGCCGCTCCGATTACGCCCGCAAAAATCGTGCTCTTTACAAGGCGGCTCGCGCTGCGCTTGGCCTTTTCGTTTTGGCCCGCTCCGATTTCTTTTCCGACCAAGATCGCTCCGCCGTAAGCCATTCCAAAGCAAACGATTGTGGCCAAGTTTCGCAAAACGTTGACCAAGGAATTCGCCGCGACCAAGTCCGAGCCAAGATGGCCCATAATCACCGCGTAGCTTGCAAAGCCCGCTCCCCAAACGACTTCGTTTCCAATCGCCGGAAGCGAATACTTTACAAAGTCTTTTAGTAAAACAAGGTTCTTTCTAAAAAGGCATTCAGGCCTTATCTTTAGTTCGCGAACGCGAGAAATCACAAAAACACTCAAGGCCAGCTCGATGACGCGGGCAAGAGTTGTGGCAAGGGCAACGCCGCGGATTCCCATTTTGGGAGCGCCGAACAATCCAAAGATGAAAATCGCGTTTCCAAAAATGTTAATCAAAAGCGCGGCGGTCGTTATGATTGTAACGTCTTTGGTCCGCTCCACGCTTTTTAGAGTGGCTTGGATTATTTGCGAGAACGAAAGCAAAAAGTACGACACGCCGACGATGTGAAGGTACTGGGAACCCGCTTCGATTAGAGCTTCGTCGTTGGTGAAAATTTTCATCAACAAGCGCGGAGTGAGAATCGCGGCCAATCCAAAAACCGCTCCGACAAGCGCTGAAAGTTTTGTTCCGATTCCAAAAATAGTTTCGATGGAATGGGTGTCGCCCTTTCCCCAGTACTGCGCGGCAAGCATAACCACGCCCGACGAAAGGCCGATGTAAAAGAGGAACATAACCATTTGCACGTAGTTGGCCAAAGACGAGGCCGCAATTGCGGTTTGTCCAACGTAGCCAAGCATTATTACGTCGGCCGAACCGACAGCCGCGAACAAAAGGTTTTGCAGCGCCATTGGCGCGACTATCGTAAAAAGCGATTTGTAAAATGAGCGGCGCTCGCTCTGTTCGTCATAAACTTTTTCCATAAACATATTCCTTAATTTTAAAGCAAAAAAAAGCGCTTCCGTCAAAATGACGGAAGCGTTTTATCTTCGGGCAACCCGGATTTGAACCGGGGGCCTCTACGTCCCGAACGTAGCGCGCTACCAGCTGCGCTATTGCCCGTTCCCGCAAAAAGCGGAATTGAAAAAAATACCCATTCCGGAGAATGGGTTAGACGGGAGCGAAGGGGCTCGAACCCTCGATCTCCGGCGTGACAGGCCAGCGCGATAACCAGCTTCGCTACGCCCCCGTAAGTTTTCAAATATTAGCAAAAATTTAAAATTGTGTCAATAGGGGGTCTATGAATTTTTTTCTACCCATTTGCGGATGCCTTCAACGACGTCCGCGTCAATGTCGTGCTCCACGCGGCAGGCGTTTTCTTCGGCTTGGTCTTCGGGAACGCCGGTTATCATCATCAGGAACTTTGTCAAAAGCTGGTGGCGGCCGTAAATGTCGCTGGCTTTTTCAAGGCCCTTTTTGGTAAGCTCGATTCTATTGTGGATGCCGAATTCTATGTAGCCTTCGCGCTCCAAAATTCCCATCGCGCGGCTGACGCTGGGTTTTGAAAAGCCCAAATGGTTCGCAATGTCAACCGAAAGGACGTCGCCGTCATTTTTGTTTTTGAGAATTAAAATCGCTTCCAAATAATCTTCGCCTGATTCGTACATAATTCTAGTATACCATAAAATCCGCTTTTGCGCTAGACTTTGCGTTATGGAAAAGACATTCGACAAAAATTCAGTTCTTGATCGCAGGGGAACGGAAGTCCGCGCCTCGGACGAAGATTCCGCAAAAACAGCGGCCGCGTTTTGCCGCTTGTATGAATTGATCCGCATTTTGCGCGCGCCCGGAGGCTGTCCCTGGGACCGGGAACAAACTCCGCTAACGATGCGCCGCGATTTAATAGAAGAAGTTTTTGAAGCGGTTGACGCGATCAGCTCTTGCGACGCCGCCCACGCAAAGGAAGAATTGGGCGACGTCTTTTTGAACACGACGATGATGTCTTATATGTTCAGGCAGGAACTTGACAAAGGCGGCGAAGGCTGGACTTTGGAGGAGGAGCTGAACGAGCTTGTCGAAAAATTGATCCGCCGCCATCCGCATGTCTTTGAGCAAAGCGAAGGAAAGGTTGTGGCCACCGCTCCCGTGAACAACAGCCAAGAAGTTTTGGCGCAATGGGACAAGATAAAAGAAAAGGTCGAAGGCCGCGAACAAAAATCGATTCTTGACGAAGTTCCGCAAGGCTTTCCTCCCCTATTGCGCGCGTACAAAATGCAAAAAAAGGCGGCAAAAAAAGGCTTTGACTGGCCAAGCCTAGAGCCAACGCGCGCCAAAATTTTGGAAGAGCTAAAAGAAGTTGACGAAGCCGCCGCTGATTTTAACGCCGACAACTCGCAAGCAAAGCAACTTCATTTGGAGGAAGAAGTCGGCGACCTCTTTTTTGCCGCCGTAAACTACGCGCGCAAGTTAGGCGTTGACCCGGAAGTCGCGCTAAATTCCGCCAACAAAAAATTCTACAAACGCTTTTCTTACGTTGAAGAGCAGTGCGCCAAAAACGGCGTTGAGATGGTCCAAGAAAATTTGGACAAGATGGACGAGTTTTGGAACCAGGCGAAAAGAAACTAGCGCGCAATCAGCCGCCTAAAAAAATCGCACTCGTCGTCGTTGCAAGCGACGGCTTGTTGCAATTTTGGATCGCAGTGAAAAACGTGCCAAAGCGGCTCTGCGTCCGTTCCGTAAATTTTATACTCATGCAAAACGCCCGCGTCTTCCAAAACTTTTCTTATAACCGGCGCTTGCGGCAAAAGAAAGTCGCCCTTGCAGCTCATCACAAAGGCCGGCGGAAAATTTTTTGTCACATAGTCAACGCTGTTTATCAATTTTAGCTCGTCGGGCTTTCCGCCACGCGGAAGCAAGGCTCCGACAAAAAGATCCGTGTGCCCTCCGTCATTAACCGCCGCGACGATGTCGTAAATGCCGCAATTAAGCGCAAGGCCGCGCAAACAAAGATTCTTTTTTTGAATAAAGGGAAAGTTCTTGCGATAATTGTCGTTTGTGAGCGCGGCGGCGTACAGGCTAAGCAAGTGCGCTCCCGCCGAGTCGCCGACGGCAAAAACGTTTTGGGCGTCCAAGCCGTATTTGTCGGCGTTGTCGCAAATCCATTTAAATAAGCTTTCCGTGTCTTGCATCGACGCGGGAAACTTTGCCTCGGGCGCTAGGCGGTAGGAATAGTTGACCACCGCAAAGCCGCGCTGGGCCAAGCGCATTCCGTAAAACTGGTAAACGCCTTTGTCGCCGTAAACCCAGCCGCCTCCATGAACGATGACGATTACCGGAAGCTTGCAAGCTTCGGCGGCTTTTGGCCTGTACACGTCGAGCAACTGCCATTTTTTAAATCTTTTTCCGCCGTAAAGAATGTTGTCATAGCGAACAACATCGTCAGGCGTTGTCTGGCCGGCGTCGCGTTTTTTGTCTCCCTTTCCAAAATTATTTCTCACCCAAAGGGCCAAAAACAAATGCTTGAAACTCATAATCAATTCTCCGTTTAGAACTTTGTTGGATACCACTCCTTCAACAAATCGTACAAGTCTTTGTAAATGACGTCTCCGGAATAAAATTTATCGTGAGAAATTTCGTGGTCAACAGGAACGCCATCGTCGATGCAAACATAGTTTCCGCTTGCGTCAAGAGCGCACATTTCGGCCGATGCGGAAGTGTTGAACAAGGCGCCGTCGGAAGTTTGGCTGGGCTTTACAACGCCGCCGCCGCCGCCGCTTTTTTGGCCAACAATCGGGACTTCCAACTGATACTTGCAAACTGACGGAAAAAAGTTTCCGCAAGAAAAAGAGAATTCGCTTGTCAAAATATAAAAGTTTTTTCCAGTCTGCGTTAAGTCTTCGCTTACGCCGCAATAAAACTTTGCGATGGAATTGTCCAAGTGATTTTTTTCGGCCATATAAAATTCGCTTGGATTTTTCAAAAAGCAAAGCGAAAGAAAGCACTGGTGTATGGCTCCTCCGCCATTGCAAGAAAGGTCAATGACGATATTTTCGACACTCCCTATATCTTTAAAAGCTTTTTTAAAGAAAGCGTAAGTGTTTGTATTTGCCAGCGTTTCTAGATTTGTTGTGTCCGGATCATCATCAACAAAGCCGTCAAAAGCTATGACAGCCATTTTCTTGGCTACGCCGTCCTCAACATAAAACACGCCTTGTTTTCCTTTGTGTTTACCACGTAGCGCCAGCATCTCATCCCTAACGTTGTCAAGATCTAAGTTCCTTGGCCCTCTAGAATTATAGGCCGCCAATTTATATTGCCTTACAGAGCCAAGACTTTGGTACATGGACGGCTCTGAATAGCTTGTGTGGCCGTCGTCAATGTAATTAATCAAGAACTTATAGAGATAGGCGTCATAAATCGCTGTATCGGTTGAAAGAAGTCCAAAGCCAAGGCCGTTTTGAAAAATGCTGTCGTTGATGAACTTGCCGACATTGTCTTTCCTATGCTTTTGCGTATCTCTATTTCTTTCTTCCTTCAAGCAATAGTTCATGTCAAAAAGCAGGCAAAGATTTCTGTAATTGTACTCGGCCTTTAGTTGGCTGCGGGTGGAACGGGGATTGCGACCGGAATCGTAAGCTTTGTTTGTGGCGTAATAGTCGCTGTTAGTGTCAAAACATGCATAATAATCGATTCCATTATAGCTGCAAGTGGCGCACCTAAAAAAGGTGTCGGCAATCACTTGGAATGGAATCAATAGATCCTTGGTATAGCCTTCGCGACCGGGAAAATAATATTTTATTTCACGTTTTTCAAATAGTTCTGTTGTGTCAAAGACATACATCTTAAGGCCGTATTTTGCAAGATCAATTTCGGTCTTCGTCTTTGGGTATTTCGCTACATATACTGTTTTATCGCTTTCCGATACCGCAGGAGTTTTAGCGCTGGCGGATCCCATATCGCAATAAACAGTTCCTATGTTGTGATTCACATTTTGCGTAGGGCTTACTATGCGGGTAAAGTCTTCGCTATAAATCTTTTGGTTTTTCGCGTCAAAATAGAGGGTGTCGTCTTTCCAATCCGGATAATCTGTTGCAGCGTGATAATAGTTATATACATAAACTCCGTCGCTGTCAGTCTCTTTCCAGTCATATCCTCTGTCGTTAATAAAACCTATAAGCTTTGCCGCATCGTCCAATCTTAGAAAGGGAACGTCTTCCCAGCCCTCCAAAGAGAATGTAATGAACGTATTAACCTTAACGCCTTTCGCTCCGTATAAAACGGAACTTTTAACGCCCTTAATTCTTGTGGTTTCGGGAAAGGCGTATGTTTCGCCGACAACATCGCCGTTGACTTCGTTAACGCAAGAAAAAAGCGCAAAGGTCAAAGACAACGCGAGAACGCAAAAAATATTTTTTGTTAAAGATTTAAATTTCATTTTCGTCTCCTAGACGTAACAATTATATCAGAACATTGGTCAAGGCACAACAAAAAATGAACTTTCATTTAAAAAAATGAAATTTCATTTGCATTATTTTAAAAAAGGGATTACAATATAAGAATAATGATAGCCCGTGGGAGGGCAAAAGGAGATAAACATGGGAAAATATGTTATCAGAAAATCCAAGACTGGTTTTTATTTTAATGTAGAAGCCACCAATGGACAGGTTATCGCCACAGCTCAGCAATACAAGTCAAAGCCAAGCTGCAAAAAAGCGATTGACGCTCTTAAAAAATTGGCCAAGTCTCCGATCGAAGATTTGACAATCAAAGACGGACCTAAGTACCCCAACCCCAAGTGGCAGGTTTACCAGGACCGCAAAAAGGAATTCCGCTTCCGCTTGGTCGCCTCCAACGGAAACAACTTGATTTGGGGCGAAGGCTATTCAACAATGCAGGCTTGCAAGGCCGGCGTTCTTTCCGTTCAGGCCAACGTAAACTCTGAAATCGAAGACAAGGCTGTAGCCGAAAAGAAGCCCGCCGCCAAGAAACCCGCGGCAAAAAAACCGGCCGCCAAAAAGACAGCCAAGAAAACAACAAAGAAAGCTGCCAAAAAAACAGCCGCAAAGAAAGCCGTAAAAAAGCCGGCAAAGAAGACAGCCGCCAAAAAGACAACAAAGAAAGCGGTAAAAAAGCCCGTTAAGAAGACAACAAAGAAGGCGGTTAAAAAGCCCGTAAAGAAGACAACAGCAAAAAAGGCGGCTAAGAAGCCCGTAAAAAAGACGGCCGCCAAAAAGTCTGCCAAAAAGCCCGTTAAGAAGACAGCCAAAAAGGCCGCCAAGAAGCGCTAATAACGCTCCGTCTTAACGACAACGCCGCTCCGTTTGGGGCGGCGTTTTTTTTACGCGACAATCGTTTTCCAAGACGCGCCGTCGTAGTCAAAGACGCTGGCCTGGCAATTTTCCTGCAAGCCGTTAAGCCAATAATCTTCCACGCCGTGATTTTGCAAGTAGCACATAATTCCCTTGTTCAAGGCTCCATGCGCCACAATCATAAGGCGTTCCGCATGACCGTAAAGCGGCTCGATTATTTCTTGGACAAAATTTTTTGTGCGCGCCATGACGTCCTCAAAGCTTTCGCCCTGCGGCGGGCGTGGAAATTTTTCCGGCTCGGTAAAGAAAAATCTGTAAGGGCTTTGCGGAGCGAACCATTCGTCGCACAAGCGGCCCTCGCCTATTCCGAATGACATTTCTATCAAGCGCTGGTCGGTTTGGATTGGAACGTCGCGCAATGTTGAATCGTCGGAGCCGCGAATGAGTTCCGCGGTGTGAACAGCGCGCTTTAACGGCGAAGAAAATATTTTGTCAAAGTGAACGCCTTGCAGTCGGCGGCCCAAAGCGACGGCCGCGTCGATTCCGTTTTGGTTCAACTCTATGTCCGTGCGGCCCTGCAATTTTCCTGCCGCGTTCCAAACAGTCTGCCCATGCCGAACGATGTAAAGTTCCATAAGGGCATTGTAATGAAAGGGGGGATGGGTGGCAAGAGTGGTTAGCGAAGAAAAAGCTAGAAGAAGAATTTTACACGCAAAAACCAACACGCCTCGACTCGGATTTCTCAAGACGCTCCGTTTTGCACAATTCTACGATTTCCTCATACCTAGGCTGAGTGCCTTTGATGATTTCATTCATTTCGTATTTTCTAACAATATTGTCAATTTCACCGCCAGAAAAATCAAACTGTTCTGCGAGCTTTGTTATATTTTCGTCATCCAATCCGTTCATTTTTGACCTCCAAATATTCTCGCGAGCTTCACGATTTGGCTTTTCGTATTTTACCTTGAACAAAAATCGGCGTTCAAACGCCTTGTCCATATTCTCACAAAGATTTGTTGTGGCAATCATAATTCCTTCGAGCTTTTCCATTTCTTCCAAAAGAATATTTTGAATTGAGTTTTCTGTTTGAGCGCAACTTCCAGAATCTATATCTTTGCGTTTTGCGATAAGAGCGTCCGCCTCGTTAAAAAGCAAGATAGGAGTGTTTTCACCATGCCGCTTGCATGTTTTACAAAACAGTTCATAGTCTGTAAAAATCTTTTTGATTTTCTTTTCGCTTTCTCCAAACCACATCGACTTTGATTCGGCAATATCAACATGGAATATTTTATGACGCGTCTGTTTCGCAAGTTGATAAACAGTTTCAGTTTTGCCGGTTCCGGGAGCGCCATACAAAAGGATTGCGACACCTTTAGCTAACCCTTTCTTAGAAAGCCGATCTTGCATCGCTTCAAAATTCTCTTGTCTCATGCTTTCACGAAGCATGTCTATTTGTTTTTGAACTGCAAGAGAATAAAAAAGCGTCTTTTCCTTTATTTTTTCATTTTCAATTATGCTTCTGTCCGCAATGGTCTTTATATAAACATCAGCATTTTCTCCATACAAAAGTTCAATTGTTTTGTCCGAAATTGAAGCCCGGGATCTTTCCATGTTTTGATTTTTGTCTATTTCCAGAAAGCCCTTTTCCACAAGTTCATGTTCGTCGTTCAAAAACAAACGCAATTCTCCAAAATAACATGAGCGCTGGTGATAATAATCGTTAAGAATATTTGCTAAAGTTCTCTCGCAACCAGTAGAAACATAATTATACGCGCAATCATATAAAAAGAATCTGCTAGATTCTATCGAAAAGATGTTCTGAATTGTTTTGAAAAAATTCAAATCCTTATATTTTTTTTCGACCCTTTCAAGATTACTAATTTTCGAAAAACGTTCCGAATTTCCACTTTCATATTCAAAACCGAATTCCATAAGAGCCGAGATTGTTTTGTCTGTTTCAGTTAGTGCAAAATCTTGCTTTAGATACAATTTTGCTTCGCTTTTAAATATTTTCTTTATTCCCTCTGATGTAATCCCAAATGAAACTTTGCATCCGCCGCCAGACCTCCCTTCATAAACCCTCTCAAGATATTTCTTCTTTATAAGAGAATCTGTATCGTCATAAAGCGCTTTGCGTCTTGAAAACTTTTTTTGAGGGCTAATAAGCTCAAAAATAACATTTTCACTTCGAGATTCCCTATTTCGTCCCTCAGCCTCAAAGGCGTCGCCATCAATAACAACACAAAGACTTAGATAATAAAGAATCGCGCGCGAGTCAAAATCATTAAGAAATAGTTTCATAATATTTTTGATGACTTCCGCCTCTGAATTCTTTCTTTCAAATGTAGATATTTGCCTTTTATATTCGCTAAAACTCATCACCTTATTTAAATAACTTGATTGTATGAATACCAGTTCTTGCAGAATGCTTTCTGTAGTTTTTTCGCCTTCTTCAACGAATACAATCGGTTCATTATCAATAACATTGTTTAAAACTGTGCCAGAAATTTTGTAACCATTGTTTTCAGGATGATGGCTGACATTCCGCAGGTCTTGCATATAAACAAGACTCTTTTTCTCAAGTTCATCAATTTTCTTGCGATACTCGAGAATATGCAAAAAAGAATAATCCAAAAATTCGGCAATATTATGCATATTCACAGAAGATAGCCTTTGATTCTGCAAAACAAATATTATCGTAAAGAAAATCGCGGAAATTTCATCCAATTTGATATATTCCGCAATCATACAAAGTTCTTCCTTAACATCTTTAAGAATTGAATCGTCAAGTTTCGAGCCTTCAAGTTTTTCCGAGGCAGCAATAATCGCCGACAAAATCGTGTGTTTTTCATTCATAATCATACAGACTCCCCATTCACAACCGTTTTTTGTGTGTCAATTAATTATTTTCACTCCAAGTATACAAACATTTTTCTCATATGGTGAGAATTCAAAAATTATAATGTTTAATATAAGGGGGAATCATGAAAATTAACGGTGTATCTAGAATTTCAAGTGAAAGTTCCTTTGTCAAAGTGACCATTCCAGAATCACTGACACCAGAACAAAAATGCAGAATGCTTGCCTTGCTAACAAATGATTGGCAATATTACAGAAGACTAGCTTTTCTCCAACACCCAGAGACGAAGGCCGCCAGGAAAGAGATTTTTGAAAAGTATCCATACGACGGCAAATCAACCTTTGCCGAGCTGTTGGCAAAAGCGATAGGGGATGGGGAGTGTTAGGAATTCTTTTTTGTTGAAGAAAAGGTGCAAATAGGCGAATCAATCAAGACGATAAAACTTTCTTATCTCATCTGAAATCAAATAGTTACTATTTCCTTTCTTAAACAAAGAATATTTGAGGACATCATCCAAAACATTTATATTTGGACGCAAATTATTTAATTTCTTTGCAAGCCCTTGATAATACGATGTATAAGTCATTAATTTATTTTGTGCATCTTCAAATTTGAAATCAAACAATATTTCACCAAGATAAATTTCTGCGTCACCAGGAGTTAATGCATCTTTTCGCTTATCAACAATATTACCTCGTATGAAATTTGTAATTCCAATATAATGCGAAATAAGCTGTTTCACCCCTTCAAGGTATGTCTGCTTCCCGGAAATTGTTTCAAAACCATAGGAACTTGTCTTTTTACCATCTTTATCTTCATGAGAAAAGACACTTAGCGTATTATCAGTATTTCGTAAAAACCTTATATCAAGGTCTTTCAAAAAGCCATCGTTGTAATATTCATCGCAATAAGGCTTATCCAAATAGCCAGCACCAAGGCGTTTAAATTGATTTGTAATTGTTAAATACTCAGAAAATTTCGATTCTAGAAAAAGAATAGCTTTTTTGTATGTAATCAAATTTTCTCCTACCAAAACAACATCAACACTAGACGGGTGATTCGGATTTATCACCTTATTCTCATATTCAAACAACACCTTTGTGAATTTAAAATTAACCCTTACACCACGAACATTCAGCTCTAACACTAGAGGATTATCATTAGAAACAGAACTGAACATCAACAAAGCACAAAGGGATGAAGAATGCAATTTCATAATTTCTTTATATTCATTCCCAGAAGCAAAACAGACATCTTGATATTTCCTCTCAAAGTCAGTCGCAAGCGGTTTGAAAAATGAATTCAAGCCCAAATATATTTTGTTCTTATCAGCTTTGGTTATATTCATTCTATCTATATTTTGATCAGCAAAGTTAAGTTGAAAAGAATTCTCTGAATCCTTAGATTTGTCACCATGTTTCCAATATGTCTTCACGATTTTTTCTGGAGAAATTCTTCCCGCCCACAATTCATTATACACATCTCTTAAATGCTCTGTTTCAATGCCATCAAAAATACCCATAGTTTCGTAGCCTCCAAAAAATATTTTCTTCCATTATATACTCCCCCGCGATTCTGTCAAACAAAAAATATTACTCATTCTCACTGTCAGAGTCATGATAAAAATAACTTGCCGTACTTATGTCCAAATGTTTTAGCGGCACAGGCTTATTGTCAGACTTTTCATAACCCAAGCAGCCTTTAAAAACAGCGCCCCAAAAAGCGCCAATGCCACGCTTTTGTCTGTCAGTCAGCCTTTTCTTGTCGATTTGTTTAAGGATGCCGCCTATTTTGTCTTTATAATTCGCGCAAAAACTTCGAACTGGCGGAATCTTAAAATAGTCGTTGCAAAATCTTATGTTTGCTAGCAGCTGTTCATTTTTGGCGGCCTCAAAACAAAGTTCCCGCAACATTGAAATTTCCTTATCGGCATCTTCAAGGAAATAGATAAAATGTCGATACCTTTCCTCAAAGCCAGCTTTAATTTTGTTTATTGTCATAGCGTTCCTCCAACAAAAAAAAGTTAACGGTTCTTGACAAAACCATTACATATTATTATATTACATATGTTCTTTTTATAATTTGTGTATTACAGATATATTACATCTTATACAATGAAAAATCAAGTTTTTTTGAAATTTCTCCTATATAAGAATAGTTTTCTCACTCCATGAGAAAACTATTCTTATAATACAAACCGCAAGGAGGGCTATTATGGACAACCTAACTTTTACAAATGAAATTAAACGAAAAATGCAGACAGCTTACGAAACATGCGACAAAAAAACATTCAAAGCCATTTACAAAGGAATTATGGAGCCTATAGACGCAAATTCTTACAAAAAACACGAAAGCCGCAAGGCAAAAAACCTTTATCGTGAAGACCTTGAATGGGATTTAATGGATAAAAAGGATTTCTTTGAATGGCTTCTAAATCTTCCGGACAGAAAGCGCGTCATAGACCTGCTCACGGACAACATGGAAAACTCAAAAAGACCAAAGAGGACAGTTTCAATGTTAACAACGGACAACCTATGCAGACTTCTTATCCTTAATAAATATTTCATCAACCATACTAGCGAAAACAATGTCAAATCCGTCAAAGATATAATTAACTACCTTGGAAAATTCACGAAGTCAAAATTAAAAGCCAGCCCCGCCACATTGTATCGCGACTTAAAGCAACTTGAAAAACTGACCGGCTGCATAAATTGTCATAAGAAAAATAAAATTCCATACGAACTGTCAGAGGGCGAATGGGAAATCTGTGATGAAAACGGTTACTATTACACTGATGACACAAAAAATGACGCAATAGACTTTAACAACAATTTGCCAGTTCCTATAACGGAGGAGCAAATGGCCGCATTAAAGAGACTAAAAGAAGCGGCCAAAAAATCGAATTACAAAGAACACTCAGCAGACTTGCAAGTTTTGTCCGACCTAGTGGATTTGTTCATTCCCAAATAAAAAATCACCCAATCTAATAAGCCTCTGCAATTCTTGCCTTTTTTGAAAGCCTGTTTTATATTATAATTAACGGAGACAAAGAAATGTCAGAATTATTCTTTAAAAAAATTTTCTCTGTCTTTGGCTTGTGGAAAGACAGAGATGTTTCCATAGGACAAATTCGTGCAAAGGCTTGGAGACGCTCTTAATTTACAACTTCGCCAACTTAACGCAAGCATACGGCGTGTCGTTGTAAGCCAAAAAGCAGTCGCGCTCTTTTTGCGCGCGCGGGGAAACGTCGCAGATGCGGCGCGAACCGACCAGCGGGTTTATCCAACGGCGCTTTACGGCAAGCTGGACGCAAAAATATCCGTCCAGCGGCGCGGCGGAACCGCGGACTTTTTTCATCGTGCGGTAGGTTTTGTAAAGGCGCAAAAAATCAGTTTTCTGACTAGAAGGGGCGGCGAGCTTTTGGTCTTGCGAATGATTTTTTTCCTCGTCTTCCGTTCCACGCAAAAGCGCGTCCCAGCGTTGGATTATCTCTCGCTCGCTTAAGAGCCACAATTCTTCTTCGCGGAGGGCGCCGCATTTTATGGCAGCGTCCACTACGCGCGCCATAAGTTCCATCGCAATCTTGTCCTTGTTGCGCTGCAAAAAATATCCGATTTTTAGGATGCACCTAAAATAGTCCAGCGCGTTTTTTTTTGTCTTAAATGAAAACTCGTCGCGACCGCGCTCGTCCTTGGCCACAAACAAGTCGCCGTAAAAGCGCTTGACGGCGCGCAGGCTAAACCAACCTTCCAAGGCGGCGCCGCTTGGGAACATATATTCAAGGCGGTCGGCGCTTAGCTGGGGAACTTCGTTGTCGCAAATCGAAAATTTGTGGTAGTCGCAAACGTCGTTGGCGGACAAGCCGTCTTGGGCCAGAGCGGCGGCCAAGTCCTTGTCGGCCAAAATCATCGCGGCATTTTTGTCTTCGGTGGATTCTTGGGTAAGGGCATCGCCGTTTTTAAAGTCGATCACATGGCTAAAGGCCGGAGTTGAAACGTCGTGAAAGAGCGCGGACAAAGTCTTTTTTTTGTCGCGTGTCCAATTCCACACAATCAAAGCGCAGTTTAAGGAATGGTCGTAGCGCGAATAATAAAAGCGGTTATGAAAGAGCGGCGTCCAATCCGTTCCGCACAAAAGGCCTATGCCCTTTAGCCGCGCCAAAATTTTTAGGTCGAGATATTTTTTTAAGAACGGAGGAAATTCAGGGCAGAGAATTTTTTGATAGCGCGCAAGGCGGGCCGCCGCTTTTTGGTCTTGCAAAGCCTTATTGCGCGCCCCATTCGGCATAATACGCGTCCAATTCTTTTTTGATGTCGTTGGAGATGGCTCCGCTTCCGTCGGGCGACCAAAGGCTTTCAATCACTTCGTCCATCGTAACGATGGCGGCGGTCTTAAAGCCGTACTTTTGGCTGATGATTTCAAGAGCGCGCTTGTCGGAGTCCTTGGCCTTTTCCATGCGGTCAAGCGAAACGATCTCGCCGACGATTTTTATGTCGCCCTGCGCCTTGATTATGGGGAACGTTTCCTCAATCGAAGCGCCGCTTGTCGTAACGTCTTCGATGATGACAACGCGGTCGCCGTCGCGCAAATTGCTTCCAAGCAAGATGCCCGCGTCGCCGTGGTCCTTTACTTCCTTGCGGTTGGAGCAATAGCGGACTTCCTTGCCGTAAAGCTCGCTGTAGGCGATCGCTGTGGCGACGCTTAGCGGAATGCCCTTGTAGGCCGGGCCAAACAAAACGTCAAAGTCGTCACCAAATTTTTCGTGGATCGCCTTGGCGTAGTATTGGCCCAAGCGGCGCAACTGGCTTCCTGTAACGTAAGCGCCGGCGTTCATAAAGAACGGCGAATGGCGGCCGCTCTTCAATGTAAAGCTTCCAAACTTGAGCACTTGGCACTCAAGCATAAAGTCGATGAATTCTTTTTTGTAGTCCTGCATAGCAGCCGCCTTTTTTTGTCTTATTCTTCTTTCTCTGTCACAACGATGTGCAAATCTTTAAGCTGCTGCTCGTCTACCGGCGACGGACACTCGTCCATAGGACTTGCCGCAAGATTGTTCTTGGGGAAGGCGATGACTTCGTGGATGCTTTCCTCGTGGCGCATAAGCATTACAAGGCGGTCAAGGCCGGGAGCGATTCCACCGTGCGGCGGAGCGCCAAACTTAAAGGCTTGAACCAAAAAGCCAAAGGCCTTTTCAGCGCGTTCCTGCGAGTAACCGACAATCTTAAAGATGCGCTGCTGCAAGGCCGGGTCGTTGATACGCATTGAGCCTGAGGCCAACTCGTAGCCGTTAAGAACCAAGTCGTAAAGGTCGCCCTTTACGCTGCCGGGATCCGATTCCAGAGTGTCCCAATATTTTTTTTGCGGAAGCGTGAACATGTGGTGCTCTGTTTCCCAATGGTTCTCTTCTTCGTTCCAGGCAAAGTAAGGAAAGTCGATGATCCACGCAAAGTGGAATTCGTCGGCGGGATTGTAAAGGTTAAGGTCTTTTCCCAACTGCTTTCTAACCGCTCCAAGCGCTACGCAGGCAACCTGCCATTTTTCGTCGCTGACAAAAAGCAAAAGGTCGTTCTTTTCCGCGCCGAGCTTCGGGCAAATCTCGCCTTCCTTTCCGGCAAAGAATTTTGAAACTCCGCCTTCAAAAGTTCCTTCGGCGTTGACTTTCATCCATGCCAAGCCCTTGGCCTTGTACTTCTTTGCGACGGCTTCCAACTCTTCCACCATCTTGCGGGAATACTTGTCGGCCACGTTCTTGACGACAAGCGCCTTAAGGCCGCTGCGCTTGTGGCGCTCGATGTCCATTCCCGCGTTGGCGGCTCCAGCCTTAAAGGCGTTAAAGTCACTAAGGCCCGCCATAAAGGCCGCGTCCTGAATCTTAAGGTCAAAGCGCAAGTCGGGCTTGTCGCTTCCGTAAAGGTTGAAAGCGTCGTCCCAACTGATGCGGTCAAACTTTGCGGGAAGATCGTAGTTCAAAGTCTTTTTGAAAATGTAGCCCATCATTCCTTCCGTTGTGGAAAGAACTTCCTCGCGGTTGGTGAAAGACATTTCCATATCGATTTGAGTGAACTCGGGCTGGCGGTCGCCGCGGGCGTCTTCGTCGCGGTAGCAGCGCGCGATTTGGAAATACTTGTCAAAGCCCGACACCATCAAAAGCTGCTTGTAAAGCTGCGGGCTTTGCGGGAGCGAATAAAATTTTCCGGGATGAACGCGGCTTGGAACCAAGTAGTCGCGCGCGCCTTCGGGCGTGGACTTGATGAATGTGGGCGTTTCGATTTCCAAAAAGCCCTGCTTGGTCAAATACTCGCGGGTGGCGAACGTTACGTTTGAGCGCAGGATGATGTTCTGCTTCATCGGCTCGCGGCGCAAGTCCAAGTAGCGGTAGCGCAAGCGCAAGTCTTCGTTGGGCAGGACAAGCGTTCCGTCCTTTTGGCGCACTTCGTCAATCGCAAAGGGGAGCGCTTCGCTTGTTGTGAAAATTTCTATGTCGTCGGCTTCGACCTCGATCGCGCCGGTGGCCATGTCTTTGTTCACGTCTTTTTCGGAACGGGCGGCGACCGTTCCCTTGACGGCCACGCAATACTCGCTCTTTAGGGAAGCGGCGATTTTTTTAACCTCGTCGCTGGATTTGTCGCCAACGACAACCTGCGTGATTCCGTAGCGGTCGCGCAGCAAAATAAAGGTAAGTCCGCCAAGCTCACGCGAGCGGTGAACCCAGCCGTTCAATATTACAGTTTTTCCTACGTCGGAAGCGGACAATTCTCCGCAAGTGACAGTGCGTTTTGTGTTTTCCATAATGGAACTATTGTAACGAAAACGCAACCTTTGCGCAATGAGAGAGGAATGACAGCGCGAGCGGAGAGCGCTATTGACAAACTTTAACAATACTTAATATAATAAGCCACAATGAATGAACTTGGCAAAGGCGCCAATGACGCGTTGGAGACAATTTTAAAGAAGTTCAAGCGCTACTACAACGTTACAACAAAGGGGGTGGAGCCTCCGTTTGCCGCCGAAGCCGCGTTCAAGTCCCACAGCGAGCAGTATTTTTTGGTCAAGGCCGCCAAGGTCGCGGACATCGATTCCAACGAATTCGTTTTCTTCTATTCAAGTGACAACGTTCCGCCGCAAACACAAGACGACATCGCCCAAATCGCAAACGCCGCGTGGGAGCGGGGCCTTTCCAGAATAACGCCCTACTACGGCCACCGCAACACGGACATCACGCTGATCGTCCTTTCGGAAAAAATCGGCGAAGACGCGTTCAAAAAAATCAAAAAGTTGAACCATTACAAATCGTATAAATTCGGCCTTTACGGTTGGAGCAGTTTTAGGACATTGGCTTATGAAAGTTCGACGGGCCGCCTTGCGACGAATTGGCGCGGACGCGGCCTCAAAAAACTCATAGGCTCGATATAACAACAGGAGGAAAAAAATGTCAGCGTTGCTTATCATCATCGCGGCAATCGCCTTGCTTTTCTGCGGCTATGTTTTTTATGGCTCATGGTTGGCAAAGCAGTGGGGAATCGACCCCGCGCGAAAAACGCCCGCCCAAGAAAATGCGGACGGAGTGGATTATGTCGCCGCAAAACCGGCGGTCCTTATGGGACACCACTTTTCTTCAATCGCGGGAGCGGGCCCGATCAACGGTCCGATTCAGGCCGCGGTTTTTGGCTGGGTTCCGGTTTTCTTGTGGTGCGTTGTCGGAGGAATTTTCTTCGGCGGCTTGCAGGACTTTAGCTCCCTTTTCGCTTCCGCCAGGAACGAAGGAAAGTCAGTCGGCGAAATCATCAAGGCTTCTATGGGAAAAACTTCAAAGAAGCTCTTCATTCTTTTCGCGCTTTTGGTTTTGATTTTGGTCATCGCCTCGTTCGTCAATGTCGTCGCCGGAACGTTTGCCAGCGCCGCCAACGCGGCCGGCCAAGTCGCTTTTGGAATCGTGTCAAATCCGACAGGCCCGCAGACAACCGCGATGATTTCTCTTTTGTTCATCGTCTTGGCCGTCGTCTACGGAATTCTCACAAACCGCTTGGGCCTTTCAACTTTGCCTGCGACAGTCATCGGATTGATTGGAATCGTAGTGGCCGTTGTCATCGGATTGAACTTTGGCTTTGCGATGAGCCGAACGGCTTGGATCGTCTTTATCGGCGTTTACATCACGGTGGCTTCGCTTGTTCCGGTTTGGATTTTGCTCCAACCGCGCGACTACCTTTCGTCGTTCTTGCTTTACGCGATGATGGCTTTGGCTTTGGTCGGAATCGTCGTCTCCGCGATTACAGGAGCAGCGACGTTCGAGCTTCCCGCCTTTACCGGCTGGTCAACAAAAATCGGCCCAATGTTCCCGGCCTTGTTCATCACCGTCGCGTGCGGCGCGTGCTCAGGCTTCCACTCATTGATTTCCACTGGAACGACTTCCAAGCAGCTTGACAACGAAAAGAACGCCAAGGCTATCGGCTACGGCTCAATGCTCATCGAATCCGCGCTTGGAATCATTTCTTTGATCGCGGTCGGAATGGTATCAAAAACTTTCATCGTTGACGGAGCCTTTAAAGGAGCGCCGCCGGTTGCCTTCGCGCAGGGCATCGCAAAGATGTTCGGCTACGCGGACAACAACAACGCGATTTACGCGCTTTTGACTTTGGCGGTTTCTGTATTCGCGTTGACTTCTTTGGACACGGGAACGCGTCTAAGCCGCTTTATGTTCAGCGAACTTTTCCTTAAGGAAGGAGAGGCGACATACAAGGATGCCAAGAGCCCAGTCCGAAAATTCTTGGCCTTCCCCTTGTTCGGAACAGTATTGATGGTAGTGATCGGCTGCGTTTTGGGCGGCTTGCAGCTTTCGCAGATTTGGGGCTTGTTCGGCGCTGCCAACCAATTGCTCGCCGGCATCGCGCTGATGGCCGTGGCCGCATGGTTGGGCGAAGTTGGCAAGAACAACAAGATGTTCATCATTCCGACAATCTTTATGCTTGGCGCCACATTGACCCAGCTTGTCCGCACGATCATCACAAAGGTTACGGCAATGACCCATGCGGCCACTCCGGAACTTGCCGCAAAAGCCTTCCACTGGGGCAACTGGTTCCAGCTTGTGTTCGCAAGCGCGATGGCGATTCTTGCCGTAGTTCTCGTTGTAGAGGGAGCCAGAACTTTCTCTAAGCAATGCAAAAAAAATTAAGGAGGACAAAATGAAATCTGACGTTTGCAAAATCACTGGCGACAAAGAGTCCCTTTCCGCCATCTTGAACGAAACGGAAAAAGCCGCGGCCTACAACAAGCTTGACGAAAAAAACACAAAGCTTTTGCGCCTTATGGCCGAAGAATTGATATCGATGCTCCCGGAGCTTCTTGAATACGCCGAGGGCGACTTTTGGATCGAAGCGGAAAACAACAAGTACAAGTTGCGCACCAGCCTTGTTCCGACAAAGCCGATGTCTTCCGACAAGCGCGACAAGCTGCTTGCCATTTCTTCCAGCGGAAAGAACGACGCCGGCAAAGGCGTGTTGGGAAAAATCCTGGTCGCCGCGCAGTTGATGATGATTGACTACGCGCAAGTCAGCGCGACCACCGGAAACTTCTACGAGATGGGCCGCAGCTGGTCGTTGGACACCTACCGCTCCTACGCCGGAAAAGAAAAAGGCGAAGCCTGGGACGAGTTGGAAAAATCAATCGTCGCAAGCATTTCCGACGACGTGGTTGTCCGCATCCACGAAAAGAAAGTCGAAATTATAATTACAAAAAAGTTTTAGACTAAAGCAAAAGGCTGCCCCAAAGCGGGCAGCCTTTTTTTACAACTTCGCCAGCGTTTCTTTTTCCATTCGCACAATCTGAATCATACGGTCTATCGCGCAGATGTCGATGTAGGGAACTTTTGCGGCGAGCATTTTGTCGCGGTTTTCTACCGTTCCTTTTTCGTATTCGTCAAGAAGCGCGGCGCGTTTTTTCTTTTCGGTTTCCAATTCTTTTTTAGTGAGAACGCCCGAATACATAACCGCAAGCGAAAACCATACCGAATCGTAATCGACCCGCTCAAAAAGCGCGCGAATCGTGTCCTTTAATTCGGCGCGGCCGGATTGCGCAAGGCGGTAAACGGCCTTGTTTTCCGCCCTGCCCGTGTCCTCGATAAAGCCTTTTTTTTCCAGCCGCAAGCAGGTTTCGTAAAGCGTGGTCGCGCCGATCGGATGCCAGTACTGCATGTTCATGCGCTCAATCATTTTGAGCATATCGTAAGCGTTCATCTCGCCCTGCAAAAGCATTCCGCAAATCACGATAGAAGTTTTAGACAACATCGCGCTTTCTCCTTATAACAAAAATCCAAATCGCGGACAGGACTAAAATCGCAAGCGCGATGGCGAATGATTCAAGGTTTTTAATCTCGTTCCCCGCTTCCGAAGAAACAATCACGTCCCACAAAGCGCCGACCGCCCAAAAGAATGGAAAAACAATCAAAAGGTTTTGCGTGATGTAATAAACGGCGGAATACATAAGCCCCACAAAAAACAAATGCATAAACTCCGGCTGAAAGCCCGCGTGATGGAAGGAATAAAAGGCGGCCGTCAAAAAAATCGCGGGAACAATTCCAAACGCCCTTTCAAAACACGCGCGCAAATAGCCGTAAATAAAAGTCATCTCAAAAACGCCGGCGACCAAAATGTAAGCGGCCGCGTAAAGATTTCTGGCTTCCCAAATTCCTTGCGGCCGACCTTCCTTCAAGAACATCGCCAAAAGGCCCGCGGCAAAAAGAATGTTCAGTAAAAGGCTTAGGACATTTCTCTTTCCCGTAAAGCCAATCGCCTTAACGCTGTCTTTGTTCCGTTCCGCATAAAGCGAAACAAAAACAACGCCCAGGCCAAAAATCATAAGCAAGTCGCGGAGGACAAATGAAGCGATTTTGTCGAACAAAGACGCGCCCATAAAGGGCAGCATCAAAAGGCTAAGGGCAATCATAACCGCTCCGGCCGCAAACGCGACGGCGGTTTCCTTTGTGAAATTAAAGCGGAACAGTTTTTTCATAAACGGCCTCCAAACGAGGCCATTTTACTACGTATACGTAGTATTGTCAAGTTTTTTTCTTAGACACAACGTTTATAAACCAACGACATATCGCCGCGGCGGTCTTGCATCTCTTGAAAGAATTCAAAGCCAAAGTTTTCGTACAAGCCCTTTTGGTTGGTCGAAACATAGACGGCATTATAGCCATCTTCTTTCGCGCATGAACAAGCGCGGTCAATCAATTTCGCTATCAGCCTTTTCCCGCGAAAAGCCGGAAAGGTGTAAACAAAGCCAATCCAGGGCTTTAAGCTTGTGTCTGGAACGTCGTCAATTTCCGCGTAAGAGCAAAACGACAGCAACTCTTTTCCTTCCGTCAAAAGAAAAACTTTGGCCTTGCTTCCGCACAAATCATAAAAGGAGCCGTCGCTCAATATTTGGCCAAGGTATTTTCCGGCGCTCCAATCCGCTTGCGCGATTTTTCCAATCCAATAATCTTTGTTTTCCGTTTGCGAGAATTCTTTTATTTCCATTTATTCCAACCAAGCGCTGATAAACTTTTTTGTAATCATAATTTTGCCGTGTTCCGTGACCACGGGGTAAGCGTCGCCAAAGTCCAAGCATTTTCCGGAACTGTCAAAAACCTTGCGGCCGCTTACGATTAAATTTATTTTTCGCGCATTTTCGTTTTCGACAACGTCCAATATCAAAATGTATTTTTCATCGGAGCCGCCCGCTCCTGCCCTTGTCAGCCGCGCTTTGAGTCCCTTTTTTAATTCAATCCAAGTGTTTAGGAGAATGTTGTCCATGATATATTAGTTGTTAGACCGCAACGCGTTTGCTGTACTACTGAATACACTCCCTTGCCATGCGCTATTTTTGCTTTAACAAAGTAATTTTTTCCTTTATCTTTTCATACCACTCTTTCGGAGCAAGAGAACTTTCTTGGATTTCATGGAACAGTTTATAAAGCTGCGGATATTTCACGCCATTTCTAAGAATTGTTACAAGAAGTTCGTTTTCAAGCGGTGTAATCATCATACCATTTATAACTTCATCGCCATTTTTGCCGCCGTAATATTCCATTTTACGACGATTACGGAAATCTGAAATTACATTTATGTGCAAAAAATTTGTAATGAATACGCAGTAAGATTCAAGATTTTTATGTGCTAGCATATAATCGCCCAAGTGCCTTGAAACAGGTTCCATTTCCATACGGCGTTGATTTGTAGAATCTGCAAGAGTTGCCTCAATAAGCAAACTGTGCTTTGGATAATCTTTTGCTTCTTCGTACTGAAAAACAAGATCTGCCTCTCCACCGCCAGCGTGAGTTTTCGGCAAAAGGTCAGCTTCTAAAGACAAGTTCATAAATGAAAGAATGTCACCTTTACGTTCGCTGATTTTATACCATGCAATACCAAGAATATATTCAAAGATTGTTGGAATGTCTGCATCGTCCGTGACAAGTTCTTGAATTTCTTTATCAGCCCGTTTCTGGATAAGCTGTAAAATGTAGATTAACTGTTTATCAGAGAACTTCTCATCAATAAGCTTGTTGAAACGTTCGGTTCTTTCATCAGCAACAAACTTCTTAATTTCACCAATTTTTGTAAATGAAGTCTTGTTATCTTTGTTAATTGCCTTAAGAAGCTTATCTTCATCAAGCTTTAAGTAAGGTGAGATTTCTTCAAGGGATTGGACTTCAGCGAGTTTGTCAGATTTCTCAAATGCGAGTTTATAAAAATCATCTGGTAATAAAGAGAAATAGTATTTTGGAATTGCATCGAACTTCACATTTTCATCTGCGAAAAGAAGAGTATCTGATATTTTAAGATAACGTCTGTTCAAATCAAAATAATCTTCCAAAGTACGTTCAACCTTTATCAGGTGCATTGTCTTGAAGAATACAGTCTTAAATGTTTCTACATCCTCAAGGTTTGAAAACATGTTTGTATGCTGCAATTGATCAATTGGAGATTTTCTGATTGCAGCACTTGAAGAAGTTTGAAACAAAAACTTTCTCCAGTGAGTCTTTACATTACCTATGTCAGAAGCTTCATAAAGATCTAAAACTGATTTAGATGTCTTATTATTTTCAAAATAAACTTTTTTTATGGCGTTGTACAAGGGTAAATATGCACGATCATAATCTTTACTTTTGCGGTTCAATCCAACCTTACAGAAAGTCTCTTCTGTTACATTTTTCTCAGAAATAAAATATGCAAGAGCATCTTTATAATTTTGTTGCTGCATAAATATATCTGTAACAATTTCGCCAACATTTGCATCTTGTCCGCGAAACTCTGAAAGTTTACTTTCTATAAATTCTGTAGTCTCTTTATTGATACAGAGCGGAAACAAATACATAAACTCTTCTTTATTCAGAAAGTTAAACTTTTTCAACAATCGAGCAAGCAATATAAAAGGTCTTACACCGGTATCTTTGTCTATCGTAATATAAGTTTTTAGCAGCTGCTGGAAATAAATAAAACTATCTTTTGGAATCTGTAAGAAGTTGTCGCTTGCAAAATCATTGCTTTTTGTAACTTCTAAAAGTTTCTTTCCGATTGGTGTTAATCTTCGGTTATCATCAATTAATCCAATATCACGCATACCAGATGTTTTCTGACGTGCATCTTTTGCCTTACGAGGTGCATCACCTTCTTTCAAAAAATCACTTTCTTTAATGAAATTATAGTAAGCTTCCTGAACAGGTTCATTGCTTTCCCATTTTTTATCTTTATATTCAGGCTTCTGCCAAAACTGATTAAGCAAATCAAGCTGCTGTTCAATCTTTTGATTGAAGTTCTGCATACGAAAACTTGTAGTTCCCAAACTGTAATAAAATGATTTGAAAGCAATATTTTCTTCTGCCATGCAGTGCCCCCTTAATAATTTGTAATCAAAACTTCGTCAGTTTTGGAAATATTTTTTTTATGATAGTTTGAATTATTATAAGAAAAATCCAAATGATGACAATTATAGCCTTTTTCACCTAGCCATTGTTTCAAAATATCGTTTGTTTTACCATCAGTGGAAAGAACATTCGAAAGCGCAAAACGAATTTTATTATCGTTTAGCTCATCTAAATAGGCAAGCAAGCGTTTTTCTTCGTTTTCATTCCAAGATTTTTCGTTATATGTAGCACAAGTGATTAAATACGGCGGATCAACATACACAAAATCTTTTACAGAAAGAGAAGAGACCTTTATTCTCGTAAAATCTTTGTTTGAAAAAGAAATATTCTTGTTAGAAAGTGTAAACAAAAAAGATTTTAGCTTATTTTGCATTCGAATATTAAAATCTCGTTTGCCAACAGGAAGATTGAATTCGCCATCGGAATTAAAGCGAATCTGATTATTAAAGGCATAGACAATTAGGACATACAAGAACAAAAAGTAATTTTCATTGTTTTTTGGCAGCTCGTTGAAGGTTTTTCTTAGATTTAAGAAACCCGTTCGGTTGTAATTTCCTAGACCGTTTGCAGAATTACAATTATAAAATGTATAGCCATTTTTATTTGAATCAGACAAATTGTAATCGTTAATAATTTTCTGAATTTTCGGAAGAAGAACTTCATAAGAAGTGTTTTTGAAATATGAAAACAAACCGATTAAGTTAGCATCTATATCATTACAAATAATTTTTTTTGCAGACACATTTACAGCAACATTACAACCGCCACAAAACAAATCTATAAAAGTTGAAATATCTTTTGGAAAAAGCGGAAGAATCTGAGAAAGTAATTTATATTTACCGCCTGTAAAATTCAGAGGTGATTTGATGACTTCTTGATTTGAGTTTATTTGCATTTACAAACAAAAAGCCTCTCTTCATTATCAAGATGCTCAGACTTTCCTGTTGTGAATGCTTTAAACTGTTCAGAGTAAGTTTTTACCTTCCCTTTTGTTTTTAAAGTATCTAAAATTTGAGTGTCAGAGATTCTTGCGTTTGAACGGTCGTTGCCTTTGTTCGCCATGTTGTTATAAGAAACAACGATATATTTGGCATTAAGATTATCTATCAAGTCTTTGAATGCTGAGGGGGCAGACCGTGTACAATATTTACTTTTAAGAGCCGTTCTGTCCATTTTTTTAGCGACTCCGAAAACCTCTGGCTTCTCCCAACGAGCAATATTTTCGATAAGATGATAGGCATCGCAATATTGTCTTGAATTATAGGGCGGGTCAATGTAAACCACATCTGCGGAAATGTTTTTTACGAGTTCATTTGTATCTTCATTATAGCAATGATTGTGCTTTAAGTTTATATTTGGTTCGGGAACGCACATTGTAAAAGATTCGGGAAACTCTACACCTTTTCTGTACGCATCATAATGACCGCAAGTGTTTGCAATTTTATCAATGCCATAAAGCAATGAAGTAACCAACATCGCTCTTTCACGCGTGTTAATTTTGCCAGCATTAAATTCATTTTCAATGTTCTCACGAATAAAACCAATTTTAGAACAGTTTTTCCTTGAAAAATAGGTATCTGAAAAATTATCCGTCATATAGTTTTCTTCATAAGGCAAGTCAGAATTGTAATAGTCTATATATTTTTCAATTTTTTGGATGTCGAATGCTTCATCGGAAAACCAAGTAAGGTGGCATAAATAATTGCTATAGAGTATATCGTTTGTGTACAAAGTCTTATCTGTATAAGCGGAAGAAACGGCTCCTGTCCCTGCAAAAATGTCCGCAAAAGTCTCAAAATTACCACATTCTTTTGCTATCACATCGCTTATAAACGGCAAGAGACGGTATTTATTACCTAGATAACGGCGGTTATTTATTTTTGTAACTTGCATTTTTCCACCCAAAAAAAATGAATTTCCACACACTACTATAACATTTTTCAAATTCTTTGACTATTACTTGACAACCAAACATCCCAACACGAATCCTTTCCTCTCATTCTACCACACCCTCCACCCAAAAACAACTTTCCCACAGCATTTTTCACCTAGTATTTTCAAAAATACCCTATTTTTTGAAAATTCTCCCCCAATTTCCCCGGGGAATTTTCAAGCTTTGTCACATTTTTGACACATCGCTACTATAGAATTCCAAGCGAAATTATGATAAAATACAACAATTCTACGCAGGAGAATACGATGAAAAAAGTCTTATGCGCGATTTTTGCGGCCGCCTTGTCGTTTGGCCTGAACGCGCAAAGCCAGCCGCTTTCGCTGTCGATCCAAGACGCGGTGGACTTGGCGCTAAAGAACAACGTTCAGATAAAGCAAAGCCAAATCCAGCTGGACGCGGCCAAGCGTTCCAAAAAAAACTCGTGGAACAGCGCGAGCCCTTCCCTAACCGCAAGCGGCGGCCTTTCAAAAACCAACAAAAATTTTAACGAAAATTATTCCGCCTACGTCCAGGGAAGCGTAAACGTGACCCTTTCGACAAACCTTTACACCGACATTAAAAACGCCGCGCTAAAATACCAGGCCGGTCAACTCAGCTACGAGGCCGCCTGCCGTTCCGTGGAAATGAAAGTGAGGAACGCCTTTTACAATTTGCTCTACCAGGCCGACAACATCAACTTGCAAAAGACCAACGCCGAGACCGCGCGGCAAACTTACGAAACCAACCGCAGAAAGTACGGCCAGGGCGCGATAAGCCAGCTTGACGTCCTTTCAAGCCAAGTCAACTACGAAACGCAATTGCCCGCCTTGCAAAGCGCGCAAATTTCATACGACGCGGACTTGGCGGCCTTTAAGCAAACTTTGGGAATCGACCAGGACGCGCAAATTGATTTGGCCGGAAGCCTTGACGCCTTTTCAGACTTGCAGGGAGTTTCTGTCGAAGGAATCGAGACTCGCTCGCTGGAACTTTTGGCGCTTGAAAAAAATCTTGAGATAGCGCGGAACAGCCTTTTGGCAAACCGCTTTTCGGCTTACGGCCCCACGATCAGCGCGGGCTGGAATTACAGGCCAACGTGGAGCAACACGACAAGCGGCATGAACGAGACCGGCGGACTTTCTCTAAGCGTAACGCTTCCCCTTGACGGATTTTTGCCTTGGTCAAAAAAAGCCGACGCGGTTAGCGCCGCAAAGGACACGATCGCGAATTACGAATTGCAAATCGCGGACAAAAAGACAAGCCTCACCGTCAGCGCGCAAAGCGGCGTAAAGAAAATCGAGCAGTCGATCTCCGCGATACAAACGCTCAAGTCCAGCGTAAGCCTTGCCGAGCAAAGCTACCGCATGACGCAAGAAGCCTACAACCGAGGCTCGCGCAATTGGACGGAACTTTTGAACGCGCGAACTTCTTTGGAAAAAGCGCGCCTCAACTTAAAGCAGCAAGCCTACAACTTGGCTTCGTCAATTTTAACTTTGGAAAACACGCTTGGCGTTCCTTTTGGAACGTTAATCAGCGCGCAAAACGCGCCCGCGCAAGGAGAATAAAATGAAAGTAAAAAAAGCCCATTTGTTTTTAATCGTATTTTTAACGGTCGCGGCGCTCTTGATCGCCTACGCCCTTACCTTTGGAAAAAATAAAAACGACGCTCCCGGAAAAGGCGGAAAGCCCGGCAAGTCCGGCTCTTGGGGAGCGGCCGGCAACACAGAATTCAGCGTTGTCACAAAAGCCGTCGAACCCGAAATCCTTCACGGCTATATCGTTGCCAACGGAGAGATTGAGTCACAAAACTCCGTTTCGGTTTACCCAAACGTTTCGGGAAAAATAATTTCAACGCAAGTAATGCTCGGCTCCTCCGTAAAGCGCGGAGACGTAATCGCCTACGTTGACCCAAGCCAGCCCGGCGAATACTACAAGCAAAGCCCGGTCTACGCTCCGATTGCCGGAAGCGTAATCTCAACGCCGGCCAAAAACGGAACCACAGTTTCGCCCAACACCGAAATCACTAGAATCGGCGACATAAACAATTTGCAAATCGTGGCCGACATTCCCGAACGCTACGTTTCGTTCCTAAAGCCGGGACTAAAGGCGCTTGTCTCCGTCCAAGCCTACCCCGACGAAAAATTCGCGGCCACCGTAAAGCGCGTCTCGCCTGTCGTTGACGCGGCCAGTCGCACCAAGCAAATAATCTTGAACTTTGACGAGCGCGACTCAAAAATAAACGCGGGAATGTTCTCGCAAATAATTTTGTACACAAAAGACTATTCTGGAGCGGTCACCGTTCCCAAGAGCGCGCTTGTGACAAACGAGGACAAATACTTTGCCTACGTGTTGCAGGAAAACTCCACCGTAGAAAAGCGCGAAGTTTCTTTGGGCGAGGAAGTTGACGGAATCGTTCAAATAATCAGCGGCTTGCGCGAGGGCGAGCGCGTTGTTGTCCAAGGTCAAACTTCGCTAAGCAACGGAGCCAAGGTCAAGGACATCACAGGAGCCGCCGAAGCGCTTAACGAAAAGTACGGCGACAAAGAGGCGCGGGGCAAAAAATGAGCATAACAAAAACAACGCTGCGACATCCCGTTCTCACGCTGATTGTCTTTGTTCTTTTGGGAATCATGGGCCTCTTCACTTTAAAGAACGTTTCGATAAGCCTCATGCCGGACGTTGACTACCCTTACCTCAACATCAACACGACCTATCAAAACGCAGGCCCTGAGTCAGTCGAAAAATCCGTCACAAAGCTTTTGGAGTCGCAGCTTGTAAGCGTGACCGGCCTAAAAAAAATCACCAGCACTTCTTCGGAAGGCCGCTCCAGCATTTCGCTTGAGTTCAACTACGGAACAAACCTTGACATCGCCACCAACAACGTGCGCGACAAAATAGACCGCGTTGTCCGAAGCCTTCCCGACGACGCCGGAACGCCATCAATCTTCAAAATGGACAGCAACTCCATGCCGATCATGCGCATCGCGGTCAACGGAAACCGGGACCGAAACGAATTGCGCGAAATCGCGGACAACACAATCACCGACTTGATCGAGCAAACCGACGGCGTTGCCGAAGCCAGCGTTTACGGCGGCCGAGACAAAATCGTCCGCGTTGACCTTTCGCAAAACCGCTTGTCCGCCTACGGCATTACGATTACCGAAGTTTCTTCCGCCCTTTCGCGCCAAAACTTGGAATTAGGCGGCGGAAAAATCACCGAAGGCTTTTACGACTACACGATAAGGACGACCGGCGAATTTGCCAGCGTGGAGCAAATCAATTCCACCGTAATCACGACAAGAAACGGCTACATCGTCCGCCTTGCCGACATCGGAAAAGCCTACCTTGGCTACCGCGACAAGTCCAACGAAGTTTTGATCAACGGCCAGCCCGGCGTTTACATCAGCGTCACAAAGCAGTCCGGCAAAAACAGCGTTACGGTCGCCAACGCGGTTTACAAAAAACTTGACGAGATACAAGAAATTCTTCCCGGCGACATGTCGATGCAAATCGTTTGGGACACCACCGACTCAATCCGCGACACAATCAACACGCTTTTGGAAAGCGCGATGCAAGGCTTGATTTTGGCGGTCTTGATTTTGTTCCTCTTCCTAAAAAATTTCAAGTCAACGATTATCATCGCGATTTCAATTCCGCTTTCAATAATCATCACGATGCTTTGCATGAACTTTGCCGGCCTTACGCTGAACATGATGACGCTTACCGGCTTGATTCTTGGCGTAGGAATGATTGTAGACGCGTCAATCGTAATGATAGAAAACATTTACGTTTACCGTTCGCGCGGAGCCAAGCCTTTGGTTTCGGCGGAACTCGGTTCAAGCGAAATGGTTATGTCCGTCACCAGCGGAAACTTGACTACGATTTGCGTTTTCGTTCCCTTCCTTTTTTACATGAAGGAATTGGGAATGATGGGCCAAATGTTCAAGGGAATAATTTTCACCGTCGTAATCGCGCTGATGTCGTCGCTCTTTGTGGCGATCTTTTTGGTGCCGGTTTTGGCCGGAAAATTCCTTCCGCTTTCTAACAGAAAGGAAAAGCCGGTCAAGTCAAAAATATTGCGAAAGCTTTACTCGCTGCTCGACGTTCCGATGAACGCCTTGACCGCCGTTTACAAAAAGGCCTTGGACGCGGCGCTAACCCACCGCGCCGTAACAGTAACGGTTTGCGCGGTCACTCTGATCACGGCCCTGGCCTTCATTCCGACGATGACAATCAACATGATGCCCAACGGCCGCGACGACAGCGTTTCGCTCAACGTAAACCTTCCGATCGGCACCACGCTTGAATCGACCGCCGCGGTTATGGGCGAGCTTGAAGAGATTTGCAAAAAGGAAATCAAAGGCTACACGACAATCATCACCAGCATCGGAACGGGATCTCGCAACGCCACCGCCTACCGAGGAACGATTCAAATTCAGCTTCCCAAAAGCGAAGAGCAAATCGACAAGGCGGAGGACATACAAAGAAAGTTGCGCGCCCACTTTAACGATTTTGCCGGAGCGCGCTTTTCGTTCAGCCAAGGCTTCCGCGGACAAATGACCGGAAGCGACATCGTAATAAAGCTTAGGAGCAACGACCTTGACAGCGCGATAAAAATCGCCGGAAAAATCCGGGACGTAATGGACGGCATAAGCGACTTGGGCGAGCCTTCCGTCGACACCGAAGAAGGCGTTCCCGAAATCGAAGTCGAAATCGACCGCGACCGCGCCTACTCCTTTGGCGTGGACGTAACGACCGTCGCGCGCGAAATCAACTACGCGATTAACGGCGTCACCGCCACCACTTACCGCAAGGCCGGAAAAGAATACTCGGTCGTCTTGATGTACGAGGGCGGCGACAGAAAATCAGTCACCGACTTGGAACAGATTTACGTAAAGGGAACGAACGGCAAGGTCAGCGTGGCAAACTTTGCCAAAGTCGTCAAAGGCCTTGGACCTGTCACAATCAAGCGCGAAAACCAAACGCGCGTCGTCACGATCAGCGCAAACCTTACGACAGAAGTCAACGCCTACGAAGTCGAAAACAAAATCAAAAAGGGAATCTCCGACTCCTTCATCATTCCCGACAACATAAGCGTTTCTTACGAAGGCGCGTGGAAGGACATGCAGGACCAAGGCAAGGCCTATGCGGGAATCATCTTGATGGCGATTCTTTTGGTCTTTGGCGTTATGGCCGGAACCTACGAAAGCTTTAAGGCGCCCTTCATCAACCTTTGCACGATTCCCTTCTTGGTTATCGGAGTCGTCGCGATTTACAAAATCTCTGGCCAGGCGATTTCGATGATGAGCGCGGTTGGCCTAATCATGCTGGTCGGAATCGTAGTAAACAACGGAATCATTTTGGTTGACTACACCAACCTCCTTCTTGACCGCGGCCTAAAAATGCATGACGCCTGCTTGGAAGCCGGCTCAAGCCGTTTGCGCCCGGTCTTGATGACAACGCTAACGACGATTTTGGGAATGCTTCCGATGTGCTTTGCCTCAAGCGGAAGCGCCGGCATGGTTCAGCCGATTGGCGTCGCGGTCGTCGGCGGCTTGACCAGCTCAACCTTTGTAACGCTTTTCTTTATCCCTGTTTTGTACTCGCTTATTATGAACGAAAAGAAAGTCAAAAAAAGCCGCATTAAGGTCTTCCTGGAAGGCAAGGATTGATTATGTATCGAGTTGAAATTATCGCAAACCAATCGGTTCAAGACGACATCATAGAGACGCTGGAAGAGAACATTCCCGACTTTTTGTACACTACAATTCCCTTGGTCCACGGCCGCGGAAAGGCCGGCTACAAGCTGGGAACATCCAGCTGGCCAGAGGTGAATTTTGCCCTTTTTGCCTACATCGAAAAGTCTGACGCGCCCAAGGTCAAGGCCATAATCAAGGCCGTAAAGAAGCAATTTCCAGACGAGGGCGTAAAAGTCTTCTTTGTAAAGGCCAAAAAACTGGAAAAAATCTAGTCCGCGCAAGCAAAAAAAATTTGCGTAAATTCCATTTTGGGTTTATAATTATTGTCAAAATGGAATCAATTAAAAATTTAGTGGAATATTACGATGAATTGTATCCTGTCACGCTGGCGCAACAGACGTTCTACGAGACTTTGATACAAAAGTATCCTCACCCTGCAAAATTGCTCAGCATTGGCTGCGGAACGGGAGTTTTGTGCCACCGCTTGGCCAAGGACGCGGTAGACGTTACCGGCCTAGAAACGATGCGCGAACTGCTTGATTCCGCCAACCTAAAATACCGAAACCAATTGATGTCCGTCAGATACTTCCAAATGTCCACGCTGGAAATGACCCGCTTTTTAGGCAAAAAATTCTACAACATAATTTCTTGCCTAAACAGCCGCGTTATTTTTATCCGCGACAAAACCCTGATGCGCAAGTTCTTCTTTGACTGCAAGGAACTTTTGGCCGACGGCGGAATCGTTGTATTGCAGCTTTACAATTTTGACCGCTTTAACGCCGTTCCCAAATCGATTTTGCCGGAACTTACCAGCGCCCGCGTCCGCTACAAACGGTCGATTTCAAAGCTAAACGACGGCTCCTTTAACTTTGACAGCGCTTTGGAAAAAAACGGCAAGTCGGTGCCCGTGTTTGAAGACACAAAAATTTATCCGCTAAAGAAGACAGAGATTGAAGAGTTTTCAAAAGAAGCGGGCTTTAAGAACGTTCAGTTCTTTAGCGGCTTTGACGGCCTTTCGGCCTTTGACGATTCGGACTACCTGCTTGCGGTAATTAGTTGATCTTCCAGCGATTGTTTTCCTTTACAAAGCGGCTGGCGTTAATCTCAATGATGCGGCCGTCCTCTCCGTAAAGTTTTATCATAGAACTCAAAGGATTGATTTCCGTAATCCTAAAATTCGTTCCGTCGTAGAAAATGCGCGTTCCTTCGTTGGGAAGCTTTTTGCGGGCGTCTGAATAAAAGTCGTACTCGTAAGAAAGGCAGCACAAAAGGCGGCCGCATTGGCCCGAAATTTTCATAGAGTTTAGCGAAAGGTTTTGGTCCTTTGCCATTCTGATTGAAACGGGACGCAACTTGTCGCTGATGGCGTGGCAGCAATAAGGGCGGCCGCAAATTCCCAAGCCGCCGGTAATGCGGGACTCGTCGCGCACGCCGATTTGGCGAAGCTCTATGCGCATTTTAAAAACGCTTACCAAGTCTTTTACCAATTCTCTAAAGTCAACGCGCTGATCGGCGCTAAAGAAGAACAAGGCCTTGGGCTCGTCAACCAAAAAGTGCGCGCCAATCAATTTCATATTAAGCTTGCGGGCGGCGACCTTTTCTTGGAACACCTTAAAGGCGCCGACTTCTTTTTCTTTAAGTTCGGCGGCGCGGCTAAGGTCGTCGTGGCTGGCCTTGCGGTCAATTTGAATTATGTCGTCTTTTTTTATTCCAACCGGGCCGGTCGCCTTTCCCAAAACGCGCGCCAAATCCCTTCCGTAACGAGTGGGAATGATTACCGCGTCGCCGGGTTCCAGCTTAAAGTTTCCTTGCTTGGCAAAAACACCTTCGCGCGAATAATCCAAGCGCAAGGCGTAAAGCGGCTCGCTGGAGGAATACTCTTCCCCGCTGGAGATTTCTTCGTTGTCGTCTTCCAACTGGGAAAGATCTTCGTTTTCTTCATCTATATCGTTTTCAAAAATATCGCTCATATAAAACCTTTTTCTATTCTATTATTAAACTAAGCGACGGTCAAGTCTACAACAAGGCCGTTTATTTCGTGAATTTTTTCAAGCAATTTAAGCTTGTCCAAATGGTTGTACCAAATGTCATAGTTCAACTGCTCCAACTTTTTGTCAATCGTTTGGATCAAAACCAAGGGGTCTTTTTTCTTGCAAGTCCTTGTTCTGCCGGCGCGCTTATGCTCCTCCAAAACAAAATTGTTCTTTTGCATGAACTTGATAAAATGGCTGACCGCTTTTTTATAATTGTCAAGATTTTGTCCGCTTGCGTTTTCGCTTAGCGCGTCGCCCGCCATATCCAGCTGGTCTTTAAGCCAAATAAGCGCGTCTTCTTGGCTAAGCCCCGCAATCTCAGGCGGAAGGCCCTGGCTGGCCAAAAGGTTTTCCTCTTGCCGCTTGTTCACCATGGAAGTAAAGGCGGGCTTTTTTACAGCTTTTTCTTTTTCGGCTTTTTGCGCCATGGCTTGCGCGGCGGCTTGGTTGGCCGCAGCCTGGGTCGCGTTGTAATACAATCCGTTGCTTGTTGGATCTATCGAATTCATTTAATGATCGTCTTGCTCTTGATTTCGCGCAACTGGCGCTGCTTTACCGCTTCCTTTTCAAAAAGGTCTTCGTCGCTTAAGGCAATGCAATGGCCGTGAAAGATGACTCCCTGCGCGATTTGCAAACGATGCGTCGCGATGTCGCCCAAAACAGTCGAAGTCTCTGTAAGCCTTATTCCTTCGGGAGCGCTGATGTCGCCCAAAACTATTCCGCTAATAACCGCGCTCTTGGCGTTGATGTTTCCGCGAACGCGAGCCTTTTCGCCGATGATCAGGTTTCCGCTGACTTCCAAATCTCCGTCAACGTCGCCGTCAATCATCATCGCGCCGTTAACGCGCATGTTTCCAGAAAACGCGGAACCCGCTCCGACAATCGTGCAAATTGAAGTGTCGTCGGAAAGCAAGGCCATTAGTTTGAAACCTTTATGTTAAGGTATTTGATAGGATCAACTACGTCGCTTCCGATATGAACTTCGTAGTGAAGGTGGGGACCGGTTGTAACGCCGGTGTTTCCGATTGTTCCGATTACGTCGCCCTGAGAAACAAACTGTCCCTTTGTGACGCGGATTGTGTTCATGTGAGCGTAGCGGGTGTAAATGCCGTGCTTGTGCTTTACGATTACGTTGTTTCCGTAACCCATGTCGTAGGCGACTGTAACAACCTGTCCGTTGGCCGCGACGTGAATCGGGTCGCCGCTGCGCCATGTTGAAAGGTCGATTCCCTTGTGAACGTACCACTGGCCTGTAATCGGGTGAACCATCGGTCCAAAGCCCATGGAAACGTGCAGCTGGGCGGCGCGAACCGGCCAAATGCTGGGGATGTCGCTGAACAAAGAATTTTGCGTCTCAAGCATTTTTCCGATCTGCTCGATCGGCTGTACCGCGCCTTCCAAGTAAGAAGTAAGCTGGCGGATGTCGGCGGCCTCGCGAACGCTTCCCGTGGCCAACTCCTCCATGCTAAAGAGAGAGGAAAGGTCGCCGTTTGAAAGCGGAGCGTTTGTGGCGCTGGACTGGCTTTCGATTCCCAAAAGCGAAAGCGATTGGTTGAGCGAAGACTGGAAGCGCTTGGCTGTCTGCAAAAGATTGTTGTTCTCGTCGCGCAGCTCGTCAAGGCTGGCCATTGTCTGTCGGTTTTCCGTGAACAAGCGGCTGATTTCGGCGCTTGCGTTGATGGCGTTTTTGTTAAAGAAAATAAAGCTCAAAACTACGCCAAGCGCGATGATGATTCCCAAAACCATGGCAAAAACATTGGTCTGGAAATTCATTACCTTTCCCTGAGCGTGGGGAACGATCATAACTGTAAGCTTGTTGTCAAAAACATGAAAAATTTTGGAAGCGGTTGCGGCGCACTTGTCTCCAAAAGATTGATTGGTTGAGAATGATTTTGACATTATTTTAGATAAATCGCGCTTTTTAGCCATTTTGTTCTATCCTAGCGCAAAAATTGATTCTTTGTCAAGAACCGAGGGCTCTGCCAATGCGCTTCTTTAAATTTCGGCATTTTTAATAAAAATTTGACAAAATTCACAAGTGGCGCTATTATATAAGAACATCTTTTTTTAGGACATAAGCCATGCAGTTTTTTGACACTCATGCTCACATCGGGCTGATATACGATGACCCTATTGAACAATTACGCGTTATACAGCAAGCCAAAATGGCTGGCGTTAACCGCATTGTCAGCATAAACAATTCTCTCCACGACTTTGCCAAGGTATACCCGGCGCTAAAGAACGTTGCGGGCGTCTACCACGCCTGCGGAGTCGCTCCGTCCGAAATAACGAATCCGGGCAAAGACTGGGTTCACACCATCGAGGAGAACCTTAAGCTTCCCAACGTGATCGCCGTCGGAGAGACCGGATTGGACTATTACAAGCAGTACGGAGACAAGCGCACCCAGATCGAGGCCTTTATCACCCAGCTGGAATTGGCCCAAAAGCACAATTTGCCGGTAATAATCCACAACCGAGACGCCGGAAAGGACATTTTTGACATCCTTAGCCAGCGAATTCCCGAAAAAGGAGCGATTCTCCACTGCTACAGCGAGGACGCGGCCTACGCAAAAAAGTGCCTTGACGCAAATCTCAACGTTTGGTTCTCTTTTGCCGGAAACTTGACCTACCGCAACGCCCGCAACTTGCACGAGACGGTTTTGAACATTCCGGTTGACAGAATTTTGATCGAAACCGAAAGCCCCTTTATGATTCCGGCGGAATTTAGGGAAAAGAAGCGCACAATGCCCAAAATGCTCGTAAGCACGGCAAAATTCTTGGCCGAAATGCTTGAAATGCCGCTTGAAGACCTTAGCGTTCAGCTTTGGAAGAACAGCTCTAAAGTCTTTAACTTGCCGGAATGAGCCTTTACCGCCCCGTTCAAATCGGAAAGCTAAAATTAGACGGAAACCTCTTTTTGGCGCCAGTCGCAGGCTACAGCGACCGGGCCTTTAGGAGCGTTTGCGTCCGCGCGGGCGCCAATTTTTGCTACACCGAGATGGTCAGCATGGAAGCCCTTACGCGAGGCAGCGACAAAACCGCCGCCCTGATGCGCCGCGCTCCCAACGAAAAAGCCTACGCCGTACAAATCTTTGGCGGATACCCGGAAGTTATGGAAAAAGGCGCCAAAATGGTCTTGGAAGCCACCAACTGCGAGCTGATCGACATTAACTGCGGCTGCCCCGTTCCAAAAATCATAAAAAGCGGCGCCGGAAGCGAGCTGACCCGCAATCCCGAAAAGCTCTACCAAATCGCCTCAGCCGTAGTAAAGGCCGTGGAAGGCAGGGTTCCCGTAACCGTAAAAATCAGGAGCGGCTGGGACGCGCAAAACCTTACCTGGAAAGAAGCCGCCGACGCCGCGATAAAAGCCGGCTGCTCGGCGATAACGATACACCCAAGAACCCGCGCGCAGGGCTACGAGGGAAAGGCGGACTGGAACATTTTGGCCGACCTTGTAAAGTTCGCCAACGGCCGCGTTCCGATTTTTGGAAGCGGAGACGCTTTTAGCCCCCAAGAAGCCAAGGCCATGCTGGAACAAACCGGCTGCGACGCGGTTATGTTCGCGCGCGGGGCTATGGGCCGGCCCTTTATTTTTAGGCAGACGCGGCAATTTTTGGAGACCGGCGCCTTTGACGAAATTCCCGCAAAGGAATCGATCCAAGCCGGCTTTGACGAATTGGAAACGCTTGCCTCCGACATTGGCGAAAAATCCGCCTGCCTTGAAATGCGAAAGCGCTTTTGCGCCTACTCCAAAGGCCTTCCGGGAGTGGGAGAGTTGCGCCGCCGCGTGGTCCAAGCGGAAACAAAGGCCGACTACGCCGAAATTTTCGCCCCAATACTCAATTCTTAATTGAATTCCTTGCAAAAATCAAAAAACTATATTATAATAGTAATGATATGT
>JAEEGJ010005331.1_pt1 | contig 40731 bp, 45 predicted proteins | sample 8958761 | NCBI WGS metagenome assembly JAEEGJ01 (sample SAMN16246546, study PRJNA631951) | gut metagenome | biome: gut microbiome; feature: rumen; material: RS-attached | host: Bos | place: Iran: Karaj | collected 2018-10 | reverse complement strand
TTGGCGGTGCAATATCCGGATACTGCTCGATAGGCAGTGATACCAGTCCGATAAAGCCCAGCAGGACGATGAGGATAGAGATCACCGTCGACAGCACCGGGCGTTTGATAAAATTCGTAAAAGTCATACTAATTTACAATTTGACAATTTACCATTTACAATTTATTTCTTCATCGCTCCAACGATGTCGCCGGCACTCATGGCCTTGGCCTGCTCATCAATCTTCTGCTGATACTTCTCAGGCGTGATGGGCACAATCTCCATACCATCGTTCAGCTTGGTGATACCATTGGTCACATACTTGTCACCCACCTTCAGACCGTCGGTCACGATGTAGTTATTACCGTCGTTCTGCGGATCCACCTTGATCTCAGTATATTTCACCTTATTGTCCTTACCCAGGGTATAGACAAACTTCTTGTTCTGCACCTCCGAGACACATGCCTGCGGGATCACGATAGCCGATGAGTTGCTCTTCGGGATGATGATGGAGCCAGAACCACCGCTCTTCAACAGCTTCCCGGGATTGGGGAAGAGGGCGATCACCTGAATCGAACCCGTGGCAGGGTCGATCACACCGCTCATCTTCGTCACCTTACCCTCGTGGGCATAGATGCTACCATCAGCCAGCTGCAACTGCACGTTAGGTATAGCACCCATAGCAGCCTTCTGGCCCCCCTCGGCCTGACTCATGGCCAGTGCGTCCTTCTCCGTCAGCGAGAAATAAACCTCCATCTGCGAGTTGTTCGACACGGTGGTCAGCACTGAGGCGGTATTCACCAGCGCACCCTTCTTGAAAGGCAGCGTACCTACCACACCCGAGGCCGGACTCTTCACGTAGCAGAAGCTCAGCATCTCCTTGGCCGAAGCCAGACCAGCCTGAGCCAGAGAAAGAGAAGCCTTCGCACTCTCGTAGCTGTTAGTAGCCGACTGCAGTTCGAAGTCACCGATCACCTTATTCTCAAACAATTTCTTGGCGTTCTCGTAACTCAGCTTCGCCGTGTTGCAAGCAGCCTGAGCCGTATTCACCGAGGCCTGCGACTGACGCACCTGAGCCTGATAGGTGGCATTATCCAACACGAAGAGTACTTGTCCGGCACCCACCGACTGACCTTCCCTCACGTTGATCTGGGTAATAAATCCCTGTACCTTCGGACTGATCTGCACGTCCTGCACACCCTTGATCGTAGCAGGATAAGTGGTCTGCATCTGGGTACTCGAGGTACCTACCGTCACCACCGGGTACTCATTGTCGCCAAACGTAGGACGACCACCGCCACCACCGCACGATGCGAACATCACTGCTGCAGCAGCAAACATCAAAATCTTGTTCTTTTTCATACTTATAACTATTTTGTTTAATACGTATCAAACCCATTAGCGCCTCGAAAACTCCCGAGGCGCTCTGTAGTTTCCGAGGTGCAAAGGTACGAAAAATATATCAATAGATATATTCTGTTAAGACGTTTTTAACAAAGTTTATTGCGTATTATAATTTTATGTAGATTTTCTTGCGGTAGAGAACGTAGCCAATAAGGAAATTGAGGGCGACGAAATAGAGAGCGTAAGCGAGGGAAGCCCACTTGAGAGGAGGAATGACGGCGTGGATCCATCCATAGACAGTTTCAGAAACACCAATATTGCCCAAAAGGATGGCCAATAACTCACTCGAAACATAAAGCGCTAAAGCGTTTACTCCAAACACGTGGAAGAAAGTGGTCCAATTGGATTTCTTCTGAATATCGATGATATACATCAGGAAGGCCTGAAGCAGGGAGGCGAGACCACAGGTAACCATGACGTAGCTGGGACTCCAGATGCGCTTGTTGAGGGGCAGGCCGTAAGAGAGAAGGTAGCCTCCGATGACGAGGATGGTACCCACGACAAAGAGGGCAATGACCTTATCAGAAACATTATTTTTCTGACGGATGAGTTTGCCACAATAGAAGCCGAGGAGGACATGGGCGACGGAGGAGATGGTGCCCAGCAAGCCCTCAGGATCGACGGGACTCTTATGATAGAGATGATCGTAGCCGAAGAGGTTGAGATCGACCTGCGCCAGAACATTGACACTGGCATCCTCAGCATAGCCATTACCCAAGACGAGAATGGCGGTATATATAATAAGGAGGCCAATGACCACAGGGATGGTATAACGATGGTTGCAGAATAGGGCGAAGAGCGACACGATGCCGTAGCAGAGGGCGATGCGCTGCATGACAGCCCAGATACGGAGATGGCCAAAGCAGAGGAAATCGCCTTCGATGGCGTTGTCGAACCAGTTGATGAAAAGGCCGATGGCAAACAACAGCACCGTTCGCTTGATGATACGACGGATGACCTTGGGCGTGGGTTTGAACTCAGACTTCACCAGAGAGAGGTAACACGAGATACCCATGATGAAGAGGAAGAAGGGGAAGACGAGGTCGCAAGGAGTCATGCCGTTCCATTTGGCATGGTTCAGCATCTCGAAGGATTCACCCCAGCCGTTGTTGACCAATATCATTCCGGCGACGGTGATGCCGCGGAGAATGTCGAGACTTAAAAGACGATTACTTTGCATAATGAATAGTGAAGAGTGAAGAATGAAGAGTGAAGAGTGATTAGTGATTATTGAGGAGGTCCATGACCTCACGGGCGATGTCGACGGGAGAGCCTTCGGGGGCGGAGGTGTAGGGATTCTGACGGAGGGTCCAGGGCTCCTCGAGGGCATAGTAGTCGAGGGTGATTTCCTGAGGCAGGGCCATCTGGAAGAGTTCGGCAGCGGTCTTCGAGGCATTGGGGCCACCGCCGAGGAGATCGGGCTGCGGTTTCTGCTGTGCCTTCATCTGATCAGAGAGGGCATTGAAGTATGCTTCCCAACGGGGATAGTAAAAATCTTTCAGCAGCCCCTGCCACTCCTTATGGGCATAGTCGCGCAGGCCTCCGGTATCAGCACAGTAGCGATTGCCCCAGGTGGTGATCTGCACTCGGGCATTCCACTCATAGAGTTTCTGTTCCTCAGGGGTTGTGCCACAGGCGATGGCGTCCTGAGTCCAATGGCCCAAGCGGAATTCCGAACGGGTGCCTAAGAGTTTATCCTGCATGAGGAGCATAAGGAGGAATCGGCGGTAATCGCTCTCAAACTCCTTGATGGCAAAAGCTTTGTAATCGGCAATGGTGCGCTGGTATTGCAGGCGGGCCTGATCAGCCAATGCCTGACGGGTGATATCGACCAGATCGTACTCAAAATTGTTGTTACCACGATACTTTTCAGCCACGCTATTCATCATCATAGCGGCTTCGAGGGTAGAATACGGATCGTAATAGTTTTTCATCTTCGACCATGAAGAGGCCTGGAAGTTATTGAGTGTGGGTCGTCCACAGAAGATGCTCTCGTGAGGGCCCTGCTGGTTGTTGCCCGCAGGACAATTATAAATGGTACGTGCCAGAAGGAGCCAAGCCCGCTCGATGAGCGGGTCTTCGACACCGTAGCGTGCCTTGACATACTGGCGCACCCAGTCTTCTTTCTTGAATTTCTCAGGTCGCCAGGGCAGCTCGCTCATGAGTTCGAACATGACAGGGTTGTTTTCCGAACCCTCCATCGTGAAACCGATACCCTTGCGGAGTGAAGAGTGAAGAGTGAAGAGTGAAGAGTCTGTGCTGTAGAAGTTATCCAACAATTGGTCCATGCGGCCATGGAGGCCGACGTTGGCACCGAAGTTCTCGAGGAGACAGAAGAGCCAGTGGTGTTGTTTGTAACCCTCGGGACGTTTCCAGATGCTGGGGATGCCAAACATGGGACGACACTCAGAGAAGAGGTCGAGCACGAGCAAATCGCCCGCCTTCATACCATCCACCATCTGCGGACGGGGATTCTCTGTCCAGCCCTGAATCACCCAGACGGCCTTGGGATTCACCCGTTTCATGGCCTGCATCATTGCCTCACCAGCCTTGGCATAGTCGATAGAGGCATCGTCGTTGCTCTCGTGGAAGGGATCCATCGAGTAATAATCGGCCTTGCCATAGAGTCGAGTCAGTTCATCGAAATAGAGTTTGGCAATCTCCGCAAAGCGGGGGTCTGTAGGCAACAGGTTCGCAGGACGCTGGAAACCGTTCCAGAGGCCGGCATCGGCGACATTCAGTCCTAGGCGCGCTTTGGCATCGTGAGGCACCATACCGCTATAACCCGGCAATACCGGATGCATGCCCAATTGACGCATACGGGCCAATATCTGTTTCTGGAGTTTCTCCTGACGACTGTACCAGGAGAGTGGCAACGGTCCACCCCACCCTTCGAGGTTGTTCATCTCCCACCAGGCAAGGAAGGCCGGACCAGCGATAAACTGTCCGATTTCCTCTTCGGTATAGCCGAGTTTCAGGAGCATATTACGCCAGACGCACTCCTCACCGACAATGGCCAGGGGCAGATTGACGCCATGCAGCGCCATCCAGTCGATTTCCTGTTCCCAGCGCTTCCAGTCCCAGAAGGCCATAGAGTAAGAGAATGTGCAGTAGTTGAAATCGTATCTTAATGTCAGGTCGGTCTCATGACGCTCCTTCTGCTTGACGGCAGGGAGTACAGCAGGCAGTTTGGCCTGCATCTGATTCCAGGAAAGGTGGATGCCAGCATGGTATTTCAGGTACCAGTTGATACCAGAGGCGATGTTTACCCAGGTATTGCCTCGCACCACGACCTTCGTGCCGCGCTGGTCGAGTTCAAAAAAGTCCTTATCGCTCTTTACCAGTTCGGTCTTGAACTTCGCAGATGCGCCCTTGTCAATGCGTTCCAAGAGCTCATCAACAGGATTCGCAGTGACAGTGAATAGTGAACAGTGAATAGTGAATAGTATCAGCAGTAATTTCTTCATAATTACACGGTTTTAGTTATTTTACCTTTTTACTTTCTTACCTTTTTACCTTTATATCAGTTTCATTTCTTTGGCTTTTTGCATGAGGAGTTGCATGAGGGGTTCGCGCTCGTTTTCAACACGATTGTCGAGGACGGCATCCTTGAGGTATTGTTTCAGGACGCCCACCTCGCGAGAGGGCTTCAAGTGGAAGAGTTCCATAATCTCGTTACCATCGATCACGGGCTGCAGCAAGCGTACATAGTCTTTCTCTTTCAGGTCAGTGAGTTTTTCGCGCACCATACGGAAATTCTCGAGGAACATTTTCTTCCTCACCTCGTTCTTCGAAGTGATATCCGCCTCGCAGAGCGTCATCAGGTCATCGATATCCTCACCGGCATCGTTCAGCAGACGACGCACGGCACTATCTGTCACCACATCATCGGCAATGACAATGGGGCGCATGTGCAGGTCGACGAGTTTCTGCACGTATTTCATCTTCATATCCAAAGGCAGCATCAGGCGACGGAAAATCACCGGCACCATTTTTGCACCTATTATATTATGGTTGTGGAAGGTCCAGCCAATAGCCGGGTCCCAGCGTTTTGACTTGGTCTTGCCGACATCGTGAAGGATTGCTGCCCAACGTAACCAGAGGGTGTGATCAGGAGTCGGGAGACTCCTAACAACATTTTCCAGGACCTCGAGGGTGTGGTAGAAGTTATTCTTATGGGCGCGGCCATTCTTCTGGTCGACGATGTCGAGGGCAGAGAGTTCAGGGAGGATGATCTGCAGGAGGCCGCAACGCTGCAGGTATTCGAAACCGATGCTGGGATGCGGCGCCATGATGATCTTATTGAGTTCGTCCTTGATGCGTTCGCCACTGACGATCTTGATTCGCTCTGCCATACGTTCCAAAGCCACGAAGGTCTCGTCCTCGATCTGGAAGTTGAGTTGGGTGGCGAATCGGATGCAGCGCATCATGCGCAGGGGATCGTCGGAGAAAGTAATATCGGGTTCCAAGGGTGTGGCGATGATACCATCCTCGAGGTCAGCCAAGCCGTTGAAGGGATCGACGAGTTCGCCAAATCGGTCTTTATTCAGGCAGATAGCCATTGCATTGATGGTAAAGTCACGACGGTTCTGGTCGTCCTCGAGAGTCCCGTCTTCAACGATGGGTTTACGAGAGTCGTGGCTGTAGCTCTCCTTACGGGCTCCTACGAACTCCACTTCGAGGAATTGAGGAGTCAGGAGACAGGAGTCTGGAGTCGGTAGATTACCTTGGAGGGAAGAGTCTGTAGCAGGAGTATTCTCCTGTCTCCTGACTCCTGACTCCTGACTCCTGTCTCCTGACTCCTGTCTCCTTATTTTAACCTGCGCCGTACCGAAATTCTTAAATACGGAGAGATGCGCCTTGCGCCCCAGCATGCGTTTCAGCTCCTGAGCCACAGAGATGCCACTGCCCACCACAACCACGTCGATATCGTTGGAAGGGCGTTCCAGGAAGATGTCACGCACATAGCCTCCTACGACGTAACACTCCACCCCAAGACGGTCAGCAGCCTCGCTGATCTGGTGGAACAATTCCTGGTTTAATATCTCAGCTAATTCTTCGTCAGTATATAATTTCATTAGTACTTTTTCACAAATTTGCTGCAAAGATACAAAATAATTCATAATTCTTAATGCATAATTCATAATAATTTTGTAATTTTGCACCGAAATACGAGAAATATGGCAATTAGAAGATTGGTTTTGAGTGCGTTGGCCGCCCTGTTGCTCGTATCCTGTGGGGAGAATAAAGCCCAGAAACAGGCCGAGGCCATGCTCGAAAAAGCAGGCGTCTGCTACGAGCAGGGGCAATACAATGAGGCGTTGACGATGATCGACAGCCTCCGCAAGGTATACCCCAACGCCATCGACACCCGCAAGAAGGCCTTGAAGCTCTATCAGGACATCGAACTGAAGAAGGCCCAGCAGGAGTTGCTCATAACCGACAGTCTGTTGCAGGCCGTGAACCACGACTATACCTACCAACAGGAGAAGGTGGAGCGTGATAAGGCGGCCCTGTGCGCCACCCCCGAGGAACTGACAATGCTCACCAGGACACGTATGAAGCGTGACTCGCTGCGCACGCAGACGGAGGTGCTCGGCGCCAAAATCAGATATATCCACAAGAAACAAAAGGAGATGAAGTAAGATATGGATCAGTTTGAGAAGACGAACCAAGAGTTTGAACAGGCTATCGCCGAGTGCCGCGCCCTGTTTGAGAAGAAGCTCCACGACTATAAGGCCTCTTGGCGCATCCTGCGTCCCACAGCCCTTACCGACCAGCTCTTCATCAAGGCCAAGCGCATCCGTTCGCTGGAGATCAAGCAGGAATCGCTGGTGGGCGAAGGCATCCGTCCGGAGTTCATCGCACTCATCAACTATGGTATCGTGGGACTCATCCAGCTCAACAAAGGCTTTGCCGACATCGTAGACATCGACAACAACGAGGCCATGCGGCTCTACGATCAGTATGCCCACGAGGCTCTGGAACTGATGAAGCGCAAGAACCACGACTACGACGAGGCCTGGCGCTCGATGCGTGTGAGCTCGTATACCGACTTCATCCTGACGAAGATAGAACGTATCAAGGAAATTGAGAACCTTGGCGGCGACACACTCGTATCAGAGGGCATCGACGCCAACTATATGGATATCATCAACTACGCGGTCTTTGGAATGATTAAACTGGCATGAGGAAGATCCTTGTAAACTTGGCCCGACTGCTGCTTGCCCTGACATTTATCATGTCGGGATTCGTGAAGGCAGTAGACCCGCTGGGCACACAATACAAGATCACCGACTACCTCGGCGCCCTGAACCTGCGCGAACTGGCGCCCGATATCGTGACGCTCTCAGCATCGGTATTACTGTCGGCTGCAGAGTTTGTCATCGGCATCTGTCTGCTCTTCGCCATCCGGAGACGGTTGGTGTCGAGGGTTACCCTCTGTGTGATGGTCGTCATGACAATCATCACCTTATGGCTCGCCATTGCCGACCCCGTGAGCGATTGCGGCTGTTTCGGCGATGCACTGGTGCTCACCAACTGGCAGACGTTCTGGAAGAATGTGGTGCTACTCATCGCTGCCGGCATCATCTGCTGGAGACCATTGGATATGGCCCGAATGATCAGTAAGACGAACCAGTGGATTGTGCTTAACTACGCGGCTCTGTTCATCCTGTTCATCGCAAGCTACAGTCTCTACGACCTGCCGATGTTTGACTTCCGCCCCTACCACGTGGGAGCCAATATCAAACAGGGCATGGAAGTGCCGGAGGGAGCCCCGCAGCCACAGTTCGAGACCACCTTCATCATGGAGAAGGATGGACAGCGGCAGGAATTCACCGTAGACAACTATCCCGACTCCACCTGGACCTTCATCGACTCGAAGACCATCCAGACGGCTGAGGGCTATGTACCGCCCATCCACGACTTTACCATCGGGACCGAGGACGGCGACATCACCAACGAGGTGCTCGAGAAAGAGGGCTACACCTTCCTGCTTATCTCACCACATCTGGAAAATGCTGACGACACCTATTTCGACCGTATCAACCAGGTGTATGAGTATTGTAAGGAAAACGGTTATTCCTTCTACTGCCTCACCGCCAGTACCGATCGCGCCAGAAACCGTTGGCGCGACATGACGGGGGCCGAATACCCCTTCTGTACCACCGACGAGATCACGCTGAAGACCATAATCCGCAGCAATCCCGGTCTGATACTTCTGCACCAGGGAACCGTGATCCGCAAATGGAGTCACAACCGTCTGCCCAAAGAGCAACAGCTCACACAGCGGTTGGAGGACTGCGAGATGGGAAAGATGCCCGCAGACAACGTGCCAGGCAAGATTGCCAAACTGCTCTTGTGGTTTGTGCTGCCGCTGATGATACTCACCATTGCCGACCGCCTCTGGGCATGGAGCAAATGGCTTAGAAAAGTTAATAATAACCCATTAATAAAAGGAAAAAAGATTATGAGAAAAAAGATTGTAGCCGGTAACTGGAAGATGAACATGAATCTCCAGGACGGCATCGCTCTTGCGAAGGAGCTCAATGAGACACTGAAAGCTGACAAGCCCAACTGTGGCGTTGTCATCTGTACACCATTCATCCACCTGGCAAGCATCGCCCAGTTCCTGGATCAGGACATCATCGGTCTGGGTGCTGAGAACTGTGCCGACAAGGAGAAGGGCGCCTTCACCGGTGAGGTAAGCGCTGAGATGGTAAAGTCGACAGGTGCACAGTACGTGATCCTCGGCCACAGCGAGCGTCGTGAGTACTATAAGGAGACTCCCGAGATTCTGAAGGAAAAGGTGATCCTCGCCCAGAAGAACGACCTGAAGGTGATCTTCTGTATCGGTGAGAGCAAGGAAGAGCGTGAGGCTGGCAAGCAGAACGAGGTGGTAAAGGCCGAGCTCGAGGGCAGCGTCTTCAACCTCTCTGAGGAAGACTTCCGTAAGATCATCATCGCCTACGAGCCCATCTGGGCCATTGGTACCGGTCTCACCGCTACCGCTGAGCAGGCTGAGGAGATCCACGCCTATATCCGTAGCATCATCGCCGAGAAGTACGGCCAGGCAGTTGCCGACGACACCACTATTCTCTATGGTGGTAGCTGCAAGGCATCGAACGCTCCTGAGCTGTTTGCCAAGCCCGACATCGACGGAGGCCTCATCGGTGGCGCTTCGCTGAAGGCTGCTGACTTCAAGGGTATCATTGACGCCTGGAAGAAGTGAAACGGCTTTTAACCATAGGATGGATGTGTGTTAGCTGCCTGCTGGCAGCTAACGCACAGACAACCTTCACCCAAAGGCTCCAAAAGAGCAATGCTGGTGAGGGAAAAGTAACTGTGACACAGTCTAAGGAAATCGACGACCTCGTAAACGGACCGCAGGACGTTGTTACCACCCCTGCAAAGCAGAATACTCAGAGTACTCAGAATAATCAGAATACTCAGAGTAATCAGAATACTCTGACAACTCCGAATACTCCGAGTAATCCGACAACTGCGACGACTTCGAAGACGCAACGTCCACAGATTTCTACCCAGCCTGAGGTCACCATCGACACCACCTATACCACCGAGCCCCGAAAGAAGATTCTGAAAGGCTATAAGGTGAACGGCTATCGCGTACAGGTCTATGCCGGAGGTAACTCCCGCGATGCCCGTGTCAAGGCCGAGCGGACAGGGCGCGAGATCAACAGTCTCTTCCCGGGAGAGCCCGTCTACGTGCATTTCTACTCCCCCAGATGGATCTGCCGCATGGGCAATTACCGTACTTACGAGGAAGCCCACCAGAAACTCAACGCCGTGAAGAAGCTCGGCTATCAGTCGGCCATCATCGTGAAGGGAAAGATTACCGTGCCGTATCTCAATCCTGCCCCGCAAACCACAACAACCGATAATCCATGAATCCGGAAACAGAATACCGCGAAGGTTTAGAGCAACTGGCCCAGCACTACCGTGAGATTCTCACCCTGCTAGGCGAAGATCCGGAGCGTGAGGGTCTGGAGAAAACCCCCATGCGCGTGGCGAAGGCCATGCAGGTGCTCACCCGCGGCTACCAAATGGATGCCCACGAGGTGCTCCGTCAGGCCCTCTTCAAGGAGGACTACTCACAGATGGTCATCGTCAAGGACATCGATTTCTTCTCGCTCTGCGAGCACCACATGATACCCTTCTACGGCAAGGTACATGTGGCCTATATCCCCAATGGCTACATCACGGGACTATCGAAGATTGCCCGTGTGGTAGATATCTATAGCCACCGTCTGCAGGTACAGGAGCGCATGACGCTCCAAATCAAGGAATGTATCCAACAGACACTCAAGCCTTTAGGCGTGATGGTTGTGGTTGAGGCCCGCCATATGTGTATGCAGATGCGGGGTGTGGAGAAGCAGAACAGCATCACCACCACCAGCGACTTCTGCGGTGCCTTCAACCAAGCCAAGACGCGCCAGGAATTTATGAACTTAATTCACAACAATAAAATTTAAACTTTTATCATTATGGATCAGACAAGCAACAGGAATTTCAAGAAAAACGAGTCGCCAATTCAGGCGTTTTACCACAGCTGCCTTGGCAAGATCGCCATTTTGATAGGCATTCTGATTCTTCTCTTCATTGTGGCCATTATGACCAAGCCCACACAAGAGGAGATGGAAATGGAAATGGTAGACAACATCCTGCAGTGCATTCAGGCCAACGACAGCATCCAAGGCGATGACATCGACGACCAGGTGAACAACATGAACAGTGTGTTCAGTCGTGCCGACACCGCCAAGATCAACAAGGAGCTGCTCACGTCGCTGAAGAAGAACAACAAGCTGGAGATCTACAACCACTCCTTCTTCCGCACCGCCTACATCATCAACAACATCCATCCTGCGGGTGTGCGTGTGGGCGTAGGTATGTTCAGTGTCGTTTATCCCACCGTGCTCTACAAGGACCTGCTGCTCAACGTGGGACCCATGCAGAAGAAGTACAAGGACGGCGTCATCCGCACAGGAACCATCAACAATCACGACCTGGGAACGAATCCTGCTGTGAAGCCCTATCACTATCAGGGCGACCCCGACCAGTAAAGTCGTTGTTACTTTACCCATGAACATCCTCGTTTCTCAAGAGATAGCGAGCGTTTGCCCTGGCTTCGTAGGAGCCGCGGTAGACGCTCGTGTGGTTAATACCCCCTACAGTGCAGAATTGTGGCAGGAGATCCACGCCCTCGAAGACCGTTTGCGCCAGACGCTCTCCACAGAGACACTCAAGGAACAGCCAGGCATCGCAGCCACCCGTCGGGTATACAAGGCGTGTGGCAAGGACCCCTCGCGCTACCGTCCTGCCAGCGAACAACTCATCCGACGCATGTTGCAGGGTAAGGAACTCTATCAGATCGACACCCTCGTCGACCTGGTGAACCTCGCCTCCATCGCCTTCGGTTATAGCATCGGTGGTTTCGATGCAGACCATTTCGTAGGAGATACCCTCACCCTGGGCATCGGACGCGAAGGAGAACCCTACGAGGGTATCGGACGCGGACCTCTGAACATTGCAGGACTGCCTGTGTATCGCGACGCCCAAGGTGGCGTAGGCACTCCTACCAGCGACCACGAGCGTACGAAGATGACGCTTGACACCACCCATCTCGTGGTACTCATCAACGGCTACGACGGCAACCGCGAGCGCGTCATCGCCAATGCCGAGTTTATCCAAGGGCTGCTTCGCAAATATTGTCAGAGTGATGGCGGTACCATCACCCTTTACCCATAACATCTAACAAACCCAACATCAATGAAAAAAATCTGTTCTACCTTCATCACCCTGCTGATGGTCCTCACGGTCTCAGCCCAGGAAGAAAACAAGGAAATCATCTCCACCACCTCAGGTCTCGTGAGCGGCATCATCCAGGAAGGCACCCTCGCCTACCTCGGCATTCCTTATGCCAAAGTGGAGCGTTTTATGCCTCCCAAACCCGTTAAAAAATGGAAAGGCATCCGTAAGTGCGACCATTGGGGGCCGATGACCATGCAGCAGCAGAACCGTCCGATGACGGAAGAACAGATGTCGGAGAATTGCTGCGTGCTCAACGTGTGGACCACCGATGTGAAAGCCAAGAAGCCCGTGATGTTCTGGCTTCACGGTGGAGGATTCGACAGCGGCACCTCGGAATGGGACCCCGGCATGTGTCTGGCTAAGAAAGATGTGGTGGTAGTAAGCATCAACCACCGACTGAACATTCTCGGCTTCCTCGATCTCTCCACCTGTGGCAAGAAATACAAATACTCAGGCAATGTGGGTATGCTTGATGCCGTGCAGGCCCTCGAATGGGTGCGCGACAACATCAGTAAGTTCGGTGGCGATCCCAACAACGTCACTATCTTCGGTGAATCCGGCGGTGGCGGAAAGGTTGGCACGCTGATGTGTATGCCTAAGGCCAAAGGACTCTTCCACAAGGCCATCATCATGAGTGGTACTATCCTCAATGTCAATACCAAGGCGATGACAGAAGAACTCGGTGAGGCTGTGCTCAAGGAACTGGGTATCGACAAGAAGCATGTAGAGAAAATCAATCAGGTATCCTATAAGGATCTCTATGCAGCAGGTCAGCGTGCGATGGCTGCCAGCATCGGCACCCGCAGGCCGGGCACCCCGATGATGTGGGGCTTCGGACCTACACCCGATGGTGAGGTGTTGCTGCAACAGCCCTTCCAGCCTGCCTTTGCCAGCATCAGCGACGATATTCCCCTGATGATCGGCACCACCTTTAATGAACTGCAGCGCTCTCGCTATAATCAGCCCATCACCATGGAACAGGCACGCACAGAATTGCAGCGCACCTTTGGCGGCGAGACCGATGCCTACATCAGTGCTTTCTGTGAATCTTATCCCGACAAGCAACTGCGTACATTGCCTGCCGATCTGCTCTGCATCGACTGGCTGTTCCGCCCGAAGACCATCATCACTTCTGATGCCATTGGTGGCACACGTAAAGCCGATACTTATGTATATATGTACACCGTTGGCGAGAGCGACAATCGCGGCTATAAGGGTTCTGCCCATGGTTCAGAACTGAAATACTGCTTCGATGTACTCCATCACTACAGCAACCAGTTGTCACAAGATTGTATCAACGCTAACAAGCAGTGGGCTGAGACCTTAAGCAATGTGTGGGCTAAATTCGCGCACGATGGCAACCCCAATTGCAACGGACTACCCTCATGGCAACCCTATACCAAAGAAAACGGCGAGCTCATGGAATTTGGCGGTACCAAGCCCACCCTCCATCACAACCACGATCGCAAGTTAGAAGAAATCATCAACCGTCACTGCTTCAAGCAGCTCGACGAATTCAATAAAAAGAAAATTACACAGTAGGAACCGACCCTACTGTGTATTTATACCAGTCTGGCTGGACACCATCGATGTAAAGGTATAGGATTTCCCTATTCAAGAATAGGAAAAATCCCCATCCAGTTTAGGACTTTTCCTTTGTAAACCTCGCTAAAAGTTCCGATCTTTGCAGCGTGAACAAGAAACAAAATGTTTAACTCTTTAAAGATAGGAGATTAAGATATGAAGAAGATGATGATTCTGGCAGTGATGATGGTCATGACTATCTCGGCCAACGCAATGAGCTATAACGCAGCAAAGCATGAGGCACTGTTCCTGAGCGACAAGATGGCTTACGAGCTGAACCTCACCGCTGCACAGTATGAGGCAGTCTATGAGATCAACCTCGACTACCTGATGAGTCTGAACGGACACGGTGATGTCTTCGGCATCTGGTGGGATCGCCGCAATGCTGACCTCCGTTTCGTGCTGAACAGCTGGCAGTTCGACAAGTATATGAGCCTGGCTCACTTCTATCGTCCTGTGGCTTGGCATGCAGGTGGCTGGACATTCGCAGTATACTCTCACTATGACAGAGGACGTTTCTTCAACGCACACCCGAAGGTATTCGTTACCTATAAGGGCGGAAACAGCCACAAGCACGATCGCTTCTATGCCGACCGTCACGTGAATAAGCCCGCTGTGCATCGCAATGCTCCTGCTGCACATCACCGCTCGGCTATGCCGCTTGGCTCGTCCAAGAATGCACCAGTTGCACATCGCAATGCACCAGCTCCGGCTCCGCACAACGGAAAGCCCGCAGCAGCACACAATGATCGCAAGGGCGCAGATCGTCACATGGCAATGAATACGAATCGTGGCAATGGTGGCCACTTCGGACGCAGGTAAACTGTTCCATAAAACCACTATATGCCTGCAAAGGACACCGGGGGATCTCAGCATGCTAGGATTCCCTTTTCATTTTATTCCGCGTAATCTGAGAGTTTGATATTATCAGCGGGAGTCTCTTTTTCAGTCTCTTTCTGGTTGGCCATATCCTCGGCGTAGGCACGCATGTTCGTCAGGATGTCGAAATTATCATCTTTCACGAAGAAAACGTTGGCGATACGCCACTGCCCGTCCTCCACCTGCATCAGCCAGCGCATAGGAACACCCTTGATAGTGACGGCATCCTTCACCTGGAACCTGACATCAGCCGTACCATCAGGCTGCATCGTGACCTGAATACTATCGACGCTGATAGCTCCCTCGTAACAATCGTAAACCCAAGGATTCAACGGTCCTTCATCACCGAAGTCGAAGAATCCGCCGCACTCACACACGCTGTCGACAGCCAGCACTTCATTATTTACCCGCTGCCATTCCTTACTGCCGAAAAGATCGTCTACCGATGGCTTACCTTCGTCATAATGCACCCGCAGCTCATTCCAATAGGCATAGACGGCATTCACCTGCTTCTTGACAGCCTCTACCGTGTTCAGCGTGTCATCTACTACAATGCTGGCACTGTCTATCCCTATACCGTGACCACCATCCTGAGGTGACTTCTGACCTCCACAGGCCAACAGCATCATCGGAACTAACACATACAAGATCTTCCTCATCTTATTTTGCTTCTTATTCATATCTTTTGTTGGTGTTTGATTATAAACTATCATAAATATCGCCACAAAATTAGCAATAATTCCGAAATAATTAGTAACTTTGCAAAGATATTTTGCGAAAACAATAATGAAATCATATAAATTCTATAAAAATGAAAAGACTATCTTTAGCAATCATGTTTGTGTTCTGCATATTGGCAATGGCAGCACAGGACGGCATTAAAGTGAAATTCCAGGGCGCCAGTCCCGACATCATGGACTTCGCATGGTCCTACGTTACTTCTTCCGATGGTGAAGAGGATGGAGAGGTAGATGAGTCCACAAACGCTCTGCGACAGGCTCTGGAACGCTATCGCAAGGGCCAGTCTCAGCCCGAGGGCTATACGGTAACCGTCGACCAGAAGGCAGGTTACATCCTTGTGGAGTCTCGTCACGACGGTTTCATAAGCAAGTGGGAGATGTGCTACTGGAACATGAGCGACAAAAAGCACAAGCTGTTTGCATATTGCGTCGAGCTCTCTGAGAACGGCAAACGCACATCGCCCGGCCAGTATGACGGGCTGAACTTCTACCGCTACGACAATGCCACGAAGACGATGTCGGCATATGACGCAGGTATCGAAGTGGATTATTTCAACATCTCCTACTCCCTACCCCGCACAGGCAAGGATATCATCGTAACGCAGTGGAGCGAAAACGGCAGGGAGAAATGGCAGAAGACGCTGAAATGGAACGGCAGCCGGTTTAGTTATTAGTATACATGCGAAAGGTATTCTTTATATTTCTGACCGTCGTACTGCATGGCAGTATAGTCTCGTGCGCATCGTATACGGCGAAAGATGACAATGCTGCAAGCCGGTATAAGCAGGCGACATTTATTCCACAAGCACCCGACTACAACGACGCAACGATGTGGGTGACGGCTGACGGCGACACCGATGGCACTGGAGCCGACATCTTCTACGTCGTATCCACGTGGGAGGAAGACTGGAGTAAAATGGTAAATGGTAAAATGGTCAAATGTCACTATGCCGACGTGTGGAACCCTGAGCATCGCGGGCGCATGGGCGATTTGGAGATTAACAAGGTGGCGGCATATATGTCGCCTGGCAACCGCTTCTTCGCCCCGTTCTACCGCCACACCACCATTGAGGCCTGGATGACACAGAACGAGGATACCATCATGAATCGCACGCGGCTGTCGATGGGTGATGTCTGCACAGCCTTCGACTATTTCCAGGCTCATCGCGACACATCACGTCCGCTCATCATCGCAGGCTTCAGTCAGGGAGGTCTGGCCGTGGTGGAACTGTTGAAGCATATCGACGATGAGACATACAACCAACTGGCTGCGGCCTACGTACTGGGCTACAAGGTGACCAAGGCCGACATAGCGCAGTGCAGCCACATCCGTCCAGCTGAGGGAGAGACGGATACAGGTGTCACCATTTGCTACAACACGGCGAAAGATGTGAAGTACGTCATCCCCGTTATCTCTGCCTCTGACATCTGCATCAACCCCGTGAACTGGCGGACGGACGCTACTCCCGCCACGCTCCATGACACCATTACCGTCACCGCCGCACCCTCACACCACGTCCTCGTCGTCAGCGGTTACAGCGGCTCAGAATACGCAGCCTACAAAGATTTCATCAATGTGGGCGACATCCACAGCTGCGAGCCTTGGCTCTACAGCGAGTGTCTGGCGAAGAACATCAAGGTCCGTGCCCAGGAGTGGCGGAAACAACAACGCAACTTTTCGCGTTGATCATACGTCTAACAGATAGAAACTTTTAAACAATAACGATTATGATACTCTCAACAACCCCACAAATTGAAGGTCACACCATCCGCGAGTACAAGGGTATAGTGACAGGTGAAACAATTATCGGTGCTAACATGTTCAAGGATCTGTTTGCTGGCATCCGCGACATCGTAGGCGGTCGTGCAGGCGCATATGAGAATGTTTTGCGCGAGGCCAAAGAAACGTCTTTGAATGAAATGATGCAACGTGCCCAGTCCATGGGAGCCAATGCCATTGTAGGCATCGACATCGACTACGAGACCATCGGTGCCAACGGCTCAATGCTCATGGTTGCCACCAGTGGAACAGCCGTAGTTATATGAAGTACATTGCCTTTACATTCGTATTTTTAGTCTTGTTATTATGCTCATGCCGTAATCATGCGGCACCGTCCTCTGATGTGCAGACGGAAGACACATTAAGGACCATTACGGAAGAAATGGCTTACGAGGGCGTAAACAACTATTGCCACAGCACGTATGACTGGAGCGTAGCAAAGGATCATCCTGACATCATGTATCTGACGATGGGCGAAGAGACGGATTCCGCATACCAAGTGGTATTCCGCAGTTATACCGGCGCCTTTGTGCATTTCTATGTCGACAAGACAAGTGGCACCACAAAAATAGTGGAGGAAGTGCCGTCCCTCAATGTCGAGGAGGAAGCAGGAACCATCAACTTATTTGATTATTTAGAGAAATGAAGAAACGTAAGATTAAGTATTCTGCAATATTCCTTCTCTGTTGGTTTGCCCTTTTAGTATTGTTGGTGGATGGAGTCCTGAAGTTCCAGACATTGGTTGACTATTTCGGGTCGTACGCATTGGTAGAGGTCGTATTGCTGCTATTAGTGATTCTACCAACACTTGCAGTTTACACATTTACAAAAGAAAAATGATCCGCGATTTCATTGCTCTTGACTTCGAGACGGGCAACCTCGTTATCTACAATCCCCAGCCAGCCACATGTATATATTATCAAAATCCCCGACCTGCAGTAATGCAAGCCGGGAATTCTTGGAATATATATGGAATGGCAAACAATCATGCCATGAAGTGCTTGATATTGCGGGCTGACGTCTTATTGGCATCGTAGCGGACTGTCAACTCACGAGTGCGGGAATTCCAGCTGGTGTCCATCACGCCCTTCATGTTCTCAACCTTGGCCACAACCTTCTTGTGAGAGTCGTGACGGCTCACCTTGATGGTGCAGGTCTTCACGTCAGGACGATAGGCTTTGGTCTTGTGGGCATCGAAGTGCGCAGTCTTTTTATCAGCCTTATCGAAGTGCGAGGCCTTCTTATCGTTATTCACTACAACGACATCATGCTTTTTGTCGTTCTTCTTATTATTACCGGCCATTGCTGGCATTGCGAATGTGATGCTCATCATCATCATGATTGCGATCACTTTATTCAGCCAATTAGTGCTCACTATTGTCTTCTTCATAATCTTCAATTTTAATTGTTCAACTTTCGTTCTGTGTCAGACTCCTATGTTCTGATTCACGGTGCAAAGTTAAGGCGATTCTGTGGGATTTGAAAATGAAAAATCCTATTCTGTGATTCCTGAATCCCTAAACTTTCGTGGGGATTTTCCCTATCAGGGCAAGACATAATGTAAAATATGCACTTGTGCATTCATTTTATAACAAAAAAAGTGTATCTTTGCAACCACAATTCAATGAATATGAACAAAATCAAGCATTGGAAATATGAAAACTACAACAGAACGTGTGTTCCAGATCTTCAAGGAACTGAACCAGATTCCGCGCCCTTCGCACCATGAAGAGCGAGTGGCCGACTATCTATGCCGGTTTGCAGAGCGGCTGAATCTGCCCTATAAGCGCGACAAGGAGAACTGCGTCGTCATCAGCAAGCCAGCCACTAAAGGGTATGAGGGCGCAGAGCCTATCGTACTGCTCAACCACATGGATATGGTTTGCGTGGGCATGAGCGATCCGCTTAACACGCCTATCGATGCCTATATAGAGGATGGATGGATGAAGGCGCGAGGCACGTCGCTGGGTGCTGACAACGGCATCGGACTGTCGATGGCACTTGCCATGTTGGAGAGCGACGAGATTGTTCACGGCCCGCTAGAGGTCATCACTACCACCAACGAGGAGGACGGCATGTCGGGAGCCTCGCAGTTGAGCAAGGATTTCCTGAAAGGTCGCAAGGTCATCAACCTTGATTCGGAAGACTACGACACCATCACGACGGGAGCTGCAGGTGCCTGCCTGCAGTTCCATCGCATCCCCATGGAGCGTGTGCCGGCCCCTGAAGACAGGAACTGGTATCGCATCCGCATAGATGGTGGATTGGGCGGGCACTCTGGTGTTGACATCAATAAAGGACGATGTTCGGCCGTTAAGGCAGCAGCTGCTATTTTATTGTCTCTTTCGGAGAAACATGACTTCAGCTTGGCAACTATCAATATAGGTGAGGCCAATGCTTCGATTGCCTCAAAGGGCGAGATGGTGATAGCATGTCCATCGGCAGAATCTCAAGCCTTGATTCTTGATTTTAAGCATACAAGCGATTGGTTGCATGATGAATACCCTCAAGACCCTGATGTGAAGTGTGTCATCGAAGCGTGTGAACCCCAAGAAACCGTTATCTCGCCAAAAACTTTCCAGACACTGATGACCTGCTTGTGTGAGGTGCCTCAAGGGGTAGTGAGATTAAAGTGGGCGATGCCTGATACAGTGGAAACGTCGAATAATATCGGGCGTGTCGTGACGGAAGAGCAACACATTTTTGTCTCTACCCACACACGCAGTTTCATCGATGACGACATGGATGCACTAAGCAAGGCTATTGCCAAGACGTTTAAGGATAGCGGTGCCCATTCCGAAGTTGTGATGTCGGCTCCTGCTTGGCAGGAAGACCAGCAGTCGGCATTCTTGCAGCTGACCTCCGACACATTCCAGGATGTGCTGGGTTGGCGTCCACGGATGGTGGCCATGCACTTCGTGCTTGAAGCAGGGTTCTTCGTCGAGCACTATCCAGGCATTCAGATTGCCAGCATCGGCCCACGAATCGTTGAGCCTCACTCAACAAGCGAACGTGTGGAACTGTCGACCATAGAGGATATCTGGCAAGTGCTTATCGAACTGCTCAAACGTCTTGCTGTATAGAAAAAAGATTAAGGTACTGAAAATCAGCACCTTAACTTTTGTTTTGGTCGGGATTACTGACCTCGCTGTCAAGAAACTATGCGCAACCTGTATAAAACACAATAACTCTCATAAATATTTGTAAATCAATAATATAATATCATAAATTGTGCTAATTTAGTTGTGTATTCAAACAACTATTTGTACCTTTGTTGCGTGAAAACGTGGCTAAAAATGTGGCTAACGCAACAAACAACTTAGTATGGCATCATATAAATACGTTCAAAGGAAATACAGAGAAGGGAAAGTCGTTGCTTACATGCGTAAGAATGGCTCAGTTATGCGTTATAAACTATGCAAGATAGACAAGAAGTGGTTAACAACAACGCTTCAAGTCAAGTCTGACTATCCTTTAAGAAATGCAGAAGAACTAAATAAGGAAATTGACAAGTTAGAAGAACTTGTTGATAACACCATTGCAGAACTTCTATATGACAACCCCAAACTATATATTACTTGTGCAGTCATTGACAAGGCAATTGCTGATAAGGAAAAGAAAGCTAAGGAAAAGGCAGAAGAAAGTGACAAGCAGTTACTATTATATGATTTCAAACTATTCAACAAACGAAAGAAAGAGGCTCTAATAAAGAAAGATATTGAAAGAGGTCTTAATCGAAAGACCCCGCCAACCATTAAGGACTACATAAGTGCTTGTAATGCGATTGAAGACTTTGAATATGATAACAATTGTACTCTTAGACTTAATGACATTGATGAAGATTTCTTGGATGATTTCAAGGACTTCTTAGCAGAAGAACATGAAAACACAAACAAGCATATATATAAGTGTAAGGGTGGTATGGTAAACAAGACCATCAATAAGCGTTTGGAATGTCTATCTGCCTTTGTACGTTCATTCTATAAAGACATAGAGAAGGCTCAGTTCATCTTTGAATCAAGGATTCTCCGTAATGATAGGAACAAAGAAATAATACGGCTCTATAAAGACGAAATCAAAGACCTATATAACCGAGAGTTGAAAGACAGCAGTAGGAATATGATACGTGACTATTTCGTTTTTCTTTGTCTAACGGGTCTTCGTTTTGCTGATTTCGTTTCCATCAATAAGGATAACTTTGTTATGGGCAAAGATGGGCTTGTTACTTTGTCTCTTTACACTCAGAAGACAAATATCAGGGTTGAGATAAGACTAACTAAGCAGGCAAAAGAGATAGCAGAACGTTACGATTACAAGTTTGATGGATATACTAATCAAGCATTCAACAGAGCCATTAAAGAACTTCTAAAGGATGAAGAACTATTTGAAGATGAAATAGTGACCTATAGAGAAGTCCTGAATCAGAAACCTCAGCCCATCAAAATGCCAAGAAGGGAAAAGATAACAGCACACACAGCAAGACGAACATTTATTAGTATGATGATTGAAAATGGCGTACAACCCATTCATGTAATGCACATGGTTGGACATACGAAAATGTCAACTCTACAGATTTATATTGATAGATTTTCGCCAAAAGCAGAGAACGAAATAAAGGTGTTGGAGTTCTAAGGGGTGGCTATCATTCCCACCCCTATATGAACTTTCTACATAACCCTTTTGGAATATCCATGAAGTAACATCATTCTATACCAAGGTCTGTTTGCAAAAAATTCCGTAGGAAAATTTTGAAACGTTTTATAAAGGGCATCATTCAGAACCGATTTCAAGTTTTATGGTTGGCAATAGATTATGCTTGTTATATTCCGTTTCAATGATGGATTTCAGTTCCTTCACCCCTACTGCTTCATTCTCTTTCACGTCAAAAACAATAAGAGCATCATGCAGATTAACGACTTTCCAACCCCTATGCCAACACTCTTCGATTATTGGCTTAAACAAGCTGCTTTCAACCTTCATCATCAAGTGTGGCAACTTATCATCAGTCTCAACCTTTAATTTGTGTATCACCTTCCATACATTAGGGTACTTCTTCTTGAATGCCTTGCAAAACTTACTTACAAATGGGTCGTCAACATGTGAATAGAAGACCTGACTGAATACCTTTTTCTTAATCTCACTACGCTCAATGTTACCAAACTTGATGATGAAATCATCATAGAACTTCCCATGTTGTGTCTTTGCTATATATTCTATCACATCTATTGGAATTTTATGTACTTCTATCTTGTTGTTTTTCAGTAAGATGCGCAGATATTCCCCATCATAATGATGTATAATATTATTATACAAAATTAATAATAAATTATAATCAATATTATAATATTTAATAAGATAATAATTTAATAATAATGGGTGAGAGTTGGCAATATCCAACTCGAACCTAATATTATAATATTCACGTAGCTCCCTTGGGAGCGAGGTTAGAAAATGATAAACTCTACCTTGTTCATCAATATTATAAATTCCCAACCTATCAGTGGAAAACTCATCAACACATGAACTATAGTAGTGGTACTTGTGTTGCGATTTGTCTGTTAGGTTATCACTGATATATTTTTGCGCCCCATCTTTGTCGGTAAGCTGCAGACATTGAAGACATTCATTGTAATGGTCGGTGAACTTGTTTCGCTTATACTTGGGAACTGAGTTCCACTTCTGCAGCTCTTTCCTCCACTTCAGGAAGTTCTTGTTAAAGGTAATCCTATAGCCAATATTCCAATCCATCAAGCAGATTGTACGCGAATGCTTTGTAGGGACATAGAAACCCAAACTGATTATGGCCAATCTACTGAGTGTTGAAAGCATATCAACATAATGGTCGTAGAAAATGTGGTCTTTGTAGAACTTAGCATTCAGATAACAGATACCATCCTTATGATACTTACATCTTGTGATGATAAGATGCAGCATGTACTGATACTTTTGCTTCAAAATCTCTCTTGATGGTTGGGGCTTTCCCTCAAAATCGCAATGATAAGCGATGTGCATATCCATAATGTGCTCAATTTCAATATCTGTGAGATATGCAAGTGTGAAATTTTTATTTTTTCTCATAATATCATGTGTTTTCGCTCAAATATACAAATTTTTATTCAAATAAAGAAGAAAATATGCATCTTTTTGAATAATTATTAATAAATGAACTTGGTTCATAGCATCAAAAATAAATATAACGAGATATATGGATAATAACAGAATTGTTCAACAAAGACCATCAAGAAAAGGTCAGGCTAATCCAATGTGGGGAAGGAAACAAAGTGAGGAAACACGTAGAAAACAATCAGAAGCAGCCAAAAGACATGCGGAGGATTATCGAAAATGGAGAGATAGCCAAGAACACGTAACAATGGACGAGTTCTTGAAGGGTGAGAGCTTCCAAAAACGTGTTTCCGAGATACTACGTGAAGAACTAATGAGAGTTGCACAAAAGAGAGTAGAAATCCCACTTATTTAAAGATTTCCGCACCGGTAATTGGGGCGTTTTAGAGGGGCAAACCTTCTGAAACGCCTTTATTTATTGTCGATAGGAACAGATGCTTGTATTTTGTCACAACGGGAGTAACAATATCCCATTTGACTTGTTATTGCTGTTTCCTAATGCCTCTATTACCAACTTTGCTAAGCAATACCCCTTTTCTTATGATACACTTCTTATTCCTATATGGGTGTTCATTTGATAACCCAAAGTTACGAAGTGAAGAATAGGCTATACCAAGTTCTTCACTCGTGAAATGCTCATAGATATTGGCAATGCTGCCAAAGTAATGATGTTCGTCGGTCTCTAATAACTGCAGGTGTATCACCGTTCTTTCTCTCTCCATTGTACTTATTTGTTTGAATTATGGGGCAAAGTTACATAAATTATTGCAAATACCAAATAAAAGTCACAATTTTAGCTTTATTTAGCTCTAAAAAGTTGCATATATTAAATAAATGTCGTATCTTTGCATTGTAAATAAGAACAATTAAAAAGAATAAGATATGGCATACAATCTTTTATATAAGGTGGGACAGAACAAAATGTATAAGACCTATACACATGGTGATTATCGCGAAGTTCATCAGTCATTCAGTGACCTTCATCAGAGAGCAACCAATAAGAACTTCAAGATAGTTGGACGCTCAGCAGGCAATATGGGTGTGGAGCTCTGTTACTTTGATGGTAAGCAAAATGTCTATCTTCTCATTTGCAGTGACGATGAGCGCAAATTGTGGTGGTTGGAGAGAATCGAGTATTAACAAGTTAAAGGATTAAGATATATGGAAATGGCAAAATACATTATGAGCATCCTGAGAACTCAACTTATGATTATGTGGTCGTGGGGTAGTTCTAATTTCATGGCACTCCCCAACAATGAAGGGCTAATCTTCCACGTTCAAGGTTACAAGTTCAAAGGATGGGTCAAAGTGATTTATGATGAAGGAGCTGACTTGTTCAATATTCAGTATTTGACCAACAAGATGAAAGAAGTGGAAGAGCAGAGAGGTGTCTACTTTGATATGTTAGTCGAGACCATTGACAGCACGATTGAAAAGACAGCCGATTATGAGCAGAGAGTTAAGCAACAATATGCACTTGTGTAATCAAAATAGGCGGTGTAGTCAAACAAATCAAAAAAGTCAGAGGTTAACAAGTGCATATATATAATAAGGCGTAATCAGATTTATCAAAGATTAATATGGAAACAAAGACAGCAGTTATTTATAGCCGAGTTAGTTCAAGTGGCTACCAAATCAATCGTCAAGACACATCGAGACAGATTGCAGACCTTCAAACCTATGCAGATTGTTCACATGTGAAGGTGGTGAAAGTGTTTGAAGAACATATCAGCGGAGCCAAGAAGAACTCAGAACGTGAAGTTTTGAATGAGTGCCTTGCATTTGCAGAGACAAACAGAGTGGGGCTAATCCTCTGTTCGGAGGGGTCACGTCTTGGCAGAAGTACTTGGGAGGTCTTAGAGACGATTAAACACTGCATCGATAAACACATCAACGTTTACTTGCAGAAGGAAAATATCAAGGTCTTGCGAGAAGATGGCAGTGTAGACCCTTTTATGGCCGTGTATATAAGTTGCCTGAGTATGGCGAATGAATTTGAGCGTTCCAACATAAAATACCGCTTAGACTCAGGGCGTGCGCAATACATTAGGAATGGTGGCAAGTTGGGACGTAAAAAAGGCTCTGTAAAGACCACAGAGCAGAAAGAGACCCAATATAAAGAGGTTCTTGCATATCTTCGCAAGGGTTTTTCTGTTCGCATAACAGCCAAACTAACCCAAGTAAGCACAAGTACGGTGCAGAGGCTTAAAACAGAGTTTGCGATATATTAGAGGGGTAATGATTGCGCTGCCTTGGCGCAATCATTATCGTTTATAGTTATTCTTATTTCATCTTTAATGCCAAAAGATATTGCACAATTTGGCCTGTGTGTGTGCAAAATGAAAAGAAAAAAAGAATTATTTCTGTATTTTATTAGCTAATTCAAGAAATAATTGCTATATTTGCACCAAGTTTAACAATTATAAAGTATGCTTATGACATAGAATAGACAATGACGTATAGAAATTGAAACGTTAGCTTGTATTCTTGCTTTTGAAAATCGCCAAATTGAAAAAGCACCAAGAGTAAAAGAGAACGGTTCACGCCTGATGGCGTGGGCTTTTACTCGGATATGGTGCAATGGTGTTTGGCGATACCTCAAAAGCGTAGACGAAGTTAAATAGTCCACGTTTTCTTTTTCTGTCATATTCCCCAATTACATAGGACTAATTAGTTACTAATCTAAAACAATTATTGAATATGAAAAAGATTGTATTATTTGCAGCAATGATGCTCTTAGGAGCAATACAAAATGTAATTGCTCAGATTGATTATTCTTTAGAAGGAATTAGCAAGACACTAAGTAAATTGCATTTCACTTCATCAGGAGTTTGTTTAGGCAATTTCCATGAAGGGCTTGCATGGGTTCGCGTTAGTAAAGGTGAGAACAACAAATTAGGGGGTGATGATTGGTATGGGTATATTGATACAAAAGGGAATATGGTCACGCCTTGTATATATACAACAGCCAAAGACTTTTCTGAAGGCTTAGCACGTGTACGCTCTAACGATTGGAACTATGGATTTATTGATAAACAAGGCAATATTGTTATCCCGTTCACGTTAGGAGAGCATGTTGGTGATTTCTCAGAGGGACTTGCTTGTGTTTCACAAAAAGAGCATGTAGGTTATATAGACAAGAAAGGTGAACTTGTGATTCCGTATATTGAAGAAGACTCAGAGGGTGGAGCTTTTTGTGGCGGAATAGCCCCAATACAGATAGATAATTATGAAACCTATTTCATTGATATAAATGGAAAAACGGTGATACCATCCAAGCCATTCAGATGTGTTGGGCATAAAGATGGTCTATTTGCTATAAAATATAAAGGAGGGTACTTTGGGCTCATGGACGCAAAAGGAAATATGATAACAAAGGAACGATATATTGGTATTGGAGGTATTTCTGAGGGATTATGCATTGTTGAAATGAGAAAAAACACGATTAAGTATGGTTACATTGACATCCAAAATGGAAATGAATTAATTCCTCCACAATTTGACGGAGTCCGTCCGTTCTCAGAAGGCCTTGCCGCTGTTCAGATTGGAGGGAAGTGGGGTTATATCAATAAACAAGGAGAGTTGGTTATCCCCTGTAAATACAAGAAAGCATATGACTTTCATGTAAAATTAGCATTTGTAAAAACAGAAGATGGGTATATTATTATTGATAAGCAAGGTAATACGATTCAGCATCTTCCAAATTACGAATATTTTGGAGAAACTTTTAGTGATGGGCTTGCAGTAATTAAGCAAAATGGGAAATGGGGCTATGTTGATGTATACGGGAATAGTACCATTAACCCTAAATAAAAATATGTAATATCATCATTATTTCAATAGAATGTAGTTTTTTCTAAATCATACAATTATGTATTGTAAAAAATGTGGAACGGAACAGAAGGACGGACAAAAGTTTTGTCCCAAGTGCGGTGAGCCTTTCCTTGATGAGAATGGGAAGCCGTATTTGAAAGGATTTAAGAAGGATATGCAGGATGCCAAAGACAAATTGGCATCCAAGGTTGATGAACTAACTCAACAAGGCAAAAAGCTTGTTGATGAAAAAGTGCAACCACATCTTAATGAGAAAATCGATGAGTTGAAGAAGGTTGATTGGGAAGGGAAGAAAAATGAGTCTGTTAAGTCAATTGAGGGATTCTTCTCAAATACTGATAAACTTAGGAAAGCAACAATTGGAATTGCAATTGTTGCAGTTCTTTGGTTCTTTATCTTTAATCATGGTTTTTCTGCATCGTGGACTTGGTGGCTGTTTGCTATAGCTTTTATTGTCGCAGCATTTTATAAGATGGAAGCAAAGAACGAGCGTGATGCGTTAAATAAGGCGCGTTGGTCGTTTGCTCTTTCAGTATTCTTAGGTTTGATTTTTATCTTCAATTCTCCAAGTAGCAGTTCTATGGGTAAAATGAGCGATGATGTGGGTATAGAGGCAAACAATGACCATGATATGGAAATACTTACAAAAATGTCACAGATTCGTGGAGAAATAAAATCTATCCTTCCTACCGTAGATGCCCTTTATCAGGCGCATCAGCAGCACATAGCACAAGGACGACAATATGCGTCTTCTCCTGCATGGGGTAGATGGCAGGATTGTAATAAGAGAATAGATGATTTATGGAATGAATACATAAATTTAGCCCGACAACTTAGTGGAAATAATGATGATGTTATTGATGAAGCTAAGGAATCGAAAAGAAAAATGGATAAAGCCTTTATGGATATGTTTGGTCAACATTTTTAAAAATGGTAGAGAATTTATGAGATTCCTATAATGTAGACATTGAGCAAAAGACTCAATTCTTTCCTTGCTATTTGTTTGGTTATTATGATTAAAAACAACTATTATGTATTGCAAAAAGTGTGGAACAGAGCAGAAAGGTGGACAAAAGTTTTGTCCCAAGTGTGGTGAGCCATTCCTTGATGAGAATGGTAAGCCCTATATGAAAGGTTTAAGGAAAGATGTTCATGACGCCAAGGACAAATTGGCATCAAAAACGGAAGAACTAACTCAGATGGGCACAATGGCATCTAAGGTGGTAAAAAATGGTTCTATGCAAACCAAGTATGTATATATTGGCATCTGTGTTGCGTTAATGCTGATGGTCATATGGGGTTTCACAAGAGGTTGTTCAGATAATACCTCAAATCAGTTTGGTGGAAGCTCAGACAATGTTGGCCCACGTGAAATCTGCATTACTTTACAAGCAGAAACGGATAAAGCCACAGGACCGCAAGAACGAATGAGAAATGTGCTTTCATCATCAGGAAGCTATGGGTTTCGATATGATGAAGGACATTTTTATAGTGATGAAATATATGTGCCTAACGGGAAGATGTGGGTGTATAAAGATTATGAAATACATTACAACGGAGGAGGCGGCTGTGTTCCCGATGTACGTCATTTCTTTATGGGTAATCGGAATGAACGATATAAAACATACAATTGCAGAAACGATTCACGTAATATTCCAATATTTCGTGGTAATGACAAATTGCAAATTATGGTTTATCGATATGATGAAGGAAAGCGCAAAACAATGGAAGTGAAAGTTTATTTTGTTGAGAAAGACGATGATTTACAATTATCCAATTAATATATAATAGTATGAAGTGCAAATATTGTAATGCAGATATTGAGCAAGATGCTCAGTTCTGTCCCAATTGCGGCAAAGATTTGTCAAAGTTTAATAGGTGCGTAAATTGTGGTGAACTCCTTGACCGCGATACCGTGTTCTGCCCTTATTGCGGAACTGAACAGACGAAGAAGGAAGAAGTAATCGAACAAAAACAAAAATCGTTTAATGAACCACAACAAGAAGAATTAGTAGACACACTCCAACCTTATGAAGAAACAAAATCGAAAAAAGGTTTATGGATATTTTTGGCTATCTTACTTCTTTGTGCCATAGTGGGAGCAGGTTATTATTTCTTTAATATGAGTGGTGGAAATGATGCTTATATCGCAGCGTCTGATACCATTGAAGCAGATGATGGCTTAGCTGAAAATGTATCTGACTTACATTCTGTAGAGGGTATAAAAGCTCGGTTAGATGAAATAATATCTAAGGGAATGAGTATGTCTGATGAAGAAGCTGTAAAAAAATACTTCTCAAAGGATTATCAGGAAATATTCTTTAAGGTGGAAGATTATGACAAGAAAAATATCCCACAGGGCGACATTGGTTTTTGGGATATGTCTATTTGGGGCGATGGTCAGGGCGGCATAGGAAATTTCCATTCTGTAATCAAAGATGTCAAAAATGTCACTGAGAATAAAGCCTCGGCAATAGTTGAATATATCTCAGATGATATTAAGGGCGAAAAACTCGTCACATTATTTGATTTGTGTTATGAAGATGATAATTGGCGAATTGATGAAATCAAAGACGATAATGGTTTTATTTATAAAAAGGAAATGAAAGAATACCTTGAAGAATCAAAACCTACAACAGACTCAAAAACAATAAGTAACGGAACGTATACTTTGGCAGGTAAAGTGTCGAAATATGCCATTCACATGAACATTGAAATAAATGGGTCTGATGTTAAGGGGTATTATTACTACGATTCACAAGGAAGTGGTAATAAGGTAAAGTTAAGTGGTTCTTTAAACGAAGATGGCGAATTGATGTTAAACAAGTTCTCTGATGAGGGCAAAGAAACAGGTTACTTTGAAGGAATCTTTAATGGTATTGAATATAGTGGTAAGAATGTGAATTATAATCGCGATGAATATTTGCCCTTTAGCGTTGCCGTAGAGTAGATGACAATACGAAACGGCAAGTTAGATAGCTGTTTGTCAACCATAAGAACATCCACATTTTTATTTATGTGTGTCAAAGGTCGGTGAGCCTTGTCCTATAGGGGATGAGGCTCACTTATGTAACTACTATATCTGTAACAATCTTGTCACCCAACTTTTCTTCGAGTTCATAAATCTCCTTGTCGTACTTGGCTTGTTCGGCTTCAAACTCCTTTCGACGCTGTTCGCGTTGAAGTTTGAGGCGTTCAAGATGTTTACGATTGCTATCCTCAACCAACTTAACCCCCTTTTCACAATAGGTCTCCAAGACTTCCGTAAACTCTTTTATCTTCTTCTCGTCTGTCCATAGTTTTTTGTCTAAACAATCAAGACCTTCAAGGATGTTGCGATACTGCGCAGCAAGGTCAAGCAGATAACGTTCCTCTTGCTTCTGCCCTTCTTTTTGTATTCTGAGGTATCTGCGCACCTTGTCATATCGTGCTTCATGGAGCGATGTGCCTAAGACGATTTTCCTTTGTTCGTCAGTAAGTTTTGGCAATGATGCTTCAACGAACTTCACTTTATCTTCACTTGTTAACTTCTTACTCATAAACTATGCTATAAAAGTGTGCGCCCCTAACTCAGCGCACGGGTTTAACTTGTTCACAGCAACGTTAGGAAATCGCTGTCAGAGAATTAGGCTATCCTAAATATACCAAATATTCTTGTATAAGTTTTTCAAAAGAAGTAATTATCACTCCATAACAAGAGTATAGTTCGGCGCACATCACTATTGCAATATCAACATCTTCCTCTTCTATTTCAGTAATCATAAATGTGGGAACATGCGGCTGACAATCCACAGCGTATCCTGCCATCATCGTTTTGGCGATGGGGTCATATTCAACGCCCCACATTCCATTGTAAATATATTTGAATTTCATTATTATGTGTTATTAGTTACTATTTTCCTTTTGCATGAGCCATATACAGCTTTGCATCTGCTTTGGTGATAAGATACTTGTTCTTACCAATGCCCTCTTTATAGGGTAGTCTACCTTCATTGCATGCCTTTCTTATGGCTTGCTGTGAGATACCGTAAATGCTCTGTATCTCAGGTATCGTTAGGTACTCTAAAGTCGTAGCGGACTTCCTCTGTTTAACGTTATCATAAGCGTTTGAATTTTTATTTATACTCCTTGCAAGGTCGTCTATTACCTTATATATATATTCTAAGTCATTGCGCATATTGAAAACAACCTCTGCCATATTGAGACTGCTGTCAATGCCATTCAAGGCACTATAGCACGCCATAGTTATATTGGTGGCATTCATCTCTGACTTGCTATCTAAACGCGAGCTCAGATACTCAGTGAAGAACTTCGTCAGGTTGCAATCTTTATTAATCATATTTTTTTATATTACTTTTTCTTGTTTTCATGGTGCAAAGATACATAAAATAATATCTAAATGCAAATTGGATTCGGATTGGACTATCCATTAAAAATCCAACAAAAGTAATCCAAAAATTTGTTTGTTTAAAAAAAATATTGTACCTTTGCAAAAAGAATTAACATATAATTAGTTATGGAATATAAAATTATTACAGATTCCGATTTCATTTCCAAGTATTATTGTTCGTTGGAAACATACAAGGACTTATACCAAATAGTCTATAGTGTAGTGTACAAGTACCCAAGTTATGAAAGAGTACACAATATAATTGTCCTCATGGCTAAACAAATCAAGTCTATTTTGTCACTAAAGGCAAAACTATACTTATGGGATAAGGAACTAAGCAAAATCGTTAATCAATTGAAAACATATCAGAAGAAAAATATTCATATTGATGTCGTAGTGCCAATAACGTCTTATTATGAAAGTTTGGAGTTGACGTTATCCATTTATGAATACGCAAGAATCATATTACAAGAATTACAGAAAGACGTGACTTTACTTGATGCAGAACCTGCGAATGAGATAAAAGCTATTCCCACAATCTACTCTCTTTTTACTGACTACATTATTGATTTTCAAGAGAGCTATCAAGATATGTCATATGTTAACGAAGATGGATTAGTGGTTGGGGAAACATTAAGAGATTGTTATGAGATTATCTTTGATGAACTATATAGGAGGGATTTAAGAAGTGAAAAGGAGTTGGAGAAATGTGGCCTTTTCAAGTTTATACCTGACCTTCCACCTTTTATAGCATCAAAGAATTATTATAACGAGGATGCTTTTATGGAACTTTTTATGATGAAAGAACAGCATGCAACCATTAATGAGTTGAAAGAGGGTACACTAATACTGAACAAAGAAGAAGCAAAGGCCGAAGACAACAAAAAGATAAGATGTGGAGTTCTGTATTATTTGTTAAAAGAGAAAGTGGAAGACGATTATACACTATCTGCCATAATTAATTATTGCTGTAACATTATATATAATAAAAAGGTAAGGCAAAAAAATAGCAATTCTATTGATAAGTACATAAGGTTATATAAGAAACGAGACTTAGAACAAGACAAATTTGAAAGTTATGACTTACTGCCATCTGTAATCGATGATGTAAAAAGAATCATTGCTGAATATGATTTAAAGATACCGAATGAGTTGTAAAGGATTTGCTAATACGCAACTTTATACGCAACCAAAAGGCTGAAACCACATGACGTGTGGCTGAAAATGTGGCTAAAAGAAAAGAACCCAACTGAAAATCAATCAGTTAGGTTCATTTTCTGTCGGGATTACTGCACTTTAATACCCTTCATAATTATTCTTTACGATTGGTCTTTTATACGCTTGATAATCAATCCGAAATCCTTATAATACAAGGGATTCCTGAACGAAAATACACATTTTTTCGGTCTTAAAAAAATGTAACAGAAAAGAACATTTGGGAATTGGAATTAGGTCATGTTGTGCAAGTTTTCTAAATTTGCACAACCGATTTATTAGTTCATTAACAAAAAAATTCTATTCGATATGGCATCAGTAAAAGCATTTATCAGAGTATCTTCGAGCAAGAAAAAGATCGAAAAAGAAGTGGCCGTTCGTTTCAGAGTCAGCGACGGACGGAAAATCCAATTGTTCTACAAGTCTGACATACTTGTTGACCCTGTAGTATGGGATGCAAAAAGAGAATGTATTAAAGCCAAGGTTCTATTTAAGACTATTGAAAGAGTCTTATTCGATGAATCTATCAGGAGAATGAAGACCACTCTTGAAACTGTATATCAAGAGGCAGAAGACAAGGACACGCTGACAAGCGAAAGCTTTGAGCAACTAGTTGATATGAAATTGCATCCTGAAAACTATAAAGCAGAAAAAGAAACAAGAGACCGTGACTTCTTCAATCAGTTTGAGTATTTTCTTCAAGTTAAGAATTATCCGGAAAGCGATAATAAGAACTATGTAACAATGATTAGGATGCTGAAACGATTCCAACTGTACAAGACAATTACGAATGGCGCAGAATGGAAACTCGATTTCGACACAATTAATGTTGAGACCATTCGTGAGATTGAGGACTTTATCCGTAACGAGTATAAGATAGTAAAACATAAGGTCTATAGTGTTATATATCAAGAGATACCTGAAGGAAGAACACCTCAGCTCAGAGGAGAAAATACAATAGCCAAGCTCATGAAGCGATTCCGCACATTCATTAAATGGGCAATGAAGGAGCAGCTTATCAGTTCAGACCCATATGCAGGCTATGAGCAGAAATCCCCTGTCTATGGTACACCTTATTATATAACTATTGAAGAGCGAACCAAGATATACGAAACAAACTTGCACGATGCCTGGGAGAAATTGCCGGAAGAAAAAAAGACAGACATCAAGGAATCATCGATTCCACAAATGGAAAAGCAACGTGACATCTTTATTTTCCAATGTATGATTGGATGTCGTGTGGGAGATCTTATTAACTTCACCAAAAGTAACCTCATAAACGGAAAGATCAGCTACATTCCACATAAGACCAGCCATGATCGTCTGGATTCTATTGAGGTTCCACTAAATGAAACGGCGAAGGCCATATTGAAGCGATATGCAGACAAGAATTCAACAGACCAGAGATTGCTCCCATTCATATCAGCCCAAAAATACAATGACTTTATTAAAGACATCTTCCTTTTGTGTGGCATAACCCGAATTGTTACAGTGTGGAATTCGACAACAGGGAAAGAGGAGCAACATCCGCTAAACGAACTAGCAAGCAGCCATCTGGCACGAAGGACATTTATTGGAAATCTCTATAAAAAGGTACAGGATCCCAATTTGATAGGCAAACTCTCTGGTCACAAAGAAGGTTCCAAGGCATTTTTGAGGTATCGTGCTATAGACGATGAGATGAAACAAAACTTAGTGAACATGCTTGAATAAAAGATCAATCTTGGTTACACATAACAGCCTGCACATCATAGATGACAATTTGTATATTTGAGTAAAACCATGTATCTTTGTAACTACAGTTTAACAAGTAATAGTTATGATAGAAAGAGAATCAGCAATTCAAGACATTCTTGAAAAAAGAGGTGGTACATTACTTCTTATCAGTGCAGACGATTTGAAGAAGACCATTAAGGAAACAGTGAGTGAAGCCAGGCGCATATTAGAGTCTGAAGTCGTAAACGGAAAAGGAGAATTCCTGCTAACTTCAAATGAAGTTCTGGATAGACTATCCATCAGCAGAAAGACTCTTTATAACTGGGAGCATAAAAACTATCTGCTTCCAATCGATGTCGGTGGAAAGAAGAGGTACAAGTTATCAGACATCAATGCTATTCTAAATAATGCGAGGCAAACGAACTTGGACAGATAGACTGAATTATGATCCCAATAAAGACGGGCGGCATGGTTTTGCCGCCTGTTTTTTATCCCAGAAATGAGGTTTTGACGACCAGGACAAAGTTCATTCGCAATAGGACAACATCAGTTCAGAATAATAATTTAACAAATTTTACACAAAGCCGATTTCGCCAAAGGAAATGGGATTTTTTACACAAAAACGATATTGATACGATTTAGAATTTTGATGACCTCAAATAAGAACGAATCTCACCTCATTCATTTTCCAAGGAATTCTTTAGCCAGTGCATTGACAGCGTCTGCATCAACCGGTGTCAGAACAATTTCCTCTGGTTTCAAATCCAACAGGAACTGCATATAGTTTGGCAGCGTCAGAATCTGGCCGTCTCTGCCTACGTTATAGTCGCCAAACTTGATGATCTGATTGACATGATACTTCTCTGGATGATTCAGTACGGTCTTCGCACTCTTCGCCTTTGCCGATTTCGCCTTTACCTCCAGCGGTACACATTCACCGTTCATTCGTACCAAGAAGTCCAACTCCAACCCGGAGTCCTTCTGGAAATAGTACAGCTTCTGCTGCTTTTTGTGAAGCGTATCGGCCATCAGATTCTCATAGATGGCTCCTTTGAAGCCTCCCAGATTACCTTGAAGGATGTCAGTGCGAGTTCCAGGCCCCAGCATTTCTATGAGCAGTCCAATATCGGCCATATACACCTTGAACACATTATCCTTCGCATTACCCTCCATCGGCAGGCCAGTGATATCGGTGTTATAACAGCGGCAGGCGATGTCGGCATCCTCCAGCCATTGCAGCGAACCCAAATAGGTCTCGCTCCGGCCTCCTGGCTTCACCAGACTATACTGATACTTCTTATTCTCTTTGGCCAGTTGTTTGGGGATCGCGCCGAAACACTCACGAATGTGAGGCTTGTCCTTGTCAGGGGCATACTTCACCATATCATCGCGATATTCCTTCAGAATAGCCTGATGCGCCTTGCTCACCTCGTTCATGTTATTCGTCTGCAGGAAGGCATTGATAGGTTCAGGCAGTCCACCGATGGCTACGTATAGGTTCAGCAGGTTCTTCATTGCCACATGAATGCCTGCGGGAACGGGAGTTTCTTCACGATAGCACCTTTGCAAAGCCTCGATTACCTCTACGCGCATGCCGTTTGCCCAAAGGAACTCCTCAAAGTCCAGCGGGTACATCTCTATAATGTCCTCCGAACCCACAGGAACGGAATTGATTCCCGGCTCTTTCTGACCCCTCAGCTGCCTGTGTCGCTTTTTCTTCTCGTCTCCATAGCCCTGTACACCAAGTAGCGACCCTGTGGCTATCACGTCGAAGCGTCCATCCTCTTTGAAGAACTTAAGCGATGTCCGCGCTTCAGGGCATTCCTGAATCTCGTCGAAGATGAAACAGGTATCACCAGGAGTGAACGTAACGTCCTGGATCTGTGCTGACAGATTGAGCAGGATGGTATCCACATCTTTTGAACCGGAGAATGCACTGATGCGCTCCGGCTGCTTGATAAAATTGATATAGACCACCGTCTTGTAATGCTCTTCGGCAAAGTGCTGCGCAATAAAAGTCTTGCCGCACTGACGGATGCCCATAATCACCAACGGCTTGTGTCCCGAGGTATTTTTCCACTTGGCTAAAGTGCCTTCAATTTTCCTTCTCAGCATTTTTTCAAACGAATTTTTGCTGCAAATATACACTTTTTCCAACGAATAATCACCATTTTGTGACATTTTTTCGAAGGAAACACTTAAAACAATTCCAAAAATCAACATAAAAGGTGATTCTTTCGCTTAACTTCTTGGCAATATCAACTTATTTAATTATTTTTGCAGCATGAAAGCGAACAAGATACTTAATGGGATTAGAAAAGATATATCCCCAGAAATGAAGCAACGGGTAGAACTGTCGGTGGCCATAGCCAACCGTATCTACGAGATCCTTAATATCAAAGGTATGACACAGAAAGATCTGGCTCAGCGTCTTGGTAAGACTGAGACGGAAGTGAGCCGCTGGCTTTCAGGAACACACAACCTGACACTATCCACTATCTGTAAGATCTCTGCTGCCCTTGGCGAGGATATCATAACTGTACCGCGACAGTCTTAACAGGGGAAATCCCCACTACGATTTAGGGTTTTACGAATGGCGTTTTAGGAAGATTCCCTTTGAATCCTCCCCTAAAATGCCGAACTTTGCACCGTGAACAAGAAACAAAATGTCAAACTCTAAAGTATAGGAGGTTAAGATATGAAGAAGATGATGATCCTGGCAGTGATGATGGTCATGACTATCTCAGCCAACGCAATGAGCTATAACGCAGCAAAGCACGAGGCGCTGTTCCTCTCGGACAAGATGGCCTACGAGCTCAACCTCACCGCTGCACAGTATGAGGCAGTCTATGAGATCAACCTCGACTACCTGATGAGTCTTAACGGACACGGTGATGTCTTCGGCATCTGGTGGGATCGCCGCAACGCTGACCTCCGCTTCGTGCTGAACAGCTGGCAGTACGACAAGTACATTACTCTGGCTCACTTCTATCGCCCTGTGGCTTGGAAGGCTGGCGGCTGGACATTCGCAGTGTACTCTCGCTATGACAGAGGTCATTTCTACAACGCACACCCGAAGGTATTCGTTACCTACAGGGGCGGCAACAGCCATCGTGACCCTCGCTTCTACGCTGACCGTCACATGCCAAAGCCCGCTATGCATCACAATGCTCCTGCCGTACATCGCCATGCACCAGCTCCGGCTCCGCATCACGGAAAGCCCGCAGTTGCACATAATGACCGTTACGGCTCAGAGCGTCACATGGCAATGAATACGAATCGTGGCAATGGTGGTCACTTCGGACGCAGATAACTCCGTAAACTCTCTATATGCCTTGCAAAAGGACTCACGGGGAATCTCAGCAATGAGGTTCCTCGTTTTGTTTTTGAGAAATATGTGTTAAAAAGATAGACGGGGAAGAATAAAAACGTCACTTCTTACGTTTGGGTTTAACCTTAGCTTTCAAGGATGGATGTTGTTTGAGATGCTGCATCCGATAGCCACGTGGCGTAATACCCAGATTCCTGAAAAATGAAGCATAGAATGACTGACGATTGGAAAAGCCTACCATCTCTCCTATGTCTTCTATATTCAAATCCAGATATCGTTTGTCTACCAATAACGACATAGCTTCTTCGATTCTGTATTTGTTGACGAAGGAAGTGTAATTCATGTGGAAGTGTTTTGGGTTTTCATAAGTAATTGAAACACAGATGAAAACGCGGTGCTTCCAAAATTGAACGGTACAAAAAAGTGCAATAGCAAAAAATGGGAAATCTAAGAGTTTTGCAGAGCAAAACCAGCCTTCAAGAGTGAGCAAGATTTAACAATTTGTTAAGATTGTTTAACTTTTGCTTTTGAGGCAATTTTGCCGTTTGCCAAGTCTGGCTGACAACAGTTGCTCATTTTAGGGCTTTGCAGATAGCACGAAAATCAACGAAAAATAAAGTTCTTGTACCGCAGTTGTATCTCGGATGCTCTATGTATCTGGGATTCAACGAAGGTTAATAATTCAAAGTCAACTATGGACAGCATTTCTGACTGTCAATCGTACCTATGTTTATGTGTCGCCAGACAGGAAATCTTTGGTACAAAGTGAATCAAAAAGGTAGGGAAAAAAAGTTGTAAGTGACGTTTTGATGCCAAAATGCGGTAAAAAACGCCTTCTTCACCTTATTTAATATGGCAAGTTATCTGTAATTGGTGGAAAAGTTGTAACTTTGCATGCAAAGTTTGTAAAAAAGCAGACAATATGGCAAAGATAACAGTACAGAACACGCAGATAACGGTCATAAAGCAGAACGAAGATGACTATATCAGCCTGACAGATATGTTGAAGGCGAAAGATGGTGAGTTCTTTTTTTCTAACTGGCTGCGCAACCGCAATACCATTGAGTTCCTTGGAATATGGGAGCGGTTGATGAATCCGAATTTTAATTGTGCCGAATTCGACATAATTAAATCTCAGGCCGGACTGAACCGTTTCCGTCTCAGTGCTAAAGAGTGGACAGAGAAGACTAATGCCATCGGTATTATCTCGAAGGCAGGGCGTTATGGTGGCACTTATGCCCACAAAGACATTGCCTTTGAGTTTGCCATGTGGATAAGCCCAGAGTTCAAGGTATATCTGATACGTGAGTTCCAACGGCTGAAAGACGAGGAGCAGAAGCAACTTGGATGGACAGCAAAGCGTGAACTGTCGAAGATTAACTACCGCATTCATACGGATGCCATCAAACAGAACCTAATTCCTGAAGAGGTGACGGCAGCACAAGCCAGCATCATCTATGCTGAAGAGGCAGACGTACTCAATGTAGCCATGTTCGGACAGACGGCCAAGCAATGGCGTGAAGCCCATCCTGAACTGAAAGGGAACATCCGTGACTATGCTTCCATCAACGAACTTATTTGTCTGGCAAATATGGAGAACATCAATGCAGTTCTCATTGATGAGGGAGTGCCACAGGGCGACCGCCTTGTCCGCCTCAATCAGATAGCCATCAATCAGATGCGTGTGCTGGAGAACGATGATAATAGAAACCTCTTAAAATGACATGAGTGGATAGAGCATAACATAGAAACGACATAAGGAAGCGTTGACTTTTTGATTCTTGATTCAGAAATTTCGCCAAAATATCTCGTGAGAAGAAAAGAGTCGATGCTCGCGTTTAGGCGCGGGCTGAGACTTGTATCTACGAGAACGGCGTTTGGCGATGCCGGAAGGACAGACAAAGATAGAGTCCGCGTCGCTTCCGTGTCTCAGATTTAAGGACATTTAACGCCCGACGGTGCAAGATTTCCGATTTTCGACGTTTACTATTGTAGAACATTATTCAACTTATAATCACATTTGAAATGAAAACAATGAAGAAGTATCGAGCAATTATCGCAGTTGTAGGACTGATGTTCTTTGCGTCTACGGCTGCATCAGCCCAGAACGATAGTTGCAGAGTGAAGAAATTCAATTTTGTTGTCAAGGTAGGAGCAACTTGTCCGCTGAACGGCAATGATGATACGAGCAACAAAATTGGCCCGCAACTCGGACTTGAAGCCCTCTGGAACCTGCGGAAACTTCCAATAGACATTGGTGCAGAGCTTTACGTTGGCGGTGCCGTGAGAGACTACTTAGAAAGTGACTTTAGCAATCGCACTTTCTCTCTTTCCGTTGTATCCGATTACAATTTCCATCGAGGCTCCAGCTTCGCCCCCCTCGCAGGTTTGGGCTTAGGACTCGCCAATTGCGAGCAAGTTACAGGCAGTTACGGGTATGAGGATGAGGGAACGATGTTTTGCCTCACACCCCGCATCGGTTTCGTGGCCTTTCGCCATCTGAGAGTCACCCTCGATGCCCATGTCACGCAGAACAACTATTCGCACGCGGGACTTTCCATTGGATATTCGTTCTAAATATTAAAACACATAAATCACTCATGTGAAATGAAAACAATGAAGATTTGGAGAATCGCCTTTGCGATGCTTGCTGCTATCTCCCTCGCATCTTGCAGCAGCGAAGATGGGGATTGGGACCCGATGGTCTGGAAGGCTGAAGTGCCAATACAGACTACAGATAAGGTTTATAATGTTTCGGGAGATGGTGAGACTATTACTTTTTCATGCCTCAACTATTCAAAACCATGGTTCGCCGGAGCCGAAGTTGATGGAGAGCCAATCCTTCCGCCCCTTATGGACGAAATTGGCTATGGGCTTATTTACGGTGAGAATTTCCGTGCAGAGATACACGGCAATAAACTATCCA
>JAEEGJ010005329.1_pt1 | contig 40746 bp, 37 predicted proteins | sample 8958761 | NCBI WGS metagenome assembly JAEEGJ01 (sample SAMN16246546, study PRJNA631951) | gut metagenome | biome: gut microbiome; feature: rumen; material: RS-attached | host: Bos | place: Iran: Karaj | collected 2018-10 | reverse complement strand
GGGGGGACTGCTTCTGCGCAGATGAATCCCCCTCTAACTCCCCCTTTGCAAGGGGGAGAATAGGGTTACCTCAAGCCTTTGACTATCGAATATATTCAACTATCAACTTATTCAAGTTTCGCATTCGCTCAAGTTTCAGGAGTTAAAGGAGTTAAAGGAGTTAAAGACAAATGACTCTCCATGAAAAGCTTCGCGGTATCAACTCACATAGATAGCGCAAGGTTTTGCATCCTGTCATAATTTTTGTCTGAAGATAATCCGTGGTGAGAATCCTGCAGTTTCAAGGCAACATGGGTTTTAAAAGTTTCCTGCCGAGAAACCATCGGTTTCTCGGCAGGAAACCAAAGGTTTCTCGGCAGGAAACTTCGGATTATTCAAACTCTGCACATCAGACCGTGGAAAACATGCCTAACAGTTACCCCTGTCCATCCCGCGGCCTGTCGCCAAAGTCGTTGCTCAGGCCTTTGCCGGCCTGCACCACGTTCATCACGTAGTCGGCTAAGCGCTCACACTCAGAGATGAAATCGACGTAGAACACGCCGAGCTGGTAGCTGTAGACACCAGCATTCACGTCGTGCAGGTTCTGGTTGCGCAGCTGTTTGCGGTAGTTGTTGATCTCGTGTTCGATGTTGATGGATTTTGTGATGTTGCTCCTTGTCGTGGCGGGCTGGTCTATGTGCTTCATCATTTCTTCCAGCGAGCCCTCTACGAGGCCGAGCATTGTCTGCATGTGTCGTGTCTGCTCTGGCGTAAAGGCATCCTGACAGTGCATGCGGTGGCGGTTCAGTGTGCGACCGAGGTTGTACACCGAGTCACCGATAGACTCCAGTTCCGTTATCTGGCGCAGCATCTTCTGAATCTGAGCCTTCGAAGCATCCGACAGCCGACCCTCGCTCACCTTGTTCAGATAGGCGGCAATCTCCATCTCCATCGAGTCGGTGATGTTCTCGTATTTCCCAATGCGCGAGAAGAGTTTGTTGAACTCCGTCTCGTCCTTTGTCTGCATCAGTTCCGGCACGAAGCCGAACATCCGCTGGCAACGCTCGGCAAAGTGGTGAATCTCTTTCTGGGCCTCCATGATGCTGAGTTCGGCCGTCGAGAGCAGGCCGCCGCTGATGAACCGCAGGCGGTAGTCCTCGTCTTGACCCTTCATCGGCAGCACACGGCACACGAGCATCTCTATCTGACGGACGAAACCGATGAGCAGCAGTGTGTTGATGATGTTGAAGGCGGTGTGGAAGGCCGACAGCTTGAAGAGGTCGTTGCCGCCGCCCATCACGCTGTCCACGAACCAGCTGACGGCATCGCAGGCCGGATAGAATACGATGAGGAACACCACGACGCCAAACACATTGAAGAACATGTGGGCCAGTGCAGCACGGCGTGCCTGCGTGTTGGCGGTGAGCGAGGCCATGAATGCCGTGATGGTCGTTCCGATGTTCTGGCCCATCGCCAATGCTGCTGCCTGCTCGAAGCCGAAGCCGGGGATGTTCATGCCGAAGAGCATCAGCGTGATGGCCATCGTGGCTGCCGAGGCCTGCACAATCATCGTCACCAGCGCACCCACCATGACAAACAGCAGAATGGTGAAGAACGAGTCCTGCGACACGTGAGCCAGCATACCCGCCACCATGTCGCCGATGTTCATGGCCGTGGCCGCCTCCTGCAGGAACGCCAAGCCCATGAACAGGAATGAGAAACCGAAGATGAACTCGCCGATGCTTTTGCGATTGCCCTTGCCGCTGAAAATGAGCGGCATGCCAATGGCGAGCAGGGGAATGGCAAAGGCCGCAATGTTTACCTTGAACCCTACGGCTGAGATAATCCACGCCGTCACCGTCGTGCCGATGTTGGCACCCATGATGACACCGATACTCTGGCCAAGCGTCATCAGTCCGGCATTCACAAAACTCACCACCATCACTGTCGTGGCACTCGACGACTGGATGAGAGCCGTGATTAGGATGCCCGTCAGCACGCCCATCACGCGGTTCTTGGTCATAGCCGCCAGAATACTGCGCAGGCGGTCGCCCGCAAACTTCTCAAGGCCCTCCGACATCGTCTTCATTCCGTAGAGGAACAACGCCAGCGAGCCTACAAGCGAAAAGATGTTGATAATCAATTCCATTGCTTTGTCTTTAAAATAAATATGCGACAAAGGTAATGGAATCGTGTTACGCCTACGTTACGCTGATGTTACAATGCTGTTACAAGAAGCGGCGTAACAATTCCGTCATGCCATTGAAACGTTTTTGTAATATCCTGATAGTACCTTTGCAAGCAAGAAACGGTTTAGCATCATGGAAAAAGAAAAAGCAGAAAAACTCCTTTGGATTGTCGAATGGATACGCTTTGTCATCCTCGCATTGCTCCTTACATTCCTCTTCGCAGGGCTTGGAAAGTCATAGCCCGGAAAGGCAGGCGCCTCCCTTTCCCTCCTTTTCCAAAGGAGGGGCCAGGGGTGGTTTGTCAATACTGTCACAACCTATTTATGCCTTCCTATATATAAATAATGTAGGAAAGACAAGAGCGTTCACAAAAACACCTTTTTATGTCAAAAAAAAGAATATTCTTGAAAAAAAACTCTTCCATAAGCAAGGCGTATGAAAAAAAAGTCGTAACTTTGCATCCGCATCACGCCGTACATGCCTGAAAAGGGCTGTGAAGGTGTGGGCTATTTTAGTGGTTAGCGTCTTACAACGCATGTCTTTAGTAATTTGAATCTACCAATCTCAAACGTGCTATTGAAGACATTGCAGAGTAGATGCTTTCGGACGTGGTATCATAACACCCCGTCAGTGTGCTTAGAGGCACGAGCTGCCTCATGCACACTTTATGGGTGTACTATATACCAACGGCGTGAGCGTCATAATTCTGTCTGTTTTTAGCACAGGTTTTGGTAGAGCCTAAATTACGGACCGGCAGAGTGAGGGTTCACGCTCTTTTTGTATCCTTAGGTCATCTCCGGCCAAAGTTTCCAATTTGAGCTTTCGCTGATTCTAAAAGACAGAGCTGGACATGTTGGATTGATATGAGGATTTTTTCCTTGCAGACATCTCCTAAACAGTCGTAGAACTGGTGTTCGGTTCGTTTGGAAACAAGCTAATAAGTTCAGAGACTATGTGTCGATGGACAAGGAAAGATAGTATATATGCCCGAAAAGATACATGTTGGAATACTGGAACGATGGTGGCTGCTGCGACATCTGAACCCTCAGATCATCGATGTGCAACTGTCACAAATAAACGAACAGCGGGCAGCTGAAAACCGGGAGGCCTTGGTCTATTTCATTCCCCATCAATTTGCCAGGGAAGCCGTTTACAAGAAGGATAGTGACAAGGCGTACAACAACATGGTGAAGGAGAACAACGACCTGCGCAGCACGCTCCATTACTATCTGTTTATCAAGGCCACCGAGCCTGACATCAAGGCACTTGTCAGTGGTGAGTGGAACCGCACCTCGCGTCTCCGCCTCACACTGTGCCGCACCAGGAGTGGCGAGCCCCTGTGGGCCACCGCAAAAGAGATGGACGGCCTCATCGCCTTGATGCGAGAACATCGGGAAATGTTCAACCTCGTGCCGTCGCCCGATGGCTTCCAGGTCAACGACAAGGTGATGCTCAAAGCCAAGGTTTTCAAAGGCTATGAGTTCTATGTCACCAAGGTCAGGAACAAAGAACAGGGCGCAAGTCTTACGCTGGAGATGCCCATCTTCAACGGCCGTTTCATCTTGAAGACCAACAACGTCGATGTGTCAAGGCAGCACCTCCCCATGAAGATACAGGAACTGCTCTCTCCCGATTACGTGAGGAAAGTCGAGCAGGCATTGACCGGCATTGTCCGCCACCGCTATGGCCGCAGGAAACAGGCCGGCGACAGGCAGCAAGTGGCATCCGATGCAGAAACGTTGCACGACCTCCAGTTCCTCAGTTACATGGAGTTCGACGACAGCACGGTCCACAACCACGTTAAGACCCTGCTGCTCCTTCATGCCGTACTGCGTAAAGACCGCCATTCCATAGCGCGCTATATCCCCATTGTGGAGCAGCTCCTCAGCCATGCCGACGAAGCCACGACCGACGAGGAGGCTTTTATCATGGCCGTCCTCTTCCTGGCCACCCAGGACGTCAGCTATCGCGATGCTGCCAAGCACTATGAGCAGAATCACGCGGTACTCTCCGAACCGCTGTCGCAGCTCATGCCAGTCATCAAGTATATCCAAATAAGGAATACCACCAAAAAGAAACTAAGCAAGAAATTAGAAAAGAAAGTGACAAAGCAAGTAGAAGAAACGATGAAACAAATCAGGGGCTGTGACTTCCACAGTCTTTCCCCTCAGGGTGCATCCGCAGTCTGGGGCATCCTTGCTTTGTCCCCTTACGACACGGAAGAGGGCCATGCGCTTCAGGCAAAGCTGAAAGAAGCCATCCTCCAATGCCAGGTAAAGGCAGAGGAGCAGCTGCAGCTGATGACCGCCGACGAAGACAAAGCCGCATTGGAGGTAGAAAATGCTGACTGGCAAAGCGTCATCCAGCGCATCTCCGAAGCAGCGGCCACCAGTCCCGCTCAGCTGACGGAGGGCACCCTCAGTCGTGCCCGCAGCACCCTCCTTCACACCGTTCATCCCAGTGCCGACGCCTTAGCAGCCTACTACGGCATGCTTGTGCGTCTCCATCCCGACAGAAGCGGAGCAGACAGCGCCGACCTCTATCACGAGTACCTGAACATGCTGCTCCACGCCTATTCCAAGACGCCGCAGTTCACCACTCCCTGGTGGCAGATGAAATCCATCCTCGAACAGTATTATCATGCCAAACAGCAGTAATCCTGTTCATTTATGGTTGTTTACGAGCATCGCAGACATAATTCCTGAGTCTTTCGCGGCCATTCACGGTCATTAGTGTGACGTCGCAGACATCACATTTATGAAAATTCGTGGTCATTCATGTAGCGTCGCAGACATTATAATTCACGAGTCATTCGCGAGTCATTCGCGTTGCGTCGCAGACATCCCATTTTTGAATAATTTGTGGTCATTCGTGGTCATTCGTGTAGCGTCGCAGACATATAAATCGACAATTCTTATTATATGAATACGAAACGTAACGTTGCCCTTATCACGGGCATTACTGGCCAGGACGGAAGTTATCTGGCCGAATTCCTGTTGGAGAAAGGATACGAAGTTCATGGAACCATCCGCAGAAGCTCTGTGGACTTCCGCGAGCGCATAGCCCACTTGGAGGGCACGCCCCATTTCCACCTGCACTATGCCGACCTGGGCGACTCCATGAGTGTGCTGGGCGTGATTGGTAAGGTGCGTCCAACAGAAATCTACAACCTGGCTGCACAAAGCCATGTGCAGGTCAGCTTCGACTCCCCAGAGTTCACTGCCGATGTCGATGCCGTCGGCGTACTCCGTGTTTTGGAGGCAGTGCGCCAGCTAGGTATGACCGACACCTGCCGCATCTATCAGGCCAGCACCAGTGAGTTGTATGGCAAGGTGGAAGAGGTTCCGCAGAACGAGAACACCCCGTTCCATCCTTACAGCCCTTACGCAGTCGCCAAGCAATATGGTTTCTGGATTGTCAAGGAGTACCGTGAGGCCTACAACATGTTCTGCTGCTCCGGCATCCTCTTCAACCACGAGAGTGAGCGTCGTGGCGAGACCTTCGTCACCCGCAAGATCACCCTTGCTGCCGCCCGTATCTCTCAAGGTTTACAAGACTGCCTATACTTAGGCAATATGGACTCCCTGCGAGACTGGGGCTATGCCAAGGACTATGTGGAGTGCATGTGGCTCATCCTCCAGCAGGACAAACCCGAGGACTTTGTCATCGCCACGGGCGTGCAACACTCTGTCCGCGAGTTCACCGACCTTGCCTTCCGTCATGCTGGTATCCAGCTCGAATTCCAAGGCCAAGGCCTTGACGAAGTTGGCGTGGTCAAGAGCATTGAGCCTCAACTCTCTACTGACTCTAAACTCTACACTCTCAATTCTAAACTAAAACCCGGCGACATCGTCGTCCGTGTCTCCCCCGACTTCTATCGTCCCACGGATGTCGTCAACCTTTGGGGCGACCCCACGAAAGCCAAAGCCAAGCTCAAGTGGAACCCCAACAAGACCAGCTTCGAGGAACTTGTCAAGCTCATGGTAGAGCACGACATCGCCAAGGTCGCCGCTGAAGGTGCCGCCGCCAAGGTCCGTACCAACCTCGCCGAATACCTCGAAAAGGGCATCGTTAAATAAACAGCGAGGGAGCCCATTGCCCTCATAGATACGAATAGTCTATCATTATTTGCTCATAAAAATCGTTAAATAACAGTTTCAATGATCCCCAAATGAAATAAAAGTTGTATATTTGCAAAATTAAAGAAAAAGTCATGGCATCAGACAAAGCACAATACATAGTAGCGTTAATTGCCGAGTTCGCAGCTCATCATGGGCTGACAACGGTGCAGGCAGCACAATATTTGGGCAGCCACAAGGCACTTGATTTGTTCGACAGGCAGTATAGCTATCTGCACACGCAGTCGTTTGCTTCTAATGTCCGTGACCTTTCAGCCTATTGCCGCAGAATGGGAGGTACGCTATGATTACGCTTTATCACGGTCCCAACGCGTCACTTTCCATTCCGCTTTTTGCACTTCTTGTGCAGTAGAAAAACTGTTGCGTTATAACAATACTCCTTACCTCATGCTGTAGAGACGGTTTATGGTTCTTCCATATACCAAGCCCTGCTCCGTCCATCCTCTGGCCTGTATGCCCAAAGTTCCGGCTATGTTTATGAGTACTTGCAGAAGGAACTGAGCGCAAAAGTCCTGCAATAAACTATTGAGATTATCTTCACCGATGAATGCAGTTTGAGGGTGAAGACAAAGCTCAAGTGGAACCCCAACAAGACCAGCTTCGAAGAGCTTGTCAAGCTCATGGTAGAACACGACATCGCCAAGGTCGCCGCTGAAGGTGCCGCCGCCAAGGTCCGTACCAACCTCGCCGAATACCTCGAAAAGGGCATCGTCAAATAATTGATGCAAATTTTGCATCTGAAGTCCCCGCATAAGTAATCTATCCTTTAGGTTAACACATTGGTCACCTCTTCCGTCTGGTGACCCTCTATAGGTTTCCCCTTATGAAACCATTAATTCTTTTGAGTGGTGGTGGCTGGTGGTAAGCTCATTGAGGACTCCAAGCTCCACTGCCTTGACTGGAAGCATAAAGTTGAAATCGAAGAAGGCGTTTAAAAACTCTTCGAGTGGAACAAAGACTTATTATCTTATGTGATTTAAGTCATTTGTGTTCAAAAAAGCAATTATCTCATTCTTGATTTGTGGCTTTTGCCTTTAGTGTTTCGTTGGCCACTCTCTGTTTAAAGAGACTCCGAAACAATTGTGCTTACTAAGAAATAAAGCATCATAGGGGTGGGTAACCCGTTGGTCTCTCATAAGAAAAAGGTTCAATAACAGCGGGCCTACCCCTTTTAGAAGGTAACAATAATATGAATAATAAGATAATAACCGTCACCTCGCCGTTGTTGCCTGACCTCGACGAGTTTAGTGAAATGCTCAAGGAAATATGGGCGAGTAAGTGGATTACCAACAATGGTAGCTTCCACAAGCAGCTGGAGCAGGCTCTGGCTGAATACCTGAAGGTTCCGTATGTCAGCCTGTTCACCAACGGCACCCTGCCGTTGATCACCGCCCTACAGGCTCTGCGCATCACTGGTGAGGTCATTACCACCCCCTATAGCTTCGTGGCCACCACCCACGCTCTCTGGTGGAACGGCATCAAGCCTGTCTTCGTCGACATCGACTGGAAGACTGGCTGCATCGACCCCAACAAGATTGAGGCCGCCATCACCCCCAAGACCACGGCCATTATGCCCGTCCATGTCTATGGCAAGCCCTGTGACACAGAGGCCATTCAACAAATTGCTGACAAGTATGGCCTGAAGGTCATCTACGATGCTGCCCATGCTTTTGGTGTTGAGGTCAACGGTGAGAGCATCCTTAATGCCGGTGACATGTCGACGCTCAGCTTCCATGCCACCAAGGTCTACAACACCATCGAGGGCGGTGCCATGGTCATGCATGACGAGAAGACCAAGGCACGCATCGACTACCTGAAAAACTTCGGCTTTGCCGGAGAGACCGAGGTCGTCGCCCCCGGCATCAACTCGAAGATGGACGAAATGCGCAGCGCCTACGGTCTACTGAACCTCAGGCAGGTCGACGCTGCCATCGAGGCCCGCCACCAGGTCGCCATCAAGTACCGCGAGGCACTGAGGAATGTTGACGGCATAGAGTTCTGGGACGATCTCCCAGGTGTAAAGCACAACTACTCCTACTTCCCCATCTTTGTCCACCAGAAGACCTACGGCATGACCCGCGATGAGCTGTACTTCAAGATGAAGGAGCAGGGCATACTTGGCCGTCGCTATTTCTATCCTCTTATCAGCGATTTCAGCACTTACCGCACACTGCCCAGTGCCACTAGGGAGAATCTTCCCGTAGCCACCGAGATGGCCCGCGAGGTCATCTGCCTGCCCATGCACCACGAATTGACTGAGGAAGATATCGAACGTGTAATCACGCTAATTGTGAAATGATAGATAACAAAAAAGAATTATATGCTTTGGGAGTAGGTCACAACACACCAGTTTTTTTGGATTTGGCATTGGCTTGTGGATATACTATCGCTGGACTTTACCACTACAATGAAGAGAGAACAGGTGAAGTAGATCATGGTTATATGATTCTAGGTTCTTTTGATGACCTCTTTGCTTTGGGTGATTTGACAGGAAAATCATTCTTGCTTACAATGGGAGATAATAAAATCCGTACGGAGCTGTCGGAAAAGATTGTCAGTCTTGGCGGATGCGTTCCTTCCTTGGTTCATCCAACAGCAGTCGTCTCTCATTATGCCAAGATATCTGAAACAGGAGTTTATATTTCTCCATACACCTACATTCAGGCTGATTCTTCTATTGGGAGGAATACGATCCTTCTATCTCATGTCAATGTGTCCCATACCACACATATCGGAAACAGTTGCTTTATTGCAGGTGGTGCTACAATAGGCGCATACACAGAGATGGGAGACTATGTTTTTGTTGGCCAGGGGGCCTTGAGTATATCTGCAAAGGCAAAGAAAATCGGCCATCATGCTTTTATTGGTGCCCGAAGCCTCCTTACTCGTGATGTCCCACCTTGTGTCCTGGTTGCAGGTTCACCAGCTCGTATCTTACGAGATTTGAATAGTGATGAAGGAACCTATTATACTGACAGAAACGATTTAAATATCGATTTTTTTGAAATTCTATTTGCAAAATATTAAAATATGGATTTTACAGGTAAGAAGATATTGATTCTTGCTGGAGCAAGCGTACATAACAAAGTGGTGAGAGCTGCGAAGGGAATGGGGCTTTATGTTATAGTAACGGATTACCTTGAACCACACCTCTCACCAGCAAAACAAATTGCAGATGAATCTTGGATGTATAGCATCACTGATGTTGATGCCATAGTTAATAGATGCAGACAAGAAAAGGTTGATGCCGTATTGAGTTTTTGCATAGATCCTGCTCAAAAGCCGTATCAGCAGATTTGCGAGAAATTAGGAGTGCCGTGCTATGCGACCAAGGAGCAATTTGACATCTTTACAGATAAACGAAAATTCAAGGATTTCTGCATTAAACATCATGTTGACGTTATTCCCGACTATACGGAGGAAGATATAATGTCAGATAAGGCAGTGTACCCTCTGTTTATTAAACCCAGTATATGCAGAGGATCCAGAGGGCAAAGTATATGTTATACAAAAGAAGAAGCTATTGAAGGACTGAGAATTGCCAAGGGATTGTCTGTTGATGGGAAGAGTATATGTGAGAAATATATGGGTGGAAAACAAGATATAGCTTCTGCTTTTTTTGTTGTTGACAGTGAACCCTATTTGGTAAAGTTTGGTGACAGATATTTGGGAAAGCTAGAAGATGGCTTGGACAAACAAGTTATGTGTACTAAATTTCCCTCAGATTTTACACCCGTTTTCGAAGAGAATGTGATGCAAAGAGTGAAATCGATGATAAAGGCCCTTGGGATTAAGTATGGCCCAGTTTTTCTGCAGGGGTTTGCAGACGAAGATACAATTCGCTATTATGACCCTGCTCTCCGAATGCCTGGTGGTGACTATGACTTAGTTCTCAAAAAAGCTACAGGCTTTGATACCGTAAAAAGCCTTATCCATTTTGCACTAACGGGTGACGTAAAGACTTGTTTTGGAAACCCTGCGGATTGTTTTAAGCTAAACGGAGGTGTTGGTATGATTATTTGCTATTCCGTAAGGCCTGGCCATATAAATAAGGTTGAAGGTTTTGAAAAGCTCCTCTCAGAACCAAACGTCGTGTATGGTCGACAGATTATTCCAGAGGGTGAAGATATACCTTCAAGTGGGGATATACGCCAACGAGTTGCTGCTGTAGGCGCATTTGTTAAGAACAAAGAAGAAGCAGAATCTTTCGTCAAGAGGATGTATGAATTGTATCATGTTTATGATGACAAAGGAGAAGATATGATAGTTTCAAGATACGAATATAAAGTATAAAACATGAACGACAGACAGGCATTAGCAAAATTACTTGATTTTATACAGCGAACTCAATGGAATGCTATGGATGACAAACTGAGGAATCAGGCTAAAAAATGTTTCCTTGATTTGGCATCTGTTTTGTGCTGTGGTGCTAAAAACAATTCTTCAAAAAAAATAGCCTCCTATGTGGAACAGAATTACCCTACTGGTAACGTGACCATCTTTTCCACCGGCAAGAAAACGAATCTGATAGGGGCTGCCATGGCAAATGGTATGGCAGCAAACGCTCTCGACCTTGATGATGGCTATAGTCTACTGCGAGGTCATCCTGGCTCTGGCTTTTTTGGTGCTCTTTTATCCGCTGCTGATTATTGTAATTGTACCTATGGGCAGCTTCTTTCTGCTGTTGTCGTTGCTTATGAAACGGGAATCCGTCAAGGATATGCCATCCGTGATTATTTTGCATGGGATCATAGTACAGGTTCTTATTCAGCTTTTGCTGCTGCCGCAGGTGTAGGGAAGCTGCTAGGACTGGATAGGAATCAGTTGGAAATGGCGTTAAGCATAGCCGATTTTATTGCACCTGTAAACCCGGCAAAACGTTCATGCTACGTACCTTCTATGAATAAGGATGGAATCTACTATGGGCAACATGCCGGAACTCAGGCTGTAATGATGGCTTTGAATGGTATTACAGGGCGCAATCCGATCATCTTAGATGAGAAATATGTTCCTTACATTGAATCATTAGGTGAAAAATACTATTTTTTTGATTTGTATATTAAATTCTACTCATGCTGTAGATGGGCGCACAGTCCAATTTGTGCAATCTCTGATTTAATGAAAGAGTATTCTTTTACATCAGAAGATGTTGACAAGGTTGATGTATTTACTTTTGGGAATGCAGGTACACTTTATCGGTATGCACCAACCTGCGAAGATGAAGCACAATATAATATTATTTACCCATTAGCAGCTCAGTTGATTTTCGGTAATTGCGGTCCGCTAGAGAGTTCGACAGCAAGAATGCTTGACCCTCGCGTTGCAGAGATGGTGAAGCGAATAGAGTTCCATCAGTATTCTGAATATGACAAAGTATTTCCAGGCAAGCGTCTAAGTCATGTAAAGATAACATTAAAGACGGGTAAGATTTACACGTCACAGCCTTATGAGCCGAAAGGTGACCATAATGCTGATGTTACAATTCAGGATCTTATAGATAAAGCTCACAATATTAATGGAATTTATGCGTCAAAGGAAATTGTTGACAAATTTGTAGATGCTGTCATTAATACGGATGCAACAGAGCCTGTTTCAAAAGTTCTTAATGCAATGAAAGATTTAGCTTTGACCAACATTCATCCAGAAATAGTATTTATTTAAATTTACATATTATGTCAAATTCAAAAATCGATTTCCTGTATCTCAGCGAGCAGGACATGATTAAGGCCGGAGTGAAAGATATGGCCGGGTGTTTACTTTCCATGGAGGATATGTTTAAGCTGTTGGTAGCTGGGGACTATCGCATGGGCGGTGATAATGGTAATGAACATGGAATACGCCTCTCTTTCCCTAAATCATCTGATGTTCCTGGGATGCCTTTGGCTGAACCGGACAAGAGGATGATGTCTATGCCGGCTTATCTTGGAGGCAAATACAAATTATATGGGTGCAAGACTTATGGTTCTAATCCACACAATAAGGAATACGGGCAGCCTCGTTCTATCTTGATGATGTCACTCATGAATTCCGTGACAGGGGCCCCCATAGCATATATGTCGGCAAACATTCTTAGTGCTATGCGGACTGGAGCAGTCAGTGGTCTTGGAGCAAAATGGTTGGCAAACGATGATGCCCATATAGTATCGATTATTGGTCCAGGTGTAATGTCACGATATACACTGGACGCATTCATGGTTGCGCGCCCTAACATTGATACTATCAAGATTAAAGGTCGTGGAAGAGAAAACATCAATCGTTTTATTGACTTTGCAAAGAAATCATATCCTCAGATTAAAAACCATATCGTTTGTGACACGCTGGAAGAAGCTTGCCACGATTCGGATATCATTTTCTATGGCACAACTAATGCAGCAAAGTACGAAGACAACCCATATATTGAGGAGTCATGGGTTAAACCTGGGGCTGTTATTATCAGTGCTTCTGCATTGCTGATAAAGACAGAGTTCTTGTCCAGGGATAATGTAAAACTTGTAGCAGACAATTATGCGATGTATGCAGGATGGGGCGAAGGTCGTGAACTTCCTACTCAGAAGACAGTTTCAACCCTTCTTGGCATGGGATTCTATGATGCTGTTACAGAAGGTAAACTGTCTCGCGAAAGCATTATTGAGATGGGAGATGTGATTAACGGTAAAGCAAAAGCTCGTGATAATGAGAGCCAGATCCTAATATATGCTGTAGGTGGGATGTCGCTTGAAGATGTGGCTTGGGGCTATGAATGTTACCGAAATGCTCTTGCTAACAACATCGGAGTAAAGCTGAACCTCTGGGATGAACCAGAATTAATGAAATAATAACGATGGCCAACGAAAAACAAACAGACTTCAAACGTGTCCTGAACACCCTTGACGTGCTGGTCGTGGCTTTTGGAGCCATGATTGGCTGGGGGTGGGTAGTTGCTTCCGGGCAATGGATAGAGACCGGCGGCGTGTTGGGAACCACCATTGCCTTTTTGATAGGTGGCCTGATGATCTATTTCGTCGGCTTGACCTATGCCGAACTGACTACTACCATGCCCAAGTGCGGCGGTGAGCAGAACTTCAGCTTTGCAGCCTTTGGCCCATTTGGGTCTTTTGTATGTACCTGGGCACTTGTTCTAAGCTACGTCGGGGTTGTATGCTTCGAGGCATGTTCCTTCCCAACCATCCTGCAATACATTTTTCCAGGAATGATGAAGGGCTACTTATATACTGTGGCAGGCTTTGATGTATACCTGTCATGGGTCTTGGTAGCAGTCGTGATGGCTGCGTTTATCATGCTTATAAATATCCGTGGAACAAAGAATGCGGCTGTCCTACAGACCATCCTGACCGTCACTATTGCGGGCGTCGGCATTCTGCTTATTGCAGCATCTGCTGTTTCGGGTGATGCGGAGAACATACGTCAGCAGGCATTTGTTGGTGATTCCTCCATGTCTGTGATGAACAATATCTTGAAAGTGGCCATTATGACACCGTTCTTTCTCTTTGGCTTTGATGTAATACCGCAAGCAGCGGAGGAGATTCGCGTGCCATTGAAACGCTTGGGACGATTGATGATACTATCAATAGGCTTGGCTGTTATCTTCTATGCGTTGGTGGTGGTGGCTATTGGCTATGTGATGAATAGCAGCCAGATTGCCAGTTCCATGAGTGAGACTGGACTTGTGACTGCTGATGCAATGGCTGTGGCATTCAGCAGCAAGTTTATGGCTAAAGTATTGATACTCGGTGGATTGTGTGGAATCGTGACCAGTTGGAACTCTTTCTTGATTGGTGGTAGTCGAGTGATGTATTCGATGTCAAACTCGCACATGATTCCTTCTGTTTTTTCACATCTGCATAAAAGTTACAAGACCCCCGTTGCTGCATTGTTGATGCTGGGTGTGTTGTCTATGCTTGCCCCTTTGCTTGGCCGTGTAATGCTTGTATGGATTGTGGACGCTGCCAACTTTGCCTGTTGTTTGGCCTATTGCATGGTTGCCTTCGCTTATATCGTTATCAGAAAGCGCAGGCCAGACCTTGAGCGTCCATACAAAATAAAGCATGGTATGTTGACAGGTGCCATAGCTGTGCTGATGTCTGGCTTTATGGTACTGATGTATATTTTGCCCGGTACCAATTGCTCTCTCACTTCAGAGGAGTGGATAATTGTTGGTGGATGGGCTGCAATTGGCATTGTCTTTGGAATTAGGAGCAAGATGCACTACAAGGATGATTTCGCTTCAGGTATGTATTTTTAAACGGAGAAGAAAATGAAAAGATTTGTTTTAGGTGTTATATTATTAATGTGCTGCATTTTGAAAGTATCAGCGCAAGTTCCTTATTATGGAGCAACAGTAGGTGAGCATCACCTGTTCGGGTATCACTCGTTGAAGTTCCGGCCTGGTATTAACAACCAGCGTACTTATACTACCCTACAGTACGGAATCAACGATTGGTTTTCAATTGGCACAGACCTGACTACAGGACCTGCAGAACGTAATATAGGCTATTATGGTCGTGTGGGAAAGAAGTTTAGCAAGTGGTTCAGTGCTGGTGTTCAGATTACGCCTTCATTTGACCTTGAAGACAGCCACAAGTTTTCTTACAACACTACAGGATTGTTCATGAATGGAAATATTACAGAGGATGGTAAACTGTTTTGGACTTCCAATACTTGGCACACCGCCAACAAAGGCTCAGACAACACATTGGAACAATGGTGGTATCTGGCAGGCAACCTTCCATTGACAAAGAATAGCAGCATTTGGCCGCACATTGGCGTAATACATTCGTGGATGTTTGACCAAGACGCCGACCTTGCAGCAGGATTCTTCTATGTTTACAAGCAATATAGCCTTTATCTCTGGGGAAATGATTTCTTTAAAGACCATCCAAGAGTAACATTGGCTGTAGATTTCACATTTTAAGAAGACGATTATAATAGTAGTTATATTTTACTGTGCATTTTTCTACGCACGCCAATAATTCCTAATGGTATTATAATCTTGAAATCTTATGCCAGAATCACTAAAGAACAAAACAGTCAAGGGTGTATTCTGGAGTGGTATTGACAATGTTGTAGAATCCAATAAGTACATGTTGAAATGGATTCAAATAGACAGATTAAATTAGGAGTTATTATGTCGTACCTTTCAATAGGTATCAACATAATAACCGGATTAGTGTATACCCCATGGATGATTTCTTCTATAGGAAAGGAAGACTATGGCTTATATACTCTGGCATATTCTGTCATTGCTTTCTTTATGTTCGATTTCGGATTGAGTGGTGCTATTACTCGTTTTGTTTCAAAGTACTTAGCTGAGGGGCATCTGGATAAAGCGAACAATTGTTTAGGATTAGTGTATAAGCTTTATTTCTATATTGACATCATTATTTTTGTTGTTTTATCGACAATATATATCTTTATTCCAGAAATATATAAGGAACTTACACCAGACGAGATTGAAAAGTTTAAAGTGGTATATGCGATGGCTGCCATTTATAGTGTATTGTCTTTTCCGTTTATTCCTGTCAACGGCATTCTTACAGCGACAGAACAATTCATTGCGTTAAAGTCATGTGAGGTCGGACAGAAAGTATTGATAGTAGTCACAATGAGCATTTGTTTGCTGTTTGGATACGGACTGTATGCACTTGTTCTTGTCAATGTCTTAGCTGGAATAGCCACTATTGTTGCAAAACTATGGGTAATAAAACATTATACAAGAACATGTATCAAACTGAATTATAAAAACAGACAAGAGTTTAGGAAGATTGTTAGCTTTTCCGGTTGGACTACGATAGTCAGCTTAGCTCAACGATTCGTTTTCTCAATTGTTCCAACGCTTTTGGGTATGTATACTGGTTCTGCAGCGATTGCCGTTTTTGGGATCGCCAATGTCTTGGAAGGATATGTATATACTTTTGCTAATGCAATTGGTGGTATGTTTCTGCCCAAAGTTAGTCGCGTATATGCACAAGGGAGCGAAGACATTTTACCATTAATGACGAAAGTGGGGCGAATTCAATATATGGTTGTAGCTGCTGTAATTATAGGATTCGTATGTTTAGGAGATGACTTTATAATACTTTGGGTTGGCGATAGTTTTACAGAAAGTTATATTTGCACGGTTTTGATTATTATTCCTTCTTTTTTCTCTGCGCCCCAGCAGATTGCAAGTGAAGCTATACTTGCAAAAAACAAAGTAAAGAAACAGGCTGTTATCTATCTAGGGACAGCAATCTTTAACATCGCATCAGCTTGCTTGTTTATAAATTGGTGGGGAGCCATAGGAGCATGTATTTCTATTTGTGCCACTTATATGATTAGATGGTTTTATACAAACGCTGTTTTATATGTTAAAGAACTTGGGATTGACATTCTAAAATTCTATCATGACTCTTTATTAAAAATGACACCAATCTTCATTATTGTCTTTTTAATTGGAGTAGGATTAAATTTTATACTACCAAGTGCAAGACCTTTCGTGTTCCTATTAAAAGCATTAGTGTTTGCTATATTATATTTAATAGGCATTTACTTATGTATGAATCAATATGAGAGAGATTTAATAATAAGGCCTATTTTAAGATTTTCAAGGAAATAAATATGGAAACAGAAGTGATAATTGAAGGCAAGAGGCCATACCTCGTTGATGTTCCTGTAAGGGTAAATATTTGGATACGCCCCCAATGTCAGCGTGCACAATTTGAGATTCTTAAGAAGGCTTGCCCAAGTATTATGATACTCCAAAGTGATGGAGGACGTAATGATAAAGAATGGGACGCTATTTGCCAGAACCGAAAAATCTTTGATGAAGAGATAGATTGGAATTGCCATATTTATAAACTTTACGAAGACAGCAACCTGGGCTTATACGCAATGGGGGGTAAGGTTAGCAAATTCATTTGGGAGCGATTCGACCGTTGTGTTTTTCTTGAAGATGACTATGTGCCAGCGGTAAGTTTCTTTCGCTATTGCGCAGAAATGCTTGAAAAGTACAAAGATGATTATAGAATAAGCAGAATTTGTGGTATGAACTCTGTTGGCACATGGGATGAGGCCTCTTCTGACTATTTCTTCTCCAAAGATGGTTCTATATGGGGAACAGCTACATGGAGGCGTGTAATAGAACAACGTGATAACACATTCGGATATGGCAAAGATTCTTATGTAATGAAACTGTTGAAAAAGAATGCACCTTCTTTTGTGTACAGAATGATTGAAGGCTATGCAAATGATTGTCATTATGGGGGGCATGTGGCTGGTAGCGAATTCTGGTCTTTCTTTAATACATACGCATATAACCAATTGCAAATCATTCCACGCAGGAATCTTATCTGTAACATAGGATATGGTGAAGGATCTGCCCACGCAAATGGTGCAAAGTTCAAAGGAAGTGTGCCAAAATGTATGAATCTTCCTATATATGAGATGCAATTCCCAATAAAACATCCTGACTATTTTGTAGCAGATGATGACTATTCGATGAAAATACAAAAAGATCTCGGACAAGGTTCATTTCTTGTCAAATTGCAGCATAAAACAAAGTATTATGTGCAACTGTTGATTCATGGGCAGTTTTTATATATCTTAAAAAAAAGCAAAGAGAAACTAGTGAAAGGAAAACGTGTTGAGAAATAATACTTGTATTAATATGAGGATACTGTTGGTTACAAATGCCATGTTTCCTAAACTAAATGAGAAACTTGGAATAAAGCAAAAAATATCTCATGGCTGGGCATTCGCTGCGGCCAACGAATTAACTAAAACAAATGAGGTCAATCTTGCTGTATCAATTCTATATAATACAGAAAAGGTGGAAGAGTATGATATTGATGGAATCAAATATTTCACCGTTCCATTTGGGAAAAGTGTCATGAAATATGACAGTGTTTTAGAAAGGAGTTTTAAAGAGGTAAAAAACAGGTTTAATCCAGACGTCGTGCATATTTACGGGTCTGAATATCCATTTACTTTAGCCTATCTGAATGCATGTGGGTCCGACAATGTGGTTATTTCAATCCAGGGAATACCAACGATTTATTCAAGATACTATTTGTCTGGAATTAGCGTATCTGACAGGATAAAGAATCCGATGCTATTTTTACAGAAATACCTATTTGGAAAAAGAAATGATTGCGAAGCTAAAGCACTGAAGAAATGCAAGTATTTTGAAGGTAGAAGTGACTGGGATCATGCAATATCGTGGGCGTTTAGTCCCAATTCCAAATATTACTTCTGTAGCAGAACATTAAGGCCGTCGTTTTACGAAGAGAGATGGGCCATCGAAAATATAGAACGCCACTCAATATTCCTATCTCAAGCGGAATATTCTATAAAAGGCATACATCAAGTAATAAAGGCATTACCTTATATCTGCAGCATTTATCCAGATACAAAAGTATATGTGGCAGGCAATTCGCCTTATTCTAATTCTAATCTTAAAAATTATATGAAATCGTTAGGATATGGCAAATATATTCACTCTTTAGCAAAGAAAATGAATATGCAAAGCCGAATACAGTTCGTAGGAAAGCTGGATGAGCACGAGATGTGTGAATTTTACAAACGAGCTAATGTATTCATTTGTCCATCTACAATAGAAAATGTTCCTAATTCACTGGCAGAAGCACAAATTCTTGGAACCCCATGTATAGCATCATACGTTGGTGGGAACAATAGTCTTATTAAAGAAGGCGAAGACGGTTTTTTGTATCGTTTTGAAGAGTATGAAATGCTCGCAAAATATGTATGCAATATATTCGAAAGTGACGAATTGGCATTGAAATTATCGTATAATGGACGTAATGTTGCATTAAAGCGTCATGACAGAAATACAAATGTCTCGAATTTGATGAACATGTATCATTCCATAATAAAAGATAACGCTTTATGAGTAAACACAAACATAAGCTAAAGAATGTGCTTAACCCACGAATCTGGGCTATGCTAATATGGATTTGGCTGTCAGAGAATTTGCATTGTTTCAGTTCTCCATTCTATTTAAAAGTATTATATTACTTACGTAATAAAGAAAAATTGAACCTTGAGAATCCACGCACGTTTAACGAAAAAATCAATTGGCTAAAGCTGTATGTAAATGTGACTCCACAATGTACAATGATGGTTGACAAGTATGAAGTTCGAAATTTTATTAAAGATAAAATTGGCGAACAGCATTTGATTCCCTTATTAGGGGTTTGGGATACTTTTGATGACATTGATTTTGATAAGCTTCCCAATGAGTTTGTTCTCAAAACAACGCACGATAGCGGGGGAGTGGTTATTTGTAAAGATAAAAAACGATTAAATATTCCTGAAGCACGGAAAAAACTTACAAAACATCTCCATTATAATTACTATTGGCGTGGTCGGGAGATACCCTATAAGAATGTCAAGCCAAGAATAATAGCAGAAAAAATGATGGTAGATGAGAGTGGAACACAGTTAAAAGACTATAAGTTTTTTTGTTTCAACGGAAAACCTACTATGCTTTTTCTGGCATCTGACAGATTTTCGAAAGGCGGAGTGAAGTTCACTTATTATGACATGGATTTGAATTTATTGCCTGTCAAATCGGAAGGTCACGAAAGGGACTTAACCCCACCAGTTGTTCCAAACTGGGAAGAGATGAAGAACCTTGCAGGAATACTCTCTGAAGGCTTTCCACATTTGAGAGTTGATTTCTATAACATAAATGGTAATATATATTTTGGAGAATTAACTTTTCACCATGATTCGGGTATAGTACCTTTTGAGCCAAAAGAATGGGAAAACAAGTTCGGGGATATGATAATAATTGGAAAATGTAATAAATGAACAAGACGGTAGTTATTATGGGGTGTAATCGTGGACATGTGCATTGCAAACAAAATTATGGACATCTCTTGTTAATATGTATATTTTCCATATTGGCAATACTACAGTCTGGACTGAGAGATGTAGACAATTATGTAGATGCACCCATATTTATGGAACAATATAGAATACTGTCATATACTCCTTGGCATGAAGTCATAGATGAATTTTCTTTTTTCTCAAACGAATACGAGGAAAGGGACGTGGGGTGGCCTATGTTTGTAAAAACAACACAAATGCTGTACAATGATTTTAGATTCTTTATGTTCTTAATAGCAACTATTTTTTTAGTATCTCTTAGCAATTTAATATATCGATACGTAAAATCCTACTTGGGAATCATTCTAGCATATCTTATTTATTTTGCTCTTTATAGCATTATTGTTAATGCATTGATGAGACAGGCTGTTGCGATTAGTATTATTATGTTTAGCACTAAATACGTTACATGTCGTAATTGGAAAAAGTATTATAGTCTCTTAGCCGTTTCATTCCTCATACACTCATCTTCTATCGTAGCCTTCCCTTTATACTTTATTCCTAAGTATTTCTCATCGAGAAAAAAACTACTTGCTGCTATATTAGTTGGCATATCACTTATTCCATTTTCGTATTCAGTGCTTAGCTTTGTGGCGACGGGTACTACTTATGAACAATATATCAGCCAATCACAAATGAACCCACAAAATTATATTTTGTTAATTATTTTTGTAAGTCTCATAACCTACTTTTATTACAATGAAATTAAAAGAGTAGAAAATTACAAATTATTGATAGCTGGTGTAGTAGGTGCTTCTGTATTATTGCCTATAGTCTCAATGGGAGGAGCATTAGTACGTATAATGTTTTACTATTCTGTGTTATTGATGCCATTGATTCCAAACATCATAGATAACATACCTGAGGGAAGGGGCTTTCGTGTTTTCGTTTACTTTATAGCTTTATCATTCTTCTCATTTTACATAGTTCAATTCAATATAATTATCTAATTTATAGTGGAATGGTATCTTCCCAAAAACCTAAAGTTTTAGTTCTTTCTCGTAATGTCTGGGATGACACAAAAGGAACATCAAGTACCTTATCAAACATTTTTGAGAACTATGATCCTACAAAAGTAGCCCATGTCTATATAGAGACAATTCGGCCAAACACAAAATGCTGTCAACACTTTTTTCAGATATCTGAATTTTCTCTTGTTCACAAGTTATATAAATGGAACACAAGAACTGGGCATTCGATAGGTGTTGATAGTAAAAATGACAATCAAGATTCGCAGGTAGCACATCAAGAAGCTGCTACAATGAATTATGTACGTGGCCACCGCTCATTTTTGTTTTCATTTCTAAGAGAGATTCTATGGGGATTTGGCGGCTGGAAGTCAAAAGAATTAAGAAGCTTTGTTCTTGATTTTGATCCTGACGTGATTTGGATAGATGGTAGTCCTCTGCCATTCTTAAATAAAGTGTATTATTATATTTTGCGAATCGCCAAAAAACCTTCTGTTATTTTTATTCAAGATGACATTTATACTTATGAAAGTTGCATACCAAGACTGAGTGAGTATATTTATAAATGGTATCTGCGCCGCCAAGTGCGAAGGGTCATCGGAAAGTGTAACGAGATGTTCGTTATCAGTCCAAAGATGAAAAAGGAGTATGACAAAATATTTGGATTTGACAGTGCCATTGTCACTAAAAGTATTGACTTCAGTATAGTAAGATTTAAACCTATAGAGCCTCATTCTCCTATACGTATGGTATATATGGGCCAAATAATTTATGGACGTATTTATTCGTTGATAGCTATTGCTAATGCATTAAAGACCATAAATTCCAATGGCATTAAAGTACAATTGTCAATCTATACCAATAACAAAATACCAGAAGATTTAAAAAGCAAATTGTTGATTAAAGATAGTGTTGTTTTGTGTACCCCAGTTCCATACTCAGAGGTTCCAAGTGTCATTTCACAGAATGATGTTGTTGTTTTCGTGGAGTCTCTTGATTCTCGATACTCTAGGGTTGCAAGATTGTCTTTTTCTACAAAAATTACTGATTACTTAGCAAGTAACAAATGCGTACTTGCAATTGGGCCGGGAAACAGTGCGCCTATAGAATATTTAAAAGACCAAGATGCGGCATTGGTCGCTACGAATATAGAAGATATAGAAAAACAAATCTTGAAACTCTCATCCCCTGGTGTTATTAAAGAATATGCACAAAAAGCTTATGATTGTGCTTTAAGAAATCATGATAAAAGCACGATGGATGAAAAAGTATATGGTAAGTTATTAAAACTTGCAAGTTTTTAAGATTGTGAAAAAGGAAAAGTTATTTATTACAACGACAATTGCACTGACGTTCATGTTCTTCAAAGGTTAACCAAAATGTTATTATTATATTAATTCTATAAAGAATTAAGAGAATTGGAATTCAAAAATACAGTAATGCAATCTTTAAATTATCTATATTCAAAGCTTACATATCCCTTTACCTCAATTGATGATATTCAGTCGCAGCGAAGCCAAATTACTGATAAACATACAAAATGAGTATGAAAGATATTGTAGAACTATATAATAATGAAATACAGAAATGATATGAGAAAAAAAATATGTTTTGTCGTTGCAGTACCCATTACTGCACAGGCATTTTTGAATGACCATATCAGATTGTTGAGTGAACAATATGATGTTTATCTTGTCGCCAACATAAACTCCGAGGACGAAATAAACGGCTTGGCTCTTACGGGATGGAAGAAAATAGCGATTGAGCGCGGTATCTCAATTAAGAAAGATATGGATGCTGTCTTTCAATTAAAAAAATACTTCAAAGAGATGAAGTTTGATGCTGTGCATTCTGTTACTCCTAAGGCCGGTTTGGTAACTGCTTTGGCAGGAAAGTTGGCTGGCATTCATCATCGTACTCATATATTTACAGGACAGGTGTGGGCTACAAGGACAGGCTTGATGCGATGGTTGCTGAAGTCTATTGATAAAATAATAGTAGGATGTGATAATCATATTCTGGTAGATGGCAAATCACAGAGATTTTTTCTTGAAAAGGAAGGCGTATTAAAGCCAGGAAAGGCATTAGTTTTCTGTGATGGGTCAATTGCAGGTGTTAACTCTGAACGATTTGTACCGGATGTCGTAGCCAGAAAAGAAGAACGTGATAAAATCGGGATAAAAGAGGGTGTTCTAACATACATCTTTTTAGGTAGACTTAATCATGACAAAGGTATTGGCGAATTATATGAGGCATTTAATAGATTGGCATCTGAAGAAGCGGATATATTTCTTTTATTAGTGGGAGCTGATGAAGAAGGTTATCTCAATAAACTATCAGATTATAGAAACATACAAGAAGGAAAGAATTTCCATTTTTATGGGTTGACAAGACAACCTGAACGTGTATTGAATGCAGGAGATGTGTTTGTATTGCCTACATATAGGGAAGGTTTTGGTTCTAGCGTATTAGAAGCCGCTTGCATTGGCTTACCTTGTATTTGTTCAGATGCTTATGGTGTGTTGGATGCATACGTTGATGGGGAAACAGGTTTGCAGTGTAAGGTGGGAGATGCAGGCTCTCTTTATCAATGCATGAAAAAAATGCACGATGACAAGGTGGCGAGAACTTATATGGCTAAAAAATCAAGAGAGCGCGCCTTAAAAGATTTCAATGTTATGCCTATTAGCAAGGCATGGTTGAATTTTTACAGAGAGTTGTTAGGCTAACTCATTTTTAAGATGTTTTTCTTCGAACTGTTACAGATAGCGCTGGGGAACCGTGACAAATTGTCACATATTCCCACAAGGAAAGAATGGATAGCTTTATACCAAGAATCGGAGAAGCAGTCCATTCTAGGCATCATGCTTGATGGCTTAGAGCGACTTCCAGAAGAGTTACGTCCCCCGCAAGATATACTATTACAATGGATTGGCTGTGTTCATATTATAGAGCAGAATACCATTAAGATTTCAAAGGCTAGTGTAGAGGCTGTTACTTTTTTTCAGAAGAATGGTTTTGGCTGTGCCCTCCTGAAAGGATCTGCGGTTGGTCGTTATTATCCGTGTCCTAATAGGAGACAGTCCGGAGACATTGATGTATGGTTGAATAGTGAAAGAGAAAGCATTTATGACTTCGCCAAAAAGTTTGATAAAGATGGCAAGTTGTATGGAGTGAATTATCAGCATATTCACTTTCATTTATTTCCTAACATTCATCTGGAAGTACACATTTGGCCGGCATGTCTTTGTAATCCTCTTCATAACAGAAGGTTCCATCAGTTTTGTGCCATTCATCATCCTGTAATGGAGCAATCTATGCCTTGTTTGGCTTTTGACAGGGTTTTCATTCTTATGCATTGCTTTAATCATATGTGTGAAAACGGTGTAGGAATGAGGCAAATTATGGACTATTATTATGTGCTGAAACAAGGTTTCACAGAGGATGAGAAAGATGATTCTATAGAATGGATTAAGAAACTCGGGATGTATCGCTTTGCATCAGGTCTGATGTGGTTGATGCAATATGTATTTGGGATGAAAGACAAATATCTATTGATGGATCCCAACGAGAAAGAAGGTCGTTTCATTTTGCAAGAAGTACTGATGACCGGCAACATGGGGCATAGCGATACCCGTAATTGGGGTTCACAAAAAACGGCTTTCAAGCGTTTTATACATAATTTGAGAAGAGACAGACACCTAATAAACCACTATCCGCAAGAGATTCTATTTCAACCTTTTTTTTCATTATGGTTGTATTTCTGGAGGCTATCCAAAGGACTGTTAGGTAGTGAAGACAATGACGATTAAAATTGTATTTTATTTATTATGAGAGAGATGAAGACGACAAACAAGCTAATAGATATGTATTTTAGCAAAAATGTTTTGCCCTTCTGGTGCATTCTGCTGATGGATTCGATAATTGTATTTATATCGACTCTGCTTGTTTATTGGTTGTGCAATAAGACGGGAATTATGTTCTCGCATCGCTATGCGGTGTTTTATACGGCATTGTTATATACTGCTCTTAGTTGGATTGGTGCAAGGATACTCAAGACATACTCAGGTATTGTTCGTTATAGCAGTTTCGTAGATCTGATAAAGGTGGCTTATGCAAATGCCATTACATTGGTGCTTGCAGTGTGTTGCTCGATATTATTCCATTGGCAGGGGGTGGATGCTTTGTCCGCAGTCACTCCATCTGAGACATTATCTGCCTTCGCGATTGCCACGCTGCTGATGTGGGGAATTAGAATTGTAGTGAAGAATATATTTGATGCTTCTAATGCAAAAGAAGAGGCTACAAATGCGATTGTTTATGGCGCCCTATCTGGTGGAATAGGTATAGCCAAATATATACGCTCACAGGAGCCGAGGCAATTTCAAGTATGCGGATTTATCACTCACGACCGTCGTATGCGAGATATGCAATTGATGGGGCAACCTGTATATACACTGGAAGACGATATTGCTGAGGTTATAAAAGAAGAGAATATTCAGGCGGTATTAGTAAGTCCTTTGCGAGTACAGGAGTTCCGAAAGAATCAAAAGTTACAGGATGTATTCATCAGTGCTGGCTGTAAAATCCTTATGGCTCAAGAAGCAAAAGAAGCAAGTATCAAGAATGGCGAGCTGAGCGATGAAGAGGTTGAGAATATGCTGCTCAGAGAGGTGAGCGTAGAAGACCTGTTGCCTAGAGCTGAGATAAATGTGGACTTGAAATCGGTTGAAAACATGCTGACAGGCAGGAGAGTACTGATAACTGGTGCAGCAGGTTCCATTGGCTCTGAGATGGTCAAGCAAGTAGCAAAGTTTAAACCTGCGGCTATGATGCTGATAGATCAGGCTGAGACACCACAGCATGAAATAATGCTTATGATGGCAAAGGACTATCCAGATGTACCTTGCGAGGTTGTGGTGACAAGTATCAGTCGCAGGACGAGGATGGACTATATATTTGATACATTCCGCCCGGAGTACGTTTTCCATGCTGCAGCTTATAAACACGTGCCCATGATGGAGAAGAACGCCAGCGAAGCAGTGATGAACAACATCTATGGAACGAAGGTGATTGCAGACATGAGTGTGAAGTATGGCGTGAAGAAGTTCGTGATGATTTCTACGGACAAGGCTGTTAATCCAACCAATGTAATGGGATGCTCAAAGCGTATCTGCGAGATTTATGTGCAGAGCTTAGCTAAGAAACTGGCGAGAGAGGCTCAGAAAAACGATTCGTCATCTTCTGATTTTACACAGTTTGTGACAACGCGGTTTGGTAATGTTCTTGGGTCTAACGGCTCTGTCATACCATTGTTCAAGAAGCAAATTAAGAATGGTGGCCCTGTGACAGTAACAGATGAAAGAATTGTAAGATTCTTTATGTTGATACCAGAGGCGTGTAAGTTGGTGCTCGAAGCTGGTACGATGGGCAATGGTGGAGAGATCTTTGTCTTTGACATGGGTGAACCAGTGAAGATTGCAGATCTTGCCAAGAGAATGATTGCATTGTCTGGTGCTAAGAACGTAGAGATAAAATACACAGGTTTGCGTGAGGGTGAGAAGCTGTATGAAGAAGTATTGAATGAACTTGAAGGCACCAAACCCACATTCCACGAAAAGATAAGAATAGCCAGCGTTCGCGAATATGATTACGACGAAGTGAACAAAGACATCGAAGAGCTGGTTGATATGTCGAAGCGATATGACAACATGACTACCGTTAAGAAGATGAAAGAAATAGTACCAGAATACAAAAGTAATAATTCCATGTATGAGATATTGGATAAGCCTCCCTTGATTGAAGAAGGCCACCATCAGAGTGATGCAATTGATGATTTGTAGCGGTTGAATATTGAGTTCTGTTTAAAAATGACCAAACGTAAGCGAAATTGTTTCAAAATATGTTTGGACATTTCAATGATTAATGTAATATCGAAAAAACGACAATATCAATGCTGAAATAGAAATAGTTAGTTTTTTATTTGGTGGTTCCGATTAAAACCTTTACTTTTGCATCAGAATAATGAATATAAACATGTGTACATATAGTATATCAATTGATGATGCATTAATGGAGCAAGTGAGACCTTCTATTGCCAAAGGCATGGAAGAGTCACAGTGGATGCAGCAACAGATAGAGTTGTGGCTGATTCAATTTGTGAAATCAACAAAAAAGAATCGTTTTGATGAGTCTTATATGTCGAACCTTATTACTATGTCGGCTCCTGCATGGAAGGATGTAATGGATGCAGACCAATGGGTTCATGAATTGAGAGGAGAATGATGATGACAAAAGCGGTACTTTTGGACAGTGGCTTTTTGATTCGGCTTATGAATCCTGCAGAACCGCTTCATCAGGTGGCTATGACCTATTTTAGGTCTTTTGTCAACGATGGCTTGATCTGTAAAGTCTCTACGATAGCGCTTGCTGAATATGGAGTGAAGGGAGACCTGAATTACCTTCCTACTGCCTATCTACAGTACTTGCCATTTAAGTACAGCCACGCACAAACTGCAGCAAGGTTTATGCGTACAATTCTTCGTGTGAAACAGGAGCGTGGGGCAGTCATTCAGCCACGTACTGTAATACCCAATGACACCAAAATGTTTGCCCAAGCAAGTTCAGAAGAAGATATCATTGCATTCGTATCGGCAGACTCAGAAGCCAAGAAAGTTTTTGGACTTCTGGAGAATCCAGGTTTCTCCTTCATTGACATCAGAGTTGGTGACACTTTGTAGTTTTTACCGTTTACCTTCCATGAAATTATAATTTTATTGTTAACTGCTTTTGGTCACTCCGCGAGGAAGTGACCCTCTTTGGTTTTGTTTAATCTGTTGCAATCTTTTTAAATAACAATTTCTTTTCGTGTACAAACATTTTTTCAAGCGATTCCTGGATTTCTGGATTTCGCTCATTGTACTTATCTGTATCTCACCCATACTATTGGTCGTAACCATCTGGCTGCACTTTGCCAATAAAGGGGCAGGAGCATTTTTCTTTCAGGAACGCCCTGGCAAGGATGCAAAGATATTCAAGGTCATCAAGTTCAAAACCATGACGGATGAGCAGAATGCTGAGGGGAATCTGTTACCTGACGCTCAGCGACTGACCAAGGTGGGAAGGTTTGTGCGTTCAACTTCTATAGATGAACTGCCTCAACTCATCAATGTGTTGAAAGGTGACATGTCCTTGATTGGCCCACGTCCCCTATTACCACAATATCTACCACTTTACTCTAAAGAACAGGCCCGCCGCCATGAGGTGCGGCCAGGTATCAGTGGCTGGGCGCAGTGTCATGGGCGTAATGCCATCTCATGGACGGAGAAGTTCAAACTTGATGTGTGGTATGTGGACCATTGTACGTTTTGGACAGATATTAAGGTGATATGGATTACGATTATGAAGGTGCTGAAACGAGTAGATATCAACGAGGCCGGACAGGCAACGATGGAACCATTTAACGGACACAATTAAGAAAAGCTATGTATTTATACGGAGCAAGTGGACACGGGAAAGTCATAAAGGAAATACTGGAAAGTAGAAATAAAAAGGCGGATGGATTCATTGATGACAACCCAAATGTAAATGAATTGGCAGGTCTCCCTGTCCTTCATTCAGCAGATGAGGCAGATGAGGTCGTCATCAGTATCGGCGTAAACAGGATTAGGAAGAAGGTCGCTGAAAAGTTGAATTGCAAAATTGCAAATGCGACTATCCATCGAACTGCGATTGTATCAGATACATCCGTCCTTCGCGAAGGTACTGTTGTAATGGGAGGGGCAATCATCAACGCAGATGCTCAGATTGGCAAACATTGTATTATCAATACTGGGGCTTCAATAGACCATGAATGTTTGTTAGGTGACTATGTGCATGTATCGCCACATGCAACATTATGTGGCAATGTTACAGTAGGAGAAGGTGCTTGGATTGGTGCTGGAGCAATAGTTATCCAAGGTGTAAAGATTGGGCGATGGTCAATGATAGGTGCCGGTACGGTGGTGACCAAAGACATACCTGACGGTTGGTTAGCTGTTGGGAATAAATGTAGGCTGATAAAGAAGATAAATCAAGACTTATTATAAAATGGAAATCACAAAGATGCAGATACGCACACTGTGATGAACGTTGCAAAAGTCAGAATAATGTTATTAATGCAGCATATCTTCTACAATATCTTCCTATCCACTTGGTTATAAGCATATTGCATTTGTTTTTGCCTCCACATATCTTCTACATTGCCTCTACTAACCATCTACTAACCATCTACTAATCCTCTACTTGCCATCTATGTCAGTTGAATAGCCAGATGCCAACAGCGGAGCACAGTGGGACGATATTCCCACGCTGGGAACAAAAAATTCCCAGGCTGGGAACAAATTATTCCCACGCTGGGAACAAAATATTCCCAGGCTGGGAACAAATTATTCCCACGCTGGGAATTTTTCTGGGGGCACGAGATGTTTTTAAGAAGGGGTATAATTTTAATTACGGAATGGCATCATTCAAGAAAAGCAAAGGCCTATGTACACATTGCTCAGAGCCAAGCGCACGGAAATAATATTAAAACCATTTCGATCTCTTTTGCCTGCGGCGCTACGTAAATGTACATGAATGACCATAAATGTCTCATAAATATTTGTCAATTATTCAAGTCAAAGCTACAAGGTGGTTTTTGAGGTGAGAACTAATGGAAGGGTAGATAGAACTAAGGTAGAGTGTTAGTAGAGGTAAAGTAGAGGTAAAATAGAGGTAAATATTGATGGAGATAATTGCAAAAGCCTAATAAATCAGTATCTTAACGGGCAAATAGCAATCATTTAGTAGATGTAGAACGGCTATGGTTTCTGGTGCGTGAGTGTGAAGCCGGAGGACTTTACGGTGCTTGTTAACAAGATGCTGCAGAGCGACCGCAAAGCAATGGGGGAGCGGGGATATGAGTTCCTGAAGAAAAACTATACAGTGCAGAACACGTATGATGCCATCATAAAGCACTTTCAGCCTCGGACGAACACGGACTGACACGGCTTTGTCACGCAGATAATACAGAAAGCGTGGATTTTACTGATTTCAAAAAGAAATAGCAAGAAATTAGTGGAAATATGAATAATTATATGTAATTTTGCAGCGGATATGTAATAATAGTTGCTTTATGATAACATCATTAGAGTCTCAGACAATGGAAATCAGCACAGTTGATGCGCTGTGGGTACTTATCCAGAACCAGACAAAATCAGTGCGCAAAGCACTTGTAAAGCGCATGATTGCTGAAGAGGAGAAAACCAAGGCTCAACAGGCTATGGTCAAGGAAAGTCTTACTAGAGCTTTTGATGAGCTCCATTCCGGTAAGATTCATCCTGATGCCCACAATCTTTTTGCTGAGTAATAAGTATGAAAGTAACCATTGGTTATCTTGATGAGTTCAAACGAGAGGCAAAAGCCCTTCGAAAGAAATATCCGTCCTTTAAGTCAGATTATGATGAGTTCCTCAAGGAGTTGGAGTCGAACCCATTTGGTGGTGAATCTCTTGGAAGGCATACCTACAAACATCGTATGGCCATAGCTTCAAAAGGAAAGGGGAAGAGCGGAGGCTCTCGTGTGTTGACTTACAATATCCAACAACAAACAGAGGATGAGGTTTTAGTAACGCTGATGACTATTTATGACAAAGGTGACATCTGCAATGTCTCTGACAGTTATATCAGAAGCCTTATCCAACAAATCGAGAACATGAAATAGTTATTTCATTCGCTATGTTTGGTCACTCCTTCGGGAAGTGACCTTCTAGTGTTTTGCCTTTTATAATTTTCAATCTTCAATGTATCGAAGTTTCTTCAAGTGATTCCTCGATTTCTGGATTTCGCTTATTGCGCTGATATGCATCAGCCCCATTCTATTGATAGTGACTATCTGGCTGCACTTTGCGAACAAAGGGGCCGGAGCATTGACTACGTCGAACCAGGGCTGCACCCAGGGAAAGTCCGTGCGAGCACGACTCTCCGCTTGGTTTGCACCTGTTTTCTTCTTTCAGGATCGCCCCGGTAAGAATGCAAAGATATTCAAGGTCATCAAGTTCAAGACGATGACCGATGAAAGAGATGAAAACGGGTATGGCTACTGGTGCGAGAGCGTGAAGCCAGAGGATTTTACGGCGCTTGTTGACAAGATGCTGAAGATCGACCGCAAAGCGATGGGAGAGCGAGGCTATGAGTTCCTAAAGCAGAACTATACGGTGCAGAACACGTATGATGCCATTATGAAACACCTCTGATGTCGGCAGATTAAAGAATCTGGATAAGAAATCTGTTATATCGGATAGTCGACAATATTAATGCTGAAATAGAAATAGTTAGTTTTTTATTTGGTGGTTTCGATTAAAACCTTTACTTTTGCATCAAAATTTGAAACTTATGGCAACAATGGCATCTTCGACTTTGCAATCACAGGGACTTTCCACACTGGATGTCCTTTGGGCTTTCTATCAGTCTCAGACGAACAAGGTAAAGAAAGCTTTTCTAAAACGTATTGCTGAAGAAGAGAACGCTGCCAAAGAAGCGGAAGCCATGAAGGCCTACGAGCAGACTTTGACAGATGAGCAGCGTAATGCTGCATACGAATTCGTGGACATTGTGAAGACAAGAGTGAATGAGGTGGAACAGGCATCCAAGGAAGGACGAAGAGTCGGTCGTTGTGCGAAAGATTTCCTTCTTGAGCTACAAACTGAGAATGTATGAAAGTTGACATTCTTACCCATCCGGAATTTGAGCGGGAGTTTAAACGACTGAGCAAGAAATACCACTCACTGGTAGATGACTATGCACAGTTGTTAGAGGACCTTGAAAAGTCACCTATTCAGGGTACTTCCCTTGGGATGGGTACAAGAAAAGTCCGTATGGGTGTTGACTCTAAAGGTGGAGGCAAGAGTGGAGGTATGCGTGTTATCACATACACAGTCATACAGAAATCTGCAGACCTCATGGAACTGACATTGCTTTACATTTACGATAAGAGTGAAATAAATAGTGTTTCACCTCGTTTCATCAAATACCTTTTAGGGAGGTAATTTTATACCTCATATACTGGTTTAATTAACTGTTAGTTTTATAGAACCTCAAAACAGTCACATCGTCAGGGTGTGACCCTTTGCGGGTTTGAATAATCTTTTCATTCTTTTTTTTAAACGATCACTTTTCGTGTACAAACATTTCTTCAAGCGATTCCTCGATTTCTGGATTTCGCTTATTGCGCTGATATGCATCAGCCCCATTCTATTAAGGAGGGCGAATATATCCTGAAACAGGTGATGAAAGGTGGAAACTTCGGCCATTATGATAATCGATTACATCAATCGAGAGGAAAGCTGGGTGCTGTTAAGTCCATATTGAAGCATAATGTCCACTTACTTACGCATTATCCTTCAGATACCATCTGGTCACCTGTCTGGACTGTGTGGCACAAGTTGTGGAAAATAAAGACGAAGGCTTCTTTGCGAAAAGTACAAATATGATTGTCACGAAGGAGATACTGGATGCACTGACGGCGAGGGCAATCACAGATTATTATTGGGAAATAGAGACTTAAAGAATTATATTATGTCAGTATTTAAAGACAAGGTGCTGCTGATTACCGGCGGCACGGGTTCGTTCGGCAATGCCGTGCTGAACCGTTTTCTGAGAACGGATATTGGGGAGATACGTATCTTCTCGCGTGATGAAAAGAAACAGGACGACATGCGCCATGACTTCCAGGTAAGGATGCCGGAAGTGGCAAACAAGGTGAAGTTCTACATCGGTGACGTGAGGAACAGGTCGAACCTGAAGTATGCGATGAAAGGGGTGGACTATGTGTTCCATGCTGCTGCGCTGAAGCAAGTGCCCTCGTGTGAGTTCTTTCCGATGGAGGCGGTGAAGACGAATGTCATAGGTACGGACAACACGCTGGATGCTGCCATCGATGCGGGGGTGAAGTGCGTCATCTGCCTGTCGACGGACAAGGCGGCGTATCCCATCAACGCGATGGGCATCACGAAGGCCATCGAGGAGAAGATAGCGGTGGCGAAGAGCCGTAACAGCGGGCAGACGAAGATTTGCTGCACGCGCTATGGCAATGTGATGTGCTCGCGCGGTTCAGTCATCCCCTTGTGGATAGACCAGATACGGAAGGGGAACCCCATCACGCTGACGGAGCCGAAGATGACGCGGTTCATCATGTCGCTGGAAGAGGCGGTGGACCTGGTGCTGTTTGCCTTCGAGCATGGACAGAATGGTGACATCCTGGTGCAGAAGGCTCCGGCTTGCACGATACAGACGCAGGCAGAAGCGGTGTGTGAGCTGTTCGGCGGCAAGAAGGAGGAGATAAAGGTGATCGGCATACGTCACGGCGAGAAGATGTATGAGACGCTGCTGACGAAGGAGGAGTGCGCGAAGGCTGAGGACATGGGGAACTTCTACCGCGTGCCGGCCGACAACCGCGACCTGAACTACGACAAGTTCTTCCGCGAAGGGGATGCCAAGCGGGCCACCATCGAGGAGTTCAACAGCGACAACACACGGCGGCTGAACCTGGAGGAGACGAAGGAGAAGATTGCCTCGCTGGAGTACATACAGAATGAACTGAACGGAATCCCGAACATTGTTAAGTAAATAACGAATTGCGAATTGGAGGCAGAAGATTGTGCCTACGGCGTAACACGAATAATCACGAATTACACACGAATTTGTCATAAATGTTTTTTTACAGGCAAAAAAGGATGATTCACAAATAATTTGCGGATATTCGTTTCAAAAAGAAAAAAGATGAAAATTTTAGTGACGGGTGCGAAGGGGTTCGTGGGAAAGAACCTGTGCGCCACATTATATAATATAAGGGACGGGAAAGACAGGACAAGACCAGGCCTGAAGATTGACGAGGTCTTTGAGTACGACATCGACACCGACCCTGCACTGCTCGACGAGTACTGCCGGAAGTGCGACTTTGTGTTCAATCTGGCAGGTGTGAACAGACCGAAGGAGACCTCTGAATTCATGGAGGGGAACTTCGGATTTGCATCGACGCTGCTGGAGACGTTGAAGAAACATGGGAACAGGTGCCCCGTGATGCTGTCGAGTTCACAGCAGGCATCGCTGACGGGAAGGTTCGGGAACAGCGAATATGGACGGTCGAAGAAGGCGGGGGAGGACTTGTTCCTGGAGTACGAAAGGGAGTTTCTTTTGCCTGAACACGAATTGTCCATAAATGAAAAGGCGGGCATTTTGGGTGAACACGAATTTGCAGGAATTGAACACGAATTATCCATAAATGAAAAGGCGGGCCTTTTGGCTGAACACGAATTGCCAGAAATTGAACACGAATTGTCCATAAATGAAAAGGCGGGCCTTTTGTCTGAACACGAATTTGCAGGAATTGAACACGAACTATCCATAAATAATGGTCTCAGACCGAGGGTGCTGATTTACCGGTTCCCGAACCTGTTTGGGAAGTGGTGTCGTCCTAATTACAATTCTGCTGTTGCCACATTCTGCAATGCCTTTGCCAACGACTTGCCTTATACAGTGAATGATCCTTCAGTGGAACTGGAACTCCTCTACATTGATGATCTTGTAGATGAGATGCTGGATGCTATGTGCCCCCTCCCGACCTCCCCCGACAGGGGAGGAGAACACCGATGTGAGTTCGATGGGTTGGAGGTCGTTCCCAAAGAGGATGGGCGCTATTGCTACTGCCCTGTTACTCATAAGGTGACGCTGGGGCGCATCGTGGAGCTGCTGCATCTGTTCGCGGAGCAGCCGAAGACATTGATGATACCGGAGATACCTGAAGGATCGTTTGAGAAGAAGCTGTACTCAACGTTCCTGTCGTATCTGCCAAAGGAGAAGGTGGCGTTCCCGCTGAAGATGAACATCGATGACCGCGGCTCGTTCACGGAGCTGGTGCACACGTTGAACTGCGGTCAGGTGAGCATCAACATCTCGAAGCCGGGCATCACGAAGGGCCAGCACTGGCATCACACGAAATGGGAGTTCTTCATCGTGGTGAGCGGGCACGGGCTGATACAGGAACGCAAGATTGGAACGGATGAGGTGATAGAATTCGAGGTGAGCGGCGATAATATCCAGTGTATCCACATGTTGCCGGGATATACGCATAACATCATCAACCTGTCAGAGACGGAGAACCTGGTGACGGTGATGTATTGCAACGAGATCTTCGACCCGAACAAGCCAGACACGTTCTTCGAGAAGGTCTGACAAGAATCTGTTTTTTTGTCTGCGACGCTACATAAATATTCATGAATATCCACGAATGATTCATAAATAAAAAAGGCAATGATATAGCAGTTGACCTATTCATGCGCAGCCATCCCCTCCCTTCAAGGGGAGGGGTTAGGGGTGGGGTCTGTAATATCAGTAATATCCTGTCAGCGAAGAGTGTGGGCGAAGAAGTTTCAGCGAAGAGTGGGCTGCAAAGAAGTGGCAGCGAAGGAGTGGGCTGCAAAGAAGTGGCAGCGAAGGAGTGGCAGCAAAGAGCATTACTGACATTACAGACCCCACCCCTAACCCCTCCCCTTGAAGGGAGGGGATGGCTGCGCATAAATCATTTCTGCAAAGGGTCAACTGCTATATCATTGCCATAAAAAATTCATGAAAAATTTGTGTTCATTTATGGTCATTCGTGTTTAAAAAGAAACAATTGCTCTTGTCTGCGACGCCGCTCGGCTCTGCCGCTTGGCTTGTCCAAGAACATGAATATCCATGAATATCCACGAATGATTCATAAATAAAAATTCATGAGAAATTTGTGTTCATTTATGGGCATTCGTGTTAAAAAAAGAAGAGATACCAAGTTTATTTCTTTGTCTGCGACGCTACATAAATATCCATGAATGAACATGAATTATTCATAAATTATTATTTCAAAAATATTATTTCCTGCAAAAACTAATTCACGAGAAATTTGTGTTCATTAGTGGGCATTCGTGTTTAAAAAATAAAAGAAGATATGAAACATTTTAATGATAACGGAAAACTGAAGCTGCTGATTATCGTGGGCACACGCCCGGAGATTATCCGACTGGCAGCAGTGATTAACAAGTGTCGGAAGTACTTTGACTGCCTGCTGGCACATACGGGTCAGAACTACGACTACAACCTGAACGGGGTGTTCTTCAAGGACCTGAAGCTGGCCGCCCCTGACATCTACATGGAGGCCGTGGGCGATGACCTCGGGGCCACGATGGGTAACATCATCGATAAGAGCTACAAGGTGATGGTGGAGACGAAGCCGGATGCCGTGCTGGTGCTGGGCGACACGAACTCGTGCCTGAGCGTCATCGGCGCCAAGCGCCTGCACATCCCCATCTTCCACATGGAGGCCGGCAACAGGTGCAAGGACGAGTGCCTGCCGGAGGAGACGAACCGCCGCATCGTGGACATCATCAGCGACGTGAACATGGCCTACTCGGAACATGCCCGCCGCTACCTGGCTGACTGCGGACTGCCGAAGGAGCGCACCTACGTCACGGGCTCGCCGATGGCCGAGGTGCTGCATGAGAACCTGGCGGAGATAGAGGCCAGCGACATCCATCAGCGTCTGGGCTTAGAGAAGGGGAAGTATATCCTGCTCAGTGCCCACCGCGAGGAGAACATCGATACAGAGAAGAACTTCCTCTCGCTGTTTACGGCCATCAACAAGATGGCTGAGAAGTACGACATGCCCATCCTGTACAGCTGCCATCCGCGCAGCCGCAAGCGTCTGGAGGCATCGGGCTTCCAGCTCGACAGGCGCGTCATCCGGCATGAGCCGTTGGGATTCCACGACTACAACTGTCTGCAGATGAATGCCTTTGCAGTGGTGTCTGACTCAGGCACGCTGCCCGAAGAGTCATCGTTCTTCACCAGTGTCGGTCATCCGTTCCCAGCCATCTGCATCCGCACATCGACGGAGCGTCCGGAGGCGCTCGACAAGGCCTGCTTCTTCATTGCCGGCATTGACGAGGTGTCACTGCTCCAGGCGGTAGACACCGCAGTGACGATGAACCAGAACGGTGACTATGGCATCCCTGTCCCCGACTACATCGAGGAGAACGTCTCGACGAAGGTGGTGAAGATTGTCCAGAGCTACGTGGGGATTGTTAATCGTATGGTGTGGAGAAAAGAGATTTGAATCCCAGAGAAGTAATTAGTATAATTAGGATAATAGATATGGCAGAAAGAAAACGTATATACCTGTGCCTGGCTCACATGAGCGAGGACGGAATGGAACAGAAGTACATCAAGGAGGCATTTGATACGAACTGGGTGGTGCCACTGGGACCGAATGTGAACGGGTTTGAGAAGGACCTGGAAGAATTCGTAGGCCCCTCCCCAGCCCTCCCCGAAGGAGAGGGAGCGAGAAAGCGGGTGGTGGCACTGTCGAGCGGAACGGCGGCGGTGCATCTCGGACTGTTAGCCTGTGGGGTGGGTTCCGGCGATGAGGTGATAGTGCAGAGCTTTACGTTCTGTGCTTCGACGCACCCGGTGACGTATCTGGGGGCTACGCCGGTGCTGGTGGACTCGGAGCCGGACACATGGAACATCGACCCGGAACTACTGGAGGTGGCCATCAAAGACCGCATCGCCAAGACGGGCAGGAAGCCGAAGGCCATCGTGCCGGTGGCGCTGTATGGCATGCCGTACAAGGCTGACCGCATCATGGAGATTGCGAACAGGTACGGGATTCCTGTGGTGGAGGATGCTGCAGAGGGATTCGGAAGCCGCTATAAAGGGCAGGTGCTGGGCACGTTTGGTAAGTATGGTGTGCTGTCGTTCAATGGCAACAAGATGATCACGACCTCTGGCGGTGGCGCACTGATTACTGCCAACGATGATGAGTGGCGCGAGATCATGATGTATGCCACGCAGTATCGCGAGAGCTATCCTTATTATCAGCATGAGAAGATAGGCTTCAACTACCGCATGTCGAACATCTGCGCGGGCATCGGCCGTGGACAGATGACGGTGATAAACGACCATCTGGCTCATCACAAGCATGTGCAGAAGATGTATGAGGAACTGCTGAAGGATGTGAAGGGCATTCATGTACACAGTCAGCCCTCCCCCACCCTTTCCCCAATGGACGAGGGAAGCGTACCTGTGTACGATTCGAACTACTGGCTGTGCACAATCACCATTGATGAGGATGTGAAGGTGAAGGGTCAGGAGAATGCCTACAAGACCATCGTGACGGGGGCCGTGGGCGGTGCAGCCGGAGTCATTCATGCTGCAGAATCTGCACATACCGATTGTGAGCCGAATGCCAATGTGGAGGCCATGCGCGTAGCCCTTGACCAGGCTCAGATTGAGGCCCGTCCTCTTTGGAAGCCGATGCATAAACAACCCTGCTACACGCGAGTTGCGAGTGGAGAATTGCGGGTGGAGAGTATGCCTGACGGCGTTGTCTGCCAAACCTCTGACACGAGCGTGGCGTATGTGAACGGTATCAGCGAGGCGCTGTTCAAGGTGGGGATGTGTCTGCCCGCCGGCCCGTATGTCACCGATGACGATGTGAGGTACATCGTTGAGACCATCAAAGCAAATATCATCGGATAATGATAATAAATGTTCTGAAAGGGGTATGGACATTCTGTTCATACCTTTTTTGGCCTCAGTGGGGACGTAAACACAATTGAACATAAGCGACGCCGCAGGCAAAAGAAAGGATGTTTTATATGTCTGCGACGCTACACGAATAATCATGAATGAACACGAATTTTTCATAAATATGATGAGACATTTGTGGCCATTTATGTATATATGTCTGCGACGCTACGCAAATATACGAGAATGACACTTGCTCACTTCTTCGTATCTTTGCACACGCGAAACGGCCGTTTCGGAAATGACGGTTTCGGAAAAACATGCTAGAGATATGAGATTTTACGATAGGGAACAGGAGATGACCTTCCTGCGAAAGACACGTTGAATGTTCGCGAGTTTACTCATGGACTCATTATACTCTGAAGCTGATAGCATCCTAAGCTTCGATTATCATATTAACTGACTAAAGTTTCCAACCTATCACCCCTGTATATATACGTATATGCAGGGCTTCTTGTGTTACGCTGCAATTGATAATGAATGATGTTGCAATTCTGTATCAATTGCGGGATAGTCTGTTTATGAAGATTCAATGAGGACGAAGGCGGTTGATATAGTAACTATCAGGGATGTCTTAGCCGACCTTGACGCTGCACACGGGGAGCTGGTGCATAGCATACTGATGCTGCGCTACATACGGCCAGAGATGTTTGGGGAGGCGGAGAGGAGAAAGGCTCAGAAATACTGGAAGATGTGCATCAGCTTCTTCAAACAGAGCAGGACGTTACTCCCGCAAATGGCCGATTATGCATGTGTGCTGCTGGCAAGAATGTGTGAGGACGAAATGGCCCAGAAAAGGAAACATGAGCGATATGACGAGGTGGAGAAAATGATTTGGCGTCTGGCCACAAAAAGAATTAGAGTAGCAGACAAACTCCCATTGACGGCACATCTGAATAGTATATACTCCCAATGCATTCCGACGAATGACCTAAAGGAAACTATGCAGGCTATTGCTCCCGTGCTCAAACAGACGATAGCCTATGTGAACAGGAAGGCGTTCTACTGGGCCATCGGGAACCTGACGGTATTGTTCCGTGTGCTATACAAGAACAGCAAGTGGCATCCCGAATGGTATGAGGGTATGACCTCCGACCGTATTTATGACCTGGGAACGATGCTTCAACTGGCAAGAGGACTCTATTGCAAGATGAGGGCGGCGGAAGGGCTGCACGCTTCAGTGGCTGAGGAGATGGACGCGAATGCAGTGGTGATGAATGCGCGGTACAACAAGATGTTTGGAGATTGGAATGAACCTGGTTTCAACGATATGGTGAATGGATGTGGGCAACAGTCACAGGACTATTCGCAAGTAGAAACATGGCCCGTCTTTGCTACACTAATAAAGGAAGCTTGAAGGCGAAGTACCACCGTAGGTTAGGTCATTGTTGACAAACCACCCCTACCCCTCCTTTGGAAAAGGAGGGGAATGGCTGCGCATGAATAGGTCAACTGCTATATCATTGCCAATAATTAATGGTTAATTTGTGATAAATTATTGATAATTCGTGTTTTATAAAAAACAATTAAATGGCCATGAATAATGTAGGCTAGAACCACTCGAATAAAGTGAAGCTGATGGAATGGAAAAGGGAACAGAATTAAGAGACTATCAGCAGCTGATGCTTCGGAACCTGAACAAGGCTTGGAGGCGGAAGCGTTCTGTGATGGTGCAGATGCCGACAGGAACGGGAAAAACACACGTCATGGCGGCTGTCGTTCGTGAGTATGCTGACGGCGGCGTGCTCATAGTGGCGCACAGGCGAGAGCTGATAGAGCAGATTTCGCAAACAGTCTCGAGCTTTGGAGTAGATCATGGCCTGATTGTCAGTGGTCAGGAGATAGACTATACACAAAGGGTTCAGGTGGCAAGCATACAGACGCTGGCACGAAGGATACTGCAACAGAGTGACACGGAGAACACGGATATTTCTTCTTTGAACGATAA
>JAEEGJ010005328.1_pt1 | contig 40757 bp, 25 predicted proteins | sample 8958761 | NCBI WGS metagenome assembly JAEEGJ01 (sample SAMN16246546, study PRJNA631951) | gut metagenome | biome: gut microbiome; feature: rumen; material: RS-attached | host: Bos | place: Iran: Karaj | collected 2018-10 | reverse complement strand
CTCCATGTTCAGCGTACCGTTGATGTTGGCCTGGCGGTTGTTGTTGATGATGTTGCCTGCCGAGGTGCCATCCTCCAGTTCGGTACCGCGACGCCAGTTGTAAGTGGCGGTATAGTTAGCATCGGCATTGAGCCAGTCGAAGACCGGCAACTTATTGAGTGGCAGCTGATAGGAGGCGGTGAAGTTCTGCCGGTAGTCCAGCGGACGACCGAAGTGCTTGATGCTGCTCCACACGGAATCCTTCCACGCCGTATAGCGGTCGGGATAGAGGTCTTTGTTGATGGGCTTGTCGCTGTTGGGCTCCTCAATCTCAGCCTGCGTACCTGACTGGAACGTCATGTGCAGGTTCTTCGTCAAGTCCCAGCGCAGCGAGAAGTCTCGATTCCAAAGGAAGGTAGAGCCCCACGTGACAGGCAGCGACGAAGCACCCAAGTTCTCCAAGTCGCGCTCTCTCGACTCCTGATAGGCACGCCGTATCTCGGTATTGAAGGTGATGTTCTGCGGCAACCAGTTCAGACCGAAGGCCTTGGGGAAAGCCATCCACTTCGACTTGCTCTTCGAATTCTTGAAGGGTTCCCACGCCTTATATACCGGCGTATAGCTATAGTTCAAAGCACCGCGCCACTCGTCTTCCTTCTCATAGACCGTGGTGCTGCCCGAGGCATAGCGGTGGGAATGGCTGTAGGAGAACGAGAAGTTGGCGGGGTCGTAAGGCATGGGATGCCGCTTGTTGGTCTTGATGCCAAAGCGGACATTGGAGAGCGAGAAGTTGGTAGAGGTCTTCTTCGTGACGGCAATGCTCTCAATAGAGTCGCGCTCCTGCCGATCCTTGGCACTCTCCAAGGCGTCGTCCAACTCCAAGTCCGTATCCAACGGATTGTACTTCGGTCGCGTAATCTCCTTGGTCACGGAATAATAGAGCGGTGCCGTCACCTTCATCTTCTCGGGGAAAAACTTGCCGAGTTCTACGTTGGCGGTGACGGAATACGTCTTATAGTCATCGGTGGAACGCTGCATAACACCTTCCTCCAGACCGCCGAAGCCGTCGCCGATATATCTTCCCGTCACATTCACCGATCCCAGGTCAGACAGCTGCACGTTCATCGCTCCTGAAGCGGCCCAGCCACCTTCGTTGCTCGTTTCCAGCAGACGGAGTTCGTTCACCCAGACCTCTCCCGACTTGGTCTCGCCAGAGATGTTGCGTACGCCGATAACCATCGTCTTCACCTCACCAAGTGAGGGATTACCCAGGATACTCACCTTGTTTCCAGGACGGTCGGGGTCGTAGTCGGTAAACACCTGATTATAGGATGCCCCACCCTCGCCCTTGGCTTTGTTACGGGCTTTCTTCAGCTTCGTAAATACGTCGAGACTGATATCGAGCATGTTTTCTTCAGGCCACACCAGTCTGCGGTCTGCCGTGGAGTAACGGCTATAGTCGCTGCGGTCAGGGGTCAGTTTCAGAGGGATCTCATACTCGTAGTAGTTGCTCTTATAGTCGCTACCCAGACGGATAAACACTGCCAGCTGGTGATCCTGAAGGTTCGTCGCATCGGGCTCCAGATGGTTGGCATGGGTGAACATCTGCATACGCTTGTACTGTCGCAGGTCGAGGGTGGTGTTCTTATACACACCCTTCGCCTCACCGTGACTCAGGTTCTTCACCACCATATCCAGGGCCTGCTCGTTGTTCTCCACCAGCTGTGGCTGTGATGGATCAGTGACTCGGCTGATGCCTGGAGGCAACACGTAGTTCACGGGGGTCTTGTCGTTGTTCTCCTCGATGTTCACGGCACTGACGTCGAGGGTTCCCGTCTCTGCACCCGTAGAGAGACTCTGCTTATAGATACGCCACTCACCACGTACAAGGTCGAGACTACCGAAACGCAGGACGATAGGCTTCTGGAAGTTGGTGACAAACATACGCATGAAGCGGATACTGGTGAAATCATTGATGCTGCCCTCCTTGCGCTCATACTGTCGCACAGGGATACGGAACTGGAACCAGTTCACGCTGGTGGTATCTCCATTGCGGAGCTTCACGCCACTGGTACGCATATCGGTGATGTAGCAGTCGGCAGGAGGTGCACCGTTACGATAGGCATCGAGGATCTCAGGACTGATACGTACCTTATACTGATAGTAGCGCTCGTACTCGTTCAACGTGAAGTCCTGATTGATGTCCTCCACATCAGGACCCGTCTTATAGCTGGTGTCGTAGGACTCCGTGCGGTCATCGGTATCCGGTGAGTTACCCTGAGGATTGTTGATGCGCTTATAGCGGTCCAAGATACTCTTGCGCTCCTCGTCGAAGTCTGAGCCGCGGAAGTAGTGATAGTCGTCGCCTGCAGGGTCGTTACGCCAAGCCTGGATGATACTGTCGTTGGTGATCACCCCACTGTTCACGACAGCATCCAACCACTCCTTATAAGCCCCATACTCACGTTCTTCATCATCATTCAGACCGTTGAAGCCCACATCCTGCTGCACACGCGAACCCTTCGTCGTGGCAAAGGCGTAGGTCTGGGTGGCCTGCTGCGGAATCTTTCCCCATTGTGTGGTCGTATACGATTCACTGCCGTCAACAGGCATACCGCTCTCATAGAACTTCTTGCCATCGCGCAGGACATCCTCGCTCACCTCGCCGAGGTTGATATAGAGATCGCCGGCATAGTCTGAGGCATTTCCCTGCTGACGGGTATAGATGAAGGGATCCAGCAGCCAGAACTCGATATACTCGATATTCGCCTGTTCGAAGTCGGTGGTCTCCAGACGTCGCATCATGCCGCCCCACTTGGTCTCAGGCTGTCGAAGGGTACCGTCGCTGTTCAGGTCGCGTGTCAAGTTATAGGGTCCGCGCTCCTGAGGATAGTAGGCCAGATTCAGGATCGGCAGCGTCGAGGTGGCACCGTTATAGGTACTCTGGTCGCGGTTGGGATAGAGTTCCTTCACATACACCTCACGCACATAGTGGTTAGACAACTGTTCCAGGTCGCTCTTGATATGGCTGGGCGTCAGGGTGCTGCTGCGACGGGTGAAGATCGGGTCGACATTATACCACGACAACAGCGCACGGTTATAGCCGCTGCTGACACCCGTCTTATCCGTGGACTCCGCAAACATCGTAGGCACACTGGAGAGGGTCCAGGTACTGGGCTGGTTCACGTTGACGTAGTTCTTCGTATTCTCGAAGTCGTCGATATACGAGGCATTGTCCTGCGTACCTCCAGCCGTTCCTGCGATGAGTTGTGCAAACTCTCCCTTGAAACTGATCTGCGAGGGTTCTGTGACATGCAGGAAAGGAATCTTATTGAGGAGCGACGTCAGCCACTGGCTCTCCTGCTTCCAGTTGATATTCAGACCCCAGATGGTATTGCGCAAGGGTTCCGAACCCATCGTCACCTTCGAGGTGAGGGCCTGCTCAGAGAGGTGCATCAGCGTACCGCCCACCTGCAGGTTCTTCGAGAAGTCGTACTCCCAGTTCATGCCGAGCATCGTCTTCCGCTGCATGCCGTACTCCGTGTTCGACTCCAACGAGACGTTCACATTCGTGCCGGCATCGATAATACTCTGGTTCAGGATCGTCACCTCACCAGCGGAATAGTCCACGCTGTAGTCCGTGCCTTCCTGCAGCGTCACACCGCCGGCAGTCACCACCACAGAACCCTGAGGCACGTTGTAGGCGCCCAACGAGATGACGTTGGCACTATGGCCCTTATACTGTCCCATCATCATGAACTTATCCTTCTCGGCATTCTGCTTCGCAACGGTCTTCGTCGAGTCGTAGAGCTGGTCGAAGACGTACTTATCAGCCTCTACCTGCGAGAGTCCGCTACTGGTCAGCTGCTTACGCAGATAGTCGCCGAAGGGTTCTGCCGAGGGCAGGAACACACGTCCGTTACTCACCGTATAGCCTTCGATGAAGTCGAAATAGCCGTTCGCATGTACCTTATTATTATTATCCAGACGGTCACAGCCCAACATCTTCAGCAGCGTACGGTCCTTCACCCTGGCGTCAGGGATATAGGTCAGATATACACCTGCCGTATCGCTCTGGTACTTGATATCCAGGCGGAACTTGGTCTTCTCTACCGTCGAGGCCAGATAGTAGACGTTCTTCATCATCAGGTCCCAGTTGCCCTGGGCAGGATTGTTCGAAGTGTTCTTCAGCGACTTCACAAACAGCGCCTCTCCCGTCTGGGTATTGTCGCTGGCAAATTCTCCCACCTGATAGGTCTGACCGCCTGCCGTAAACTCATAGGCTACCGCCAACACCTGATCGGTCTGAAGACCCGTCTTCAGCGAGATATAGCCGAGTGACTTATTCAGGGTGTATTCCGATGAGGTCAGCAGTCGGGCACTCGAGAGTTTCTCGTAGTCCACACCACCCTCGAAGCCTGGGATGGCATTCAGCACCGTACTCGTCTGGTCGATATCGCGGGCGGCGGCATAGGTGCTCACCAGTGTGGCATACTCGCTGTTGGCGGCATTCGAGGGTACCGTACTCCCTGAGAGCGTCCACATCCTGTTGCTCACCTTCGTGTTCTCACCGAGGTCGGTAAGGGCAATGATGTTTCTGGTGTTCGAAGTGGTTCCCGACTTATTGGTCACCCAGATCTCCACACGGTTGATCTCGATACCTGTCGTGAGGTTGGGCAGCGTCGACATCGAGGCGTCGTAATGGTCACGGAAGTATCTGGAGAGGAAGAAGTGACGGTTTTCCTCGTAGTCGGCAGCATCGAGTTCGAAGGCAGTGGTCTGTGTACCGCCTTTTGATGCGACGCTCTTCGTAGAGGATTTCTTCTGAGAGATCACCGTCTGCAGCTTCAGTCTGCCGAACTGCCAGTCTGTACGGATACCGAAGAGACTGCTGGCACCCTTCACCAGCGAGTTGTTCGAGGGGAAGCTCACATTACCGCCTTCCACCAGTTTGATGATCTCGTCTTCCTTACCGTCGTATTTCAGTTTCAGGTTCTGGGTATCGAAGTCGAAGGTGGCATCGGTGTTGTAGTTCAGGTTCATATTCACCTTGTCACCTACCTTTCCGTTGACGTTGAGGTTGATCTTCTCGTCGAAGTCGAAGCTGGTGGTCTTGCGGTTTCGGATGGGCAGTGAGGGATTGTCGATATTCTTCAACGTAGCACCCATCTTCAGCTCTGCCGTTCCCTGCGTCTTGATACGCACACCACCAGGACCGAAGATCTTCTCCGCAGGTCCGAGGTCGAAGTGCATATCCATCAGGTCGAACTGGTCCTTACCCTCATTGGCGACATTCACGGCCTCCTTCCTTCTGAAGAAGTCACGCATGGCACGTCGTGCACTCCACCGCTGATATTCCTCAGGGGTCATCAGCACTGGGGCGTTCAGATAGGTGTCGCCGATCTTCGAGCCGATGACGTACATATTCAACGAATCGTCGTACTCTACCGTCTGACGGATATTATCCGGCAGGTTCAGGTCTATGACGGACGAGTCGAGATCAGCCACCTCTATCGGCGCCGTACGCTGTATCCTCCAGCGGGCATGCAACAGCGAGTCAGCGATGTCGTCATCCGTCACCATCGCCTTCGGCTGCGCCTTGGGCTGGGGTTTCCTGTCCTTGGACTTGTCGTCCTGCGGCGAAGTGATGGCCCAGGAGAAGATAGAAGTAGATAAAAGAAGATAGAGGGAGATAGAGGACAAATGTCTTGCTACCGTCGTTCTGCAAGCAGCAGCAATGTCCTTTATCTTCGTGGCGAAAGCCACATATCTTCTTCTCTCTTCTTTTAACTTCATTTAATCTGCTTCAGTGCTAGTTTTACCACTTGTTCCACAGGCAGGTCAGGCTGCTCCTGCAGGATCTGAAGGACTACTTTCTGCGTAGGTGCAGGTGAGAAGCCCAGCATCGTCAGGGCCGATACCGCCTCATCCTTCACCTGACTGTTCACAGGTGCTGCCATCTGTCCGCCGGCAGGGATCTCCTCAGCGATACCCAGTGCCACGATTTTGTCACGCAGGTCTACGATAATACGCTGCGCCGTCATCTTACCGATACCCTTGACAGCCTGTATCAGACGGGCATTACCCGTCGAGATGGCGTTACACAATTCTGAAACACTCATACCCGAGAGCATCATCCGCGCCGTATTGGCACCAACCCCGTTTACGGTGATGAGCAGCTCAAACATCTCGCGTTCCTTCTTCGAGACGAATCCGAAAAGCACATACGCATCCTCACGAATCGCCTCATACACGTAGAGTTTCACCTCTTTCTTTCCCTGAATGGCACTAAACGTGTTCAGCGAAATACTCAGTCCGTAACCTACTCCGGCAGCCTCTACAGTTGCCATAGCAGGGGTCAGTTCTGTCAACTCCCCCTTGATGTATTCTATCATATTGTACGTTTTTTGTATATATACAACCTTATAAACGTAGAAAACTTACAATTTATTGTATTTTCCCCCAAAAACCTTTCACGATGTCACAAAATGAAAGTTTTTTAGATTTTTTTGAGGCAAAATGTTATATATTCCATTGAAAAGCATTACTTTTGCAACCGAAAATTTTCAAACCACATAAAAATGAAGAAAATCAGAGCCGCCGTCGTAGGTTACGGCAACATCGGAAAGTACGCTCTCGAGGCCTTAGAGACTGCTCCAGACTTCGAAGTAGCAGGTATTGTGCGCCGCAATGGTGCAGAGAACAAGCCAGCAGAACTGGCCCAGTATGAGGTAGTGAAGGACATCCGCGAACTGAAGGATGTCGATGTGGCCATTCTTGCCACCCCTACCCGCAGTTGTGAGGAATATGCAAAGCAGATCCTGCCTTTGGGCATTAATACCGTCGATTCTTTCGACATCCACACGAACATCCGCGGCTACCGTGAGCGCCTGATGAAGCTCAATCAGGAGACGAACACCGTCAGCGTCATCGCCGCAGGCTGGGATCCGGGTTCAGACTCCATCGTACGTACCCTCATGCAGAGTCTTGCACCAAAGGGACTCAGCTACACTAACTTCGGTCCAGGTATGTCAATGGGTCACAGTGTCTGCGTTCGCAGTAAGAAAGGTGTGAAGAACGCCCTCTCGATGACTATTCCCCTTGGCGAGGGCATCCACCGCCGTATGGTGTATGTCGAGCTCGAGGATGGTGTCAAGCTTGAGGATGTGACGAAGGACATCAAGGCAGATCCTTACTTCGCCAGCGATGAGACCCATGTCTTCCAGGTAGAGAGCGTCGATGACGTGCGTGATATGGGACATGGTGTGAACCTCGTTCGCAAGGGTGTCAGCGGTAAGACCCAGAACCAGCGTCTGGAGTTCAACATGAGCATCAACAACCCCGCCCTCACAGGTCAGGTGCTGGTGAATGTAGCCCGTGCCTCTATGCGTCTCTCCGCAGGCTGCTACACAATGGTGGAGATTCCCGTTATCGACATGCTCCCAGGCGAGCGTGCCGACCTCATAGAACATCTCGTATAAGAAAGAATCGGTTTATTTCGGCATTTCCATCGTGAACCGACAACCGTCATGATAGGTGGTATCCAGTTTCAGGGTACCACCTAATCTTATGGCATGACGCATCGTCAGCGAAAGACCCAGTCCGAGACCTTCCGACAGACTATTCACCTTGACGAAAGGCTTATAGAGTTTCTCCTGCCATTCCTCAGGCATTCCCATACCGCGATCCTCCACCGTGAAGCAGACCGTCTTCTCCGTCTGCGTTACACGCAACTTGATATGTTCGCCGTCGGAATATTTCAGAGCATTATACAACAGTTCCAGCAGCGAACGCGACAGGTAGAGATGACTCGTCACAATCTGCAGGCTATTGGGAACTTCCGTCTCGAAGGCGACAGTGTGCTCCGGGAAGCGTGTTTCCGTCAGGGAAATACACTCAGTAGCGATGGCATTACAGAACACTTTGTCGTCACAAATCTTCTTCAGTTCCTCTTCCGACCCTGTGTCCGAACTGTCGAAGAGCATCAGCACCATACGGTTCAGGTGCACAGCGTTGTGCTTCATCGTAGTGGTGACGGTCTTGCGTTCTTCCTCAGGCAATGTCTCCCCGCTGTTCAACACCTGCGCAAAGCCCTGGATAATGTTCAGCGGCGTACGGATCTGGTGCGAAACATTCTGGATAAACTCAGTCTTCTGTCTGAGGGCCTCCTTGGCCATCTCCATCGCATGCACCAACTCTTCGTTGCTCTGCTTCGTCTCCTCAGTAGTCTGACGGATACTGTCCACATGTTCCACAAGTGCCTCTGTCATTGTGGCGAAGCTGTTCTGCAGCTGTCCCACGGCGTCCTCGCGCTGAGTATGGGGTATCACCTCGTCATACCGCCCTTCGGCAATCTTCTTCGAGCTGGCGTTGAGTGCACTGAGCGGACGGATGGCGTGGTTCACCGCAATGCGACAGAGCCAGAGGATCACCAGCAGCCCGATGACGATAAGGGCGATGGCAAGATAGGTCAGATGGCGACAGCTCGCCAGGATGTCATCATCCGGACAGATCAGGGCCAGTGTCCAGGAAGTGCCTGGCACAGGACAATGACTCACATGGTACGTCTTATCGCCGATGTCCACATGCATCACACCTACCCGACCTCCCGTCTGCTCATGGCTCAGGTCTAACGTTTCCTCATATTCGCTGGGGATGAAGTAGCGTCCATCGCTGCCGACGAGTACGAAACTGGCATTCTCATAGTCTTTCACCCCCTCGTTGACGGTCTTTGCCAGATTGGAAAACAAGAGATCGGTCGACATGATACCCACAATCTTGCCGCCCTCACCCTTCAGGGGGATGCCATACGAGGCGATGGTCTCCGAGTGGTTCAGACCGCCCTCGGTATAATCGTCGTAAGGGTCTATCCAACAGGGCTTCTCCAGCTCACGCGGATACTTATACCAAGGTTTCTCGAAATACTCGTATTGGGGTTCCCTGACGGTGATGATCGAGTCGTTGTCCGTCAGCGAATAGACGGTGAAATACCTGCCGCACTGGGGGAACATGTCCGGCTCGGCACTGATGGAGCAGCCGTAGACGTCACGGTTCAAGTTTACGATACGGTGGGAGAGCTTCAGCAACGAGTCGGGCTGGAAGTAGTGTTCCGCCAGCCACTGGTTGGCGTGGGTGGCCGTTTCTATCCTTGACATATAGTTTCTCACACGCTGAAGGGTGGTCTGCAGCGAACGGTCGAAACTCTCCGCAGCCTCATTGTGGATGAAGAAGCGCGACTGCAGGAAGAGCATTCCCAGTGTAATCACGAAGACCGGGGCGGCCATCAGCAGGATACCCAGTCCGAGTTTCGTCGAGAGGTGGCGGCTGATCCTACTCATCGTCCACCTCCTTTCCTTTCTCGTCGTCAGCGGTCTGGATCATGTCATCCAACAGCTCCACGATCACCTTGCTCTGTTTCTCGATGTCCTTCGCCAGCCGGCCTGTCTCCGCTGTTCCTGCAAGTCCCTGACAGAGCCGTTTCACAAAATCCGAGATTTGATTCGAGGGGGGCACCATCTGGTTGGTCATGTTGTGCAGGAAGGCTGTCTTCATCCTGTCGGCCTCCTTCGCCTGACGGTAGGCTACCTCCAGTTCCTTATGACGGGCCTGGAGATTGGCCGACAGCTCCTCCTGTTCACCGATATAGGCGGCCAGCGACTGCTGCATCTGCTGGAAGTTCCGTTGCAGCTGTCCGATCTCGTCCTGACGATTCGTATCAGGAATCGTCTCGTCGTAGTTTCCCTGGGCGATGCGCCTGACTGAATCTGTCAAACCCTCCAAGGGCAACAGCTGGCGATGCGTCACCCAGCGACAGAGGATGAAGAATACCAGGAGTCCTACGATGATGATGGCCAGCAGATAGTAGAGCAGACGGTTGTATGCGCCAAAGATGTCCTGTTCGGGATACACCACACCCACACTCCATTTCAGTTCCTCCATCACACGTCCGGGAACAGCCTGCCGCTGGAAGGGCTTATACATCACGTACCATTTCTGATGGTCAAGGATGAAGGGCTTGAACCCGCTCTCGCCAGAAATCATCGCCTCGGCAGCCTCACGTACGGAAGGGTCTGCACCGTGTTCGATCTGGGTGAAGACGGTCTGACGATACAACTTGTCGTAGTTGGGATGGACGATATACGAGCCGTCGTCGCTAAGCAGTGTGATATAGCCGTTGGGCGAGGGCTTCGCGTCGTTCACAATCTTCGTAAAATGAACCAGCGGTACGTCGATACCCAGGACACCTACGCACGTCCTTCCTTCGCCATAGATCGGCAGACAGAATGTCACGAGGGGGAATTTCCAGTCCGACTTGTTCTTCAGGGGTTCCAGCCAGCACACGCGACCTGTGGTTACGGGTTCCACATACCAGGGCTGTTCGGTATAGGGCGTCACGCCGAACTTGTGGGTAGTCACAAGTTTCCCCTCGTCTTTGTACACGTAGACCATCATCGACTCGCCGGCCTTGAAATAATCGGGTTTGAAGGCTGTGGCGCAACCTGTTACGTAGGGGTTGCACGTCACCACACGCGTACAGAATTCCTCCATCGTCTCAGGTTCGTCGCGATGACGCATCAGGTCGTAGTACACGTTGCCGGCCGTCTGCTCCACACTCAACAGGATATTGTCGATATGGCGCGCCGTGGTTTCCAGTGCATGTGACGCATCGTTCATCGCCTCCTTTTTCATTGCCTGCCGCGAAAAAATGAACGTCACAGCCAGCGTCGCCGTCAATAGCAACGCCACCGCACAAAGCATGATTGCACTTAGGCGCAGTGATAATGTCTTGGTTATGGTCTTCAATACGTGTTGCACAAAGTGCAAATATATGATTTTTTTTCGATTGTCATATCAATCCTCCCTGATAATTACGAAATTTTAACAAGCAAAAAAGGTTAAAGAGATTTTTTCTTCGCAAAAACTTAGTACTTTTGCAAACGAATATGCTATCAAAAGGTAACAAACAACTTATGAAAAAACTATTATTATCAACTATGATGCTGGCTTTCGTCGCCATGACGGGGCAGGCGAAAGATGTGGTGTGGGATCAGCCCACCATCGAGTATGGAACCACTAACGGCGACGGATTCTTCAATCTCGCCCTCGACGTGACGAAGGTGGAACTGAAGGACAACGAGACCGTGGTGTATATCACGGCGTATCAGCGGTCAGACTATCCCGACTTCTGGTTCCAGTTTGCCGGAGACACCTATCTGAAAATTGGAGAGCAGCGCTATACCATCACGTCTGCCGACGGCATAGAACTCAACCAGCACCTTCAGACGAACAAGGACTTCAAGCGCGATATGGCCTTCCACTTCCCGCCGCTGCCAAAGGGTACGAAGGTATTCGACTTCATCGAGGGTGACGGACAGGGTGCTTTCCAGATTAAGGGCATCAAGCCGGTGGAGGAACGTTGGAAGCAGATCTTCCCTTCCTACTGGCGCGACGACCAGGGTGACTGGAAGATCGCCTTCTTTGAGGACTGCGCCATCTACGACTGCAAGTTCTGGAACTACAAGCAGCGCGACGTGAACCCCAAGACCGGCGAGGCCGCTATTGTCATGACGAATGATAACGAAAAACTGAAGGTCACCATCGGCAAGGATAAGAAAGGCCAGCGCTCGATACAGATTGGCAACGATAAGGCTATGTATTCGATGATTACTGGTCGTTTCCTGCCTGACTATCCCACGAAGGACACCCGTGAGGGCTTCGTGGATACCGGCTACAAGGAGGATACCGTCACCGTTATCGGTTGGATCAAGGATATGCCGGAGCACTACAAGCAACTGAAGACTTTCGACTTCGGCTATACAGACCTCTTTACGGACAAGCAGCAGTCTGTCAGTGCCGTTCTGGACGAGCAGGGACGCTTCACCGTGAAGATTCCGATCGTGAATAGTACGGGGTTCTACACCGACTGGCGCCGTTGTTTTATCCGCACGATGTTCGAGCCGGGCAAGACCTACTTCCTGCTCTACGACTTCAAGGAGGGTCGCCGTCTGTTCATGGGTGACGATTGCCGCCTGCAAAATGAACTCTTCAAGTATCCGCTCGACTGGAAGACCATCGATTTGTATGACGGGGCGGAGAGTGCCGGCAAAAGCGGTGAGGAACTCTTTGAGCCCTACATTGCCTCGGTAGATAGTCTCCTCAAGGCACAATACGCCAGCATCGACTCACTCTGTGAGCAGCATCCTACGCTCTCCACCCGCTTTAATATGTATAGGAAAGGCAACACACTGGCGCAGCAGGCTCGTGCCTTCGGACAGACCCGCTTCCGCGCCAAAGGCATGCAGCTCTCTGACCATGCCCGTCGCTATGCCTACGACACGTTCTGGACGAGAATGGAAAAGCCTTATACGCTGCATCGCGACCTCGGCGCCTTCTTGAACGACTACATCGACGATGCCTCACGGGCTCGTAACGCCGTGTTTGCCTTCAGCCTCCGCGACAACTACAAGGAATTTGCCTCTAACGACGAGGAACTGGCAGTGCTCACCCGTTGGAAGAAATGGATAGACGAGGTTACGCCCCTCGTCGAGGCAGAACCTACCGTCGAGGCGAAGATACTCAAATCACATGAACTCGACTCGCTGAATGCCGACTTGTTGAAAGAGGTGGATAAGATTGTTAATTCTCCGAAATCCTCGAAAATCGTCAATGGCGGACTTCTCATAAGCACCTTGAAACAACACGTCCAGACACTCGACTCACTCGGTGCCGATCCGTTTATCAAGGACATTTGGCTCTCCCGTCAGGCATTCACTCATATTGACCATGAGCGTACCTCGCTACTGCCCAGCGTCATGGACACCATTAAGGCCATGATCCACAATCCCGTCTGCCTGGCGATGATCGAGAAGCAGAACGACTACTATCTCGCCATCGAGAACCGCGAGTTCGACAAGCTAGTACTGAAATCGTCGGATAATTTCAAGGATCTCTCTGAGGGTGAGGCGTTGCTGAAAAAACTCGTCGAACCCTACAAGGGCAAGTTCGTGCTCCTGGATATCTGGGGCACCTGGTGCGGCCCCTGTAAGGAGGCGCTCTCCCATTCTACTGAGGAGTACGCCCGTCTGAAGGACTACGACATCCAGTATCTTTATCTCGCCAACCGCAGTCCGCAGACGGCGTGGGAGAACGTCATCAAGGAGTATAACGTCAGTGGTCCGAACGTGGCTCACTACAATCTGCCCGCAGAGCAGCAAGCCGCCATCGAGCGCCACCTGAACGTCCACAGCTGGCCTACCTACAAGCTCTTCAATCGCGACGGCGATCTGCTGGATCTCAACGTCGATCCCCGCGACCTTGAAAACCTTGCCCGTCTGCTGGATCAAATGAAATAACGTCATACATTTTCAAACAGATATGATTATAAAAAAAGTATTAATGACAGCGATGATGTTCGTCGCAAGCGTAGGGCTAATGAATGCCCAGACAAATCAAAGACAAGTAGTGGAAGAAGGCGGCACGGGGCCGTTCAAGTCAGAAGTGGTGGGAGATGCCTCCTGTCCCGGTTTCACGGTCTATCGCCCTCAGAACCTGAAAGAGATTGTGGCTAAGCAGGGTGCCCTGCCCGTCATCGTCTATGCCAACGGTGCTTGTTTCAACAACAATGTGGAGATGCGCCTGCTGTTGAGCGAGGTAGCCTCCTATGGCTATGTGGCTGCTGCTATCGGCCCCTACGACGAGGCAGATGTAATGGCGCAATGGAAGGGTGTGCTCAGGTCGGCTTATCCCGAAACCAAAGGTGATGTCATTATGGCGAATGGCGAAAAAATCCTACCGATGACCGCTGAGGAGAAGAAGGCCCAGCAGGAAGAACAAGCCCGCCAGCGTGAGGAGGCTGCCAAGAAGGCCAAGAAGAACAAGAAGCAGCAGGCTCCCGCCGGCCCGCAGTTCAGCACCTATCCCAAGATGCTGCTCGAGGTACTCGACTGGTTGACGGAACAGAATGCCAATCAGGGTTCGGAATACTACCATTGCCTCGCCCTCGACCATGTGGCAGCGATGGGTCAGTCGTGCGGCGGTGCCCAGGTGTTGGGTGTGGCTTACGACCCCCGTATCAAGACCTGCGTCATGCTGAACTCCGGTATCGGCGACATGGAGATGATGGGTACCACAAAGGAGGCGTTGAAGAACCTCCACACCCCGATGTTCTATATGATCGGCGGTCCTGCTGATATCGCCTACGGCAATGCCCAGAAGGACTACGAGCGCATCGCCGACGACATCCCCGTGGTGATGCTCAACTCGAAGGACGGCCACAGCGGCACCTATTACGAGAAATATGGCGGCAACTATGCCAAGGCCGTCGTCAAATGGCTCGACTGGCAGTTGAAGGGCCAGGTAGGTCAGTCCGCCCTCTTCCTCGACGACGAATACCTGAAAATGAAGTTCCCCGAGTGGCAGGGCGTCAGGAAGAACTTCTAAATAGCTATAGTCTCACGACAAATATGGATAATCAAGAAGAGTTATTCCCGATAGTAGATGAAGACGGCAGAGTGACTGGCTCTGCAACGAGAGGCGAGTGTCATAGTGGCTCAAAGCTGCTGCACCCCGTCGTTCACCTGCATGTGTTCAACTCGAAAGGCGAAATCTATCTTCAGCGCCGCCCTGACTGGAAAGACATACAGCCTGGGAAGTGGGACACTGCCGTTGGAGGGCACATCGACTACGGCGAGACGCCAGAAGAGGCTTTGCGTCGGGAAGTGCGTGAAGAGTTAGGTATCACCGACTTCGTGCCTGAACGCATCGACATGTATGTGTTTGAAAGCAAGCGCGAGAAAGAGCTGGTATATGTGAACCGTACTATCTATGACGGCGAGATACGACCATCCGCCGAGGAACTGGATGGTGGCCGTTTCTGGACGATGCAGGAGATTCATGAAGCTATGGGAAAGGGCATACTGACCCCCAACTTCGAGAGTGAATTCAACCGATTGTCATATGTAACAGGGGTGTAACGACCAAAACTGGTCTTCGATTCACCTCCAATTACTCTCCAATTGTCCTCTAATTCCAGAAATCGGAGAACAATTGGAGAACGATTGGAGAACAATTGGAGAACGATTAGAGAACGATTAGAGGCCTTACGAATCACCATCGGCCATGAAATAGTGGCTGAATATTTTGGAACTTTCGCGGAAAATGCCTATCTTTGCACCCAGAACGTAAGCCGTGAGAGGCCGACCTATCACTTAAAACAAGACAATGGAAGAAGTGAACAATATCCCACAGGAGTGGAATAAATTCTACCTGAAAGATGTGTCGTTTGTGAACCTGATGACGCGCCGCATCTTCAATGTGCTCATCGTCGCCAACCCCTACGACGCCTTCATGCTCGAGGACGACGGACGTATCGATGAGAAGATCTTCGACGAGTATATGGAACTAGGTATGCGCTACCCGCCCACCTTCACACAGGTCTCCACGACGGAGGAGGCCAACGAGGTGCTGCGCACCACTGACATCGACCTGGTGATCTGTATGCCGGGTAATGCCGACAACGATGCCTTTGCCGTGGCCCGTGAGGTGAAAGCCGCCCATCCCAATATCCCCTGCGTGGTACTCACACCGTTCTCACACGGTATCACCAAACGCATCGAGAACGAGGACATGTCGATGTTCGACTACGTCTTCTGCTGGCTCGGCAACACCAACCTCATCATGTCGATCATCAAGCTGTTGGAGGACAAGATGAACATCGAGCACGACATCCGAGAGGCCGGTGTGCAGATGATCCTGCTGGTGGAGGATAACATCCGCTTCTACTCCTCCGTGCTCCCGAACCTCTATAATTATATCCTGGCGCAGTCGAAGCGGTTCTCGACGGAGGCCCTGAACCCCCACGCTGCGGCACAGCGTAAACGCGGACGTCCGAAGGTGGTGCTCGCCACGAACTACGAGGAAGCGATGGAGATCTACGAGAAGTATCACGAGAACACCCTCGGTGTGATCTCCGACACCCGTTTCCCCATGCATATCACCCCGGGCCGTCTCTCACATGTCGAAGAAGGCGACCCCGAGGCCGGTCTGAAGCTGTTGCGTGAGATCCGCCGTCGCGACGAATATGTGCCACTGATCCTCGACTCGAAGGAGACCCTGAACCGTGCGAAGGCCGAGGCAGAGGGATTCCACTTCATCGACAAGAACTCGACGAAGATGAACGTCGACCTGCATCACCTGATGGAGGAGCACATGGGCTTCGGCGACTTCATCTTCCGCGATCCGAAGACGAAGGAAGAAGTGGCGCGTGTATCGTCGCTGAAGGAACTGCAGGATATCATCTTCAAGATCCCCAACGACTCGATGCTCTACCACGTGTCGCGCAACCACATGAGCCGTTGGCTCACGGCCCGTGCCATCTTCCCCGTGTCGGCCTTCCTGAAACATGTCACCTGGCACAAGCTGCAGGATGTGGATGCCCACCGCCAGATCATCTTCGACGCCATCGTACAGTACCGAAGGATGAAGAACATCGGTGTCGTGGCCGTGTTCGACCGTCTGAAGTTCGACCACTATTCCCACTTCGCCCGTATCGGAGAAGGCTCACTTGGCGGTAAGGGACGCGGTCTGGCCTTCCTCGACCGCATCATCAAGCGCCACCCCGAACTGAATCAGTTTGAGGGTGCCGAGGTGTCGATACCGAAGACCGTGGTACTCTGTACCGACTTCTTCGACGAGTTTATGGAGAAGAACAACCTCTACCCCATCGCCCTCAGCGATGCCCCTGACGAGGAGATCCTGAAGCACTTCCTCCGTGCACAGCTGCCCGACTCGCTGATAGCCGACTTCTTCACGTTCTTCGATGCTGTGAAATCGCCGATAGCGGTGCGTTCGAGTTCGTTGTTGGAGGACAGTCACTACCAGCCCTTTGCCGGTATCTACTCCACCTATATGATCCCCCTGCTACCCGATAAGTACGAGATGCTGCGGATGCTGGCCTGTGCCATCAAGGGCGTCTATGCCTCGGTATACTACAAGGACTCGAAAGCCTATATGCTGGCCACGCAGAACGTCATCGACCAGGAGAAGATGGCGGTGATCCTGCAGGAGGTGGTGGGTAAGCAGTATGGCGACCTCTACTATCCCAACTTCTCGGGTGTGCTGCGGTCGCTGAACTACTATCCCATCGGTGACGAGAAGGCTGAGGAGGGAATCGCCTCACTGGCCCTCGGACTGGGAAAATATATCGTCGACGGCGGACAGACGCTGCGTGTGTCGCCCTATCATCCCACGCAGGTGTTGCAGACCTCGGAGATGGAGACGGCCCTCAGCGAGACGCAGACGAGGTTCTATGCCTTGGATATGTCGCATGTGGGTGATGACTTCAAGGTAGACGACGGTTTCAACATCAAGAACCTTCGCGTGAAACAGGCCGATGCCGACGGTTCGCTGAACTTCATCGCCTCGACCTACGACCCTGTGGACCAGTTGATCCGCGACGGACTCTACGAGGGAGGTCGGAAGATCATCTCCTTCTGCGGAGTGTTGCAGCAGGGCATCTTCCCTTTGCCGGAACTGTTGCAGATGGCACAGAAGTACGGTTCCGAGGAGATGCGCCGACCTGTGGAGATCGAGCTCGCAGGTAATCTGAATCCCGACAAGACGGGTACACTGTATCTGTTGCAGATCCGACCTATCGTAGACTCGAAACAAGTGCTCGACGAAGACCTCCAGAAGATACCCGACAGCGACTGTCTGCTGCGGTCCAATAACTCTCTGGGACACGGTATCTCTGAGGATGTCATCGATGTGGTATACGTCAAGGCCGGCGAGGACTTCACCGCAGCGAACAACCCCATGATAGCCTCGCATATCGAACGGATCAACCAGAAGTTCCTCAATGGCGAATACGCCTCCGAGGACGGTACAGTAGGAACGAACTATATCCTCGTGGGACCAGGACGCTGGGGCAGCAGTGACTACTGGCTGGGTATCCCCGTGAAGTGGCCGCATATCTCTGCGGCACGTGTCATCGTGGAGACCGGCCTGAAGAACTATCACGTCGACCCCTCGCAGGGTACGCATTTCTTCCAGAATCTCACGTCGTTCGGTGTGGGTTACTTCACCATCAACACCTATACTGGCGACGGTATCTTCCAACAGGACGTCCTCGACGCGCTACCCGCCATCGAAGAGACCGAATACGTACGACACGTCCGCTTTGACCATCCCCTGAAGGTCATGATGGACGGCAAAAAACAAACCGGAGTAGTATTATTATGAATCTGAACCTCACAGCAACAATCCAAATGCCTGAGCACACGTTGCGCAGACAAGTCATTGACCTATGTAATAAGGTGGGCAAGCCCGTGTTGAAGTTGTCGACGAAGGATTACGAAGACAATGGCCTGGGCCATCTTGTGGAACAGTTCGGAGGACAGGCAGGCCTCGTGAATATCGAGGTGTTCAACGAGTTGCAGCACACCATCACCGGATGGCCTGGCGGCAAACCCAATGTCGACGACAGTAACCGTCCGGAACGTGCCCTGCCCTACCCCAAGCGCGTCATCGTCTTCTCACCCCATCCTGATGACGATGTCATCTCCATGGGAGGAACCATCCGACGACTGATGCAACAGGAACACGACGTACATATCGCCTACGAGACCTCAGGCAACATCGCTGTGGCCGACGAGGAAGTGAGGCTCTATATGCACTTCATCAACGGATTCAACCAACTCTTTGCCAACGGTTCCGACGAGGTAATCAAGATCCGCTATCGTGAAATCATGAACTACATCAAGGAAAAGAAGGAAGGCGACTGGGACAATCAGGCTATCCTCACGGTGAAGGGGCTGATCCGACGCGGTGAGGCCCGTAATGCCTGCGGGTACAACCATATCCGGAAGGATCATATCCACTTCCTAGACCTGCCTTTCTACGAGAGTGGCAAGATCGAGAAGCTCCCAATGTCGGAGCGTGATGTGGAACCGATCATAGCGTTGCTGGAGGAGATACAGCCTCATCAGATCTATGTCGCTGCCGACCTCGCCGATCCTCACGGTACCCACCGGAAATGTACCGACGCCGTCCTCGCTGCCATCGACGAGATCAAAAAGGGTTCCTCTCCTTCAGTCGGAGAACCCACCCAAGGTTCCTGGTTAAAAGACTGCCGCGTCTGGATGTATCGCGGTGCCTGGGCTGAATGGGACGTTGCCGACATCGAGATGTGCGTCCCCATGTCGCCGGAGGAACTCCGTGAGAAGCGGAATGCCATCCTGCGTCATCAGAGTCAGATGGAGGGAGCACCCTTCCTGGGCAATGATGACCGCCTGTTCTGGCAACGTGCAGAGGACCGTAACCGCGATACGGCAAAGAAATACGACGAACTAGGTCTTGCCTGCTACGAGGCGATGGAAGCCTTCGTAGAATACCACTTCTAATTATTGTCCTCCGAGGCGTGAGAAGTACTCTGCGATGTCATCCCACGTCTTGAAGGTGTCACTGTCTGCTTGGATGAGTGTCGCCATACCTTCGGTCTTCTCGGTGTCTATCAGATAGTCGCCATAGAGCAGCGGCTTCTGGTTGGTGAAGATGGTATGTCCGTAGGCCGGTACATTGATATACTGGTAGAGCCAGCCGTTGATGTCGGCATAGTACTGTGCCTCAGCAGGAGCTTCGGCTGTAAAATACAACTGATAACGCTCCAACAGGGTTCGGACGGTCTTCTGAGCCGAACTCTGCGGCTTTCCCCAACCGTCCTTCAGTGCGTGGATGTCGATATAGATGATGGGACGCTCGCGACCCTCCTGTCTGTCATCCACCCATCGGATTACCGGCATCACGGCGTGCATGAAACTCTGGTCGTTCATGCGGTGTTCACCGTGAAAACGGATGGCAGTGGCATAGTGTTCACGGAAGACGTCGTAGGTATGCACCAAGGGGTCCTCATCGCCGAAGAGTCCTATGACATGTGCCTGCTCCTCTTTAGAGTCAGCCTGTGCGAAGTTGCCCTCAGCGATATTGCGGTATTCCTTCACCAGCGCCTTATCAACATAGAACTCCTGCACACCGTCCTGTCTGGGTGAGAAGAACTGTTGCTTACCCGTCAGTCCGTGTTCTCCCATCGTATCGGCAATGCCGAAGGCCGGATTGATGAGGATACGGTCGTAGCCATAGAGCATCTCTGCAAACATGCCCCCCATCGATGTACCGATGATCAGGTCAGGCTGCTCGTGTTCACAAGTCTCGCGCAACAGGTTCAGAGCCTCCTCAGGATGGATGGGGAGATCGGGGGCAACGACGATTGCCGAGGGTAGCACCTCGCGGATACGAAGTACGGTGCCAGACTGTCCTGACGATCCGAAACCGTGAACATACATGATCTTCTTTCCCTTCATCAACTCGGGAAACTGCTTGATATAAGGATTTGTTTGTTCCATACGTTCAAAACTTTTGTGCAAAGATACGCAAAATATTCCGCTCTACGCTAAAAACTCATAAAAAGTTTCTCAGTTTCGGATAAATGTATTATCTTTGCAGCATGAAACCAATAATGTCAATTTAAATTTATCACTATGGAGACAAAAACAAACGAAGCATTAAGTCGTGCATGGGACTTTGTAGAATATACGGGTCGCAGCATCTTTCTTACTGGCAAGGCCGGTACAGGTAAGACCACATTCCTGAAGACTGTTGTCCAGGAGAGTAAGAAACGTCTGGTCGTCGTAGCGCCAACAGGTGTAGCAGCCATCAATGCAGGTGGTGTCACCATCCACTCTTTCTTCCAGTTACCCTTCACCCCGTACATTCCCAATTCACGTATCCAGAGCAAGTTTGACTTCAGCAAGGAGAAACGGCGTATCATCGCCTCGCTCGACCTGCTTATCATCGATGAGATCTCGATGGTCCGCAGCGACCTGCTGGATGCCGTCGATGCCGTCTTACGACGTTATCGGGACCGCTATCAGCCCTTCGGGGGTGTGCAGTTGCTGATGATCGGCGACCTGCAGCAGTTGACCCCCGTGGTAAAACCCGAAGAAGAGAATGTCCTGAAAACTTGGTACGACACCCCTTACTTCTTCGGTTCCAAGGCCCTTCAGCAGATCGATTACGTCACCCTACAGCTCGAGAAGGTCTATCGTCAGCAGGACGGCCTCTTCCTAGACATCCTGAATCATATCCGCGAGGCCTGTCCCACACCAGAGGATCTGACGCAGCTGAACCGACGTTATGTGCCAGAGTTCGCACCTCAGGCAGAAGACGGTTATATCCGATTGACGACCCATAACTACCTCGCAGATAACTATAACGAGAATGAATTAACGAAACTTCCCGGTGCTAGTTTCAGATTCAAAGCCCGTATCGAGGGTAATTTTCCGGAGTACGCCTATCCCACAAGTATGGAACTGGAACTGAAGGAAGGTGCGCAGGTGATGTTTGTGAAGAACGATCCTACCAGCGATCACCGTTATTATAATGGACGTATAGGTCGAGTGGTAGAGATCAACGCCAGTCATATAGAGGTACTGTGTCCCGGTGATGCCGAAGCCATCGACGTAGAACCGCTGGTATGGGAGAATGCGCAGTATCAGATTAACCCCGAAACGCGAGAGATAGAGACCCGTATACAGGGCCGTTTCCACCAGCTGCCACTGCGTCTGGCATGGGCCATCACCATCCACAAGAGTCAGGGCCTGACCTTCGAACATGCCATCATCGATGCGAACCTCTCCTTCGCACCGGGACAGGTGTATGTGGCACTCAGCCGCTGTAAGTCACTCGAAGGGATGGTGCTTTCCGCACCTTTAGATGCAAAAGCGGTCATCACAGACCAACGTGTAGAATACTATATCAACCGGCAGGAAGCCGAGGCACAGCGCAGCATCGCACAGTTACCGCTACTGAAAGAGGAGTATCACCGGCAGCTGTTGCTCGAGCTCTTTGACTTCCGCGAGATGCTTTATAGCGAGGAACATCTGCTGCGACTGATGTCGGAGTTCTTCTACCACAGCCATACCGACCTCACGGAACGGCACAAGCGTGTTCTTGCAGATTTCTCTGCACGTGTCATCACTGTTTCCAACAAGTGGGAACAGCAACTGCGTCAGATGCCATTGCCACAACTCCGCGATGAGACTTTCCTGGAGCGTGTCCGGCGTAGTGCATCCTATTTCGAGGAAACCATCGATAACGTCTTCGGCAATGTCCTCACGCTGACAACAGAAGTCAAGTCGAATAACAAGCAGGCCATGAGTCGTTTCACGGAGGCACTGGCAGCAGTACGTCAGGCCGTCCTTTCCCGGCGCTGTCTGCTGGAGCGGATTTCAGCCTTAGGCTTTGAGCCGAGTACCTATCTGCGAGAGAAACAGCATGCCCTGCTTGATGCCCTCGATGAAGACCTGCTGAAAAAACGTAAGACAAAAGCCCCGAAAGCCCCCAAGGCACCGAAGTCTAAGAAGGAACCTAAGGAAAAGACGTGGAACATCACCCGACAACTCTATGACCAGGGACTCACACCTGATGCTATCGCCAAGGAACGCGGGCTTACCCTGGGGACCATCATGGGCCACCTGTCACGTTTTGTCGCTACCGGCGAGATCTCACTCTCTGATATCCTGTCGAAAGAACATCATGAAGCTATACTAAAAGCTGTCCGCCTCATCGGTCCTGATGATGGGCGAACAGCTATTAAGAACCTCTGTCCTCCTGAAGTCACATACGCCGAAATCGAGCTGGTACTCAGCACGATGGAGTAAGGCGATTACTCTGCGGCGTTTTTCAGTATCTCCGAGAGGGTGGGATGAATATGCACCATATCGGCAAGTTCGTGGAGGGTCGTGTGCTTACACATCAGCACAGAGACCTCCTGGACCATGTCGGCAGCATGGGCTCCGAACGCATGACAACCCAGGATTTTTCCCTCCGGCGAGGCGAAGAGTTTCAGCATACCCTCGGTCTCGTTCATCGCCAGGGCTTTGCCGTTAGCACGCCAGAAGGACTTCCGACACTCGTAGGCAATGCCTTGTTCCTTCAGCTGATCTTCCGTAGGTCCTACACAGGCAGCCTCCGGTTCTGTGAATATCGCTGCCGGCATGATGTCGAAACGGATACCATCGGTCTTACCCAAGATATGGTTTACGGCACGTATGGCCTGCATCTCTGCCGCATGGGCCAGCATCTGCCGACCGTTGGCATCGCCGATGGCGTAGATATTGGAGACGGCCTGATAGTTATCATCTACAGGGATAGCGCCTTGTGGAGTGAGGGTGATGCCGACGGCTTCGAGGTTCAGGCCTCCGGTACGTGGTTTACGACCTGTAGCCATCAAGATGACATCAGCCTCGAGATCTGCAACGTTCTCTACAGCAGTCTTCATCTTAAAGGTGATGCCTCGCTTCTCCAGTAATTTACGCAGACGCTTGGCGATGTCGCCATCCAGTGCAGGCAGACACTCCTTGAGATATTCTATCACCGTCACTTCAGCGCCAAAACGGTTGAACACAGAGGCGAACTCCATACCGATAACGCCAGCACCGATAATCGTCAGACGCTTGGGAAGGGTGTCGAGGTTGAGCAGTCCTGTGGAATCGACCACACGAGGATCATCGAGACCCTTAATGGGGATGTACTTTGTCTCAGAGCCCGTAGCGATGATGATGTTATCAGCAGTGTAGTCGCCAACGGTATGTGCATCCGTAAAGACGCCCTTCTCGCGAACGAGTGTGATATTGGGATGTGAGAGGATGCCCTCCACCCCACTCCGCAGCTGCGGAACCACCTGAGCCATACGTTCACGAGCCTCAGTAAAGGACGTACTATGGACATAAGTCTTTGTTGGGATACACCCCACATTGAGACACGTGCCTCCAACGTCCTCTCTCTCGAAGACCACAACCTTGAGGCCTTGCTTAGCAGCGTATTCAGCGGCGCGGTAGCCCCCAGGCCCCGCGCCGATAATAATCAGATCAGTTGTTGTCATTGAGCATCTGCTTATAAGTGGTAATCGGATGCTTCGCTGCGAGGACATCATCCACACGGCCTATCGGCGTATTGTGGGGTGCCGTCTTCACCAGCTCCGGATCGTTCTTGGCTTCCTCAGCAATCTTACGCATCACCGCGATGAAGCCATCGAGTGTCTCCTTCGATTCGTTCTCAGTAGGTTCTATCATCAATGACTCGTGGAACAACAATGGGAAGTAGATCGTAGGTGCATGATAGCCGTAGTCCAGCAGACGTTTAGCGACATCCATCGTCGTAACCCCCGTAGACTTATCCTTCAAGCCATCGAACACAAACTCATGACAGCATGTGGTGTCGATAGGCAGTTCATAGACGTCCTTCAACGATTCCTTGATATAGTTGGCATTAAGCGTTGCGAGGGGACCTACATTCTTGATCTGCTCACGACCTAACGAGAGGATATAAGCGTAGGCACGCATCATCACGCCGAAGTTGCCATGATAGGGAGAAATATCGGGGAAGAATTCCTCCAAGCCCCATCGGACACCCACAGGGCCTGCGCCTGGACCGCCTCCGCCATGAGGTGTAGAGAACGTCTTATGCAGGTTGATGTGCATCACGTCGAAACCCATATCACCAGGGCGACAGGCACCCAGCATAGGATTCAGGTTGGCACCATCGTAGTACATCAGTCCTCCGCAGTCGTGGATGAGTTTCGCAATCTCAGGGATACGCGTCTCGAAGAGACCCAGCGTATTGGGATTGGTCATCATCATCGCAGCAATGTTAGGGCCTTCCAATCCTACCAGCCTTTCCAGATCGCCCAGATCGACCAAACCCTCAGCGGTAGATTTTACTTCGAGAATCTCCAAGCCACAAACTGCAGCCGAAGCGGGATTCGTACCGTGGGCACTATCAGGAACGATCACCTTCTTACGCTGCATATCGTTACGAGAACGATGATAGTTATCGATGACCATCAGTCCTGTCAATTCACCATGTGCCCCTGCATAAGGCTTGAATGTGAATCTTGACATACCCGTCAGCTCACAAAGTGCCTGGTTAAGCCACGTTATCAACGTCATGACACCCATCACCGTCTTACCAGGCTGCATTGGATGCAGGTTCTGGAACTGTGGCAGAGCAGCCACCTCCTCATTGATCTTGGGGTTGTACTTCATCGTACAGGATCCGAGGGGATAGAAGCCCGTATCAACGCCGAAGTTGTTATTCGAGAGATTCGTATAATGACGTACCACCGTCAACTCATCGCATTCTGGCAGTGCAGCATCCTCTACGCGACACCACTCCTTGGGAATCTGATAATCACCATAATTATTTTCGGGCAGCGAATAGCCCTTACGACCCTCCTTGGAGAGTTCAAAAATCAGGTTTCCGTATAGTCTGTTATTCATAACCTTTTGCCTTAAATTTTAATGAACTCCATTCACAAGCGGAAGCAGATTGAGGAAATGGTCAATCTCATCTTTCGTTCGTTTTTCTGTCACAGCAATCAACAGACTCCCATCCGTCATACGTACACCGGGGAGTATACCGTTCATCTCATAGAAAGAGAACAAGGTATCCATATCCCCATCGTAACGTACAAGGAACTCATTAAAGAACGGCTGATCATAAACCAGAGAGAAATGGCCTGAAGCCAGTAGTTTGTCACAAAAATAGTGAGCACCTGCATAAGAGAGTTCAGCAGCCTCCTTCAGTCCCTGCTTACCCATCAGCGACATATAGACTGTCACCCAAAGGGCCATCAGGCTTTGATTGCTGCAGATATTCGACGTCGCCTTCTGACGACGGATATGCTGTTCGCGGGCCTGGAGTGTAAGTACGAAAGCACGCTGGCCGCGATTATCCTTCGTCATACCTACGATACGACCTGGCATCTTACGAATCAGTTTCTCCGTGCAGCACATATAGCCCACATACGGACCACCAAACAGCATCGGTATACCCAACGACTGTCCATCACCCACAGCAATGTCAGCGCCCCACTCACCAGGTGTCTTCAACACCGCAAGATCGACTGCCACACTGTTCATAATAAAGAGAGCCTTATTCTCGTGACAAGCCTCAGCAAAACCTGTGAAGTCTTCGACAATACCCACAGCATTAGGCTGCTGCACGATAACACCAGCCACACCACCCTCGGCTAAACGAGCCTTCAGATCATCGGAATCTGTAACACCGTTCTTCTCTTCTATCGTCACGAGTTCAATGCCCTGGTGCAACGCATAGGTATCGAGTACCTTGCGTGTACGCTTATTCAAGGTTTCCGATACGAGAACCTTGTTCTGTTTCTTACCTGCAGCCACAGCCATCATCATCGCCTCAGCAGTAGCCGTCGTACCGTCATACATCGAGGCATTGCTGATGTCCATCCCCGTAAGTTCGGCCATCATACTCTGGTATTCGAAGATATAATGCAGCGTGCCTTGTGAGATCTCTGCCTGATACGGGGTATAGGATGTGAGAAACTCAGAGCGCGACAACAGACTAGGAATCACGGAGGGCGAATAATGGTCATAGACGCCATAACCCGCATAACAGGTCAACTGTTTATTTTGTGAGCCCAACTTTTCAAAGACCCGGCGAATCTCTATCTCACTCATTCCCTCAGGAATGTTATAGTCGCCCTGAAAGCGGATGCTCTCTGGAATCTGAGCATAGAGATCACCGAGGTTTTCCACCCCGGCTTTCTCCATCATCGCCTTCAGATCTTCCTCCGTCTGAGGAAAATACTTATATGCCATACTTCTACTGTTTTTCAAGAATTACTTCTCACAGAAAGCAGCGTAAGCCTGAGCGTCCATAAGATTATCGAGTTCTGAAGCATCACTGAGTTCTACTTTGATGATCCAATTCTCGAAAGCATCCTCATTGATGAGTTCAGGCGTATCCTCAAGGGCTTCATTAACCTCAACGACAGTACCACTGACGGGAGAAATCAGATCTGAAGCAGCCTTCACACTCTCCACAGCGCCGAATTCCTCACCTGCCGATACCTCATCGTCCACGTCGGGCATATCTACATACACCACATTACCCAGTGCATTCTGGGCATAGTCTGTGATACCGATGAAACCGAAATTACCTTCTACTCTTACAAATTCGTGTGACTCTGAATAGTAGAGTCCTTCAATTACTTTTGCCATAATATTTATTTTTTATAGTTTTTGTTATAAAATTGCTTCTTAACAACCTTGCCCGGGAATACTTTCTTACGAATCTGGATTTGCACCTCAGTATCGAGTTTCGAATAGGCAGCGTCGACTAATGCCATGCAAACACTCTTATCCACAGAGAGGGCATGATAACCTGTCGTCACTTCGCCGATGGGGTCGCCATCCATATTAAGGACAGTATACCCATGACGGGGAATAGCCTTATCGAAGAGTTCTATTCCCACAAGTTTCTTCGCCGGACCCTCCGTCTTTTGCTTCAGCAAGGCCTCTTTGCCGATAAATTCGTTCTTGTTAAGTTTTACGAACATACCGAGACCAGCCATGATGGGAGTGATGTCTTCAGAGAGTTCATCACCATAGAGGGGCAGTCCGACCTCGAAACGCAGGGTATCGCGACAACCCAAGCCACAAGCCTGTACACCTGCCGCAATGAGTTTGTCCCAACACTCACAGATATAGTTATGAGAGGCATAGATCTCAAAACCGTCCTCACCCGTATAACCTGTGCGAGAGATAATCACATCGTCAATAGTCTTTACAGTATAAAACGTCAGTTCTGCACAGGGCAGACCCAGTACCGTCTCAACAATATGCTCTGACTCAGGCCCCTGAATAGCAATCTGTCCATAGAAGTCTGAACGGTTCTGAAGATCGATATCGAATCCAGTGGCATTCTCCTGCATCCAGGCCCAGTCCTTATCAATATTGGCTGCATTGATGACGAGGAAGAAATCATTCTCGCCCATCTTATACACCAACAGATCATCCACTGTGCCACCATTCTCGTAGCACATCATACCATAGTAGATCTTACCCACAGGAGCCCCTGCGATGTCGTTAGTGAAGATGTGTTGCACATAACGTTCTGCATCCTTGCCCTTCACCGTGACTTCACCCATATGGGAAACATCGAAGAGTCCCACCTGATCACGCACAGCCATGTGCTCTGCCGTAATGCCTGCATTCTTATAAAGCAGGGGCATGTCAAAACCTCCGAAGGACACTATCGTGGCCCCCAGTGATACGTGCTTGTCGTATAGACAGGTACGTTTTTCTTTCTTTTCTAATTCTTGCTTAATTGCCATAGATTATAGTAATAAATGAATAAAATCGTCACGCAGATAGTCCTGTTCAATTTTCTCTATCTCAGCCACATCGGCAGCTGTCAGAACAAGTTCTTCCCTGCAAAGCGTCTCACGGATAAGTGTTTTCACACATTCAAGCGTCATCGACGTGTAGTCCTTCAACAGTGTGATGCGCTGACGCACACTCTCGATACCTTTCTTCTGCAGTTTCTCACGACTGGGAGTGATGGCGTGTAACATGTGTTCCATATTGGTATCATAGAGTAGAGTGCTGTGTACGATGCTTCGCCCAGGCAACTGGTAGAAGGCTGTGCCACAGACTTTCTTATCCCCTATCATAATGTCGTTATGACTCGTGCCTACAGCCTCAACACCAAGTTTGCGAAGCACCAACAGAATCATATTCACGAACTTATTGAAGGTAAAGCCCACCTGATCTCCATCAGTGATATACGAGAGCATCACGTTGTCCATATCAGCATATACACACCCTCCGCCACTCTTCCGGCGGTACACACTGATACTATTCTCACGACAATAGTCGATATTCACCTCATTCTCTATCACCTGGTTTCGTCCGAAGATGACGCTAGGTTTCACTTGCCACATGAAGAAACACTCTGACTCGTTGACATGGCGCGCTACATATTCCTCCATCGCCAGATAGAACGATAGACGACGCTCCTTTTCGTCAGGCAAAGTAATATATTTCATTTTGAGGTAAGTGGTAAGAAGTTAGAGGTGAGAGAGTGCCTATTTCGGTTGCTCAGCATCCAACCGCTCTACAGCTCCCGAGAGCGGATTCAGCCAGAGATGAGTGGTATAGCGTTTGTTGAAGAGTGCCGCACTCAACAGTTCTGTATTGCCAAACTGTGCTGCAGGGAACTCATTCGTCAAGAGAAGGCCCTCACTGTTGGAGATCGTAGAGCGCATCTTACCTGGGATATTCACATAGATACCAGCGACCTGTTTAGCAGCTTTCTTCTTGTCCATCAAAGGGGTCTCAGGAACGGTCTTCAGATCCTCGATAGAGATATAATAAGGTACGCCCGCGAGGTCATCGACATCCACGATACCCAGTTTCTGGGAGAAACGGAAAAGCAACACTCGGTTCGCAGTCTCACTGGGTACATATGTGATGACGTGCTCTACAGTATCCTTGAGGGTCACGCCTGCGAAGAGACTCGTCAGACTGTGATCCTGCTGATCCAGGCTATTCAACATCAGCTTAAGCTGCGCACCATCTTTAGGCATATTATCTGCCTGACCACGCACCAGAAGATTACGACTCTCACGGATATCATAGATGTCGCGTGCCACGAGTTCTGCCATCTTCGCCGTACTGCCTGCTGCCAGTGTTTCCTCATTCATATACTGACGCGGATTCACGGCTTTAGGGCGTGGAGCAGGGGTAAACACCGGTTGCGGAGTGATGGCATTCGGTGTGGCATTTATCGCCAGCAGGATTCCATCATCAGAAAGTGCCACATTAGGGGCTACAGTCTTCGGATCGAACTTCACCGCAAAGACCTTTGTGGTATCGGCTACAGCAATGGGGTCCTGACGGATGGTGGTGATGCGATACTCCACCGAAGGTTCTTGAGAGACATCCTTCAGACGCAGGTAACGATCGGCATACTTACTGAAATCGCCAGGGGTATATGTGGTCTTCTCCACCTGAACGGTGATACGGACAGCCGTCTTGGGAAGGAAATAGACAGCGCCCTCCGAGGTAACACCAGGTCTGTAAGGGCTCAATACCGTCTGTGCTATGCAAAATGATAAATGATAAATGATAAATGATAAAACTATCAGAAATCTTTTCATACTGTTTACTTTTCTTAATCGTTTAACCGTTTAAAAGCTTGCGGGAGATACTTGATGAGATCGCTGGCCATCAGGCTCTCCTCACCGATTTCACGTGCAGCGATGTCGCCAGAAAGTCCATGAAGGTACATACCTATAAGACAGGCGTCTTGTTGCTTATAACCACGTGCCAAAAGTCCTGTGATGATACCCGTCAACACATCGCCGCTACCTGCGGTAGCCATTCCTGCATTACCCGTAGAGTTAAAGATCACATGACCATCAGGCATACAGAGTGCAGTATGGTGCCCTTTCAACAAAACATAGCCCTGTGTGCGCTCTGCTAGATTACGGGCCTTGGAAAGCTGGTCATAACTGTCAACACCAGGTCCCTCAAGACGTTCCAGCTCCTTGGGATGGGGTGTAAAGATGATACCTGCAGGCAACTGCTGCAGCCATGCATGATGGCTTGCAAGTATATTGATAGCATCAGCATCGCAGACACAGGGACATTGTGTACGTCTCAGCTGTGCGATAAGTGCGACAGCCGTCTGCTCACTCGTCCCCAATCCCGGTCCTATACCAAGTGCATCATAATCGACCGTATCCACAGCTTCAGAGAAGATGATCTCGTCGCGGTCAAGCTGTAGGATGGCCTCTGGCACACTGATCTGCAGGATAACACTATTCTGTTTGGGGGTATGCGTCGTCACCTTTCCTGCTCCAGAACGCAGACAGGCTTTTGTGGCCAACACAGCAGCTCCCGCCATACCATAGCGGCCTGCGATGATCAACGCATTACCCATATTCCCCTTATGGGCATAGGGACTGCGCTTAAGTAATAATGGGCGGATGTCATTCTCTTCAGCAAGAGTATATTGCGACTCGATCTTCTCAATGCCTTCAGCACTAAGACGAATATCGAGTACCCTGAGGCGTCCTATGAGTTGCTGATTCTCCGGGAAGAGGAAGGATAGCTTCCGCTGTCCCAAGGTCAGCGTCATATCTGCACGGATAATGTTTGCACGGATATTATACGAGTTGTCTTCCGTCATCAGTCCGGAGGGGACATCGATGCTCACCACTTTCGCCGACGAGGCATTGATATACTTCACCAACGAGGCAAAGCCTCCGGCAAGTGGTTTGTTCAGTCCAGAACCGAAGAGGCCATCAATGACCAGCATATCCGCCTCCAACTTCGGAGGTTCAAACTCATGCGTAATCTCCGTGAAATTCTTCACTTTCTTCTCAAGGAGACGCTTCTTATTGGCCATGCAATCTTCCGAGAGATGATCGGAGATATTAAAGAGAAACGTTTGCACGTTGTATCCCTTCTCACTGAGCATACGGGCAACAGCCAACGCATCGCCGCCATTGTTACCCGGTCCTGCAAAGACAACAATAGGCGTATCCACCCGCCATTCAAAAGTGATGACCTGTGTGATAGCCTTCGCGGCACGTTCCATCAAATCAATGGAACTGATAGGCTCATGTTCTATCGTATACTTGTCCAGTTCATGAATCTGGGCACTCGTAAATATTTTCATTTGTGCAAAAGTAGTGAAAAAGCCCCACTTATTACACAGATTAACACAGATTAATACTATTTTTCTTAGAAAAACTGCGAAATCTGTGGCTTTTTTAGTAATTTTGCCGAAAATTTCATCATTTCGCACATGGAGACTATAAAAATCAACGACAGACGCTTCAAGATTTCTATCCCTGAAGCAGAGATTAAAAACTGCATCAAGACGGTTGCTGCACAAATCAGTAAGGACATGGAGGGTAAGAATCCACTCTTCCTTGGAGTACTCAATGGCGCTTTTATATTTGCCGCCGATCTGATGCGAGAAATGACTATCCCCTGCGAAATCTCGTTTGTGAAACTTGCCTCCTACCAAGGTACTACCTCTACTGGAACTATCCAGGAGGTCATCGGTATCAACGAGAATCTCACTGGACGTACAGTGATCATCGTGGAAGATATCGTGGAGAGCGGTGCAACCATGAAACGGATGATTGAACAGTTGGGTACGAGGAACCCTGCCTCCGTACACATCTGCACCCTCTTCTTCAAGCCTGAAAAGCTGAAGGAGGAATTAGATCTTGACTATGTCGTTTTCCGCATCCCCGACGATTTCATCGTTGGCTATGGTCTCGATTACGATCAGGGAGGACGAGGACTGAAGGATATCTACACCATCGTAGAAGACTAGACGAAGACAATAAGTGTAAAAAGATTAAAGGATAATGAAGAACATTGTAATTTTCGGTGCGCCTGGCTCCGGCAAAGGAACCCAGAGCGACAAGATGATTGAGAAGTACGGTCTGAACCACATCTCTACAGGCGACGTACTCCGTAGTGAGATTAAGAAAGGTACAGAACTCGGAAAGACCGCTGCTGGCTACATCGACAACGGACAGCTGATTCCTGATGACCTGATGGTGAGCATCCTCGCCTCCGTGTACGATGCATTCGGACGTGAGCACAAGGGTGTCATCTTCGACGGATTCCCTCGCACGATTCCACAGGCTGAAGCTCTGAAGAAGATGCTTGAGGAGCGTGGTGACAAGGTGGCTGCAATGATTGAGCTCGATGTGCCTGAGGATGAATTGATGAAACGTCTGATTCTCCGCGGACAGCAGAGCGGACGTGCCGATGACAACGAGGAGACGATCAAAAAACGCCTTGTGGTGTATCATTCTCAGACACAGCCGCTTATCGAGTGGTATAAGAACGAAGGAATACACTATCATATCAACGGCCTCGGCGAACTCGACCGTATCTTCGCCGACATCTGTGCTGTGATAGACAATATTTAAGAATGGAGAGTAATTTCGTAGACTATGTAAAGATCATGTGCCGCTCAGGCAAGGGCGGCAAAGGGTCTATGCACCTGAAACATGTGAAGTACAACCCCAACGGCGGTCCTGATGGTGGCGACGGTGGTAAAGGCGGCAGCATCATCCTGCGTGGTAACCATAACTATTGGACACTGCTTCATCTGAAGTACGAACGACACATCTTCGCAGAACACGGCGGAAACGGTGGCAAGGACAAGTGTCACGGAACCGACGGAAAGGATGTTTATATCGACGTACCCTGCGGAACGGTGGTCTATAATGCCGAGACGGGAAAATATGTCTGCGATGTCACTTACGACGGACAAGAGGTACTCCTCTTGAAAGGTGGTCGCGGAGGCTTGGGTAATTTCCAGTTCCGCACGGCCACGAATCAGGCGCCTCGCTACGCACAGCCTGGCGAGCCCATGATGGAAATGACCGTCATCCTCGAACTGAAACTCCTGGCTGACGTAGGTCTTGTGGGATTCCCCAATGCCGGAAAGTCTACGTTGGTATCTGCCCTCAGCAATGCCCGTCCGAAGATTGCCAACTATCCCTTCACCACCATGGAACCATCACTGGGCATTGTGGGTTATCGCGATGGTAAATCCTTCGTCATGGCCGATATTCCTGGCATCATCGAAGGCGCCTCAGAAGGAAAAGGCCTCGGCCTGAGATTCCTACGTCATATCGAGCGTAACTCTCTGTTACTCTTTATGGTACCAGGCGACACCGACGATATCAAACATGAATACGAAGTCCTCCTCAACGAACTTCGAAAGTTCAATCCTGAGATGCTCGACAAACATCGTGTCTTAGCTGTCACAAAGTGTGACCTCCTTGATGAAGAACTCATCGAGATGCTCAAGACAGACCTCCTTTCTCACAATGGGGACGATCCCCTTTGTGAGATTGTGTTTATCTCTGCTGTGACGGGGTATGGTCTCGAGGAGCTGAAGGATGTCCTCTGGCGCGAACTCAATGCCGAGAGTAATAAGCTGCAGGCCCTCACCGCTGAGGACAGTCTTGTGCATCGTGACAAGGACATGACACGCTTTGCCGCAGAAATGGCTGATGAAGGCGAGGATGAAGACATCGAATACGTTGATGCCGAAGATATCGAAGACCTCGATGATTTCGAATACGAAGAAGAATGGGAGGACGAGAAATGACCAGACGAATCATCCTTTCATTAATCACCATTCACTGTTCACTATTCCCTGCTCTTGCCCAACAACAGTTTACAGCGCTGGAGCAGCAGAAGATCAGTATCGACACCCCTGGACTTTTCGATCAGTCAGATGCCTTCACCATCGACTTCGCCTTGCTACGGCCTAACGAATACAGCTTCCCACTGCCCGTAGGAAAGGCCGAGGTAGGTAAGGACTACAACGTAGAGATCACCTCTTCGAAGGGTGATGCTGTAAAGGCCATGTTCGACGGTACAGTACGTATGTCTTGGAATCACCCCAAATACGGCAAGGTCATCGTGTTACGCCACGACAACGGTCTGGAGACCGTCTATGGCCGTAATGCCGAAAACCGCGTAAAGGTCGGTGATGAGGTGAAAGCAGGACAGACTATCGCCATTATCGGAGGCTCTGACGATCGCACATACTGTGAGTTTGCTGTGATGGTGAACGGTGCCCGCCTCAATCCAGAGATGATTCTCGACCTCAAGTCGCATCGTCTGCTCCAAAAGACCATCCTTTGTCAGAAGGTAGGTTTCAAGGTGAAGGTGACCACTACCGAGCCTGACCCCTGGGATGAACGCCGTCTTGCCAAGAAAGGCAAGGAGGAGCCGATGAAGATGCAAGACCCATTCGGCGGCAGTTCAAAGTTCACGCTCAACCTCGCCAGCATCTCTGATAAAGAATGGTGCTATCCCCTGCCTGGAGCCAAGGTCATCAGTCCTTATGGCGCACGCGGAAGACGTTCTCACTCTGGTGTAGACCTGAAGACCAAGCCCAACGACCCCATCTATGCCGCTTTCGACGGTGTGGTGAAGATGTCGCAGGTCTATAGCGGCTATGGCAACTGCATCATCCTTCGTCACGCCAATGGTCTCGAAACCCTTTACAGCCACAATTCCAAGAACCTCGTAAAGGTTGGCGACCACGTGAAATGCGGACAGCAGATAGCCCTTACAGGACGTACTGGACGTGCTACCACCGAGCACCTTCATTTTGAGGTACGCGTGGCTGGTGTTCATTACAATCCGAATATGATCTTTGATCATAACACCCATAAGCTGAAGAAAGACAAAGTCACTTTCCAGAAAAGACGCAAGTAATTTTACCATTTTTCAAAAAAGTTGGAATTTTGTAACATTATTCCAATTCTTTTCACTAATTTTGCACCCGTAACAAGTAACTTGGGTGTGAACCCATCAATTAATTATTAACAACAATTCTAAATTATGCAGAAAAGATTGTTCTTTCTGGTCACTTTGCTGTTAACGCTTTCGTTAACGGCTATGGCCCAAATCACAACGTCAAGTATGGCAGGAAAGGTGACTCTCGACGACGAAAAAGGCGAGGAAGTCATCGGTGCTACCGTTGTAGCTGTACACGAGCCTTCAGGCACGCGTTACACTGCTGTCACCAACACTTCCGGACGCTTCTCTATTCAGGGTATGCGTACTGGCGGTCCTTACGAGGTGACAGTGTCTTATGTCGGTTTTCAGACCAAGACCCTGAAGGGCATTACCCTCCAGTTGGCTGAGACCTACAACCTCTCCGTATGGCTCTCAGAGAATGCCACAGAACTCGGCGAGGTCATCGTCAGCGGTAAGGCTTCAAAGTTCGCTGCCGAGAAGACTGGTGCTGCTACTAACATCAACAGTGCACAGATTACGGCGCTGCCTACGGTTAGTCGTTCGATTACCGATGTCACCCGTCTGTCACCTTATGGTGGTAACGGCATGAGCTTTGCAGGTGCCGATGGTCGTACAGCCAACTTCACGATTGACGGTGCTAACTTCAACAACAACTTCGGTCTTTCCGACAAGCTGCCTGGTGGCGGTAACCCCGTTTCTCTCGATGCCATCGAGGAGTTGCAGGTGGTGATTTCTCCTTATGATGTCCGTCAGACCAACTTCATCGGCGGTGGTGTAAACGCCATCACGAAGTCAGGTACGAACACCTTCAAGGGTTCTGCCTACATCTATCACCGCAACGAGAACCTGCGTGGTGACGTTGTCGACAAGGTAACTCTGCCCACAGCGCGTGAGAAGGACCGTCAGACCACATACGGATTCTCTCTCGGAGGTCCGATCATCAAGAACAAGGTTTTCTTCTTCGTCAATGGTGAAATGATCAAGACCCCAACGATCTCTTCACCTTGGCGCGGTTCTACCAATGGTGTGGCTGATGTCGCTCAGAACATCTCTCGCACCAAGCTCTCTGACCTTGAGACCATCTCTAACTTCGCAAAGAGCAAGTACGGTTATGACACTGGCAGCTGGACCAGCTTCCCTGCCGACGAGAGCAACTACAAGATTCTGGCCCGTCTGGACTGGAACATCACCGATAAGCATCATCTGGCCCTGCGCTATAACTACACCAAGAACACCATTTGGAATGCGCCTAACGCTACCTCTATGGATGGTGGTACCCGTATGGCCGGCGCCCGTATGTCACAGTACTCCATGTCGTTTGCCAACTCTATGTACTCGATGGACAACCTCGTACATTCTTGGTCTATCGACCTGAACAGCCGTCTGACGGATAATCTCTCCAACCAGTTCCTGGCTACATTGTCTAAGCTCGATGATATCCGCGGTACCGATTCTTCTGAGTTCCCCTTCATCGACATCCTCGATGGTGGCGACAACAACTACATGGCCCTCGGTTATGAGTTGTTCACCTGGAATAACGCCGTTCATAACACCATTTGGAACATCAAGGACGACGTGACTTATTACATGGGTAAGCACAAGATCATGGCTGGTCTCACTTTCGAGCATCAGATGGCTGACAACCAGTATATGCGTAATGGTACCGGTTACTACCGTTACAACTCGATGGACGACTTCATGAACGGTGCTGCTCCTGAGATCGTATGTCTGACTTACGGTTACGACGGTGAGTCGAAGCCAGCTGCCCGTGTGCAGTTCAATCGCGCCGGCATCTATGCCCAGGATGATTTCAACATCTCCGACAACTTCAAGCTGACCTACGGTCTGCGTGTTGACGGACTCTTCTTCAACAACAACGACCTGCTGAGAAACCAGGCCATCTACGACCTCGACTACGATGGTCGTCATATTGATACAGGCAAGTGGCCTAGCAACAGCATCACGCTCTCTCCGCGTATTGGTTTCACCTACGATGTCTTCGGTGATAAGAGCCTGAAGATCCGTGGAGGTTCTGGTCTCTTCTCCGGACGTCTGCCCCTCGTATTCTTCACCAACATGCCAACCAACGGCGGTCTCGTGCAGTATCAGGCACAGCTGAATGGTAAGACCAAGGTATGGGATGGTAAGAAGGACGCTGCTGTCAAGGGCTTCGAGAACTATTCCGGCGCCTATACCACCGACGCCAACGGCAACCGCTTCATTGACATGAACCAGTTTGCCGGTGGTCTTGTGACTGAGGACGGAAAGGCCAGCGTGGCAGCCCTTCAGAACAAGCTCTTCGCAATGGGTTATCCCTCTCACGTAACGCCTGAGATGGGTACTGTACCCTCTTCTATCTCTGCCGTCGATCCTGACTTCAAGATGCCGCAGGTATGGAAGACCTCTCTGGCTATTGACTACCAGATTCCTGTATCATTCCCCTTCACGGCTACTGTCGAGGGTATCTTCAACAAGAAGATCCACGACAACTGCATCAGCGACTGGGCCATTCCTTCTGTTGGCGGTTTCTCTCGCTTCAATGGCGTCGACAACCGTCCGATCTTCCCCACAGGATTCCGTACTGGTACGAAGGCCTTCGTGCTCGAGAACACCAGCAAGGGTTACGGTTGGAGTGCTAACGTAACGCTGACTGCACAGCCCTTCGAGTGGTTGAACCTGATGGCAGCCTACACCCACACCGTCTCTAAGGAAGTAACGGGTATGCCTGGTTCTGCTGCTGAGTCTGCCTTCACCTACGTTCCTACAGTGGAAGGTCCTAACAGCATCAAGCTCCACAACTCTCAGTATGTGACCCCAGACCGTATCGTGGCCAATGCCACCATCAACGACAAGAGCGGCAACCACTACAGCTTCATCTATGAGACCTGGCGCGGTGGATCCAGCTACTCTTATATGACAGTGAACGATATGAACAGCGACGGTTACAACTACGACGCCATCTATATTCCTACTGATGAGCAGGTGGCCAATGGCGAGTTCCGTTTCGTTTCTCAGGACGATGCCCAGCGCTTCATGGACTTTGTTCACAATGACAGCTACCTGAAGAAGCATCAGGGCGAGTATGCCGAGCCTTACAGCGTTTATGCACCTTGGGTACATCGTGTAGACTTCGCTTACAAGCACGACTTCAAGGTGAACGTGGGCAAGACCACTCACAAGCTGCAGCTCTCTTTGGACGTGAAGAACGTTCTGAACCTCTTCAACTCCAGCTGGGGTGTCAGCAAGACTCTGAACTCAGAGATTGGTTCCGAGGCCCGTATCCTGAAGTACGAGGGTGTCGATGCCGATGGTTATGCCACCTTCTCTACACCTTCAGCCATCAGTGCCAACACCAAGACATGGGCTCCTAACCATGCCATCAGCCAGTGCTGGTATGCTTCTGTAGGTATCAGATACATATTTAATTAATAAGGTAAAACAATAAAAAGGAAAAAGATATGAAACTTAGATATTTCATTCCGTCCCTCATAGCAGTGTTTGCTGCATTGTTCACAAGCTGCTCTGACAAACAGGAACCGACCTTCCTTGATGAGATTCGGGTGTCGAAGTCGTATGTAAGCCTGGATACCAAGGGTGGCTCTACGACCATCGATATCACAGCCAATGGCAACTGGACCGTCTCTGACATTCCTGAGTGGCTCACCGTTTCCCCAACTTCTGGCAGCGGCATCGGTAAAATCACCTTCTCTGCCGAAGAGGGCGTAGGCCGTACTGCTGAGGTGATCATCACCTGCGAGGGTAAGACTCAGCGCATTAACATCATCCAGGGTATAGCCACCGTTTCCAACGCTACATGCGCCGAGGTGATGACAGGACCGGAAAAGACCTATCGTGTAACAGGTGTCTGTACCAAGATTGTCAATACCACGTATGGCAACTGGTATCTTGACGACGGCACCTATCCTGAATTCGCCTCTACAACTGGCAATAAAGACGGTGTTTACATCTATGGCACACTCGATGCCAAGGGTGCTACTAAAAATTTCACCAGCCTGGGTCTCGAGGTCGGTGACATCGTGACCGTCGAGGGTCCGAAGACCAATTATAACGGTACCATTGAGCTCGTCGACGTCACCGTAGTGAAGATTGAGAAGTCGCTCATCAAGTGCGACTCACTCACCGTAGCTGGTGTCGCTACCGATGTACTGCCTCTCGAAGGAGGTGAGATTGTGGCCAACCTCACCTGTAAGGGTAACGGCGTGGCTGTAGAGATTCCCGCCGAGGCACAGAGCTGGCTGGGGATTGTTGCATCTACCATAGGTACTAACCCCACCATCACTTTCCGTGTACAGCCCAATACTGGTGGTGACCGCAACACCACCGTCACTTTCAAGACAACCGATGGTAAGAAGGAGTACACCTCTCAGGCTACCATCAACCAGAAGGGTGCCATCATCGAGGGTCCAATCTCCGACTTCCTCGCTGCCGAAGTAGGCGACACACAATATCGCCTCACTGGTGTCATCACAGAACTCTATGCCAGCGACAAGCAGGGTAAGAGCTTCTACATCGCCGACTACTCTGGTCAGGTGCTCATCTATCGTGCTGAAGGCTTCATCGAGGCCGGTGCCAAGGTTGGTGACGTCGTGACCGTCGTAGGTAAGCGCGGCGCATACAAAGAGACCCCACAGATGGTCAGCGGCACCTTCGAGAGCCTCGACCACGTTGTCACACCAGTCACCATCGCCGAGTTCCTCACGAAAGCCGACGATAAGAATGTCTACTACATGGTCACTGGTACCCTCGACGAGATTGCCAACGACACTTACGGCAACGTCTACCTGAAGGATGGTGACGACCGTCTGTATGTCTACGGCTGCTATCCTGGCTGGGGCGCCACAGGCGATGCCCGTAAGGGTCTCATCGGCACACTGGGTCTGAAGGTTGGTGACAAACTCACCGTCATCGGTGTGAAGTCTACATACAACGGCACGCCACAGGTATCCAACGGTATCTATTTCTCTCACGTGAGTGCAAATTGATCCTATCATCCATTCATAACGAGGGGCGCGCATCAGCGGTTGATGCGCGCCCCTTTGCATTTATTATATAATTGTTGTTAAGGGGTGTCACCGTGTCTGAATAATCGCTAAATAGTCTGAAAACATTTGGTTGGATGAAGGCTATTGCATAATTTTGCAGCGATGAAGAAAATGCAATTCATTCTGTTGCTGCTCCTTGCAGGCACGATACAGTCTCTCGCCCAACAGTCCGAGGGACCCACCAACCGTCGTCGCCTCGTCGTGGTCGACGTAGAGACGCTCATCCCCGTCGCAGGGGCTAATGTTGTCAGCAAGGAAAGCACACAAACCACTGATTCCGCAGGATTCGTCAGCGTGTCCGACAATTGCCGGACGCTCTCCTTCTCGCACGTCAACTACGAGAGCCGCCTCATCAATCTGAACGAAGTGCGCGATACCGTCTTCCTCATCTCCAAACTCCTGAACCTGAAAGAGGTCATCGTCTTCGGTAAGGGGAAGAAACGCGACTACAGCGAACTGCAGAGGCGCCTGGGTCTTGATAAGGTCGAGGCGCAGCTGATTTCCGGAGGCAAGCGCGGCATGGACC
>JAEEGJ010005327.1_pt1 | contig 40762 bp, 38 predicted proteins | sample 8958761 | NCBI WGS metagenome assembly JAEEGJ01 (sample SAMN16246546, study PRJNA631951) | gut metagenome | biome: gut microbiome; feature: rumen; material: RS-attached | host: Bos | place: Iran: Karaj | collected 2018-10 | reverse complement strand
CCCCTGAAGATGGCACTATCACTCAGCTCAGGAGGAATACCTGCATTGGGGATGAAGCTCCTGATGAGACTCCATAAGGGAGAAAGGGCATATAAGGAAGTGGCGCCGTCGACACCATCGTTAAAGGTGATGGTATGACCGTTCTTCGAGGTGATCGAACGGTCAGGCAGCCAACTCCATGTCTTGTTGGTGCGCGGTGAGAGCAGGAAACCTGAGACATAGGGACGCTCAACATTACCCTCTTCGAAATTGACCATCACCTCGTCGCCTATTTCGGGCTTGAACTTCACGCCTGCACCATCAGTGGCGAAGGGCAGCGACACGCGGATCCAGGGCGAAGCATCGCTGTCATCGGGCTGCCAGGCAAACTTGACGCGCACGCGGCCGAACTTCTCCGGATCGAAATTGTCATCTACGAATGCCAGCTGGGGCTGCGACTCGCGGACGATGATGTCGGGCAGCGCTGGAGGGATGGCAGCCTCACCATAGAGCTTCACGCCAATCACCTGCTGGCGATCTTCGGATGTAGCCTTAGACGATTCATCCGTGTATGAGTATACACAACGGCCTTTCACGCCTATTACGAGATAGTTGTCACCATCCACCTTGATCTTGTCGCCTATCGAAAGTTTCTGGGTATTCTCCCCGAACTCCAGATAGACCGCATTCTCGCCGACCTTCTTTTCCGCCTCGCGAATCAGCGCATAGAATTCGGCATTCATGTTGACTTTCTTTCCGCAGAAGTCATTCTTCGGCGTTTGATCTTTATAGGTACCAAACTGTCTGACTCTGTCCCCACTCTGTTCGCTAATCTCCGACCACGGAGAGATGTTGGCATCCATGTGCTTCTTGTTCAGGTTTGCCGCGGCGGTCATAGCGTGAAGAACCTTGAAACCGTTTGAGATGGCCACGTTCTGTATGATCGACTGGAGCGAGGTTCCTCCTAACGCCAGGCAGATAGAGTTGACGATGTTCTTGCTGAGGTAGTCATACTGTTCCACGTAATCCGTGTAGTCGCGCTTGACGTCGTCCAGATAATCGTCGTAGGTCAGAGGATTGCTGTAAGGCTTGTCGCTATTACCAGGCATGCTCCGATCCTCGGTCAGATAGTTATAGGCAAAGTCGGTCGTCTTGAGACCCTCGCTAAGAACATTCTCGTAATAGCGCTCAGCGGCTATCTGGGCATAGTCGGGGTCGTCCTTCTTAGCCTTGTCGTTCATCTCCAAGCCTAAGTGGAACGTGCCGTTCTCGAAATACAAGAACTCGCCGCACCTGTTGGCTGTGCGCCGCAGGAAATCGTAGTAACTCTCGTTATACTGCACGAGATATGGCTGGATGAATTCACCGGAACCATAGTCGACCACTTGCAGATTACAGCTGGTTGCGAGATTGAACGGAAGACTGCCCACTTCCTTGAAGACGTCATAGCCGAGCTTCTTGCCCGTCCAGGCCTTCGAGTATTTGTCGAGCGTCATCAGCTTGTCCCTACTGTAGATGGTCAGTTCCAGTTTCAGGCTGCTCCCAGTCGATACATTCCTGTATATCGGCCTTACCTTGAAGACGAAGTAGTTATCTGCCACCACCTCGTCATTGATCTTCAGCTTGACGACTTTCTGGTAGAAGGTTTTGACCAGCTGATCGTTCTTCATACCTTGGCCATCAACATTCATCGTGACCAGCATCTCTGCCGGACGGTAAAGACCTTTGTCGTACGACAACTTCTCCAGATGGTATTTGTTGTCGTCATTCTTTTGCTCTTGCAGGAACCAATAGTCTTTCCCGTCGATAGTTAGTACATATTTATCACTTACCATAAACCTGGATTTTTAATTATTATTTCACTTTTTATTATTTCACTTTAATAAATCTAGTTATTTTCCAAAAGTTAAGTCTCTTCAGTTCTTGTCTCAGTCATCTTCCTTTCCCAGTTTCATCTGGTACATCACCACATCGTTGTTGGCTGCGAAATAGTCGAGTTGCTGCTGTTGGAGTGACTTTACCTTTGATTGTAATTTGGCATCCTTGAGTTCTGACTGCCCCTTTCTCGTCTCATCGTTCACAAAACTGAGGAACTTGGTAAGACCCACAATCTCCAACGTTTCATATATCTTCTGGGCACAGTTGACGAACACAATCTTAGGCGACTCGCTTATTTCCCAGAATGCGTAAGAGATAGCGCGGACACCACTACTGGAGATATACACCAGGTCAGTAGCGTCGTACACAATCTTCGAGATATGCTGTCCTCGAAACTTAATCAGCTCGTTCAGCAATTTGGGGGCGTTTTCATTCATCAGTTCATACCCTAAATATATATTTAGGATAGTTCCATCTTGACTGATCTTGAAATCATTATCCATTATTTCTGAATTTAGTTATTGATTGATTCCCGTGCAAAGATACAACTTTTTTCGTATTTATATCTATTTTTGGAGAAAAAAAATAAGGAATGAGGCAAAAAACTTGGAAGAGAAAAGAAAAATGCCTATCTTTGCATCGTCAGAGTCCACCTTATTAGGTATGATATTCTATTTTTCAGGAACGGGTAATACACGATGGGTGGCCAGCGAGATTGCAAAGGCCATCAAAGAGGAGTTGTTCTACATACCTGACCTTATCAGGGAAGAACGCTCCGAGTTTACGTTGCACGAGGGTGAGCGCATAGGATTCTGCTTCCCCACACACGGCTGGCAGGTACCAAGAATTGTCAGGGAGTTCATCAAACGACTGAAGATGAACACCAAGGATCACTATTGCTGGGCACTGACGACCTGCGGCGACAATATGGGCGAAACAATGACCATATTGAACCGCGACCTGGCTGCAAACGAGTTGTTGGCAAACAACGGGGTGCCCCTGCAGGCAGATACGATATTCTCTGTGATCATGCCCGAGAGCTACGTTTGCCTTCCTTTCATGAAAACTGACCCAGAAGAGAAGGAACAATGGAAGATTGAAAACGCAAGGCGGCAACTGCAGCACATCATCCCGATTATCAAAGACTGCAAGCGGGGTATTGAGGAACTCGACAAAGGAGCCACTCCCCGACTCTATTCGTACGTCATCGGTGAATACTTCAACAAACGGATGGTGACAGACAAGAAGTTCACGGTAGACAAGGATGTGTGCACCCACTGCGGCAAGTGCGCGAAAGTCTGTCCTGTGGACAATATAAAAGGTGCACCGCCCGAGTGGATTCACAACGGACGGTGCACTTCATGTCTGGCTTGCTATCACTATTGTCCTGTGCATGCCATCAACTTCGGCAAGATTACGAGAAAGCGCGACCAATATTACTTCAATAGACGCGGGGACCAAAGATAGCCGTGCCGATGCGAACCATCGTAGAGCGTGTCTGACAGGCAATCTCATAATCGTCGCTCATGCCCCATGAACGCTCGCAGAAGGCATCATCAGTAGCAAAATATTTCATCTTCACTTCGTCAAAGAAATCAGCCGCAGTCTGCATCTCACGGCGTATTTGCTGCTTGTCGTCTGTAAAGGATGCCATCATCATCAAACCGCAGATCTGAACATATTGCATCGTGCGCCATTCGCCACCTTCGAGCAGCGAGCGACAGGCATCGAGGGTGAGTCCGTACTTGGTACTCTCTTCAGCTATATGGAGCTCAAGAAGCACACGGACAACTCGCCCACAGCGCTCTGCTTGGCGGTTAATCTCTTGCAGGAGCTTAAGTGAGTCAACAGCCTCAATCATAGACACGTATGGGGCTATATATTTCACCTTATTAGTCTGCAGATGACCAATAAAGTGCCACTCGATGTCCTTGGGTAGTTGCTCGTGCTTCAGACGCAGTTCCTGTTCGTGGCTTTCGCCGAAGATACGCTGACCTTCAGCATAGGCAGCCTCGATATACTCTGCTGGGTGAAACTTCGAGATGGCCACCAAGCGCACGCCATCCGGCAATGTGTCAAGGACGGCGTGAAGATGCTCTTTAACATCGTAGCCGATCATTGCTCGTATTCAGGTTTGTCGGATTCTTTCTCCAGTTTCTTATACTCGAAGACATCCATCAGGGTGGTCTCATTGACGGCAGAGATGACATAGTCTATCATCGTGCCCCCCATCACTTCTTCGATATTCTTCACGGCCCCATTGAAGGAACCTGCCTGGCAGAGATAGGTTACGGTAGAGCGTTTTTCCTTCTCGGTCTTCTCGTCGATGGTGATAAACTGCAGCTTTGCCTTATACCACTTGTCGGCCATGTCATCATCAGAGAAGAATATCTCCTTATAAGTAGCCTTCTTGATATCGGCCACGTCGAACTCACCACTGATGTAAGACGACATCTCCTCAATGATACGCTCCTCGGCCTCACTGAAGCTCAGTGCGTCGACTACATAATTCTCGTTTACTTTTTTCTGCAAGCCATCTTCCATCACTTTCTCGTAACGGATCTTGCACTCAAACCAATTTGCTGTTCTTGATCTCATTATTATTTTCTTCTATATTGATAATTCTCAGGGTCAACGGGATCGTACGGATCTACGCCATATTTATCCCTGTGTTGCCGGTAGATGTCCTGATTACTAGTCTTCGACCGCGAAGAGTTTGAAGTCGAGGGGGTTGTTGTGGTAGTCGTCGGAAGCGTCGCTTCTGAAGAACTACTATAACTTGACTCTGGAGTCGTTTTCTTATCCTGTGTTACAGGTTTCAGCCCCATATAGTTCTTGTCGAGGGCCTTCATCTTCTTATCGGTAAGCTGGTCGATAATCTCTGAGGCGATATGCTGTGAACGTTCGCTGGAGAGACTGCTCGACTTGGCGATTTCGGCCTGTTTCTTGGCGAGTTCCTCTGTCATGGCCTTGCTTCGTACCAGGAACTCTTTCTCGCTCATATTCATCTTGTCGCCTGTGTAGACTTTATCGAGAATCTGATCGGCAGCGCGAGTGAACTGCTTACGGAAGATGGCCTCAGCCTTAGAATTATAGGTACGAAGATCGCGCTCATCGACACCCAGGGAATCCTGACGATGTTTCTCAGCAGCCACGATCCTGGCTATGGCAGCAGAGTCGAGATCGGCACCGATACCCAACAGGAGCTCGTCGTCGACCATCTCGTCAGGAACAGGTTCCTTGACAGGCTTCACAAACTCTACAGCATCAGGACTCGGTAGCAGATAAACGAAGAGCCCCAAAATGACAAGAGCTACAGCGAGTGCAGCGGCACCCATCGTAACCGTGCGACGTAAGTTGCTAAGACGGGAAATAGCCTTATACATTTCTTCTACAGAGTCATAGCGCAGTTCTGGAGATGTCTGTGTAGCTCTGTTAACGATGGATTTCAGCTCAGTAGGCAAACCAGACGACTGATAAATCCACTGGAGAAATTTACCAAGGGCATAAACCTCGCTATGGGCGTCGGCTTTTCCAAATTTCAACACCTCGGGAGCCACAAAAGCTGCGTCTGTGTCGTCTTCATAGAGCACGTCCTGGTCAGCCTTCAGATAGAAAGAGCCATGATTGAGAAGACACACCATCCGGTCGCTCTTGCGGATAAACACATTGTTAGGAGAATAGCAGAGATGATAGATGCCTTGCTCGTTGAGCAGGATCGTAAATTTAAACAGTTCGCGGATAGTCTGTTCAAGGAAATCATTCTGGGCCACAATGGCGGGATCATCATTGAGCATCTGCCCGATAGTCAGGAAATGCCCTACCTCAACGGCGATAGCGAAGAGACCATCATCACCCTCATTAGGTGTGAAGTGTAGCTGATGACGGTCGGTAATCTTCTTTGTGGCCTCATACTCTTCCTGCACACCTTTGGAAAACACAAGGCTGTCAGTCAGCTCGTCATGAAACTCGACAAAGTTGGAGAAACGTCCGTCGACCAGACGCTTATAAAAGTACCCATAAGGCGTGCGGATACGGGTGGTCTTACGCGCGTTCCTTGTTTCTATCAATTCTTCAAAATTCATCGTTCAAACCTGCTTTTGATTGATTTTGTCGGGCAAAAGTACAAAGAATTTCAGATATACGCAAATTTTTAACGACACTTTGCGCAGATTTACGATAATTTGTGTTACCTTTGCACCGATTTTACAAAAGTAAAAAACAAAAAGGTAAAAAGTAAAACTAGAAAAAGATGCCAGAAATATCAGTCCGTGGCCTTGAGATGCCAGAGTCACCAATCCGAAAGCTCGCACCTCTTGCCGCAGCAGCCAAGAAAAGAGGGACCAAGGTGTATCACCTGAATATCGGTCAGCCCGACCTGCCCACTCCGCAGGTGGGGCTCGATGCATTGAAACAGATCGACCGAGAGATCCTAGAGTATTCTCCTTCACAGGGTTATCTCAGCTATAGGGAGAAGTTGGTGGACTACTACGCGAAATACAACATCAACGTGACGGCCGAGGATATCATCATTACCTCAGGCGGCTCGGAGGCTGTGCTCTTCGCTTTCCTCTCGTGTCTGAACCCTGGCGACGAGATTATAGTCCCGGAACCGGCTTACGCCAACTACATGGCCTTTGCCATCTCGGCTGGTGCGAAGATCAGGACCATTGCTACAACTATAGAGGAGGGATTCTCTTTGCCGAAGGTGGAGAAGTTCGAAGAACTCATCAACGAGCGTACGCGCGCCATCATGATCTGTAACCCCAACAACCCTACGGGCTATCTCTATACACGTCGCGAGATGAATCAGATACGCGATCTGGTTAAGAAGTACGACCTGTATCTCTTCTCTGACGAAGTATATCGCGAGTACATTTATACGGGCTCTCCCTATATCTCTGCCTGCCATCTGGAAGGTATCGAGCAAAACGTGATACTTATCGACTCTGTGTCGAAGCGTTACTCAGAGTGCGGTATTCGTATTGGCGCACTCATCACAAAAAACGTGGAAGTAAGAAAGGCCGTGATGAAATTCTGTCAGGCTCGTCTCTCGCCCCCTCTTATCGGACAGATTGTGGCTGAGGCCTCTCTGGATGCGCCTGAGGAGTATTATCGTGACGTGTACGATGAGTATGTAGAGCGTCGAAAATGTCTTATCGATGGACTGAACCGTATCCCTGGCGTCTATTCCCCCATCCCGATGGGTGCATTCTACACAGTAGCCAAACTGCCTGTCGATGATGCAGAGAAATTCTGCCGTTGGTGCCTGTCGGAGTTTGAATACGAAGGCGAGACGGTGATGATGGCTCCTGCAGCAGGATTTTACACAACCCCAGGAGCAGGCATCAATCAGGTGCGTATCGCATACGTACTGAAGAAAGAAGATCTGGAACGGGCACTCGTCGTGCTACGCAAGGCACTTGAAGCATATCCTGGCCGGAAAGATGATTGAGTTTACGGTTTACAGTTAACGGTTTATAGTTGAATTTACCTCTTTTCATAGCAAGGAGACTTTATAGCGACAAGGGCGACAAGCGGAAAGTGAGTCGCCCTGCTATTCGTATAGCCATCATCGGAGTGGCTATCGGCCTGGCTGTCATGATTGTCACCGTGAGTGTGGTGTTGGGATTCAAGCACACGATCCGCGACAAAGTAATCGGATTCGGCAGTCATATTCAGGTGCACCACGTACTGACATACAGCGGTTCCGACCCTCACCCCATCTGTCTCGACGACACGCTGATGGCAAAACTGCAGAGCATCCAAGGGGTCAGACATGTGGAACGCTACACGATGGCACAAGGCATCCTGAAAACCGACAACGACTTCCTCGGAGCCATGTTCAAGGGCATAGGTCCTGAATACGATACATCTTTCCTGAAAGAGCATTTGCTGACAGGCGAAATGCCACAGTTCAGCGACACGACCAGTCACTACCAGCTGTTGATCTCAAAAATGATCGCCGATAAGCTGCAGCTGAAAACGGGTGACAAGGTATTTGCCTATTTTATCGACGAGGACGGTGTAAAGACCAGACGCTATACCGTAAATGGCATCTACCAGACGAACCTGACTAGATTCGACGAGACAATCTGCTTCACAGATATCTATACTGCCAACAAAATCAATGGCTGGAATCAAGACCAGTTTACTGGAGCTGAGATCAGCGTTGAGAATATCGCACAACTGCAACAGACTGCAGACCGATTCGTGGAACAAATCAACCGCACCGAAGACCGGCAAGGCAATGTGTTGACATCAGAGACCATCTATGAGTTATATCCACAAGTATTCTCCTGGCTCGAACTGCTAGACCTCAACGTGTGGATTATTCTAATCCTCATGGTTTGCGTAGCTGGCTTTACGATGATTAGTGGACTGCTTATCATCATCCTCGAACGCACTCAAATGATTGGCACCCTGAAGGCCATTGGTTCAAGAAACAGCGTCATCAGACATACCTTCCTCTGGTTCTCTGTATTCATCATCGGACAAGGTCTCATTTGGGGTAATATCGTCGGGCTGGGTATTGTACTGATACAGAAATACACAGGTATCGTATCGCTTGACCCGCAAACCTACTACGTCAGTGAGGCACCTATGGAGCTCAACATACCACTGGTGGTACTCATCAATCTTGCAACCCTCGCAATCTGTGTTTTTGTGCTCATCGCACCAAGCTATATGATTTCGCATATTCACCCGGCAAAATCCATGAGATACGAATAAATCTGTCTGAAAACTCCACAAAACTAATTATTTTTCTAAATTTCACAAAAAATTGCACATTTTTTTTTGCTGTGTGCAGAAAATGATATACCTTTGCACAAAATTTCAAAATTTGTGCAATTTCAATGGAGACTTTCAGCAGCTTTAATGCTTATATCCAAAGAGCAATCGTAGAGAACTGGGATCAGGACGCACTGACCGATTACCAAGGTGTAACTCTACAGTTTCACGATGTGGCACGCAAGATAGAAAAGATTCACATCCTTTTCGAGAACAGTGGTGTCGAAATGGGTGATAAGATAGCCATCTGCGGACGTAATTCTGCCCACTGGGCAGTAGCCTATCTAGCCACACTTACTTATGGCGCAGTAGCTGTGCCCATCCTTCACGAATTCAATGGCGAACAGATTCAAAACATCGTAAACCACTCAGAATCGAAACTGCTTTTTATCGGTGACTTTGCCGTGAAGACCATCGATCCTGAGCAGATGCCCGCACTTGAAGCCATCATCAACCTGCCCGATTTCTCATTACTGATTTCACGCTCTAGTAAAGTAACGTATGCGCGCGAACATCTTAATATGTTATTCGGCAGCAAGTTCCCCAAAGCATTCAGAGCTGAGCACGTGGATTATCACAAGGACGAGGCCGATGAGCTGGCACTGATCAATTACACGAGTGGAACTACAGGATTCTCCAAAGGCGTGATGCTCCCATATAGAGCTCTCTGGGGTAATGTGGAATACATTATGCGCTTATTGGGCAAGCATGTAAAGGCTGGTGACAATATGCTGAGCATCTTACCCATGGCCCACATGTATGGCATGGCCATCGAGTTCCTTTTTGGTTTCTGTAATGGCTGTCACCTGTTTTTCCTCACACGTCTGCCGTCACCCGCTATCATCGCAGAAGCCTTCGCTACAGTAAAGCCCGCCGTCATTATCACGGTGCCGCTGATCATTGAGAAAATCATACGCAAGAGAGTATTCCCAAAGATCCAGGACAACCGAGTTCGCCTGCTACTGGCTATGCCCGTTGTAAGCAAGAAGGTAAAGGAGCGCATCTGCAACGAGGTATTCAAGGCCTTCGGTGGCAACCTCTATGAGGTTATCGTGGGCGGTGCGCCCCTTTCCAAGGAAGTCGAGGAATTCCTCATCTCTATCGGATTCCCCATCACTGTGGGTTACGGCACTACCGAATGCGCACCTCTCATCTCCTACTGTGACTGGCAGGATTTCAAGGCAGGTTCGTGTGGCAGAGCCGTCGACCGTATGGAGGTGAAAATACTGTCAAAAGATCCAGAGAACATCCCCGGTGAGATTGTGACAAAAGGAACGAACCTGATGCTGGGATACTATAGGAATGTTGAGGCTACACAAAAGGCCATCGACAACGAAGGCTATTATCACACTGGCGACCTGGCTACAATGTCGAGCAGCGGACACATCTTCATCAGAGGACGTATTAAGAACATGTTGTTGGGCGCTAACGGACAGAACGTCTACCCTGAAGAAATCGAGGACAAGCTCAATACAATGGCGATGGTTGCAGAGAGCCTGGTCATCCAGCGTGGTGACAAGCTCGTGGCACTGATCCACCCCGACAAGGACGAGATGATGAATTTCAGCCGTGAAGAACTGGAGCACATCATGGAAGAGAACCGTCAGGCTCTTAACAATCAGTTGCCCGTTTACAGTCGCATCTCGCACATTGAACTGCAGGATGAGGAGTTTGCCAAAACGCCTAAGAAGAGTATAAAACGCTACTTATATCAGAATAACTAATCGCTTATGATACAGATACCAAGTTTCAACGCGCTCATCCAGAAGAGCATTATAGACAATTGGGATCGTGACGCTCTGACCGATTTCAAGGGTCAGACGCTCCAGTACCATGATGTGGCCAGAAAGATTGAGAAGATACACATACTTTTTGAAAACAGTGGTATACAAAAAGGAGACAAAATTGCCCTTTGTGGCCGAAACTCTTCACAGTGGGCTGTAGCATTCCTTGCTACACTGACTTATGGTGCCATCGCTGTACCCATCCTGCATGAATTCAACGCAGAGCAGATTCATAATATCGTCAACCACTCTGAGGCACGACTTCTCTTCGTGGGTGATCATGTGGCTACCATCATCGACCCGCAGGCCATGCCTACGCTCGAAGGTATCATCAACAACCCCGACTACTCACTGAAGATATCACGTACAGATAAACTGACTTATGCCCGCGAGCACCTGAATGAGCTCTACGGAAAGAAATTCCCAAAGTATTTCCGCAAGGAGCATGTGAACTATTATAAGGAGGAGAGTCCCGAAGAACTGGCCGTCATCAACTACACTAGCGGTACGACAGGCTTTTCAAAGGGTGTGATGCTGCCTTACCGCGCACTGTGGTCTAACTATGACTTCGCCTACGACGTACTTGGCAAGATCATCAAGGCTGGCGATCCTGTCATCTCGATGCTACCTATGGCCCACATGTATGGCATGGCTTTTGAGTTTATCTTCGAGTTCCTGCATGGTTGTCACGTCTTCTATCTGAATCGCGTGCCATCCCCAGCTATCATTGCCCAGGCCCTGCAAGAAGTGAAGCCTGTTATCGTAATAGCTGTACCTCTTATCATTGAAAAGATCGTTCGTAAAAAGGTATTCCCCAAGATACAGAACAACCGCATGAGACTGCTGTTACAGATGCCTGTCATCTCGAAGAAGGTGCGAGAGATGATCTGTCAGGAAGTCATCAAGGCCTTTGGCGGCAACCTCTATGAAGTGATTATTGGTGGTGCTGCCCTGAACCAGGAGGTTGAGCAATTCCTCAAACGTATCGACTTCCCCTACACCGTGGGCTATGGTGCCACAGAATGCGCCCCCATTATCTGCTATCGCGACTGGCATACCTTCGCTCCTGGTTCATGCGGACGTGCAGCACTCCACCAGCAGGTGAAGATCGTATCACCCGACCCTCGTACTATTCCTGGAGAGATTCTGACTAAGGGTCCTAACGTCATGCTCGGTTACTATAAGAACCCTGAAGCCACTGCCGAGACTATCGACAATGACGGTTGGTACCATACAGGAGACCTGGGTACGATGGATAGCGACGGAAATGTATTCATTAACGGTCGCTCAAAAAATATGCTTTTAGGTCCCAATGGCCAGAATATCTATCCTGAGGAAATCGAAGACAAACTAAACTCGATGACACTTGTGATGGAGAGTATCGTGGTACAACGTGACAACAAGCTGGTGGCACTGGTTCACCCCGATATGGACGAAGCGAAGAACATGGGCTTCTCTGATGAAGATCTGAAGAACGTCATGGAACAGAATCGCAACGGCCTGAACGAGATGATCCCAGCCTACGAGAAGATTATGGAGATCGAGATCCATGAGGAGGAATTCGAGAAGACTCCCAAAAAGTCAATCAAACGTTATCTCTATAAATAACATAATAAAGGCTCTCCGAATGGAGGGCCTTTATTTATTTCCTGTATTCATAATAATACCAATAGGTATTACGATATTGTTCTTCTACTTTCCCCTTGCACTCAGATAGTTGCGGATATTTCTTCTCAAGTTCGCGCAGATTGTTATAATCAACATCCATTACCGTCTGATGATAGACCACCACTGGATGAGCCCTAAGATGCGTATAGAGCGTAAGAGCCTCACGATAATGACGCGGTAGACTGTCGTTAATTGTGTAGTAACGTTCTATCTCTGAAGCAAACTTGTCAAGCTGACGATCTATGAGATAACCACATAGCTGATAGTCGGCTACAGCGGGATTGGGCACAGAATCTCTGCGTTCGAGCAACTGTAGATAGCGCATAGGCGTCATGCGGGAAGCGGGACGAGCTCCTAAAAAGCGGTACAGGCTATCGACGGGATACATCATCAGGGTAGAAAGGCTGTCGGTAGGCAACATTTGAGAGCTATTGGCATCAACAGGATATTCAAAGAGACTCTCTCCCATCGTGCCCTTATGTGCCAACGCATACATACGCAACATGGTGAGATCGGCATCACTCTCAAGCGACTTCTTCCCAACTTTCAGCGCACCGTCGATATTGCCTTCGAGCAGACAACGTTCAACTTTCATACGATAATGGAGCACTGCATTAGAATTTCCAATCCAAGCCACACAAATCATCAGAAATGCCATAATCAGCATATTGATCCACATGGGTTGCGAGAAGAGCTCAAAAGCCTTATCGTATTCCACCTCTTGAGCCAGACGTCCCATTCTTGTCAGCATCCACCAGCAGACAATCACCAGTATGGGCGTATACCACGAGAAGCCTACCTCAATACCGTCAGCCCCTATAGGATTCACTGACGAGAGCATGCCTAGTATCAGCATCGAGGGGAGATACGTGAGCGCATGGAATCGCTTTGTCAGATGAATGACACCATATACGACATACTGTATCACACCTAGTAGCAAGGTGATGAGGACTGCACCCACTAAAGGGTTATAATGCGTCACCCCCTTGCTCAGCACATGCTGAGACATCATCAGTACGTCGGCCTGGAAGAAATAAAGCCAACAAAACGAGAAAACCACAAAAACAATAGCACACATCAGACGTATGCTGATTGTGCTACTGCTTTTATCATTTCGATGATTACTCATATTTACTGTTTCTTCAAGACTACGGCCGAGCGTGCTGGAATATAAAGTTTCAGCCACTCCTTCTTGTCCTTCACGTACAAGGGATCATAGTTCGTAAAGTGTGTCACGGAGTCATCAGCAAAACCATTACCGCCAAAGTCTGTCGAATCGGTATTCAGCATGACCTTATAGCTGCCAGTCGGCACGAGGAAACCATAATCGGTATAACTGCGCGTGGGTGAGAAATTGAATACAAACACAAGGTCGCCACGCATGAAGCAGAGTACCTGGTCGCCATCGTCATGCCAAATTTCCGTCACAGGTGTATCTTGGAAGTTCCTTACACTCTTGATAGTCTTCAGCATCTCGCGGTCGAAATCACCCAGCCAGTGATAGCAGAGATCCTTATTATCCACGAGGTTCCACTGACGGCGGGCATACTTATAGCTCCACCCATTACCCTCACGTGGGAAGTCGATCCACTCGGGATGTCCGAACTCATTGCCCATGAAGTTCAGGTAGCCGCCATTGATAGCTCCAGCTGTTACCAGTCGGATCATCTTGTGCAGGGCAATACCGCGCTGAGCCATATCGTTGACATCCTTCTTGGCGAAATGCCAATACATATCGGCATCAATCAGTCGGAAGATGATGGTCTTATCACCTACCAGTGCCTGGTCGTGACTCTCGCAGTAAGAGATGGTCTTCTCGTCGGGGCGACGGTTCTTGACCTCCCAGAAGATAGAACATACGTTGATGTCCTCATCGCGTACCTCTTTAATAGTCTTAATCCAGTAATCGGGAATGTTCATTGCCATACGATAGTCGAAGCCGTAGCCACCATCCTCGAACTTAGCAGCCAGTCCAGGCATACCTGAAACCTCTTCAGCAATCGTGATAGCATCAGGGTTCACCTCATGGATCAGACAGTTAGCGAGTGTCAGATAACAAATGGCATTATCATCCTCATGACCGTTAAAGTAGTCACCATAGCCTCCAAAAGCCTCACCCAGTCCATGAGAGTAATACAACATCGAAGTTACACCATCGAAACGGAAGCCGTCGAACTTAAACTCCTCAAGCCAGTACTTACAGTTAGAGAGCAGGAAATGGAGAACATCGTCCTTGCCATAGTCGAAGCAGAGTGAATCCCATGCCGGGTGCTCATGACGGTCGCCGGGATAGAAGAACTGATTAGGATCTCCTGCGAGATTGCCCAAGCCTTCCACCTCATTCTTGACAGCGTGTGAGTGAACGATATCCATAATCACTGCAATGCCATTCTTATGAGCAGTATCAATGAGCTCTTTCAACTCTTCTGGTGTACCGAAGCGACTACTGGGAGCAAAGAAACTCGACACATGGTAACCGAAGGAACCATAATAGGGGTGTTCCTGGATAGCCATCACTTGGATGCAATTATAACCATCCTTGATAATACGTGGCAGAACATTGTCCTTAAACTCAGTATACGTACCCACCTTCTCGGCATCCTGTCCCATACCTACATGGCACTCATAGATGAGCAGCGGATTCTTCTTAGGCTTGAAGTTCTTCTTTTTCCACTCATAGGGTTTCTCCGGGTTCCAAACCTGAGCCGAGAATATCTTTGTCTGATCATCCTGAACTACACGCTGACACCAAGCCGGGATACGCTCTCCTTCACCACCGTTCCACTTTACCTTCATCTTGTACAACTGACCGTGTTTCAGAGCTTTTTCTGAAAGCTTAAGTTCCCAGTTTCCTGTTCCCTCTATACGTTTGCAGCGATACTTCTCGTCTTCCTGCCAGTTATTGAAATCACCAATCAGGTAAATGTCTGTGGCATTAGGTGCCCACTCACGGAACACCCAACCCTTGGGGAGTTTATGAAGTCCAAAATACAGATGACCCGTGGCAAAATCAGAGAGTTTTCTCTTGCCGTTCTGAGTCAACTGGTTAATCTTCCATACTGCGTGGTCGTGACGTCCACGAATCGCGCCTTCGAAGGGTTCCAGCCATGAGTCGTTCCTCACCAGCCCTATATGCTGGGGCTCTGTCTGGTCTACAATCTTCTCAACTTTCTTTGCAACGACTTTCTTTGTCGTAGTTTTCTTGGCTGTTGCCTTCTTAGCAGGAGCTGCTGCCTTCTTGGCGGCAGGCTTCTTTGCTGTTGTTTCTTTCTTTGCCATACTAACTTATGCTTTTACTTTGAATATCGCTTTTTTGATTTCCTCCTTTTCGATGATACAAGGGGCATGACCGTCCTGTGGGAAGAAGATAGCCATCTGTCCAGGATTCACAGTCACATAGGTCTGAGCCTTTGTGTCGCCGTATTTTGTAATATCCTTCTCGGCGTTATATTCAAAATCGGGAAGGTCTTCCAACGGTGTGTAGCCGAAAGTTTCTGCACAGGTGATCGGAATCTGGATATCAATCATATTGATATGCGTCTCCAGAAAGGCAGTGTCTTTTGTACGCTGCTTGGCCAACGACAGATTCAGGAACAAGTCCTTGTCCTTAATTGGATACTTTCCCACTTCCATCGTCTGTAGGTCGTTATTCTTCAAATACTCTACCACGTCGGCAAACAACGGGTTCAGTGCCACGTATTTGCCCAAATTGTCGATTGTGTCGATAATCATAATTGTTCTATTTTAGATTAGTTTAAAAAATGTCATTTCTCAGTTGTCTCTTCTTACTTGTCGGTGACCTCGTACGTAGGTGCCTTGTGCGGTAATGTTACCATTACGATCTTTCTCCACAAAGCGCCCGTCACGCTGATCGTCGACATAGGTTCCCTCAAATCGGTTTCCTTCTCGGTCTTCCTCGATGGCTGTACCATTTCTGCGGCCATTCTTAAACTGGCCTTTAAACTTCGAACCGTCGGCAAAACGCACAACGCACTCACCGTGAGGCTGACCTGCCTTGAACAGTCCTTCGATCACGTCGCCACTCTTCTTGGTGAGCTTTCCGCGACCGTCTTGCTTATCAGCCTTCCACTGGCCCACATAAGTGTCACCGTTCTTCCAGATAAAGGTACCCTGCCCATGCTTGTCACCGTTCTGGAACTGTCCGGTGTACTTATCGCCATTTGCATACTTAAAGATTCCGGATCCCGTACGTTCGCCACGCACATAGTCACCTTCGTATACATCACCGTTCTGAAACTTATAGATACCTCGCCCGTCCATCTCGTCATCAAGCCACTGCCCTATATAACTGTCACCATCGGCATACTTGAAGACACCTTTTCCCGAGCGAAGGTTGTCTTTCCACTCACCTTCATAAGTCGATCCGTCGCCCCAGTCGTAAAAACCCTTGCCATTCTTCTTGTCGTTCAGCCAGTCTCCCTTATAGAAAGCACCGCCAGCGAAGGTGTATAGTCCTTTACCTGAACGCTTGTCCTGTTTCCATTCACCGTCGTACTTGTCACCGTTGAAGTAATACATCACGCCGTGACCATGCTGATAGTCGCGGAACCAAAGTCCATCGTAACGGTTATTATTCGAGAAGTAATAGATACCTTTTCCATGTTGCTGGTCCTGGAACCACTCCCCCTCATACTTCTCACCATCGTAAAAGGTATAGATGCCATAGCCCTGACGCTTACCTTTTACATATTCTCCCTCATAGACATTACCATTCTTATATATTGTCTTACCTTTACCCTGAGGCTTACCCGACATCATCTCGCCCTGATATTCACCCCCGTCTTTCGTTGTTGCTGAACCAAGGGTTATCTTCTGCGCCCCTGCTGTCAGCGGGAGCATTGCTATGATCATTGAAAAAATATATGTCTTCATTTGATAATTTGCGTTATAATGAGATTGCAAATTTACACACATTTTCTGAGATATCAAATTTTTCTCAGACTTATTAACGTTTATTTCCGATTATTTATTACCTTTGTACCCTGTATGAAATATATCGCCATTATTCCAGCCCGCTATGCGTCGACACGCTTTCCGGGTAAGCCGCTGGCAGTTCTCGGCGGAAAGACTGTCATTCAGAGGGTATACGAACAGGTGAGCCGTGTTCTGCCCGAGGTATACGTTGCTACCGACGACGAGCGCATATTTACTGCTGTCGAGGCTTTTGGCGGTCGTGCAGTGATGACCCGCTCTGACCATAAGAGCGGCACCGACCGTATTCAAGAGGCTGTTGAGAAGACTGCCACCGATGCCGACGTCATCATTAATGTGCAAGGAGACGAGCCCTTCATCCAACCCTCACAAGTTGAAACGCTGATGCATCTCTTCGACGATGCTTCGACACAGATTGGAACCTTAGGCAAGCCTTTTGAGAATCTCGAGGCCGTCATGAACCCCAACTCGCCTAAGATTGTCACCGACGTTCGTGGATTTGCTCTCTATTTCAGTCGCTCTGTCATCCCATTCATTCGTGGTGTAGACGAACGTGAGTGGTTCGGCCACTACCCATTCCTCAAACATCTGGGTGTCTATGCGTATCGCCGCAATGTGCTCGCCGAGGTTACCCGTCTACCTCAAAGCAGTCTTGAAAAGGCAGAGAGCCTTGAACAACTCCGCTGGCTACAGAATGGCTACCGTATCCGTGTTGGACTAACCGATGTTGAAACCGTCGGTATTGACACGCCCGAGGATCTCAAACGGGCAGAAACATTTCTTGCTAACATTAAATAGACAGATATGATCAATTATGATTTAAACAAGATACGGGCTATCATCTTCGATGTCGACGGTGTACTGAGTTCTGAGACCATCACCATGTCGTCTGAAGGTGAGCCTCTGCGCACAGTGAACATCAAGGATGGTTATGCCATTCAGTTGGCCATGAAACTCGGCCTGCGTATTGCCATCCTCACAGGTGCCAAGACACGGAGTGTACGTGTGCGCTACGAAGGGTTAGGTGTCGAGGATATCTACGTGGGGTGCGCTGTTAAGGTCGAGACTTACGAAGCCTTCCTCAAGAAATATGGTTTCACCGATGAAGAAATCATGTATATGGGCGACGACATCCCCGATCTTGAGATCATGCGCCGTGTGGGCTGCCCCGTATGCCCCAAAGATGCCTGTACAGAAATCAAGCAAGCAAGCCTCTATGTCAGCGACCGTATCGGCGGACATGGCTGCGGGCGCGATGTCATCGAACAGACCCTCCGCGCACAAGGCAAATGGATCATGGATAAAACAGCATTTGGATGGTAATATAGAAGTGAAAAGTGAGAAGTGAAAAGTTTAAATTGATTTTGGCGAGCAATTCGCCACGTCGGCGCGAGCTGTTAGCGGGTCTCGGCATCCCCTTTGAGGTGCGTGTTCTTTCGGGCATCGATGAGTCATTTCCTGCTAATCTTCCCGTGTCGGAAACAGCCCTCTATATCGCCAGCAGAAAAGCTGAAGCATATAAGGCTCATATTGCTGACAATGAACTGATTATAACAGCTGACACTGTGGTCATTGTCGATAATGAGATATTGGGCAAACCAGTCGACGAGGCCGATGCTATACGCATGCTCCACAAACTCAGCGGGCGCACCCATCAGGTCACTACGGGTGTCTGTCTGCTCACAGCCACTCAGGAACGTCGTTTTGATGTCACCACCGATGTCACCTTCAAGACTCTTACTGACGATGAGATTCATTATTACGTGTCGCATTACAAGCCTTTCGACAAGGCCGGTGCCTATGGCATCCAGGAATGGATTGGATATATAGGCGTCACAGGCCTGCATGGCAGCTATTACAATGTCATGGGCTTGCCTGTACAGAGAATCTACGAATATTTAAATCAATTATAGCAATGACAGATTTCAAGACCTTGGCGCAAACGCGCCGCAGCCACCGCAAGTTCACCACTGAGGAGATCGACCCTGATGACCTGAAGCTCATCCTCCGGGCCGCCCTCATGTCACCCACATCGAAAAGCCAGCGCGCCTGGCAATTCGTTGTCGTCGATGATAAACTAGACCTCCAAAAGCTTGCAGATGCCAAGAATCTCGGTTCACAATTTCTCAAGGATGCCCCTGTGGCTATCGTCGTGTTGGGCGATCCTATGCAGAACGACTGTTGGGTGGAGGATGGTTCCATCGCAGCCATCTCTATGCAGTATCAGGCCGAAGACCTGGGACTAGGTTCGTGCTGGATCCAGATGCGCGGACGCGGACTCGACGACGGCACCACCGCCGACGAGGTTATCCGTGGCGTACTCGACATCCCCGACAACATGAACTGCCTCTGTATCGTCGCCCTGGGTCACTGGACTGATGAACGTAAGCCACAGGCCGAAGACCGTCTGAAATGGGAAAACGTCCACCTCAACAAATATTGAAAAACTATTTATATATATATTATAAAAAGGTATATATTGCTGGAGCTGATTAAGAATTAACGATAATTAATCCGAAACTTAAGATGGTTTCGGATTTTTTTTGTAACTTTGCCCGCATATTTCAAACTTATCACTAATTTATTCATTATGAACGACAACAAAGTTATGAACATGGCAGCGGATAACATTCGTATCCTTGCTGCATCTATGGTTGAGAAGGCTAAATCGGGTCACCCCGGTGGTGCTATGGGTGGTGCTGATTTCATCAACACACTGTACAGTGAGTTCCTGGTTTACGATCCCGAGAATCCCGCATGGGAGGGTCGCGACCGTTTCTTCCTCGATCCTGGTCACATGGCTCCAATGCTTTACAGCCAGCTCGCCCTCATCGGCAAATACACACTCGAGGATTTGAAGAACTTGCGTCAGTGGGGCTCAGTAACACCTGGTCACCCCGAGCGCGAGATTGAGCGTGGCATCGAGAACACCTCTGGTCCACTTGGACAGGGTCATACCTTCGCCGTTGGTGCAGCCATCGCAGCTAAGTTCCTGAAGGCTCGTTTGGGTGACGTCATGAACCAGACCATCTATGCCTATATCAGCGACGGTGGCGTACAGGAGGAGATTTCACAGGGTGCAGGTCGTATTGCCGGTAACCTGGGACTCGACAATCTCATCATGTTCTACGATGCTAACGATATCCAGCTGTCTACCAAGACCGAGGTAGTGACTAGCGAGGACACCGCCAAGAAGTATGAGGCTTGGGGCTGGTACGTACAGAAGATTGACGGTAACGACGTTGACCAGATCCGTGAGGCCATCAAGAAGGCTCAGGCAGAGAAGGAGCGTCCTTCACTCATTATCGGTCACTGCGTGATGGGTAAGGGTGCCCGTAAGGCTGATAACAGCAGCTATGAGAGCAACTGCGCTACTCATGGTGCTCCTCTCGGAGGTGATGCTTACATCAACACAATGAAGAATCTGGGGGCTGATCCTGAGAACCCATTCCAGATCTTCCCAGAGGTGAAGGAGATGTATGCTAAGCGTGCTGAGGAACTGAAGAAGATCTGCGCTGAGCGTTACGCTGCTAAGGCAGAATGGGCTAAGGCTAATCCTGAGAAAGCAGCCCAGCTCGAAGAGTGGTTCAGCGGCAAGGCTCCGAAGATCGACTGGAGCAAGGTTGAGCAGAAGGCTGGCAGCGCTACTCGTAGTGCTTCTGCAGCTGTTCTCGGTCAGCTCGCTGAGCAGGTGCCCAACATGATCTGCGCTTCTGCCGACCTGTCTAACTCTGACAACACCAATGGATTCTTGAAGAAGACTCACGACATCGTTCGTGGCGACTTCTCTGGTGCTTTCTTCGAGGCTGGTGTGGCTGAGCTCACCATGGCTTGCTGCTGCATCGGTATGGCTCTGCACGGTGGTGTCATCCCCGCTTGCGGTACCTTCTTCGTATTCTCTGACTATATGAAGCCCGCCGTACGTATGGCTGCCCTCATGGAGCTGCCCGTGAAGTTCATCTGGACCCACGATGCCTTCCGTGTTGGTGAGGATGGTCCTACCCACGAGCCTGTTGAGCAGGAGGCACAGATCCGTCTGATGGAGAAGCTGAAGAACCACCACGGCAAGAACTCCGTACTCGTTGTTCGTCCTGCCGATGCCGAGGAAACTACCGTTTGCTGGCGCATGGCTATGGAGAACATCGATACGCCTACAGCACTGATCTTCTCTCGCCAGAATATCGAGATGCTGCCCGAGGGCAACGACTACACGCAGGCAACAAAGGGTGCTTACGTAGTAGCTGGTTCAGACGAGAACTACGATGTTATCCTTCTGGCTTCAGGTTCTGAGGTTTCTACCCTCGAGGCTGGTGCTAAGCTGCTGGCTGCCGATGGTATCAAGACACGCGTCGTAAGCGTTCCTTCTGAGGGCCTGTTCCGCAGCCAGAGCAAGGAATATCAGCAGAGCGTGCTTCCCGCTGGCAAGAAGAAGTTCGGTCTGACCGCAGGTCTGCCTGTCAACCTCGAAGGTCTTGTAGGTGCCGATGGTACTGTTTGGGGACTCGAGAGCTTCGGTTTCTCTGCTCCTTACAAGGTGCTCGACGAGAAACTCGGCTTCACCGGAGAGAATGTTTACAAGCAGGTTAAAGCCCTTCTTGGATAAATAATCTGGCGCGGATTACACGGATTTCACGGATTATTTCTCTCGAAGAATTAATATATATCCGTGTTAATCCGCGTAATCCGCGCCTTTTAAATGGACGATTATGGAAATAAAAACAATTGGAATTGCAAGCGATCACGCTGGCTTTGCCTTAAAACAATTCGTTAAGAAGTACCTTGAGGAAAAGGGCTACCAGTATAAGGACTACGGCACCTACAACGAGGAGTCGTGCGACTACAGTGATTTCGGCCACGCTTTGGCAGAGGGTATCGAGCAGGGGGAGGTATTCCCTGGTATCGCCATCTGCGGTTCTGGTGAGGGTATCAACATGACACTCAACAAACACCAAAGCATCCGTGCCGGTCTCTGCTGGATTCCCGAGATTGCTCACCTCATCCGTCAGCATAACAATGCCAACGTATTGGTAATGCCTGGACGCTTCATCGATGAAGACATGGCTCGAAAGATTATGGACGAGTACTTCACGACAGAGTTTGAAGGGGGACGCCACCAGAAGAGAATTGACAAGATCCCATGCAAATAAGAAATCCCGCCGATTGGCGGGATTTCTTATTTGCTATCTGTTCTTATGCTTTGCAAACCAATTGTGTGTAAAATGATACATCAGTAAAGCGACAGCAATCAAGACGAGCGAGGCAATAAGAGCCATCTTTCCATCTCCATAGAAGAAAGCTATTCCGATGCCAAGTCCCCAGGCAATACCACTCTCCCACCCGAGCATAAAGGTACTCTGCGACGTGCCACGCTGACAGTGGCGACTTAGTTTGATGAAGAACAGCAGGAAGCGAGAGCCTATAATACCTGTACCTAAACCGATAAACAGTGGTGCCGCGAAGTCTACAATCTGCTGGGTACGCGTCACCATCATCAACAGGGCGGCAGCGATGAGGATAAGACCTGTCACCACCTCGCTCTTCAATTCTGCATCGCGGAAAACGAAACGCTGCGACAGAATAGCCAAGAGAAAACCCGCCATCATCATCGAGAAAAAGAGTTCTGAAAGTGCTGTTGAGAACAGAATACCTACAGCCAGCATGACCAGCTGGAGATTCACAAACAGAGGAAAGCCATGTGTCAGGAAGAAACGGTCGAGACTGGTCGCTGAAATATTATCTGAAGGTGCCCTGAATGGAAACGACACAAGCATAATAAGTATTAGTGAAACGGCCAGACAACCGGCAGCGGCCAGTAACACTGCATCGAAATTAAAAAGACGGTTCAGTAACAGACCCGCCAAAGGGCCGATGGAAAGGGCAAAGCGACCGAACCAGGCTGCCGAGTGATTGGCCTCCGTGCGCTGGTAACTCTCACAGGTGTCGATAATCAGTGTACTGGTAAGCACCATCTGAGCAAGTCCGAAAAAGGCACCTAATACAAAACGGTGCAGGATGATGAAAGGAACCTCTACAAACTGACAGAACCGAGTATTGAAATAATAGAGCGAGAAGATGAGTGCCGTCATCAGGGCAATAGACCAGATGCACACATGATTCCGCCTGAAATACTGAACGAGAAACGACACGAACAGGCCAAAAGAGAAAAGACCGACACCAAAGGAGGCCATCGCCAGGGCTGCTTCTGTAGTCGTGAAACCTTGCACGTCAATCAGCCAACGAGGCATTGTAGGCACCAGCATATAAATGGCTGTCGTCAGCAATGTGTTTGCGATAGCCATCAGCCAGAAGTCACGATGCCAGAGACGGATATGTACGGGCGTATTCTGGGAATTCATTTTTAAAGTAACGTGATAAGTGTAGCGTAGTTTATATTGAGATAATCGCCTACTTGTATATCTGAATAAGGTGCTATCGCCTCGGCACTGTTGGTGGTAGATACACCGACAACCTTCATGCCGGCAGCGCGACCAGAACGCAGACCGTTAAAACTGTCCTCGAAGACTATGCACTCCTCAGGTGCGACCTCGAAGCGCTTGGCAGCTCGCAGATAACAGTCTGGATCAGGTTTGCTACGAGCAAAATCCTCGGAGGTTAGTATCGCATCGAAAAGCGTCTGGAAAGAAGGCTGATAACGGTAGACACTCTCCATCTTGGGAATATTCGAGCTGGTAACGACTGCGGTCTTCACACCATGAGCATGAAGATTGGCAATCAAGGCTTCGAAACCATCAATATAGTCATAATGCATCGACTCCTCATAGGCATCAAGGCGACGGGTGACTTCGGCACGCTCTGACTCAAGCGGACCACAGAACCAACGGTCGTAGATCTGAGTGAGTGTCGATCCTTTAATCTCATGCTCAAGACCTGGATGCTCAGGATGGTACTGACGACAAATCATTCCCCAAAATATAGTGTATTGGGGCTCGGTATCAAACACCACTCCATCAAGGTCGAACAGTACTGCTTTCAACTTTTTTTCTTGCATATCTTAAAATTTGGGTGCAAAATTAATAATTTTGAACGAGAAATTTGCTTTTTTCATGATTTTAGTGTATTTTTGTAACCAAAAATTGTCTGAGCACGAAAATGAACGTAAAGAATCTTAGCTTTATTATTGTTTTCTTGTGGCTGTTTGCGAGCTGCAAGAGTGGCAATGATGAGGAGGTGTGGTTTGAGACCATTACTTTGGAAAAGACCGCCAATCTCTCAAACGAAGAACTTTCTCCTAAATGCAGCATCAGTCTGAAAGTCCAGTCTGCCAGACAGAAGAAGGGTGAAGCCGCTCAGAATATTAATGAATATCTGGTGGAGCGACTTTTCAATCAACAGGATGTCACTGTAGAAGCTGCTGCCACACAGTTCACCAATGCCTATATCCTGAATTACAAGAACACGCTCCTGCCGCTCTATAATCAGGATCGGTCTGACACGACCAAACGAGCTTGGTATGACTACCATTATATCATCACCACAGAGACCAATCCTGGCAATGAGAACACGATTGTCTATCTGGCTACGATTGATTATTATGAAGGTACTGCGCATGGTATCAACCAACTGCTGACGATGAATTTCGACAAGAAGACTGGGCGTCATTTGGCTCTTTCTGATATCTTTGCCACAGGATATGAGCAGCAGCTGACGGCGAAGTTGCTGACGGCGCTGAAAGAGAAGACGGGTTCGGCTGATCTTACAGAATTGAAAGAGAAAGGTTATCTCAACTCGATGGATATGTTCCCTACTGAGAATTTCATAATTGGCGAAGAGACCCTCACCTTTATCTATAATCCATACGAGATAGCACCCTACAATATGGGCATGACAGAACTCATCATTCCATATAGTGACATTGAAAAAATCCTCAAGACCACTTTTGAATATTAAGGACATGACATCAGATATCATCAGAACATATTTCCCACAGATCAGTGATGAACAGCAACGCCAGTTTGATGCGCTCGGCGATCTGTATCTTGACTGGAACGCGAAGATCAATGTCATCTCACGCAAAGATATCGACAACCTCTATGAGCACCACGTGCTACACTCACTGGCCATTGCCAAGGTGGTGAATTTCAGACCCGATACGGCCATTCTCGACTTCGGAACGGGAGGCGGATTCCCAGGAATCCCCCTGGCCATCCTGTTTCCTGAGTGCCACTTCAAACTGATTGACGGCACTGGCAAGAAAATCCGTGTGGTCCAAGAAGTAGCGAATGCCATCGGACTGAAGAACTGTCAGCCCGAACATCTGCGCGGTGAGGAGGAGAAAGGAAAATACGACTTTGTGGTAAGCCGTGCGGTGATGCCCCTACCCGACCTGGTGAAGATTGTGAAGAAGAATATCGGGAAGAAACAGCAGAATGCCCTTCCCAATGGTATCCTTTGTCTAAAAGGCGGCGACTTGCAGGCCGAACTCCGCCCTTTCTATAAGATTGTAGAGACCACCGACATCAGCAACTTTTTCACAGAAGAGTGGTTTAAGGGTAAGCACGTCATCTATTTACCCATTTAATCAGATAAACGATTATGCTCAACATCAAGATTTTCATGTGCAATCTGCTTCAGGAAAACACATACGTGGTGAGCGATGACACCAAGGAGTGCGTCATCATCGATTGTGGCGCGTACTACGAAGAGGAGCGCACCGCCATTGTCCAATACATCAAGGAAGAAGAACTGACGCCCAAGCACCTGCTCTGCACACATGGGCACTTTGACCATAACTTTGGCATCGACACCATCTTCCAGGCATTCGGGCTAAGAGCTGAGATTGCGGCTGAAGACGACTATCTGGTCAACGACTTGAACGGACAGTTCATGGATATCGTTGGTGCTCCCCTGAGACGCGAATTCCCAAAAGCTGGTAGATTTTTCGAGCTCGATGAGATTATCCGTTTTGGTCACCATGAGCTGAAGGTGCTGAAGACACCCGGCCATACCCCCGGTGGCGTGGTGTTCTATTGTGAGGAAGAAAAGGTGGTTTTCTCAGGCGATACCCTTTTCAGAATGAGCATCGGTCGCACGGACTTCAAAGGCGGTTCATACGAAGACCTCATGAACAGTCTGAAAAACGTGATGGCCAAACTGCCTGCAGATACTGTGGTATACAGCGGGCACGGCCCCAAAACAGTCATCGGTGAGGAACTGCGCTATAATCCCTATCTGCACTAAAAAGACTATTTCAACTGATCATACCACTGCTTCAGGGCACCCCGAGGAGTACCCCGACGAACGATAGCGTCCAGTTGCTCGCGGGCTTCCTGGCGACGCCCCAGTCGTATCAGGGCATCGACCTTGGATATAGCATATTCTACATTCTCAGGCTGAAGGCGCAATGCCTCATCCCAGTCGTAGACGGCTGCCTCATACTGTTTCAGATCTGTCTCATAAGCAGCTCGGGCTGCAAAGGCATCCGCACTATCGGGGAAGAGTTGGACAATGCGATTCAACTCGTCAAAGGCATCGGTCTTCTTACCCATTTTCAGCAGGGTGTGGGCCAGCCCCAAATGAGCCTCGAAATGTTCGGGCTGGATGGTGAGAAACGTCTCGTAGTCGAACTTTGCCAGATCGTAATGACGCAACTGCGTATGACAGAAAGCCCTAAAAAATAAGGCTGCAAGATTCTGTTCATCCAAACGGAGCACATAGCCATATTCCTGCACGGCATAATCCCACTGCTGCAGATTGATGTTGGCCTCGGCTTTCAACAGTCGCAGACTGATGTTTTTGGGTGCTTTGTTGATAGCCTCTATCAATACCGACACAGAGTCACGCCATTCACGTGGGGTCTGTGCCTGAGCACAGATCCCATACATGAACAGGGTGATCAATAACAGCTTACGCATGTTTGATGTAATTGACAATCCACTCTCCTACCTCGCGCGTTCCGTATTTGGCACCGCCTTCGACCTGAATCTCCGGGGTACGGACATTAGCAGCCAACGAGGCGTCTACGGCTTCTCGCACAAGCGCACCCTCCTTCTTCAGACCAAAATGCTCAAGCAGCATAGCTGCCGAGAGAATCTGTGCCAAAGGATTGGCAAGGTTCTGTCCTGCAGCCTGAGGCCATGAGCCGTGTACAGGTTCGAAGAGTGGCGTGTGCTCTCCCAATGAGGCTGATGGCTGCAGTCCCATCGAACCAGTGATACAAGCCGTCTCGTCGGTAAGGATATCACCGAAAGTGTTCTCTGTCACGATGACATCGAAGAAGCGAGGCTCTGTGAGAACACGCATCGAGGCATTGTCGATAAACATATAGTCTGTACGCACCTCAGGATATTGGGGTTCTATCTCCTTGGCAATCTGTCGCCACAGGCGCGACGATGCCAGGATGTTGGCCTTGTCTACGACTGTCAGATGCTTGTTACGCTCCATAGCCATCTCGAAACCGAGTTTCACGATGCGCTCTATCTCTGGACGGGTGTAGATGTCGGTGTCGTAGGCTTTATCGTTATCCTGGTATTTCTCTCCGAAATACATACCTCCCGTCAACTCTCGCAACACAACGAAGTCTGCACCTCGGATCAGCTCATCCTTCAGGGGAGACTTATGTAACAGACAGTCGAAGGTGGCCACCGGACGCACATTGGCGAAGAGTCCCAGTTTCTTACGCATGGCCAGTAGTCCTGTTTCCGGACGCACCTTTGCCGTTGGGTCATGATCGTATTTCAGATCACCGACAGCAGCGAAGAGCACAGCGTCAGCACGCATACATACCTCGTGGGTTGCATCAGGGTAAGGATCGCCCACCTCGTCGATGGCATGTGCCCCACAGATAGCCTCCTCATATTCAAACTCGTGTCCGCATTTCTCTGCAATAGCATCGAGCACAGCCACACCTTGTTTCATAATCTCAGGTCCTATTCCATCACCCGAGAGAATCGCAATTTTCAATTTCATATTATCTCTAAACTATAAACTTTAAACTCTAAACATTAAACTACAAGCTATCACTTTGTTCGTTTTCAAATATATTCAGCATCTTAAATGTAGCCTTGATAGCAGCTTCTGTCTGGTCGGCATCAAGTCCTCGTGTACGGAGTATACGCCCGTTATCATTCCAGGTGATAACCGTCTGGACCAAGGCGTCCGTACGTCCACCGGGAGGAATGGTTACCGCATAATTCTGAAGGATGGGGAATGTGCGGTCGAGATACTTCTTGTAGATATAGCGCAGCGACTTCACAAAGGCGTCATACTGACCATCACCCGTAGCACTCGCCTCATACTCCTGACCGTTGATCTCTACCTTAATATTTGCTCCAGGCTTCAGACCGTAAGCCGTTGACACGACATAACTTACCAGTTTCACTTTATCTTCCTGAACATCGTGCTTCAGCACGTCGCTCACGATAAATGGCAGATCCTCCTGTGTCACGATTTCCTTCTTGTCTCCCAACTCTGTGATACGCTGGGTGACGCGCCTGGTCTGTTCTGGCGTAAGCTCTAATCCCAGTTCCTCCAGGTTCTTAGCGATGTTCGCCCGTCCACTGTTCTTGCCCAGCGCATACTCACGCTTACGACCGAAGCGCTCGGGTGCCAGTTCATTCTGATAGAGACCGTTTTTCTTATCACCGTCAGCATGCACACCGGCAACCTGTGTAAACACATTATCGCCGATAATCGGCTGGTTGGGAGCGACAGCAATACCGCTATAACTCTCTACCAGACGGGAGATATCGTTCAGCTTGTTCTCGATGATATTCGTCTTGGCATGGAATTGGTCTTTGAGAATCACCTGCACACTCGATAGCGGCGCATTGCCACAGCGTTCTCCCAGTCCGTTCACCGTCACATGGAGCCCTTTCGCACCGCTCAGTACAGCTGCCAGTGAATTCGACACGGCCAGATCATAGTCGTTATGCGCGTGGAAATCGAAATGTGTATCAGTATATCTTTTAATCATTTTACGGAAATACTCGATACACTGCAACGGGTTCATGATACCTAAGGTATCAGGAAGCATAAACCTGCGGATGCCGATGTCACAGAGCCGATCCATCACGTCATAGACATACGAAGGAGAGTCCTTCATACCGTTAGACCAATCCTCGAGGTAAAGGTTCACAGTCAGCCCCTTCCGACGGGCATATTTCACCTCTTCGATAATGTCGGCGACATGTTCCTCAAGTGTCTTATGCAGTTGTTCCTTGCAATGACGCAACGACCCTTTTGCCAGAAGGTTGATAGTCTTACAGCCACATGCCTCGACCCAGTCCACACTTTGTCCGCCGTCCACGAAACCAAGCACCTCCACCCTGTCGAGCATATCTATCTGTTGGGCGTAACGGCAAATCATACTCACAGCCTCTTTCTCGCCCTCAGAAACACGTGCCGAGGCCACCTCGATACGATCCACGTTCAGGTCGCGCAACAGCATACGGGCGATGATCAACTTCTCATGCGGCAGGAAACTCACACCGCTGGTCTGCTCACCGTCGCGCAAGGTGGAGTCCATGATCTCCACAAACGGCTGTATGCGCTGATACATGTTTATTTGTTCGCTTGTTCCCATTGTTCTGTTTTATCGTGATTCTGTACCAGGAAATCGATATCGTCGAGACCGTTCATCAGACAGTGTTTCTTATAGCCGTTGATATCGAAATGTTCGCTCTTGCCCGTAGCCTTGTTGGTGACTGTCTGATGAGGCAGATCCACTTCCACCTCCGTCTTCGGGTCAGCTTTGATACTCTCGAAAAGTTCTGCGAGGAACGGTTCCGAGACCACTACTGGCAGCACGAAGTTGTTCAGTTCATTGTTCTTGTGGATATCAGCGAAGAACGAACTGATCACCACACGGAATCCATAGCCTGCGATAGCCCAGGCTGCATGTTCACGGCTCGAACCCGAACCGAAGTTCTTACCAGCCACGAGGATGCAACCCGAATAGGTGGGATTGTTGAGCACGAAGTCAGGATTGGGCGTTCCATCAGCCTGATAGCGCCAGTCACGGAAGAGGTTATCACCAAAGAATTTCTCCTCCTTCGTCGTAGCTTTCAGGAAGCGTGCCGGGATAATCTGATCTGTATCCACATTCTCCAGCGGCAGAGGCACGCAAGTACTTGTAATTATTTCGAATTTCTGTTTCATTTCTTCTTCTTTTTGGGCACAGATTTCACGGATTAACACGGCTTTTATAATTTTAGCCGCGACTCTCGTAGAGAGCCGTGTAATCCGCGCCTAAATTAATACTCTTGGATCAGTAATCACACCGGTTACGGCGGCAGCGGCAGCGACTAAAGGCGATGCCAGGATGGTGCGCGCACCAGGGCCCTGACGGCCTTCGAAATTACGGTTTGAGGTCGATACCGATAGTTTGCCTGCCGGAATCTTGTCGTCGTTCATCGCCAGACAGGCGGAGCAACCAGGCTGGCGGATCTCGAAACCAGCCTCAGCAAGAATCTTGTCAAGCCCCTCTTCACGGATCTGACGATCCACAGCCCACGAGCCGGGAACAAGCCAGGCAATGACTTCAGGAGACTTCTGGCGTCCCTTGACGATCGAAGCGAAGGCTCTGAAATCCTCTATGCGCCCATTGGTACACGCTCCCAGAAACACGTAGTCAACCTTGGTGCCGAGCAACTTCTGTCCAGCCTCGAAACCCATATAGCGCAGCGCCTTGTCGAAGTTGGCATCACCTGTTGTAGGAATAGCCTCTGTGATACCGACACCCATGCCAGGATTGGTTCCATAAGTAATGCGTGGTTCGATATCTTCTGCATTGAAAATCAATTCCTTATCAAACACGGCATCATCACCACTCCTCAAGGTCTTCCAATAGGCTACAGCTTCGTCCCAGGCCTCACCCTTAGGCGAAAACTCACGCCCTTTCAGATAGTCAAAGGTCGTTTCGTCAGGAGCTATGAAGCCACCTCTTGCACCCATCTCTATCGAGAGATTACAGAGTGTGAGGCGCCCTTCCATCGAGAGGTTGCGCACCACATCTCCTGCATACTCCACGAAATAGCCCGTAGCACCACTGGTGGTCAACTGCGCCATCAGGTAGAGTGCCACATCCTTGGCGGTGACCCCTTTCTGCAGCTTACCGTTGATGGTGATACGCATCGACTTGGGTTTCTGCTGCAGGATGCATTGCGAGGCCATCACCATCTCCACCTCAGAGGTGCCGATACCGAAGGCCACAGCACCCATCGCACCGTGTGTCGAAGTGTGCGAGTCGCCACAGACGATGGTCATGCCAGGCAGCGACAAGCCCTTCTCTGGACCTACCACGTGGATGATACCATTGTCCTTCGACATCATCCCATAGTGAGTCAGTCCGAAGTCGGCTGCATTCTTCGCCAGCATATCCACTTGTTTCTTCGACACCTCGTCGGCAATCGGTTTATCCTGATCATGTGTCGGAGTATTGTGATCCGGCATACAATAGATTCTCTCCGGACGGAAGCACTTCAGTCCTCTGGCCCTCATGCCTTCGAAAGCCTGGGGCGATGTCACTTCATGGCAGTACAGACGGTCTATATAGAGCTGCGTAGGACCGTCCTCCACCTGCTGCACCACGTGCTTATCCCATATTTTATCAAACAATGTATTCATATTTTCATTCTTTCTTAAACTTGTTGATACAATCAATATACGCTTCCACAGAAGCCGTCACGATATCAGTATTAGCACCAAAACCGTAGTACAGACTACCATCGTACTCCACCTGCATGTGTACCTTACCCACATCGTCCGATCCCTTCGAGATGGCCTGGATGGTAAATTCCTTCAGCGTCATCTGCTTCATGATAATCTTCTTCAGCGCCTTGATGGCGGCATCCACCGGACCGTTGCCCGATGCGGCTGCCTCGAACTTCTGACCAGAGATGTCAAGACCGATAGAAGCCACACTCTTCACGCCCTTACCCGTCGTTACCTGCAGGAAGTCGAGACGTACGGCGTGCGTATCTGCCATATCGGCACCTGCCAGCATCAGGGCATCGGCATCAGTCACCTCCTTCTTCTGGTCGGCCAGAATCAGGAACTTCTCATAGACCTTATCAAGCTTCTCCTCCTCCAGATCGACACCGTTCACGTGCAGACGGTGCTTCAGGGCAGCACGTCCACTGCGAGCTGTCAGTACGATCGAGTTGTCATCGATACCCACATCCTTCGGATCCATGATTTCATAGGTATGCACATTCTTCAGCACACCGTCCTGATGGATGCCACTTGAATGGGCAAAGGCGTTACGACCCACGATGGCCTTGTTGGGCTGCACGGGCATGTTCATCAGACTCGACACCATCCTACTGGTCGGATAGATTTTGGTTGTATTGATGTTCGTGTCTATCTCAAGCGACTTATGACATTTCAGGATCATGGCAATCTCTTCGAGTGAAGTGTTTCCAGCTCGCTCACCGATGCCATTGATGGTCACTTCCACCTGTCGGGCACCTGCCATCACACCATTCAGCGTATTGGCTGTGGCCATACCCAGGTCGTTATGGCAGTGGGTCGAGATGATGGCACGGTCTATGCCGTCGACATGTTCCTTCAGATATTTGATCTTTTCGAAATACTCTTGTGGCAGACAGTAGCCCGTCGTATCGGGAATGTTCACCACCGTGGCACCCGCCTTGATGACGGCCTCCACCACACGAGCGAGGTATTCATTGTCGGTTCGTCCGGCGTCCTCGCAGTAGAACTCCACGTCATCTACATAGCGCTTGGCATACTTTGTGGCGGCAATGGCCACCTCGAGGATATGCTCGCGGTCGGAGTTGAATTTATACTGGATGTGCTCATCGGAAGTTCCGATGCCTGTGTGGATACGCTTATGCTTGGCATATTTCAGCGCATCGAAGGCCACATCGATGTCACGCTCTACTGCACGGGTCAGCGCACAAATCACTGGCCACGTCACGGCCTTTGAGATTTCAATCACCGAGTTGAAATCACCAGGACTCGAAATGGGGAATCCTGCTTCGATCACATCCACGCCGAGTTGTTCGAGTGCCTTAGCCACCTGTATCTTCTCTACGGTGTTCAACTGGCAGCCAGGCACTTGTTCCCCGTCGCGGAGCGTCGTGTCGAAAATGTAAAGTCTGTCGTTCATTTCTGTTGTTTATTAATTTGTTGTTTTGACTATGTCTATTATTATGTCCTTTTGTTCTTTTTATCTAATAACGAAAAAGCCTTTCACACCCGGAAGTGAGAAAGGCTCGTATTTAATGTTTATCTTTTATCTGTTCATCTCTGATCTACATCCACCTCGTCACTTCCGGCTGCGTTCCTGCAGTCGAATAATAATAAGGCCGTTAAGTAGATTAAAATTCATCATCTGTTCACTATTTTTTGAAATCGGGGGCAAAAGTAAGCATTATTTTTGAAATAAACAAATAAAATGTCACTTTTTTGCATCAAAACGTGACATTTTTATTTTTCACTCCACACTCCTCACTCCACACTCCTCACTTCTCATTCGCCAATAGATAGACAGCTTTCATATCTTCGGGCGTCAGCACCTCCATCGCACCGATGTTCATCTTGCCGCCACGACTGCATTTGTCCACCAGCGTCTCTATCTCCTCATCTGTTGCCTGACGGCCTATCAGTTCAGGGATACTAGTGGGCATGCCGATAGAATGGAAGAAAGCCTCGATAGCCTCAATGCCTGCCAAAGCGCCCTCGACACCCATCACGTTACGGGCGAACTTCTCGAAGCGGGCCAGATGCTTATCCTTCACATAACGGGCCCACGAACCCCAGATGGCAGCCAGACCTGCTCCATGTGTCACGCCAAAGAGACCGCTCAGTTCGTGCTCCAGCTTATGACAGGCGAAGTCTTTTTCTGTGCCGCACTCCGTCAAGTCGTTATGCGACAGTGAACTGGCCCACATGATGGCAGCCCGATGCTCATAGTCCTCAGGATGCTCCAGCACAATCGGGGTGGCATCTTTCACCGTGCGCAGCAGTGCCTCGGCGATAGCATCTGTCAGGATGGCATCCTCATATTTAGAGAAGTAGCGCTCCATCGTGTGCATCATGATGTCCGTAGCTCCGGCAGCCGTCTGATAGGGCGGCAATGTATAGGTGCGCTCTGGGTTCATGATAGCGAACTTACAGCGGCAGAGATCGCTGTTCACGCCGCGCTTCAGCATCCCCTCATCGTTGGTGATTACACAACTCGACGACATCTCCGAGCCTGCTGCAGGAATTGTCAGCATCACGCCGATGGGCAGACACGACTGAGGCACGGCCTTGCCGTCCCAGAAATCCCACACGTCGCCTGAATAGCCCACGCCATAGCCGATGGCCTTCGCAGAGTCGATGACCGAACCGCCACCCACGGCGAGGATGAAGTCCACGTTTTCACGCTTGCAGAGCTCGATACCTTCCTTCACCTTTGACAGCAAGGGGTTAGGCACTACCCCACCCAACTCCACGTAGTTGATACCAGCCTCTGTGAGCATCTTCTCCACCTTGTCGAGCAATCCAGAACGACGGGCACTGCCTCCGCCAAAGTGTACCAGCACCTTTCTGCCGCCATACTGCTGTATCAGCTGCGGCAGTTTCTCTTCAGCCTCGCGACCGAACACAACGCGTGTCGGTGCATAGAAATTAAAATCCTTCATCATATCCTTGTTCGTTTTAGTATTCCTGCTGCAAAAATAACGAGAAATTCTTAAACTTCCAAATTATTTGCCGAAAACTTGGACGAGTCGGAAAAATGTTGTATCTTCGCAGCGTCAAATGATGAAAAAGATTCTTTTATATATTATAATAGGTATGGCATCTCTGATGAGTGCCAGCTATCTGATTGGTGCCCCCAAGCACGTAGGCATGCACATCGCCGATGTGCCCGCCCCCCTTGCGATATCCGACACGATGAATACATCGCCCAGTTTTTCACCAGCAGCGGATGAGGAGTTGAAATACTATTTCGACCGTCACGACGTACAAGACGAAGGTTTCGAGATGGTGGCCGCCATCGCCTCAGGCCGACGACTGGCCGTCAGCATCAATCCTGTTCTCTCCGCCATGAGCGTCGGCACCTGGCAGGGCCGGCAGCGGCAGGGCACCGTGCTGAGCCTCGACTCTCTGCAGCGCACCATCGTAGCCACCTGGCAGGCCGACACCATCGAGACAGGTGTCCGCGCCGACTCTACAGGCATCTACATGGGCGACTTCTCCAGTCTGAAAGCCCATGGCCATGGTGCCTTATTCTTGCCCGACGGCAGCTACTCAGAGGGACACTTTGCAAACGATCTCCGTCAGGGCTTCGGAGTACAACTGCTCCACCCTTACGGCGACGAGCCGCGTCTACAGGCAGGCGAATGGAGCAAGAACCGCTTCATGGGCGAGCGAATGCGTTACACCACGGAGCGCATCTACGGTATCGACATCTCGAAATACCAGCACGGCAAGGGGCGCCGCGCCGTACCCATCCACTGGGACAAGCTGCGCATCATCCACGTCGGCAAGCGTGGCAGCCATAATGTCAGCGGCACAGCCGACTATCCCGTCTCGTTCATCTTCATCAAGTCGACGGAGAGCACCACTATCCGCAACAAGTTCTATGCCAGCGACTATGCCCAGGCCCGCAAGCGTGACATCCGCGTTGGTGCCTACCACTTCTGGTCGATGCGCACCACGGGAGCTGATCAGGCGCAGCATTTCCTGCGGAATACGCTCTTCAAGGACGGCGACCTGCCACCCGTGCTCGACATCGAGCCCTCCAAGTCGCAGGTCGAGCAGATGGGTGCCGACCGCATGTTCCAGCAGATTCGCATCTGGCTCAGAGCCGTCGAGCGCAGCACAGGCGTCAAGCCCATCCTCTATGTCAACCAGATGTTCGTGAACAACTACCTGTCGAAACAGCCCGACCTGAAACGTGACTACCGCGTGTGGATTGCCCGTTACAGTGAGTACAAGCCCGATGTCCGTCTGGCCTTCTGGCAACTCTGTCCCGATGGTCGTGTAGCTGGCATCCAGGGCGATGTCGACATCAACGTGTTCAATGGCTACAAGAGCCAGTTTGAAGAGTTCATCGAAACTGAAACCATCAAAAGGAATTAACGTATGAAGACACTGCTGATACTCGTAGGCAAGACTACCGACCGCCACTTTCAGGCAGGCATTAGCGACTACGTCGAACGAATCGGCCACTACATGCCCTTCGAACTGGTCACCATTCCCGAACTCAAGAACACGAAAAGTCTCTCGGAAGAACAGCAGAAGGCTGCCGAGGGTGAACTCATCCTGAAACAGATTCAAGCGTCGGATACCGTCGTGCTGCTCGACGAACATGGTCGCGAGTTGCGCAGTATCGAGTTCGCCCGCTGGTTGGAGCAGAAGCGCAACACCACCCGCCGACTCATCTTCGTCATCGGAGGCCCATACGGCTTCTCCCCTGCCGTCTACGCCCGTGCCAACGAACAGCTTTCCCTCTCCAAGATGACCTTCTCTCACCAGATGATACGCCTCGTCTTCACCGAGCAGATCTACCGCGCCTGCACCATCATCAAAGGCGAGCCTTACCACCACGAATAGCTGTGACGAGGTACGTGCCTCGATGGGTTCGAGCTACGTGGGCCGTTGGCGATGTTCTCGAAGGAAGGAGTAGAGGGATTTGATTACCTTTCTGAATATGTGACTAATCTATCTATTATAACCTCCTTATTTTCCATTTTGGGCACAAGCTTCCATATCTACAATCTTATCATCATCACTGCTACATGCAGTCATCATTCCTCAAAGCAATGCCATGACTGCAATCATAAATAGTTTCTTCATAAGTTCATACTTAGAAATTTCACTATTTCCTCATCAGGAATTCCAAAGGAGAATCACCAGGCATGCCGCCACTGACCTTGACTTGGGCCGCGCCCGAGATAAAGCGGGTTTCACTTTCGTCATAGACTCGCGCATCCCAGAATCTGGTACTCTTGAATAGCAGATCGCTAATCGTCTCGAAGTTCATAACGAGGGGATACTCCTCGAGAGTGCGCACAGTGCCTGTACCCTTGATACGCGTGTTACCGATGCTTCCCCCTTGTGCATCACTTCCTGGCATCGTCTCCCATATGATGTGCAGATCATCGGCTGTTATCTCATACTCCATCTGTCCTAAAAACGAATCATAGTCTATAAGGGTTATCTTCTGGTTTGCCAGCAGGGTGTCGCCCTTTTCCTTGGTCATTAACATCAGATGGCTCAGTAGTCCCATGGCTCTCTCCATCGTAGCCGAGGCAGCGCGCTGGGGCTTGTCCTCATAGTTCTTTTCACCATCGTTCTCCTTCCAGCAGCCGACGAGCAAAAGTGAGACCATACACAAATATAACAAATTACGTTTCATATCCTTTCCTGTTGTTGATGATTTTGACTAAAATCGGTATCCGATACCACCTCTGAAGATACCAAAGGCTCCCAATCCAAACTCTCCGAAGCCGATGACATGACTATTTCCTACTTCGATACCGAGAATGGTGAGATGAACTGTGGGCTTGAACTTCTTCTCGTAGCTTTCGTCGTAGAAGCTCTTCTTCCAACGAAGACTTGGACCTATACCCATCTCAGAATAAGTGCGTACCCAGTTCTTCGTACGCCAATAATAGCGTGCTGAGCCTACGAGCGAGAGGTTCGTCTCGCGCTCCTCATGGACGGTGCTGCCACTGGCAATCTCCTTTCCTTTCTGATAGTAGGTGTGGAAACCTGCCGTCACGCCAAAGGCCCAGTGCTTGGAGTGAAGGTAGCGGTAGTTCACGTCGAAGAGAGGCGGATGATAGGTGGCTTCTTTGTAATACTGCGCATTGTGGTAGGCATGCGAGCCATACCCCCATTGCAGATCGTAGTCGCTGTAGTACGTATTGGCCTTAAAGTCGTTGAGCGACCAGTAGCCGATATCGATACTGAGCAGATGCCGATAACTCGCTTTTCCCTGTGCCTCTGCGCTCAGTGCGATCACTACACAAATCAATGATAGGAAAATGCAATGTCTTCTCATGAATTTGCTTTCTTTTTCGATGGTTCTTTATTTATGTAACTGATAAGCTCAGTAAACCTTGCAAGATTTAGCAGATTTTTATAATTCTTTAAACATTCAGAAATCCTTCAGCCAAAGTGTGCCCCCCTTGATCTCATTTGACCTCACTTGCTATGTATTCGTAACCTCTGGTTTTGGAAAAGCGGAAATTGAAGTAGCCATAGCGTCCAGCTTCGTCAGTCAGTTCCTGATCGTTGAGATAGAATACGGTCTTTTTGTCTGGGTCACCATTTGACCACCTGAAACTGTTCTTATATGCCAGGCGCAGTTGCTGATTGTATGGCATATTTAAAGTAATCTCGCGCTTGTCAACGTTTTCCGTACCATTGAATTCGCCGAAGGTTATTTCAAAGCCGTTGTTAGTAAAAGTCTTATGACTCCAATAAGGACGTAGTAGAAGTCCGTAAAAAGTGGGGCGATAGGCTCTTGTACTTGCCTTTCCGTATTTCTTATCATAAAACTCCAGATCTGTAGTCAGAGGATAGGTCTCGTCTTGATAGGTGGCTGTCACTTCTTTGATGATGTTGTCATGATAGGTGGAATCGAGCAGGTCATGACCTTCACTATCAGTGATAAAGACATGAAAGACTACTGGAGATATGTCCCAGACAACAAGGCTTTTGTTTTCATCATCACTACTACACCCTGCTAACAGCACCACTGCCAGCAACATCAGGGTTACTAAAATGCTTTTTCTTTCCATATTTGCTTTCTTTATTTAAATGGTTTTTACTTATATAACTAATAAGACCGTCAAACACTGCAAGATTTCACTGAATTTTATGATTCTTTAAACATTCGCCATCTTTCAGCCAAAACATGAATAATGGGCGCCAAAAAACTTTTTTATTAGTTTTTGCATACACTGCATACACTAAGTACCTAACATGCTGATACTCAGCAGATAATACTGGTGTATGCAGTTGAATATTCAGTGTATGCAAGAGCCTATGCCTACACCGATTGCTTTATGTTTACATTATCCGAAGTTCAGGGGTGCAGAAGTGTCTGACCCCATTGCGCCCGAAAATGTAATAAAAATATAGTTCATTCTTACTCTATTATATTTATAATACTCCTGTTACTTTCATGTAAACAGTCTCATAAATCTTATATTGTGTCTGAGCCTCAATATAATTACTACGGGCTTGCTGCCACTGGCTGTATGCATCCAACAGGTCTGTGAGGGTTGACATGGCATTATCATAACGCAGCCGCATGTCATGCAAGTTGTCTTCTGCTTGATCCAGACCGAGGCGGGCAGAAGCTATCATACGATAGCTGTCCTGAAGGTTTTGACGTGCCTGCTCATTCTCGATGTTCAATAACCGTGTATTCTTCTTCATGTCAAGCTGTGCATTTGCTAAATCAAGTTTTGCCTTTTTGACTTTCTTGATTTCCTTGCCCCAATGCCATAAGGGTACTGACAGGGATGCCATCAAAACTGGCGAGGTGCCTGATATTTCCGTCTTATATGAATAGCCTTGTTGCTCACCTTTCATATATGCCCATCCGTATTTTGAATATTGAGCTACAAGGGCAAGCGTAGGCAACATGTCAGCCCTGGCATTACGGATTTCGAGTTCCTTGGCTTTGATATTCTGAACCAGCAGCTGGTATTCTGGACGTACATTGATGTTATGCATCCTTTCAGTCTGCAAGTTATCAGGGACGCCTATGCTGAGGCTACCCTTGAGCAAATCAAGACCCACGATGTAGTACTGTGGGAGAAGCATGGCACTGTTGCCGTTGGTACAGACATCATGGATGCTTTCGACCAGACCGATGTGCTTTGCAAGGCTGCCAACATCTATATGTGTGCCCGTTCAATGGGTTCTGAGCCCGATGGCATGACCGACGCACAGATGAAGGAAGTGCAGGATGTGTTCAAACTGCCTAAGAAGCGTCCTTGCTGAGCAACGATATCATCACTTCAAGACCCCGTATCTTTCGGGAGAACGTATATCTTGGAGCACCCGCCCTGCTGTGCTAGGCCAATCGGTCGAAACCGATTTTTAATCCTTAGAAGTTTCTCGTTTAGGGAAATCTCGAAATTCATCTCTTCTTGATACTTTCCTATCTTTTGCTTTAGATAAGAAGGAGGAACAATCAGATGAAATGAATGACGATGAGCCAGAAGAGATTTAAACTTTAAGAATTACCTAATTAGAAGTGAAAAGCGACAAACAATATGAGCGTTTGCCGCTTTTCCTCGTAAAATGAGTATTTTTTCCCAAAATTTATCGTATCTTTGTCCCCACAATTAATAGAGATTACAAACGGATAAGGATATGAGACATAGGATAAAAGCAGGTAAAGTTGGTTCATTCTCTCCTGAGAAACAAAAGGTGGAAGTAGAACAACTGGAAGATAGAGAAGTCGCAGAGGACGTTGAAGAAATCTTCGAGGAAGATTCGGAATTCAGCAATGATGACGAAGCTCTCGCCGCAATGGAGTTTTATGATAGCCCTGACGCGGTTGAATAGAACATTATCATAGGAATGAAAAGGGGTATATATATAATAGGTGGTCTGCTACTCATGGTATCATGTACCAGCAGGAAGAACTCAAACGACGTTTACGTCAGCGACATGGATAGTGTTGCTGTTATGGACTCTATGCGTCCAGACATGCCGCCGCCACCACCAGACAGTGGCAGGCTTGATGGTCATCGGCCACCGCCACCGCCTGA
>JAEEGJ010005326.1_pt1 | contig 40762 bp, 32 predicted proteins | sample 8958761 | NCBI WGS metagenome assembly JAEEGJ01 (sample SAMN16246546, study PRJNA631951) | gut metagenome | biome: gut microbiome; feature: rumen; material: RS-attached | host: Bos | place: Iran: Karaj | collected 2018-10 | reverse complement strand
GCGATGCTCCAATACTGCGAGGGCACGACGGGCATGTTTGTTTTCAGGAAATACTTGTTCAGTACGTCCATCGTCGCAGTGGCGCCACCACGGCGGGCGATGCTCACCGAAGCTCCCACCTTCATCGTCCAATCGGTATGCAGGTTGGAATAAAACAGGCGGTCGAGCAGCGACAGCAGCGTGCCGTTGGGCGACGCGAAATAGACGGGCGAACCAATGAGCAGCCCGTCGGCCTCACGCATTTTCACCGAAATATCATTGACTATGTCGCCAAAGGCACAAACGCCCGTCGTCCAGCACTTATTACACGCGATGCAGCCGTGAATCTGCAGGTGCCCCACGTGCATCCACTCCGTCTCGATACCCTGCTGTTGCAACGTCCGCTCCACTTCGTGCAGCGCCGTCACCGTATTGCCGTGAGTCTTCGGGCTGCCATTAAGGATGATTACTCGCATATCTATCGCTTTGGTTTGATGTTCAGGTTCACACCCAGCACGTCCTCGCTGTCCACAATCGTCCAACTGCTGCCGGGATAAATACCGATGGTGCGGCCAGTGTCGAAGCCCATCTCCTGAAGCTCGCGGATGACCTCGTCTCGGGCATCGCCTACCTCGAAGCCAAGGTGATGGACGCCCTGGCCGTGCTTGTTAATAAACTCGCGGAAGGTGCTGGGGTTGTTGTCGATCTGATGCAGCTCCAGCACCCAGTTGCCCATCTCGATGACGCACATCTGCAGGTCGCAGGGTTTGTCGGCCTGGCCGCGGTAAGTATAGGGATATTCGCCGTTGCTCTCCAGATGGTTCGTCCAGATCTCCGGCTCCGGTACGTTCAGCAGAGCGGCCCAGGCTTTGGCGGCCTTCCGGATGTCATTGACCACGATGGTCACCTGTATGAACTGCTCCTTCTTTAGCGGTGTTACCAAGGGCTTGAACGTGGTGGTCGTGTCAGTCTCCTGCCTGCCGGCGATGTAGCCCTTCATCTTCTCGATGCCGTACTTGGATACGACCAGATCCTCTTCAGACGTTGCTCCGCTGAAGGCGAAAGCCAGTTTGCAGCCTTCATACTCGTCGTAGGCACCACCAGCATAACCCAGTTCGCCCGTAATCGTCTGGTGATTAGGATCACCGCTGTCGGCATGGGTGGCAATCACCTCGCCGCACTTCGACCAAGCCACGGCCACCAAATTATAGCCGTCTTTCCTGTTGCAGTACGAGCCCACAACCTTCATTTCGCCAATCCAGTCGACCGTATCACCACTGTTAAGAACCGAGGCTGTTGCCACACCCTCAATACCCATCTCAATGGCCTTGGCCTTCATATCCTCCAGTGCCAAAGCCAGTTTTTCCCTTAATTCTCCGTTTGTCATATTCTTATTCTCATTTGTTAATTCTGTTTTCTTCCCGTCCTGCTGCGGTGCATTACAAGCAAAGCATACACCACATAGAAGTAGTACCAATAATGTCTTTGTGTTCATATCTGATAGTTTTATTAGTTTTTACCACGGGAAGGTCTCTGGGTCGTTGAGCGCATTCGAACGCAGGTTCTGGTTCAGGGCGCTGATGGCCTGCATGTCGTCGTCGGAGAGCGAGAAGGCCATGATGTCCAGATTCTCCTTGAAGTGGTTGGGCTTAGCACGGGGGATGGTAATCAGGTTGCGCTGCACAATCCAACGGAGTACGATTTGCGAGGATGTCTTCTGGTATTTCGCGGCCAGCGACTGCAAGAACGGATGCCCGATGACGTCGATGTCGCCCTGTCCGAAAGGCCCCCAGGCCTCGACTTGAATGCCTAGCGAGCGGTTGTAGGCGATGTTCTCCTCCTGCGTCATCAGCGGGTGCACCTCTATTTGGTTGACGGCGGGGCGTATCTCCGCGTATGATAGCAGGTCATCCAAATGGTGGCGGTTGAAATTGCTCACACCGATGGAGCGCACCTTGCCCTGCCGCACGTAGTCCTCCATCACCTGCCAGGTGTGCTTTACGCAGTCCTTCACGGGCCAATGAATCAGAAGCAGGTCGATGTAGCCGGTATTCAATCTGGCGAGGCTCTCGTCGATAGACTGGCGCACTGCCTCACTGCCATTGCGCATTATGCCTGTAGAGACCTTGGTAGTGACGAAAATCTCACTGCGCAGCACGTTGCTGTCGGCAATGCCCAGTCCTACCTCCGATTCATTCTCATACATCTGTGCCGTATCGACATGTCGGAATCCTGCCTGCAAAGCCAAACGTACATTCTGCCGAGCCGTCTCTCCCCGTAATGTCCAAGTTCCGACACCAATCTGGGGGATTTCAAAGCCATTGTTAAATCTCATAATCTCTGTTTTGTTGGGTTTGTTTATAAACTATCCTAAATCTCGGTACAAATATAGCGAATTTTCTCGGATTTTGTGTAAATTTGCAAAGAAATTTTGCGAAAACAGGCTGCACCTCAGCAAAAAGCGAGCTTTCTGCACTCGGTTTGCACTGTTTTTGCCATCTGATTTAAATGATTTTATGAACATTGAGCCGATTCTGCATAAAAAAACGTTTCAGAAACTGACCACGGACGAACTGTACGAACTCCTGAAAGTACGTAGCGAGGTGTTTGTGGTTGAGCAGAACTGCGTCTATCAGGACATGGACGGGGATGACCAGAAGTCCATCCACCTGTGGCTGACCGTAGCGGATAAGATCGTTGCCTTGGCTCGTGTATGCCCTGCCGGTACTCACATGAAGGATATTTCGATAGGCAGAGTCATCACTACTGAGCGTGGCAAAGGCTACGGCAAACAGATCATGCTTCGCGCCATCGAGGCAGCCATAGAACATTTCAATGCTACACTTATAGACATTGAGGCACAGGAATATGCCAAAGGATTCTATGAAGGCATGGGATTCAAACAATCATCCGATACTTTCATGCTCGATGGCATTCCTCACATTAAAATGACTTGGACGAAAGAATAAATTATGAGAAAAGCAAGTAGAGAGATGGATGCCGCCTTCGCATTGGAGGTGTTGGATAAGGCTCCATACGTGACAATTAGTATGACTAGACCAAACGGGACACCATACGGATTGCCCCTGTCGTTGGCACGTACTGATGAGAGAACGTTCTATTTTCACTGTGCCTTGGAGGGGGACAAGTTGGACTGCATAGCACATAATCCGACGGTTTTCCTGTCGGCAGTTACCAAATGTGCGCCTACGGTTGGCCCGAAAGACGGGAGCTTTACGTTACAGTACAAGCCTGCTACAGCCATCGGTAAGGCTGAGATTGTGACTGACCGCGAAGAGAAGATAGCTGGTCTGAGAGCCATCTGCCAGCGATTCCTTCCTCACCATATGGATGCTTTTGATGATGCTATCAGTCGCAGTCTTGAACGTACGGCAGTGGTTAAGATTACCTTAACTGAGCCTCCTGTTGGCAAGCGCAAGCAGTATGACAAGCAGGGAGAGGAAATGAAATATGGCAGAATGGAATGAGCAGGATTATTAGGGAAGCAAGGCAGACGGATGTGGCTGAGATCATGCAGGTCATGGATGCTGCAAAGAAGATTATGCGGCAGTCTGGCAACATGCATCAATGGGGAGAAGGCTACCCCACTGAGGCAGTCGTTACGGCTGATATGGAACGGAATGGCGGTTTTATCATTGAGGATGATGGTTGCATTGTAGGCTATTTTGCTTTTCTACCATCCCCAGAACCGACTTATGCCAAGATCTATGAAGGTAAGTGGATAAATGACACGCAACCATATCATGTAGTCCATCGCATTGCCAGCTACCCCGATGCTCACGGCATCTTTAGCAGCATCATGGAGTTCTGTTTCTCCAACGACGAGAACATCCGCATAGATACCCACCACGACAACAAGATTATGCAGCACAACATCTTGAAGCACGGCTTCACATATTGCGGTATCATCTACCTGCTGTCAGGCGATGAAAGGCTGGCGTATCAGAAGATAGTCATCTAACTGTGCAAACCTATTCATGTATGCCATAACTCCAATCATCATTTTCAATCAAAAGAAAAAAGTAGCTAATTATCAGCAAGTTGCAGTTCATGCGTGGGCAAATAACTGATTATTTCATTCCAGAACCGCTGCTGAAGTTGATGCGGACGCCTTTGTCGTCGACCATCATGTCCATGCCGCCATTGTTGCCATTGCTGGTGGTCGGCTTGCGTTCGCCGTCGAGTATCTCACGACACATGTTCTTGATATCGATGACTCGCTGGAGCGTCTCCAAGTTGTCACCGCTATAGTGTCCAGGGAAGAGGAAACGGATATCGTTCTTCTTCATATAGCGTTCAATCCGCTCGGCAGTGTACATTTCGGTGGAAAGGTTGGTGAACACCAGCAGATTGGTCGAACCGAAGGCATCGCCGCTGAAGCCGTAATGCTTGGTCTTGTCGAAGAACGTGGCGCTGCCGGAGGTATGGCCGGGCGTAAAGATGACCTCAATCTCGCGACCGCCAAGGTCTATCACCTCGCCGTCGAAGAGATAACGGATCTGACCCTTGTAGTTATTACGCATGTTGCTCGAAACGAGAGGCATGTCGCCTGCATTCAGATAGACCTCTGGGAAAGGTCCTACCCCACCCGCATGGTCACCGTGGGCATGGGTCAGCATCATGGTGACGGGCTTGGAGGTGATCTTCGCCACGATCTTGTCCAGTTCAGGGATGCGTGTCCCAGCGTCGATCAGGATTGCACGGTCGTTTCCCTCAACGAGGTAGAGCGACTCATTATAGCAGAGGTGTCCGTTTCCTATCCACGTATGCTCGTCGAGCTGGCGGAACACCACATCATCGTTCTGATAAACCACTTTGCCGCGAAGGTCACGACTGTTGATTTCCGTTCCCTGTGCCCCGACTGCGAGAGGCATCAGGCTAAGCAGCATGGCTGCAATAAAAAAGCTTTTGTAACTCATAGATTATAAACTATCCTAAATAAATCCCCACCGCTTTGGTGGGGATTCTTCATCTTAGAGATTCAGACTCTTCTTCAAGGCCTCGATCTTCTCTTCAGCGGCCTTTGTGCAGCGCTCATAATCGGCAGCGCCCTTGAACGAAGGATCCTTCACCTCGGTATAGAACTTAATCTTCGGTTCTGTACCAGAAGGACGGACAGAGACCTTCGTGCCATCATCGCAGAACCACTGCAGCACGTTCGACTTGTCGGGCATGTCGAGCGGCGTCACCTTGCCATCAGCCGTCTTAGCCTCCAGCGTCTGGAAGTCTTTCGACAGCACGATCTTCGAACCACCCAGATCCTTCGGCGGGTTAGCACGGAAGTCGGTCATCATCTGCTTGATCTCATCGGCACCAGTCTTACCCGGACGAACCACATTGATCGTGACCTCCTTCGAGAAGCCATACTCCTTATAGATATTCATCAGCAGATCGTAGAGCGTCATGCCGTTGTCGCGAGCCCAGGCTGCAATCTCACAGATCAGACAGATAGATGCTGGGGAGTCCTTATCCCTTACCTTATCAAACGGCAGGAAGCCGAAGCTTTCCTCACCACCGCCGATATACTTCTTCTTGCCCTCATTCACGCGGATCTCGTTGGCAATCCACTTGAAGCCTGTGTAGCAGTCCTTATACTCTACGCCATTCTTCTTGGCAATCTCTGCAATCACCTCGGTGGTCACGATGGTCTTCACCAGGAACTCGTTGCCCTTCAGCTGACCAAGCTTCTTCTTGTTGGCGATGATGTACCAAGAGAACATCATACAGGTCTGGTTACCATTCAGTATTTCCCACTCTCCCTTCGGATTGCGGCAGACGATAGCCAGACGGTCGGCATCAGGATCGGAAGCGATCACCAGGTCGGCATTCAGCTTTGTACCGAGCTTCATACCCAGCGTCATGGCCTCGGCATTCTCGGGATTCGGAGAAACCACCGTCGGGAAGTTTCCGTCGATGACCATCTGCTCGGGTACCACGTGGATATTCTGGAAGCCCCATGAGCGCAGGGCCATCGGGATGATCACACGACCGGTACCGTGCATGGGCGAATAAACGATGTTGAGGTCCTTCTGACGCAGGATGACATCCTGATCCACCATCGCCTCTTTCACAGCCTGGATATAGTCCCAGTCCATCTCACCACCGATGGGGATGATGAGGTCCTTGTTGCCCTCAAACTTCACATCGCTGATCTTCACCTTGTTCACCTCGTCGATGATACCCTTGTCGTGCGGGAACAGCACCTGAGCACCATCATCCCAGTAAGCCTTGTAACCATTATACTCGCGGGGATTGTGCGATGCCGTCACATTCACACCAGCCTGACAGCCGAGCTGACGGATGGCGAATGAGATCTCGGGTGTCGGACGCAGGCTCTCGAAGAGATACACTTTAATGCCGTTGGCCGAGAAGATATCGGCTACGGTCTCAGCGAACATACGTCCGTTGTTACGACAATCGTGACCTACTACCACCGATGTCTGTTTGCCGGGGAATGCCTTGTTGATATAATTGGCAAAGCCCTGTGTGGCCATACCCACGATGTACTTGTTCATACGGTTCGTGCCGGCACCCATGATACCGCGCAGACCACCTGTACCAAACTCCAGATCGCGATAAAAAGCATCAATCAGATCAGCCTTGTCGGGGTTATCCAACATGGCCTGAACTTCCTTTCTAGTCTCCTCATCAAAGGCGGGAGCCAACCATTCTTTTGCACGTGCCTCGCACTGAGCAATCAATTGAGCGTTATCTGCCATAATTCTTCGTTTTATTTGTTTTAGATTATACTATATAATTCCAAAACACAAAAGTACGAAGAATTTCGCAAAGATGATCAATAAAGCGCTAACTTTTTTGTTTCTTTAAGATTTTATCTATCTCATCAAACTGTTTTCCCATGTTCAGATTGAAATAGATACGATAGAGAGCGGGTCCCCATCTCTGCTCAGCACCAGGTGCCAGAGAGCGGTATTTCTCCATATAAGTCATCGCATTCTGGTACATTTTCTTAATCTGTTTCTTTTGGCGCTGAGTATCCATTGACAATGCGATGTTCACATACGCCGTACCCGCATTAAAATAGGCCTCGGCCATATCAGGATAGCGCAGAATGATACGATCCGAATAGTCCAGGCTCTCCTTAAACTTCTCCAATTTGAGCAGCGCCACCGACTTCGCCAGAAGAAACAGTCCACTCGTCGAGTCTGTCTCCAACGCCTTGTCTGCCACCTCAAGTGCCTTCTCCGGCTGGTTTTGATAGTTGTCCATCAGTCGGGGGAAGAAATAGGGCGACATCGGATACTCATTGAAACCCTGCCAGAGTGTAGCTACATACATCGAGTCATCCTTCAATGCCTTCCACGATTCTGCTATATACTGCAAGGTCCAGTTGCGCTTGGCCGTATCACCGAGGGCGAGGTCACGATAGCGCAATGCCAATATCGGCTCTTCCATCCTGTAACCGCTATACATGGCCCAATAGGCAGCTTCCGCCATACGGGGTTCCTCAAAGAAGTCATAGCCAGTGAACAACGGCTGCCGACGACAGTCGATATAGGTCTCGAAATAGTCGTAGGCCTTCTTAAAATCACCTTTCCTCACGAGATAACTGCCGCCGAAGAAAAGATTCGTGCGATAGCCGTTCATGTCGCGCGCCACATCCTTGCGCAATTCGGGATCCACCTTACCCTTCTTATCAGGACGGGCATCCAGAGAGTCCAATCGGAAAGCGATGGTAAAGAGGCGTCGCACAAGTGAGAAGAACTGGGCTGTATCCTGCTGCTTCTTCATATAGAACTTCTCGTTGGCCTGATCATATTGCTTCTGCACGCTCTGCAGCCAGATTTCATAGATACGCTTGTTCTCGCGGTTGGCGGAGTCTTTCAGGAGGTCGGTCATGAGTTTTTCTGCCTTATCGAAATTCTTACCACTCTTCAGGTAGGTACGCGCCTCACCGATCTGTTTGCGCTGGGCGCAGACAGCAAGCGACACAAAGAGTGCTAAGCAAATCGTTAATCTCCTGACTTTCATCTTCCTTTCTTACCTTATTAAAAAAGAGAAAGCCCTCAGACTTTCTCTCTTCCTTGTGATTCCGGCGGGATTCAAACCCACAACCTTCTGATCCGTAGTCAGATGCTCTATTCAGTTGAGCTACGGAACCCCATTTTGCATCTTCGAGGTTTCCCTTTCTGTTTTGCGGGTGCAAAGGTACGCACTTTTTTCGAACTGACCAAATGTTTTTGGCACTTTTTTCGAAAAACGTGCATTTTTTACACGATAACGCGTGTTTTATGATAATTCTCACGGAATTCCGAGGGGCTGCAACCCTTCTTTTTACGGAAAATGCGGTTGAAATTGCTCAGGTTGTTAAACCCGCAGCTATAACCGATCTCCGCAATCGAATGGGTGCTGTCAACCAACATCCGGCTCGCATAACCCAGTCGCATGTCGATGATATAATCCGTCAGATTACGGCCTGTATGCAATTTGAAGAACCGGCTGAAAGCACTCGGACTCATACCGGCGATATCCGCCATATCCGCCAGACGGATCTCGTTCATATAGTTCTGATTGATATAGTTCTTCACCTTCAGCACTCTTCGGCTGTCGCTCGCCACCTCCACTTTTGCATAGCTGCTTGTGGCCAGGGGCCTTGCACCGGGACAGAGCGAGAGTTCATAGAGAATCGTGAGGAAATGCATAAACGCATAGAAGCCGTCCTTGATGCTACTCAGCTTGCAGAGCATCGGATACACCTTCATTATGGCGTCCATCGGGAAGCTGAGCCCCTTCTGCGCCTCGTTCATCATCTTCTGCAACGAACGGAAGGGATTGCGCCCGAAGATTGTATCTTCCGAGAAGTCGATATCGAAATGTACCGTTATCTCGTGGATATCTTCGCTGGTGCAGTCGTTCTGCTCCCACACATGTTCCAGATCCGGACCCGTGATCAGCACCAGGTCGTAATCGCCGATCACCTCATTGGAGTCACCAACAATACGGCGCACGCCAGGGGCATGCTCCACGAAGTTCAATTCAAATACTTGATGGTTATGGATGGGGTAAGTAAACTCCTTCTTGCGCCTTTCAGCTATATAGAGCACATCCTTACCCGTCAGTTGGGTGATTTCATGTATGACCTTCGACTCAATCATCCTCTCACCTCTTACCTCTCACCTCTTATATTAAATCTTGAGCTCCTTCAAGATCTCCGACATACGCTGCATATTCTTAATCCTCATCGGCACGAGGGGCAGACGCAGCACATTCTCGATGAAGCCCATCTCCGAGAGCATCGCCTTCACACCGGCGGGATTGCCGTCGACGAACAACAGCGAGAACAGATCAGTAAAGCGGTGATGAATCTTGCGCGCAGGATCATACTCGCCACGCATCTGCAAGCGGATCATCTTCGAGAACTCCTTGGGCAGGGCGTTGCCGATGACGCTGATCACACCTACGGCACCACAACTCACCATCGGGAACGTCAGCGAGTCGTCGCCGGAGATCACATCAAAGTCATTAGGCTTGTTCTTGATGATCTCGTCCACCTGTTCCAGATTACCGCTGGCCTCTTTGATGGCCACAATGTTCTGACAGTCGCGGGCCAGACGCACGGTAGTGGCAGCCTGCATGTTCACGCCTGTACGACCAGGTACATTATACAACACCACGGGCAGTTTGGTGGCAGCGGCAATGGCCTTGAAGTGCTGATAGAGACCTTCCTGCGAGGGTTTGTTGTAATAGGGACACACACTCAGGATTCCGTCGATACCCCGGAAATCGCCATTTTTCAGTTCCTCCACCACAGCGGCGGTGTTATAACCGCCACAGCCCATCAGAATAGGCACGCGTCCCTGGACATAGTCCACGATGGTGTCCTTGATCTTCTGTTTCTCGGCTGGTGTGAGCACAGGTGTTTCTCCGGTCGTCGCGAGGATACAAAAAAAGTCGGCGCCATTGCTGAGCTGATAGTCAACCAGACGTATCAGAGCCTCGTAGTCAACGGAACCGTCCTCTTTGAATGGGGTGATCAGGGCAATGCCCAGTCCCTTAAAAATATTGTGTACCATACAGTCTAATTCAAATCGGCTGCAAAGATACACAATATTTTTGGATTTTGATTGAAATTACATCAAAAAAGTATTAATCAATCGTACTTTTTTAATTTATTCGGCCTTAAACAAGTCCTTGATACCGCCAATCGAGCCGAGCAGGTTCGTGGCCTCGTAAGGCAGGTAAACGGTCTTGGTCTTGTCGCCTTCGGCCAGCTCCTGCATCATCTGGATATACTTCTGAGCGAGCAGATAGTTGGCGGGATTCGTCGACTTGCCCACAGCCTCGGTGATCAGTTCGATGGCCTTGGCCTCGGCTTCTGCCTTGCGGATACGTGCCTGGGCCTCACCTTCAGCCTCGAGGATGGCCTGGTCCTTAGCAGCCTGTGCCTTGTTGACGATAGCCGTACGCTCACCCTCAGATGCCAGGATCTCAGCGGCCTTCTGTCCCTCAGAGGTCAGGATCTGCGCACGCTTGTTACGCTCGGCCTGCATCTGCTTCTCCATCGCAGTCAGCACAGAGTCGGGAGGTGTGATGTCCTGCAGCTCCACACGGTTCACCTTCACGCCCCACTTGTCGGTAGCATCGTCGAGCACGGCGCTCAGCTTCTTATTAATCGTGTCGCGTGAGGTCAGCGTCTCATCGAGCTCCAGCTCACCGATGATGTTACGCAACGTGGTCTGTGTCAACTTCTCGATAGCGTTGGGCAGGTTGTTGATCTCGTAGGTAGCCTTGAAGGGATCCACAATCTGGAAGTACAGCAGGGCGTTGATCTCCGTCTGCACGTTATCCTTGGTGATCACGTTCTGCTTGGGGAAGTCGTACACCTGTTCACGCAGATCAATGGTAGTAGAATACTGGTAACGTCCGTGATTCAGCACCACGATCGACTTGGCGCGGTCGATAAACGGGATGATGATGTTGATACCAGGTTTCAGCGTAGCGTAGTAGCGTCCGAGGCGCTCCACAATCTTCGTTTCCGACTGAGGGATAATCACAAGGGCCATCTTGGCGAACAGAATCACCAGAACTACAATGGCAATCAATACATAACTCATAATGTCCATAATTTAAGTTGATTATTTAATTAATTATTCACTAACTACTGTAATGATCGTGCTCTCGCGACCTACCACGCGCACGTTCTTGCCTTCGGCGATGTCTTCGGGCTCGTTGGTAACGGCCTTCCAGATGTCACCGTCAATCTGTACGCGACCGAAGCCATCGGCCTTGACCGTCTCCACCACTCTACCCTGACGACCCATCAGCGCATCGGCATTACTCACGCGGTTGTCCTCGCCTTTGTGGAGATAGCGTTTGGCGAAGGGTCGCACATAGACGAGTGCCAGGATTGAAAACACGGCAAACATCAGCAGCTGCCAGTAGATACCACCGCCCACGGCTGCCGTGATGGCGGCGAACACCGAACCGATAGAGAAGCAGATGATAAAGAAGTCGCCTGCCGTCAGTTCCAGAATCAAGCAGATCACGGCCACTACGGCCCATACCTGCCACATGTGTTGTGCTAAATACTCAATCATAATCGTATCGTTTTTAGAGTGATAATATAAAGTCGTCCCAATCCTTCGACGAGCCCTTGATGCCGAACACCTTCGAATAGAGTCGGCTGCGTGTCGATGCCACGCTCTCCTTCGAGTGGGCCGTCAGCAGTGCGATGTCCTTGGGCTGGATCCTTACCTTGATCAGCAGACTCACGTGGTAGTCTTGTTCCGACATGCGGTAGAGGCTGTAGAGCTTCTCGGTGAATCCTGTATAGATGCTGTTCACCACCTCGGTCAGCTCCGTCCAGTCCTGGTGCGTCATACTGCGTCCGTTGTTCAGACAGGCCTGAATCCGCTGGTAGACGTCGGATGAGAAGATCATCGTCTCGGCATGCTCGCGTTTCTCGTTCTCCAATCGCGCCACCTTATTATTATAATCCAGCGTGGCCTTCTTTTCCTCGAGTTCCAGTCGCAGCAGCGAGTTCTCGTCACCCAGTTTCTTCAACAACGTCTCCAGCTCGGCGATCTTCGTCTCGTTCTCGGCGATGCTCTGCAAGCTCTGTGCCTGCTGGCTCTCCTGCAACGTACGGATCTTCTCGTGCATGGCCACCATCTTTCTACGGCTGTTCTGTACAGTCACCACGAAGAGTACTGCGTAGACCACCATACCTATTATTAATAGGAACCACTCACGTTCGGTGAGGCCGAGGCCGGATGTCATTATTGTCTGAATCATGGCGCAAAGTTACGACTTATAAACGATACTTCCAAATATTTTCGTTCGCAATAGTTTGCATCTCTGTTTGCAATAGTTCGCAGCCGTTTGATCAGTTCGCAAAAGTTTGCAAACTGTCAACTGTCTTCACCACCTTACCATTCTTCAACCGCATGATATTCAGTCCTTTACGCGGTTTCTCCAAGCGTTTACCGTCGGGTGCAAAGATGCTCTCAGGCTGTGATGCTTTTTCTGACTCTTTGAGGTCGGAAATGCTCTTGATCGCGGTATTATAATCCGAATAACTGAAGCTCACATCCGTTTTATCGCCCCAGATATAATCCTCCAGTCCGGGGTAATCGATAAAGGGATTGCGGTTCTGCTGGATGCCGAAGACGGCATTATTGCGGTTGACTTCCTTGGGGCTCACGGGGTCGTTCTTTGCCCACTTCATCAGCATCGTCAACTGCCATGTGCTCAGCCCCGGATAGGCATTGCCATCGAGCGTAGGCTGCGATTCGGCATAGTTCTGATACCAGTCGGCCAGCTTCTCCTCGTAGCAGGTCACCATATAGAAATAGGTACGTGCAAAATCACCCTTGTATTCGTCGTTGGGTTCGAATACCGTTCCGTCATAACCCTCAACGGTACATTTGCCGAGCTTGCTGAATCCCCCATCCGACTTGAACGTCTCGCCCTCGGTCTCGCCAAAGGGATTATTGCCGCGCTTGTTGTTCACCAGCTTGTCGGTAGGATACATGTGGTGCAGGTCGGTATACATCGGCATCACTTTGCCACCAAACCAACTGTTGGGGAACGAGTGCTCACGGTTGTAGTATTCGCCCTCCTTATTACCACCCGAGCCCTTGTCCTGGTCGTCGCCGAAGGTCATCGCCCGCAGGTTCGAATACATGTCCCACACCGAACCGTCGTCGCGGGCATCGGTCGTGCGGAAGTGGGTCCACAGGGCCTTATAGGTCGCATTCAGATCGGCACCCTCTTCGTCGCGGTTGTAGATAATCCCGCAGAGGGCCGTCTTCAGCGCCGCACCTTTCTTACCGTCGGCAGCCTTGTAATACTCGCCGGAGTCGTTCGGTCCCTGCGCCCAGCAGCCGACCGCCGCACCCAGCATCAGCAAAATCAAAAAATGTTTCTTCATAAGTAAGTATATATCCTTTTTCTTTATTCCATCGGGAAGAGACCGAACAACTTGGCATCGATCATGTCCGTCACCTGTTTCAGGTCTTCGGGATTCTCGCCGAACTTGCAATGGTCGCCGTCAACGATGATCAGCTGTCCTTTATAGCCCGCTATCCAGTCCTCGTAGCGCTTCTCCAGTCCCTGCAGATAGTCCAGTCGCATGGTCTGCTCATACTCACGTCCGCGCTTCTGGATCTGTGCCACCAACGTGGGGATGCTCGAACGGATATAAATCATCAGGTCGGGCAGTTTCACCAGCGACATCATCAGGTCGAACAGGTCGGAGTAGTTCGCAAAGTCGCGGTCGCTCATCATGCCCTGCCCGTGCAGGTTGGGCGCGAAGATGCGGGCATCCTCGAAGATCGTGCGGTCTTGGATGATCACCTCCTTCGACTTCGATATCTCCACCACCTCCTTGAAGCGTTTGCTCAGGAAGTAGATTTGCAGATTAAACGACCATCTGGGCATGTCGGCATAGAAGTCGGCCAGATAGGGGTTGTTGTCTACGGGTTCGAACCTTGGCGTCCAGCCATAACGGTGGGCCAGCAATTTGGTCAATGTGGTCTTGCCACTACCGATGTTTCCTGCTACTGCGATGTGCATGATTTTGGGAGTTAAAGGGGAGTTAAAGGGACATTTGAGAAGAGTCCGAAGAGTTCGGCATCGATACGGTCGATGATCTGCGAGAGGTCCTTAGGGTTGTGGATGAAGTCGAGCTGGTCTTTCTCCACCGTCATCACCCTACCCTTGTATTTCTTGTAGATGAAGTCGTCATAGCGCGCGTTCAGGTTCTGCAGATATTCCAGTTGGATGGTCTGCTCATAGTCGCGTCCGCGCTGCTGGATGTTGCTCACCAGATGTGGCACCGATGCCCGCAGGTAGATCATCAGGTCGGGCAGTTTTACCAGCGACATCATCTGGTGGAACAGTTCCATATACGTGTCATAGTCGCGGTCGGTCAGATTACCCATCGCGTGGTTGTTGGCCATAAACACATACACGCCCTCAAAGATCGTACGGTCCTGTATGATGGTATGGTCGGTCTCGGCGATGGCTATCAGGTCGCGGAAACGCTCTTTCAGGAAATACACCTCCAGATTAAACGACCACCGGTGGATGTCCCGGTAGTAGTCTTCCAGATAGGGATTGCCCTCCACAGCCTCGTAGCGCGGCTCCCAGCCGTAATGCCTGGCGAGCAGCTGCGTGAGCGACGATTTCCCACTGCCGATATTTCCTGCTATGGCGATATGCATCTGTCGTGATTCGTTTCTGTTGGCAAAATTACGAAAAATTATCGAGAAAAACAAAATTTCCCCGATTATTTTCTTATCAGCTCCAAAGCCTCAGGCGTGAAGAAAGGACGGATATCCTGAAAAGGAATCTCGAAGATGATGATGCCGGAGGAATAAGGGCCTATCTCGTACTGGGTATAGTTGAACACGACGCCCGTCTCGGAGAGATAGGGAGGATTGCCGGGCAAGGGAATATGGTTGAGCGAACCGACCTCCTCGGCGAAAAGATACTCCAGCAGCTCCTCGTCGCTCAGCGGGTGGTCGGCATCGTCGGAGAAATGGCGCCTCACGCCCTCTTTGATCAGCGCCGACAGCTTGGGCGAATCGGTGTTGGTGAGCAGGGGAATCTGTTTGCCGTCGCTCTTGCGGAAGGTGAAGCCCACTTCTGTGGTAAAGCCATGAGCGCCGCCACTATACACGTGTGTCCTATAAAAATAGGTAATGTATCCATCAGTCTCGGCCATCTTGGTGATCTCGTGGGTCTTCGAGAAGGCACCATAGCGATCGTCCGGCTCCATCTCGTCATACACGTCATGCCAGTCTGCCGACAGCGACTCGAACAGCGATTGGCCATAGGTCAGGATGTCCTTGGGATCATCAAACTCGCCGTCAAGCAACCAACAGATATGCTTCCGCAGGCTGTCCACAATCACTTTGTCGCCACTAACGGGCCATTGTACGAGAAGGGACACTTCTGCGGTGGAGTCGTTCTTCTCGAATTTTACGGTCTCCACCGCGACGACATTCCCTGCATCAGCCATGAGGCTATCCTGACCCGCTGCAACAGCAGTACTATCCGCCGTATCCTTGCCCTCAGTCTGAGGAGCCCGCTGACCGCATGCACACACCACGCCAGCGATCATCATTATCATCCAGAAGTGTCTCATCTTTTTATCGTCTTGTAACTGGTTTTTGTTTATTCTGCTGCAAAGTTACAAAACTTTTGTGAGATTGCAAACATAGGGAAAAAAAAGTTATCTTTGCGAATTGATAATTGAATACTGCGAACGATGCTATTTTTTCAAATCAATACCTGCTAAGTGTTTCTACTAAATAATCGCGTATTTTCTCTCGGAAATCCTGAGGTTCCAGCACCTCGATGCCTTTGTGGTAATACCGGTATTTATCTTCCAGATCACACTCGATGATAATACCAAACATATTGAGGATGGCATCCTTGTGTTTGGCGAAAGTCTGGCGAACCAAAGGTCTCCCTTCTATCACCTGATCCTTCATCCACAGCGTGTTCAACTCATCAAGTGACAACTACTTATACTGGCGCAGCGTATTGACGATCCAGATGTACTGCTGATATATTTTTGCTGGCTTCATGATTTAATATTTTAGATCTGTATTATTGTATTTTTCTGCAAAGATAATACAAGGGGTGTCTCAAAAGTCGTGACACCCCCAGAACCATTAACTCCAATTAAGATTTCAGACGAGCAATTAACAGATTTTTGGAAAAACAAGTGTTATCCAAATAAAAAAATCCGCCACACTATTCTCACGAGTAATGTAGCGGATAAACAATCTTAACCTATTAATACTAACCTATTGAATGTTTTATTTCTTTTTTTTTATCTCCGCATCCACAACATATATATCGCCATCTTTATCTCGTAATACGTTTCTTGGAACCAAATCCCACACAACATATTCATCATTAGCATATCGGCCTTCATCATTTTGTTTGGAAAAGCCAATGGCAGCCATATAGGTTCCTATCTCTATGGAAGTTGCGGGAACGGCATCTTTTATCAGCCGTTGTTTTAATACAGGCATGATAGTACGTCCATCGAAACCAGTAAAGGTATAAAGGGAATAGGCTGTATCGTAAAACAGATTATTATGCCACGTTACCCTGTCGAGCAAGCGCAGGATACTACCTGTATTTAGCAGGTTGTTAACTTTATAGATAATGTCATTAGAAACATAGGTATCGTTTTCGTTGCCACATGGCCCAGGAACGCCTAAATCGAAAACATTACTCATTGGAAGCCACATACCGTTTTCTTTGGCATATAGCTCAGCCACACGTTGTTCTACATCCAGATGGTTTACATCGCCTTGGCTATCTCGAAGTTGCGCTTCATATAGTTGGCAGCGTCGATGGAGTTCATCGGCGACTTCATGGATTCTGCGATTTTCCGCAGTTTCCTCTCCACTGCCTCTTTGTGAAACTGATTCAGGTATGTCATAATCCATATTTTTTGCAAAGATATATAATTAATTCGTATTATCTACAATTTGCACTTGTTTTTTGCTTTAATTAAGCATTATTGCCTTAATCCCAACCCTCTTCATCATTATTCTCCATATAGCGGCTCATGCCGTTGTCATCCATATCATCCTCAGATGCAGGATCCCATCCACGCAAATTGTCATCATTGTATTTCTTTGATGAAGATCTCACAGACCCTGAAGAAGAAACTTGCACCTTTGCTGGCTTCACATCTTCTTCGGGTGCTGATGCGGCAGTCTGCACAGTATCCTGCACCAAGACAGTATCGCGAGATTCCTCCACCTCTACACTACTCCACTCCACTTCTCGCTGCTTCTTCTGTTCTCCACACGACAACAGCAACGCCCCTAATAATATAATAGGTGTATACTTAATCTTTATAACGGAGTAATCTGCCATTAATACAATGTTTTAGTTTGTTTATCATGCTGCAAATATACGAATAATCTCGATAACTTGCAAGCTTTTCCTCAGAATAACTCCAAATTATTTCACAACTTTCCTTCCACCTACGATGTAAAGACCAGGGTTCATCCGTTGCATATCATTGCCTAAATAACGTCCATCAAGGCTGTAGATGGATGCTTTATTTTCTTGCATTCTGTTTGGCGCTTGTTGCTGGGCGATGCCGTCAATCTCATACTGTTGGGGTCCGATGGCAAAGGACATCGTACCATCTTCGTTCTGAGTGATGTCTGTGATACTCTTACCCATGAAGTTTGTGCCGTCAGCATTACTATGGTACAGTGTGGCTGCGGGGGTTGAGACGGCGGTCAACTTGTTGTTATCCATGTATGGGTAGGTATCGGCTGATTCTCTTTTGGTACTATTATCGGCATGGAAAATAGTACAGCGCTGGTGGGTATTGTGCGTCACAGACTTTTTCTGCGACGTGGTGTTTACTTCATTCTGAAACCATACATTCTCATCATAGTCTACATGTATGATAAGCATGCCTGATCCGGGAAGTCCGGCATCCCAACCCGTCTTCTGTCTATTCTCTATAAGGTAATATTCATCCTTCCATCCCTCGTTTTGCAGTAGATATGCCTTACCTCCGCTCGACTGTGATTTCATGCCGTTTATGGTAGTGTCGTTAGTCAGCACCACGGGTTCCAGCCATCCGCACGACATCTTTTCAAAACTGGTATAGCCAGAAGGGCAAAAACCGTCACCACCGTACGCTCCGGAGTCCATAACCGACCACGACCCCATTCCGTAGTTGCCTTCGTATTGGAGATCATACATATCGGGCAGACCCAGACCATGTGAGAACTCATGACAGATGGTGCCGATGCCAGTTGTTTTTTTTGAAGCCATCTCGTTGGCGCAGGCGTAATTGTTAATAGTGACGCCGTCGAGTATTTTAACATTACGGTAGTCACTACTGGACAGATCCCATTCGTGAGGCCAAATCGAATTTACACCACCGCCATCAGCCTCGCCCCCGCCTGCATAGATGGCCATCACAATGTCTACCATGCCGTCACCATCCCAGTCATAGTCACCATAATTCACCAGACTGTCCACCTTCTCAAGGGCTTCTGCCATCATCTCACCAGGACGCTTGTCATAGCCTTCGCTGTCGTTTTCACCGTAATAGTCATAGTTGTGCGACAATGTGGCTGGGCCTATGACATCGAACGTCAGGTCAAACAGCCCACCGCTCTGATCCAGGAAATAATCGCGTACAGAACCGATGTAGCCTTCATTCGACTTGAAACCGACTTTGTTTGCTACGTTTTCATAAAACTGGACATTATGTCCGCTTTTGAACTTCATGTTGGCAAATTCAATCAAAATAATTATTCCCCGCTTCTTGCCTATATACGACGGGAATCCATGTATTTGTTTACGAGCCGTCCTTCTGCTCCTTACTCCGTTCGCTTTACTTCTGACTCCTTGCTTCCATGCATCCACGTCTTTCACCATGGCATAGCCGTCTTCTTGAGTTATGATGAACATACCATCGGCAGTCTGCCAGTAGTGAAACCACTCGTCTCCTTTCAGTTCAGCCAATACGGTTGTTCCGTCCTTTAGCTTTAATTCTTGCCAAATGCCCCGTTTTGCTGGAACGGCTAGCATCATGGTGGCAATCATCATAAACAATATGAGGAAGCTTGCACGCTTCTTTTGTTTGTCAATTTTATACATTTTGTTTTTTATTATAAATAGCCACTGAGACAGGTATTAAGGTATGACCCATATGCCTGTCCCCAAGACTACATTAACCTATTGAATAATTTATTTCCTTTATATTATTCATCTTCATTCTCCGGACTTGCGGCCTTCTGCAGATCCAAGACGATCTCCTTGGCCTTACGCTGATTGGCGTTGCGAATCATAGGGGTATAATCCTCGATGATATGACGCCAGTCGTTGAGCGCCATATCAGGATATCTATCTCCATAAACCTCTATCACTTCGCGTTGCAATTCCATATCGCTGACATCCGCATTCATCTGCAGACGATTGAAAACAAGATTTCTAACATCCTGATCGTTTTCAACTCTCTCCAGTTTCCTCTCGATATAATTATCCTCATCATCTGCCCATTTGTTGCACTGAGCCATCACGGTTTTCAAAGCCTCTTCCTGACCCTCGGGTGGATAGTGGTATTTCTTCAGCAGACGCTTCACCAGCACACGCATCTTGGCACGGGCTGATTCTTTCTTGTTCCAATCGATGGTGCGGTTTCTGCGCAACTGCTCTGTCAGTTCCTTCGTCAGCGCAATAAATTCCTCATTGCTGTAGGCCTCCTTAATTCCTTCAGGCGAGGTCAGAGCATCATAGAAGGCTTTCTCCTCTACGTTCAGCCCTAGTTCATTACCCTCTTCCTCAGTCTTCTTAATCTCAGCAGCCATCTTCAGCAGCTCCTCAATCACCTCTTCATTGGTGAGCATACCTTTCAGATAGTTCGATAGGGCATTGTTCATCATCTCGCTGAACTTCAGGCTCTGCACAATGTTTGTGCGCTCATATTTCCGAATCTGTTCTTTCACCAGACGTTCCAGCAGCTGCACAGCCAGGTTCTTTTCCTTCATCTTCTTCAGCTCCTGAATAAAGCCTTCGTCAAAGAGTGAGAATTCCCTCTCAGTGGTCAGTTTAATCACTCCCGTACTCTGTATGCTCTGCTCCAGCAGACTGGCAATCCGTTCGTTGATATCTCTTCTGGAGATAGGTCCATGACTCTGTGTAAACCTGATAAGCAACACCCTTACGGCATCCATAAAGGCCACCTCGAGTTTCTCCTTCTGAGGAATGAGCGAACGACAAAGCGTCAGTGCATTGTGCAGCAACTGACTCTCCTTGATATAGTCCTTCCGTTTTTCTTCTCTTTCTGGAGCCAGCATAAAGTTCAGACCACCCCTGATCATCATAGAGCGCCCTGAGTCTGTGCCAAGATAGAAGCCTGAATAGTCGAAACCATACAACAGTCCACGACAAATTTCCAATTTTTCTTGGAACTTCACCTTTGCAGTCTTCGCAATATCCGGATCCCCAAACTGCTGACGGTCACGACTGGTATAGTCCTGCATGGCCTGTTTCAATGCCTGTGCGATACCTACATAGTCCACAATCAGTCCTCCCTCCTTTTCAGGGAACACACGATTCACGCGGGCAATGGCCTGCATCAGGTTATGATCCTTCATGGGCTTGTAGACATACATCGTGGCGAGGCTGGGCACATCAAACCCCGTCAGCCACATATCCACCACAATGGCTATCTTCATGGGCGAATTGTCTTCCTTAAACAGGGCTGCATATTCGCGGTTCTTTTTGGGCTGAATCACATCTGCCCAATCAGGATTATCCGTATTGGCAGCGCTGGCCACCACATGCATCTTGTCTATCCACTGAGGACGCAACTCCAGCAGCTTGCGATAAATCTTCACCGCAGCCTCTTTGTTATAGGCCACAATCATCGCCTTACCCGTCAGTTCATACTGGCGGTTCTCCTCATAGTGCTGCACAATGTCCTTACAAAGACTATCTATTGTATCCGGATGACAGAGTATTTCTTTCAGTCCGCTGTTATCCCTGCGCACCTTATCGATCTGTTCCTCTGTGGCGCCCTCTTCTGCCAGGAGGTCAAACTCCTCATCGAGTTTCTTCAGCGCCTCTTCGTTCAGGTTCAGATTGATCACACGACTCTCGTAATATACGGGCTTCGTAGCACCATCAGCCACAGCCTGCGTCATATCGTAGACATCGATATAATCTCCAAACACCTCCTTCGTGTCTCTGTCTCGCTGAGAGATTGGTGTACCTGTGAATCCGATAAACGAGGCATTAGGCAGGGCTTCACGCATCAGCAAGGCATAACCCTTCTTCATTTTCTCAGCCTTCACATCCCAATGCTCTTCACCGTATTGTGAACGGTGGGCCTCATCAGTAATCACGATGATGTTCTGTCTGTCAGAGAGCAATCCTGTGCCTTCTTCAAACTTCTGGATAGTGGTAAAGATGATGCCACCCGTCTGTAGATCCTTCAGTTTCCTTACCAGATCTTCGCGCCCTGCGGTCTTCGTCAGCTTTCCCTGCGCATTCAGGTCAAAGCCCACACGCTGTGGCTCCTGGCGCAGGAACTTCTGACAGCCTGCAAACTGTTCGTACAGCTGCTGGTCCAGATCGTTTCTATCCGTCACCACCACAATCGTGCATTGTGGGAATTCCTGTATCAGTCGATGCACATAAAACACCATCGACAGACTCTTGCCTGAGCCTTGCGTATGCCAGAACACACCAATCTTACCATCACCACCCACAGCCGTATGGGTATGCGTCACAGCTTTGTTCACGGCAAAATACTGGTGATAGGCGGCCATAATCTTGGCCATGCGCCCATCCTTATGGTCAAAGCACTCAAAGTTCTGAAGGATATCTATCAGTCTGGCTTTCTCAAAGATACCATGGAAGAAGGTCGGATAGTCAGCCACCTCATTTGTTTCACTCTTACCGTCAACGCTCTTCCACTCCATATATCGGTTCTCTTTGGCGGTGATGGTGCCTGCCTTCGTCAGCAGCATGTCGCTGGTCACGCTGAAGGCATTATACACAAACAGGCTCGGACATTTCTGCTGATATTGTTTGATCTGGGTATAGGCATCATTCTCTTCTACCCCATCATTCGATGGTGATTTCAGTTCTATCACCACCAGAGGCAGACCGTTGACGAACACCACCATATCGCAGCGAATCTTCTCATGCTCAATCACACTCCACTGATTCACAACCTTGAAGTCATTCTGATGAGGCTCAGCAAAATTCACCAGTCTTACCAGAGCTGTCTTCGAACGCCCGTCTTCGGAATACTTCACCTCTACGCCACTCTGGATATAGTCCATCAGCTGCTCGTTGCGCTGCTCCAGCGTACCCTCATTCACATGGGTCACCAGTCGGAAGGCCTCCTCCAGCACATCCTCGCTCATCATGGGGTTCATCCTGCGCAGTCCTTTCTTCAGATCCTCAGCATGGAACGGATCTCTATAGTCACGCTCCACCTCCGGCCCATACTCATACTGATAGCCCATCTGCTGAAAAAGCTCTATCAGCGTCTGCTCGTAGAAGTTCTCGTCAACGGGATTCTTGCTCATATTTTAGATATGTAGTTTCTTGTTTGCAAAGATAGTGCATTTCTTCGTTTCCTCCAAATATTTACGCAATTATTTGGTAGACACCAGAAATGATGACGGATCATTTTGACAACAGTTTATCTAATGTTTTAAGTGACCACTGGCCTTTAGCTACATCAATATGCTTATGTCCATCCTTATCGATTGTATAATTCGACTCAGGAATTCTATCCAATATATCATTGGGCGTCAGTTTACGTGAAAGAGGCAGATTATACTTGATATAGAAGAGCTTAACCGCCTCTACATTCCTTTTCCTATGCATTTCTTTTAGGAGCTGATTAAACGAAGGAAATCTTTCTTCGTAAATTACTTCAGACTCTCTAAATGATTGAAATAATTTCAGATAGGTTTTTAACCCAGTTTCTATAAGCAGTACAATCTCCTCATAGTGGTCCATAAGATATCCTGACCATAAATCATTAATAGTAATATGGTCTTTGTATATTTCATACAGACATCTCGTATCAGGATCATATGATTTCTCTATCACATCTTCATTACTGGTAAACGGAATCCATGGAGAAAGGAATCGATAAGGAACATTCTTCAATAATGGAGTCAATAATGACTCAAATCTCATCGCATGAAATTCTTTATTCACCTTTGTTTCGACTTCCGATTCTTTTGCCTTCCTGGACAGTTTTGTTTTTACTTGGATATCCTTTAGGTATATAGGTAATTGATCAGATTGTGAGAATCTGCCATTTTCTATAAACACATATTTCCAAGCATTAGAAACCATTCTGACTAAGATTTGTCTAAAGGGTATAGATGTTATTTGATTCTCTTTATATATCTGTAATATAGACAAGAACCAGAAATATTTATAACTGGTTGCTTTACTATCAAATACATGCTTTAACTTGGCAATATCTCTTTCTGGCAGAGTAACTTTATCAACTGTAGGCGCTACCGCAAGAGTACCTGTATGCAACAATTTTCCCTTTAAATCATACTTTAATAGATATCCTTTACCCTTTTCGTATTTCTTAACCGTAAATGAATTATCATCACTCCTTATGACAGATAACCTTTCTGAATGATGACGCTTTAATTCTGGTAATCCATTATTCATTCTTTCCAGATTCTCAAATGCCAAGTCTGAATAATATGACTGTCCGAAATTCGAATTAGCCAGTATTTTAGCAATTGGTTTTGTTACTCCTTTAAGAGTTCTGAGAATAGTAAAAACCTTATCATCATAGGTAATCTTAAAAGAAGCTTTAGAAACCGGGACGTCAATATAATCATTTACTATTCCTTCAGAAGCAGCTTGATCATATTTTGCTTTAACGGTATTTGGATCATCGATTTCCCTTCCTTTATAGTCAAAGTATTTGTCTTTAATCGTGTTTTCTTTTGACAATACTTTATAGTGGAAAAGTGTATAATTTGCTCCATAGTGAACTATCGTCTTTAAATTATCAACCTTCTCCCGCAACATCTGCCAAAACATCCATGAATCGCTTGGAATTTTACCAACTCTTATACGACGAAAACATTGATCTCTTCTGTCTAACATCAGTTCGCTAATGATAAAGTACGTATCATCTTGTATATAAGCTTCATATATCTTCTTGCTTTGTTTTAAAAAGAATATAAAATTGTCGCATACAAAATGAAAATACTCTAAGGTTCGAATAGGACTATATGCTTCTTCCTCCTCATTTTCTTCCTCAGGAACATCCCAACTATCTATTGGTACTTTATAATAATACACATCTATATAGGATAATGAATTGGGTAATGAGCCAACTTCCACAGAATCAAAATTCATATAAAATGCTAGAGTTCCATCTGGTGATATCGCTTTAAAAGAATAATCCAGATTTATACTACCATTACACATGAATTTTTCTGGCTCCTGATTGTCGATCCTATATCCTAAGCGCTGAAATGTATCTAACCACTTATCATATGAATTATCCCACGAGAAGCCCTTGGATTTCCATAAATCCGGAAAATCTCGATTATCTTTTCTCCAATAGATTTCATCTAAAATGCTATCAGTATACGAAAAAAGGACGTTTTCTATATCGAAAAAAATTCCTCCTGTATCATCATCTACCATTTCATTGTATCCCAATTCATGCGCTTCGTCACATGTAGTTTTTCCAAGTGTAACACCAAAGATCGGGAAGAAGTCGTTAATTGCTGATGATGTAACATTAGACTCTTCAGTCAATACATCCGCCTGTTCCTCGTTAATGTCTTGAATTAACTCCATATCCTCAGTACCCTCTGAAAGGTCTACAAATCTGGATCTTCCAGTTCCCTTAGATACGACTTTCTGAGGTTCTTCATCAACCTTTCTACCCAAGAAATGCTGTTTCCAATGTCTTCTGGCATTTGGTAGCCCAAACCTGGAATACATACCTACATTGTCTAATATAATACATTCCTCCTTATTCTCTGTAGGCCTCAATCCTCTTCCCACTTGCTGTAGGTATTTTACAAGTGAACGAGTTGGTCTAGCCAATTGAATAAATTCTATATCCGGACAGTCGAATCCTTCTGAGAAGATGTCAACGTTGACTATAATGTCAATTAATCCTTTCTTAAACTTATTTACCAGATCTTTTCTCTCTGCTGCAGGAGTCTTACTGTCAATACTTACAGCAATATATCCAGCATTCTTATATTCCTCGCAGATATGTTGGGCATGAACTATGTTAATAGCATAAATGATGCCTTTCTTTCCCTCAGCCAATGATAAATAAGAATCTAACAATTGAGCACGTATAGATCCTATATCCATCTTTTCCTCCATCGAAGACTCTTTATATTCTCCAAACTTATCCAATTCTATATCATCGATAGTTCTTTGAATATCGCTATTGCTACGAAGAGAGAAATATTTATAAGGAGCCAGGAATCCCTGATTAATGAAGTCTTTGATAGGCATTGATAAAACCAGCTTATCGAAGAGGTCCAAGAAACTCTGATGATTCATTCGCCAAGGCGTAGCTGTCACTCCTAGTTTTTTTGATTCAGGATACAATTTCCACAGTTTCTTATAAGTCGCTGCTAGGGCGTGATGAGCCTCATCAATGATAATGAACTGAATATCTAATTTCTTCGCTGCATTCAGATTGTTAGGATGAGTGATAGTTTGTATTGATGCAACATTCACAGGAAATTTATAGTTCCTGTCCCTTCCCCCCGCTATTACATTATGGGGTACGCAATATTTCGTAAGACTTTCATCTATCTGATCAATTAGTTCGGTTCTATGGGCAATAATCAAAATCTTTACTGGCTCTCTGCGAAGTTTGCTATAATCATTAATATCCCTGATGATCGAAGTAAACAAACGTGTTTTTCCTGTACCCGTAGGCATTTGGAACATAACATTGTCTACCTCATCCCAGGATTCAAATATCTCTTTCTTCGCCTTGTCTTGGTATGAGCGAAGAGTAGAATCCTCCTTATAGAGATCATGATAGCAGTTTATTACCATTTTATATTAACATTAAGATGTTCTTGTCAATGCTCAGGTCTAAATGCATTATTAATCAGTAACATGCTTTCTATCGCAACTTCGAAGGCGTCTTCCCATCCATGGTTTTCATCAAAATCTGTTGTGGCATATAGAAATGCACTCCCCTTCGTTTGATGCCTAGACCATTTTAATCTCTTTCCGATTTTGTCCTCAATAGTGCTCTTTTCTTTATAATAATTGTCATAAGCCTTTATGTCAGAGAAATAGGCCCCCACTCTAACCTCATGTCTACGAAAGTTTATTCCAACAACCACATGAAATGGCTCGCCAATATGGTAATCTTGATAAGATCTGGTAGATCCATACGGATGAGGCGTGAAACACTTGATAAATGCGTCATTCTTTCTTGACTCCTCATTAAATCCATTCCAGAAATTCTGATAGAAGGATCTTATGAGTGTTTGGGGCTTATCTGGCTTATATATCGACATAAACTTATTTATTTTAAAGGAAAACACTCTATGTATTGAATATTCAGGTCATTAGCTATCTGTCTTGCAGAATCCGGCATTTCTCCGCCCAAGACAAGAAGAGTTTCGTTTTCGTAGTTGCCATTATCTGCCACTCGCATCGCATCCATCACTGCTTTGTACTTTACACACTGGAACACACCTCTAATAATATCATCTTCTGGCGAAGTTTTAGGTTTGACCTCAATGGCATAATGTATGCTTTTACAATCAAAGAATACATCCAGCCTATCTCCAGACAAGAGATCATGTTCAGTTTCTGAGAATTTGATGCCCTTGATTCCTATACTTTCAGGATGGTTATGTATGTATTCTTTCAGAGCTTTATGCTCCTTACCTTCTCCTCCGCTTCCATATGCACTCACTTTTAATTTTGAGAGTTTTTCTTCAGATATAACTTTTGCAGGTTCTAACCCTAATTCCTTTAGCACCCATGACCAATCATACTGATGGGCTTTTTCGTTACAAACTCTTACAATAGAACGTTTTAAGTCATTGGGCATTTCTTTTTTATAATCGTCTATTACAATTACAAATCCATCATTAGGCAATCCAGTTGATTTATCTTGAACCAATCCATTTAAGGTCGGTATTTTCTCCCCAGTTCTTTCACCCAATTCTTTTATGATGTCATGGACTCTACCCATTACACCTCCTAGTCGATTTGTGTTATGTCGTATCGCTATTTTTAATTGTGAATAGTAATGAGGCTGATCCCATGTTGCTTGCGCCCATCGGACTAACACAGGAATGGCTTTCATTGCCCATTCTCTATTTTTTGACATCGTTTTCTTTTTAAAAATACTCTCTATGTAAGCCTTCGTTTCTTCATTCACAGGCCTATCTGACTGCATCGTATAAGTAAAACCATGCTCCACCAGTTTCTTATAACATAATTCATCAGTTTCAACTCTAGCTATCTTCTTGTAACGAATACAATTACCCAAATCATTTCCACTTGGAGGATTTTCACGGGAATAGGAACTATCATCAAAGGCTTCGCTAAGAGGAATATTCGTTCTTTCAACTACCATTTTATATTCCACGCGCTTATCATCTCCCGTAATGTATAAATACACGATATCGCCTTCTTTCATTTTTTTGATAGTTTGACGATATTCCACAAATCCATAATCACGAATAAAATCGTGAATTCTAAATTGTGACGGGTTTGCTCTAACTATCCATGTACTCATATTCGTTCGCTTTAGATTCCTACTTCATTTTCTTTCAGTTCTCCAGACATTAAGCTTGGCAAAAGTGTATCCCGCAACTTCGCCAAACTACGAGATTCTAATTCATTCTTTATAATCATTTCAAATATACTAAATGTTTTTTTATTAAAATGAGAGATGATTTCATCGGGAGGGTATGCTATTATTATTGATTCAATATCATTACCACTTATATTAGGCTGAGCACTCCCTTGCCCTCTACCAATAATTTCTTTAATCACTTCTGTCTTTTGGAGAATACAATAAATAAATGGCAATTTCATAAGTGGTTCATCCCCCAAAATGAATTTTCCAACTCGTTGATTTACATAATAATTCTCATCAGTATCTACAATGCAGAACTTTCCGATTGTAGCTCCAGTCATAGCAATTAACAAGTCTCCTTTTCTTGTTTTAAATGTGTGAGCCTTCCTGGCATTTATATCTGAAACGTAGGAACACTCGGCCATGTTTAATTTTCCACCATCAGTTATATTTTTAATTTTAATAACTTTTTTCCCTTTATCAGTCCACCATGAACTTTTAAATGCAAAACCAGAACGAACTTTGCAATAATCACCAATTTTTCCAACTTTCCAGTCTTTCGGTATCATTCCAAGTTCTGACTCTACGAAGGACTGTTTCTTGAATGGCTCAAAATCTACGAACCAAGACTTAAACATTGCCTGTGCCTGTTGCTTTAGATTGTCATTTATCCGTCTGTTCACCTCGAACTTGTCATCAAGGGATTTGAGAATGGATACTGCATCTTTCATGTACTCAGTAGAATACATGGGGATAGGCATATCTACAAGTGATTTAACGTTTAGAGTTGGCTGAACTGTCGTATTTAGATTTTCGTGTATGTAATGTTGTCCAATTGGAGAATCAATATAGTATTTTACCCAAGAAGTTAGTAATTCATCTCTTATATCTATCAAACAGGTCGCTCTTACAAGATTACAACCAGCAAAGGAAGGTGGGACTATTGCTGTTTTACCAATTGTTCCAACAACACTAATAATAAGTTCTCCACCTACTAATTTTGTCCTTTTATATTTTACATCATTCTCAATCGATGTAGTTTCCAAGTCATAAATATTATTCAAGCCAGAAATAATGTTATTGACTTTAATAACAGGAACTCCATTGGGCACACACGCGCCTGGTTGGACAATACCATATCCAATCTTTCTATTTGTCAAAGTTCCTAATTTAACTACGTCCATAAACGTGATTTTACTTCTTTTTTTCTTGTGTCTTTGCTTCTTTTTCTTTAGCCTCCTTTTCTTTCGCCTCTCTCTCCTTTATTTTTTCTTTTCCTCTCTTCTTAGTCTCTGGAGTTACTGCATATTTATATATATAATATGTAGCAACAGACAGAACAATTATTGTAAATAATACTATTCCTATTACCCAATACCAGATTGTATCAAAATAGACCAGGAATGCCTTCCCGAAAACAACATAATACATTATATAGAATATAACAGCTATCAAAATGAAAGTAACTGTGTAGTTGTATTTCTGGAATAATTTTTGGCGTTTAGGGCTTGAGAAACGCATCCTGTTCTTTCTATGAAATTCATAAGCTAAATTCGCCAAATAATAGTAGACGTTTCTACAGAATAACGAGAACAATGTCGTCAACAAAGCTGTTAGGATTAATGAACGTATCAACTGAATGTTAGCCATTGACGGTAGCGTAACATGGAACATAATGGTCTGTCCTCGGTTGGTCTTTATAAACTGCTCATTCAAATGAATATTATGACTACCGCCAGATACACCATCAAGATTACCAGAAACCTCGATAGGGATATTATATTCAATATCAGCTTCCTTAATGTATAATTCTGAATTAAATGTAAGAACATATGTATATTGCGATAGATCTGCTGCTGTCAGAATATTAATGGCGTTGGCATAATCATGTGAAATTGACATGAATAAACCATCAAGTTTTTCTTTTAAATAATCTACTACTATTGTTTGTTGCACAACTATACCATTTTCAAATATTTCTTTCCCCCCTTCCAGATCTTTTATGGCACCTTTATTCTCTTTCCCGAGAACTGTAAAATAAATATTATCAGCTCCACGAGAATTAATTACAGTATTCGCCAACATATAACCATCCTTGTGCTCCCAAGGAGAGCCATATTCTATATCAGGATAGAAGGGTACATAGCTGGGAATATTTGTCGATAAAAAAGTCAATGTATATGAAGGGCCAGTTGTAGAAATATCTCTATTAAATTCTCCTTCTATCGATTGTCTCATTTCTTGTGTGAGCAATTCCCTGTTTTTTACTGGGTACTTAGGACTATTAGCAGGTTGTATCTTAACAAGAACGCCTCCGTTTTTTGTGTAAAAACTATCTTTTTTGTGCTGGTTTGCCAAAGTCAAGGTCTTATTATCATAAGTCCCCATCTCTCTGAACTTATTGTATATTCTTATAATATTAATAGTATCTCTTGAGTTATTCAGAGAATCTTCAGCACCTCGTAGAGATTTTATATCAACCATATTGACTATAGTTGAAACCTGATAGCTTTTATAGAAAATCACAAAAGCTACTATTGTCAAGAAAAAATAGACACAGCTACGAAATAGACTTGCTTTTTTCGTCTTTTCAATCTTTTCCCTTGAGGCATTTCCAAGAAAGAATGTTGCAATGATTGCTGATATAAAAAGGTTTAATATCATATTACGAGAATTTTTAGTTTATTTCATTGATATTTATTTTGCCAGACATTAAGTGAGGGAGAAGAGTATCACGTAACTCTGCAAGGCGACGGGATTCTCTACTTATTTGGTATATTTTATCAAATATTGGTTTTGCAAGATCCTCAAATCTTTCTAGTTCTTTTAACGGTGGCATAATTGTCGGTTCATTAAAATCTCTTGTTGATATTGCGGAGAAAACTGCTCCATTTGCTTTCTTTAAAAGAACATTAACTAATGTTTGTGTAAGCAGATATAAATAGTATTTTCCTATACCAGTCTTTGCAACCAACGCATAATTAGATTGATTCATAGCCATTGGACATCCTGCTAATGTAATTTTGCCAACAGTTCCTCTAGCAGTTATAAATAATGTATCTTTAGGATAAAGATGACTACTACAATTATTTAAACCATCTTCAGTAATAGATTTTTCTGTTTCAAAACAATACACGCCTTTAACATCTTTCGGACTAAAGAAAGGAATTACACCATCTTTCCAAAAAGATTCTACACTTGTTGATGGAGTTCCTCCTGGCATAACATTTATATTTTCAAGGAATGTTCCGACTTTCCAACCTTGTGGAATCATGCCAAGTTCTGACTCTACGAAAGGCTGATCTTTGAAGGGTTCGAAATCCACAAACCAAGACTTAAACAAAGCCTGCGCCTGCTGCTCTAAATTGTCATTTATCCGCCTGCTCACCTCGATTTTGTCATCAAGAGATTGGAGGACAGAAACAATAGAGCGCATGGTTTTCTCATCAGGAACTGGTATCGTAATATTCCTCAGACTATTCAATGCTATATATGGCTGAGAAGAACCTGTTCTTAGTAAATGAAGTTTGTATTGGCCAGCTGGGGATGTTAGATAATAGTAAAGCCACTTACTTTTAATTTCAGAGCCTACCTTGAATAAGCCTACGTTCTTAATGGCATAATCAGTCTTTGTTGATTTCTCCAAATAGCAAAAACCACAATAGGCACCAATCATACTTATAATGACATCCCATTGATCAACCTTACTACGTTGAATAATTTTGTTATAATCCTCCTCTGATATTTTGTAAGCACTATCAAAGTCTATTGTATTTCCCTTAATGTGCTTAGACGTAATGAGATAGTACCCTTTGCTTTTCTGCTTGGGACTATCATGGGTTCCATCTGTTACATTCTTGCAGAAATCCGTTGCTTTATATTCTTTCCACTCTTCCATAAATGAGAATTTATTGATCCATATTGTTCCGCGTGTTTATACATCAAATGAAACTTATATTATTTCAAAAACCATTCAAGATTTAATAACTTATCTACGTTGCTAGCAAGTGATGGGATTAAACCTCTCTGTGTATTTGTGAAATCTATTTTTGTATAGTTTAAATTCGATTTTGATAAAATAACCACCTCTCCTGTTTTCTTTTCAAACAGGAAAATATTTTCGTTTAGTTGTTCCACATAACCGTATTGCGCGTTCGTAAACATGGTGCCATCTGATGTCCTTATTTCAAATTTTGTTTGATTATGTTGGAGGAAATAATCACCACTATCTGTACCATTCTTATAGAAAACAACTAATCCAAAAAGATAATATGCAAATACAGCAGACACAATTTCTGTCGTACCAACCTTTCTTATTTCTTCGAAATAATTATTTTTCCCATCAAATATGAAACTAAGATAAACAAATGATATAAATAGAAATGGAGGAATTGTCAGTGCTAAAGCAGCAAGATATATACCGGATTCATATCCTACAGATTGTAAAAAAGAAAGGTACAAGCAGAAGGATATTACAAGAATGAGAAGTACTTCACGTAAGAATTTTAATGGCAGTCTTTCGTACATTCTATCATTCTTTATGCGAGTTTTTTTAATCCATCTGAATAAACAAAAGTTCCTGATTTTTAGGACAAAAGAAGAGTTCCATATTTTACGCAAAAAGATACAGATACGGCTATTCTTTTTCCATTTTTTTATTCGGGTTTCAGTATCACTGATAAGATTCATATTTATCTTATAGGAAATAAGCGTCAGCCACATCCAAAACAAATTAAAAATAACCACAAAGATGAGTGGTTCAATTATGCTCATTAGCATCTCGGATAATGTAAGGTAATGAATCACATTGATACCAAACACTGAGAAATAAGCAATATTATAAACAACAGCGAGGATATAAACCAACCCCACTATACAAGGTAATATATCAACAATATATGCTTTTATCCAATTCTTTTCTAAATCCATATTATTCAATGCTAAAACCAATACTACCCAACTGCTTCTTAATCTCATCCTCCAAGCGATGGCTTTCTTTAAACAGACCACTAAGTTCTGAAGTCAAACGGTTCATCTTTTCTGCAAAGGGCTCGCCATCATCTTCCTGTTCAGCAATACCGACATATCGGCCAGGCGTGAGGATAAAGTCTTGAGCCTTAATATCTTCAAGCGTCTTTACGGCACAATAGCCTGCTTCGTCTTCAAGCGTGCCCTGACGATAACTGTCAAAAGTCTCCGCAATGCGGAGAATATCTTCCTGCATCAGTTCACGAACGGCGCGCGTCACCATCGTACCCATGTTGCGGGCATCGATGAAGAGCGTCCTGCCCGGCTGCTCCTTATGACGAGAGAGGAACCAGAGCGACACAGGAATGCCTGTGCTATAGAACAACTGCGAAGGCAGGGCAATGATGCCCTCTACGAGATCGGCTTCAACAATCTTCTGGCGGATATCACCCTCACCACCTGTCTGACTGCTGAGTGCACCATTGGCTAGCACCATACCGATGCGACCTACAGGCGAGAGATGAAAGATCATGTGCTGCATCCAAGCAAAGTTGGCGTTACCAGCAGGTGGCAATCCGAATTTCCAACGGGCATCCTTCTCAAGTTTGTCTGCGCCCCAATCGCTGAGGTTAAAGGGCGGATTGGCCATGATGAAGTCAGCTTTCAGCGTGGGGTGCTGGTCGTTGAAGAAAGTGTCGGCATACGACTGTCCAAGATTGGCTTCCAGACCTCGAATGGCTACGTTCATGTGGGCCATCTTCCAAGTAGAAGGATTGGCCTCCTGTCCGTAGACGCTGATGCTATTAATATCTTTCTGGTGGTTATAAATAAACTTGGCGCTCTGCACAAACATACCGCCAGAACCGCAGCAGGGATCATAGACTCTTCCCTGATAAGGCTGCAAGATCTCGACAATGGTACGCACAATACAGCTGGGCGTATAGAATTCGCCAGCGTTCTTACCTTCCATCGAGGCGAACTTCTGCAGACAGTATTCATACACGCGTCCTAACAGATCTTTTTCATCTCCGGATGCCAGCATGTGGATATTCGTAAAGAGATCTACCACTTCACCCAGACGACGCTTATCCAATTCAGGACGGGCATAGTTACCTGGCAATACACCTTTCAGTTTAGGGTTCTCACGCTCAATGGCCTGCAGGGCATCGTCGATCACCTTGCCTATCTCGGGGGTGTGTGCCATCTGTGAAATCACCTGCCAACGGGCATCCTGAGGCACAAAGAACACGCCATCGGCCTCGTACTCGTCTTTATCCTCCACATCAGCATATTCGTCTTCCGACAATTCTTGAAACTTTGCTTCAAACTTATCGCTGATATATTTCAGGAAGATCAATCCAAGCACCACGCCTTCATATTCCGAAGCGTTCAGATTGCCGCGCAGCTTATCCGCCGCCCGCCATATTGCATCCTCAAATCCTATCGAGGTTGTATTCTCTTTCTTTTTAGCCATGTTTTCTGTTTTGGTTTTTATATTTTGCAAAGATAAGGCAAAAAATTCAGAAAACAAAGAATTTCTGGAATATTTTATAGAATAAAATAAAAATCCGCACTATTCTTAAGACTCGCTGCGCTCATACTACCGAAGAGGGACGGTTCTCTTGTTATAACGAAAGAACCGTCCCTCTGTAACATTAGTTTAATATCTAGGTTGAATAGCATTAGTTGTTATCAAACACAATTTTGGCTCGCAGTGGCGGGCCTTTTTCAAAACATTAAAGCCTCGCAGGGATGCGGGGCTTTAATGCGTTTGTATGCTTATGACTCACGGGGCTATCCCAGTGGGCTCGTTGCCTCAAAAATAGGGTTAGGATGTGCGGACTTGAGAAAGAACACCATTCGGTGCTTGCGATAAGTTCCCACGCCTCTCGACGATAGGCATCCTTCCCTATATATTGATAATTCGGCTACAAAGATAGTCCATTTTTCTTAATATACAAAGAATTTCGAAGTATTTTTTTAATAAAACAAAAATCCGCACGATTCATCACGAACAATGCGGGGATAATAATTATTCAACTAAAACTATAAACACGATTCTCACGAAGGGTGTACTCGGAAAATTAATAAAAAATTATAACTACGTCAAAACGACCTTAGGTCGTCTTTTCATATCAATGTGCAAAGATAAACGTTTTTTCTTAGAATTCAAATTTTAACTAAGTTTTTTTTGTTCAAATTCCTTCAAAATCGCCTCTTTTCCGTATTCGTGCCACCAGAATGTGGCGTCGTAGAGGGCGTAGACGCGCTCACAGGGGACTGTGTGAGTTTATTTCAATTCATTTAACAACGCAAGTCCTTTAACTGTCAACAGATATTTCTGTCGTGGATGGCGAGGGGATTGAGGGTATAACAGACGGATATAACCTTCAGTGATGGCGGGATTAAGGTAAAGGTTCAAGAAATTCTCTCGATCCTTTAGTCCCATTGCCGACATCATTTCTTTAACAGACATTTCCCCTTCTCCGACCTCACGCACAAGATTTACGATGTTGAGATTATCGGTATGCAAATTGTCGGGTACTTGTCGGGTACTTGTCGGGTGCTTGTCGGGTAACAGCTCGCTTTCAGGCATTTTCCAGTCTTCTGGCGCATTGATCATCATGTATCTGTTCTTCAACAGATTGTCCTCGCCCAGCAGCAGGTTACGGAAGAAGCGAACCAGGAATAATGGTTCATAATTGATGCCTTTCTGCACATTGCGGTAATTGGCCCGTACCAGCGCATTACGGAAATACCAGTTTGTGGATTCGGATTTTCTGTTTATCTTTGCAAACGTAAAACCGAGTATTAATAATTAAATCCACTTTACTATGGACGAATTACAGATTATACAATCCAAGATTTACGTCATTCGCGGCCAGCGCGTGATGCTTGATTTTGACCTAGCAATGCTTTATGAGGTAGAGACCCGTTCACTTAATCAAACCGTCAAGCGTAACGCAAGACGCTTTCCTGAAGACTTTATGTTCCAACTCACAGATCAAGAATGGATACTTATCTCATCACAATTTGTGACGACATCAAGAATGAAGCGACCTAAAAAATCGCTACCTTATGCATTTACAGAGTTGGGGGCCTTGATGTTATCAAGTGTACTCCGCAGCCCTGTAGCTGACGAAACGAGCATAAAGATTACAAGAGCATTTGTTGCCATGCGGCAGATGCTTTCATTCTCTACTTTACCAGAGAAAGTCGTTACTTTAGCACAAGAACTATATAAACTCAAGGAGGAAGTGAACGATATCCTGGCTGATCAGAACGACATCAATGAGAGCACTCGTGCCCAACTCGATGCCATCAGTTTGGCATTATCCGAACTTCAGACTAAACCTGTTGAAGACAGGCCTCGTAAACCTATAGGTTTTATACAACCTAAAGAGGAAGACAAGGACTTGCAGGAGTCTGACCCTGTGTGAGTTAATCAGGCGACTCCAAATTTGGAAGTCACAAATTGTGACATCCAATTCCGACCGTCGCTTTCCATCAGGTGCCTCGAATTTGAAGTGGTTAGTGACACTACCCAGTTGAATACCCTCTTTGGACAACTTTTGGGCTTGTTTCCACGATTTGTCCAAAGATGGGGTGTTTGTCCATACAAGTTGAAGAAGAATTGAAGAAATTTCTTGGAATCTGTTCAAAATCATTGTAACTTTGCATCAGAAATCAGAAATAAAATATAATTTCTTCATATATAGTCTTTTTCATACTTTGGTTTTAGTTAGTTATTAAAAACGTTAAAGCCTCGCAGGGATGCGGGGCTTTAACGCGTTATATATTTATGACTCATGGGACCTTTCACCGCGGCCTATATAACAAAAGAACCGTCCCGCTGCCATATCGCACTAATTGAATCAAAATTAGTATTATATTGATCAATAAAGGAATTATAATCAAATACAAATCCATATTTATTTACATGTTTGGTACAATTCTCCGCATTAAGGGAAAGATGGGATAGGATATTTGAGCAAATAGGTATCATATTGCGTCTTAAAGGGACGGAAGGGCGCAGGCACGTCGGCAGCAGGCGCAAACAGCCGACTGACCACTTCGGGCATGACATCGGCCTTGATATAATAGCTTTGGAATGTGGCGCCCACGGGCTTGTCAACCTTCTGCCAGCCGGGGAAGTGGGTCTTGGCAAACTTCGGTCCCTGTCCGCTGACGGCAGCATTGACGGTGACGACGATGCCTCGGTCGGTCTGTTCGAAATTCAGCGACAGCGAGTCGCCTGTTATCAGGATGCCGTTGCCATCCTTGTCCGACAGGAATGCCGCATCGATGCCACTGTGATTACCCTCAAAATAGAGGTCGTCCATGTGCTTGGCCCAGATGCCATAGCGGTTGGCCTGATGTCGCCCTGGATAGCTGGCAAAGGGGCCATAGCCTATCCATTGCACACGGTCGATGCTCGGATCAAGCAGGTAGGCCAGCCCCAACTCCGAGCGGAACACGTCGGCGGTGTCGGGCGTCAGCGTGAAGCTGATTTCCTCGCCGCCTTCGATAGCTGAGCTTTGGATGTCGGCCTTCACCTGACTGTTTTCGAGTGGCAGCAGGTATTTCTCCGGCAGACGTCCTTTCTGAGTCAGGCGCTCGGCCATCGTAGGCTTCCGGCCGGTACGGATAGTAGCGTCTTTTGCCATCACGGCTCCGCTGCCATGTCCTATCCATGCCACCTGTGGCTTATTCAGCACGAAACTCTGATGAAGGAACGTATGTCCCTGAGCATCTTCAATATCAAACTGCAGCAGACTGAGTCCGCTCTGACGGGGCAGATTCAAGGTGTATGTCGCAGCGCTGTGGGGCTCGCATTCAGGACTGAAGGCACCACGCATCACCGTATCGCGGTTGTTGGTCAGCGTCCAGTGGAAGGTGACATGGTCCTTCAGATTAAGGAAGTCGTAGCGGTTGGTGACTGTCAAGTTGGTTGAGATGCTGTCGCAATTGACAGCACTGACAAAAGCTCTCGCATAATTATGTTGCAGTTCATAATAGTTAGGCAGAGGTGTGCGGTCAGCATAGAGCAAGCCGTCAGTACCTTTGTTGCCATACATCTCAAAACCGCCGTCGTCTGACGTAAACACGCGCTCCTCGTAGCCATACATCTTCCCTCTTCCATCTTCCTTCATCCCTCTAAAAGGCATACCTTGATCCACCCATTCCCAAACCGAGCCGCCTGCAATGCCCGGCGTGCGCTCGATGATATCCCACTGGCGGTCGTGATCCTCCAGCGAGATGCCAAGCGTGTGACAGTACTCCGTAAAGATCACTGGTCGGTCGGCACGCTGATAGAAGTCTGCTATCTGTGATGTCGATGGGTAATGAGGCGCATAAATGTCGGCCACTTTGGGGAAATCGTAATTGAAACGGCGGAAATAAGAGCCTACCTGAGGATAGCAGACAGGGCGCGAGGGGTCTAGTTCACGCTTTACATAGTCACCCAGACGGACACAGATGTCTGTCAGTGGATTCTCGTTGCCAAGGCTCCAGATCAGCACCGACGGGTGGTTCTTGTCGCGACGGATAGTAGCCTGTGCCCGTTGCTGCAACATGGGATAGAAGGTTGAGTCCGACAGATTCTTGTCGCCATAGCCGAAAGGCACCTCGTCGATGATATAGAAACCGAGCGAATCGGCCAGTTCGTAGAAGCGCGGTTCACGTGGATAGTGCGACGTGCGGATATAGTTGACGGAGGCTTCCTTCATCAGTTTCATGTCGCGGAGGATACTGGCCTCGTCGATGACCTTCACCGTCACGGGATCGGTGCTGTGCGAGGTCACACCGCGCAGTTTGATGGGTTGGCCGTTGAGCTTCAGGATGTTCCCGTCGATCGTCAGTTCACGGAAACCGAACTGATGCTCGAAGGTCTGCAGCGTCCTGCCCTTCGACGAGGCTCGGGGACCGCCCTTCTGTAGCAGCGTTGTCTTCAGGGTATACAGATAAGGCGTCTCTGCGGTCCACAGATGTGGTTCAAATACCGTCAAGCGGGGACTATTGCCCGAAGCAACCTTCTCTCCGCAAGCGTCGTAGATTTCATGCTTCACCTCAGTGCCCTTGCCAGCATTAGCGATAGCCGTGCTGACCATCACCTCACCCGTATTCTTCGTCCGGATCGTCATGTCGCTGATATGCGTCTTCGGCACAGCCATCAGCGTCACATCACGGAAGATACCATTGGGTGCCCAGTCGTCATTATAGTCGAAATCGCTTCCTCTGAATTGCGAGATGACGCGGAGGGCCAATGCCTGCGTCGCTGTCTTCTTGCTGAGATAAGGCGTGATGTCGAAGACGGCAGTGTTATAGCCCGAGCGCCATAATCCCACAGCCTTGCCATTCACCCATAGGTCGTAGCCATATAGCACGCCGTCGAAGCGGATGAAGACCTGCTGACCTTTCCACGCCTCAGGCACGGTGAATGTGGTGCGGTAATATCCCGTCAGCGCTTGGGCCTTGTCGTAGCTGGGTGTGCAGAAGCCATATTGTTCCCAACAGCCCGGCACAGGGATTCTGCCCCACGTCTCATCAAGGGCAGGCACCGTCTGACTGTCTGCGATCCCTTTTATCACCTTCAGCTGCCACTCGCCGTTCAAACTTTTCTTCATCATGGGGTCGGTCACAGGCAACACACCTTGAAAAGCATCATTCACTTGGGCTTTCATGCCTGCGAACAACAACAAAAGCCCCATCACACTCACCAGCCTTTTCATCATCATAGTTTCTTGTATCTAAGGTCAATCTTCTTATACTGATGGTCTTTGTTCCAATGCTCAAAGAGTCCGAGGGGTTGCTCCACCGGCTTGCCCTCCTGCTTGTAGACCGTGCCACTGGGGGCATGGGGCAGCGAGGCCGCCTCGCGCAGATACTCGTCGCAATAGTTCAGCGAGCCGAACTCCGGCCACTCGTTGATGATGATGTCCATACCCACAGCATCGCAGGCCACTTCATCCTGCGACACGATGATCGAGCAGGCCCAGTCGCCATTAAAGGGCTCCTTCATCCACTTGGGGTTGGGTGCGCCGTTCACGTCGCGCGAGCCGTATGTGCCGTCGATCAGGAAGAGCAGCGCCTTCTGACCCATGTGCTTGTGTGTCATCCAGTCCACGAAGGTCTTATACTGGGGTTTGCCGTTGCGCTTGTCCTGACTCACGTTGTTGTGGGCGTTCTGTCGCCAGAGCAGGTTGATGTCGGTCGCACCATACCAGTTCTTGGTGGTCAGCGTCACGCCCGGTCCGCTGTGTGTCTTGAGCAGGGCCGAGTTGATGAGATAGTCGGCATCCACGATACACTTAGCCAGTCCGCGTGCCATCTTGCCATTGTCGACGGAATAAGTGATCTGCTCAGGATAGTACTCGCACTTCTCGCGCCCGTCGCCGCCGATGTTGTCAATCATGCGCACCAGGGGGAACTCGCGATGCACCTTATTATAAATACTGTCGGTAATGGCGCGGCTGGGTTCGCAGAGGATGATGTCCTGCTGGCGCACACCCCCGTCGCGCACCATCGAGCGCACCAGGGCCAGTGTCACGAAAGGCGACGAGTTCAGTTCGATGGTGTCGTGGTGGGTGATGGCATTGTTCAGGTTCAGTTTGATGGCGATGCTCTCACCCTTCTTATAGCCTCGGTTGCCGCGCCCGTGGGTCTTGTTAAAGTGCTTGAACAGTGCCAGCCAGGCTTTCTTCGCCGTCGCTTTGCCCGTCAGCTGCATCACAGCCTCGGGTATCATGGCATCGGCCTTCGTCTGGTCGTTCCAGCGGTCTTCCACCCAGAGGCCGGTCTTGCCGTCCCATCGGGCCACACCTGGCGCATGAATCCATGCCACGCGCCCCGGATGGATGCCCCTACCCTCACCCATCGGCTCATTCGGGCCGACAAAGAGTTTCGGTTTCTGCGGATTAAACTCACCGAAGAACAGCCTGTCGCGGTTGACAG
>JAEEGJ010005325.1_pt1 | contig 40765 bp, 33 predicted proteins | sample 8958761 | NCBI WGS metagenome assembly JAEEGJ01 (sample SAMN16246546, study PRJNA631951) | gut metagenome | biome: gut microbiome; feature: rumen; material: RS-attached | host: Bos | place: Iran: Karaj | collected 2018-10 | reverse complement strand
GAGCAAGATCCAATTGCAAATGCTGCCACCAGAGCAAAAGCAACTAATATAAACTTCTTCATAATCAGTTAATTATTGTGATTTTGCGAATGTAATCATTTTTTTTATTTATCCAATACTTCGTGTCGGCATTACGCTCAGGTCCCAGCTTTTTTCTACCGAAAATTATTGCTACTTTTGTATGTTATGGCATCGGCGCTGAATTCAGAAATCAAGTACCTGTCGGGGGTGGGGCCCAAGAGGGCTGCGCTTCTGAGCTCTGAACTTGGTATCGAAACCTTCGGAGACCTCCTCCACATTTATCCCTTCCGCTATATCGACCGCACCAGCATCACTCCCATACGCGACGTCAGGAGCGACCTTGCCTATGTGCAGGTGCAGGGAACCGTAGTTAGCAGCACCCTGCTCGGCCCGGGCGGAAGCAACCACATGGCGAGCGGCGGCCCCATAGAACTCCGTGCGGCAAAACGCCTCAGCGTAATCGTGGACGATGGCACGGGGCAGATGGAGATGGTCTTCTTCAAGGGCATCAAATGGAACTACGAACGCCTGAAGCCGGGCAACGCCTTCCTCTTCTTCGGCAAACCGTCCGATTTCAACGGACGCCTGAACATGGTCCATCCCGAAATCGACAATCCCATAATCGGCGGACCTGATGCCAAAGGCACCCTCACGGGCGTGTATCCCAGCACGGAGAAACTGAAGAATGCCGGCATCACCGGCAAGGTGATGTGCAAGCTTCAGGCCGCCGCCCTTTCAGCCTGTCTGCCCGAGGTCAAGGAAACCCTGCCGGATTATGTTCTTAAGGAGAACGCCCTGGTTCCGCTGACATATGCGCTTCGCAACATTCACTTCCCCGCAGACAGTTATGCCCTGCAGAAATCGGTGCGAAGGCTCAAGTTCGAAGAACTCTTTTATCTGCAGCTCGCGCTGCTGAAACAGAAATACATCCAGTCCCGCGGCTCCGTCGGCCTGCCCATCGTCAAAGTTGGCGCGGCCTTCAATGCCTGTTTCAACGCCCTCCCCTACGAACTCACAGGGGCGCAGAAGCGCGTCATCCGCGAGATTCACGGCGACATGAAGAGCGGGCATCAGATGAACCGCCTGCTGCAGGGCGACGTGGGATCCGGAAAAACTATGGTCGCCGTGCTCAGCGCCTTGTTGGCAGTGGATAACGGATATCAAGCCTGCATAATGGCTCCGACCGAAGTGCTTGCACAGCAGCACTTTGTGAACATCAGCAAGTATCTTGCGCCCACGGGCGTGCGCTGCGCCCTCCTTACCGGGAGCAGCACTCAGAAGGAGCGCCGGGAGATACATGGCGGCCTCGAGGACGGAAGCATCGGTATTATCGTGGGCACACACGCCCTCATCGAAGATAACGTGCAGTTCCATGCCCTCGGCTTGGCCATCATAGATGAACAGCATCGTTTCGGCGTGGACCAGAGGGCGAAACTTTGGTCCAAAGGCCCTGACAAAATCCCCCCGCACGTACTGGTCATGACGGCTACCCCGATTCCGAGGACGCTGGCGATGACGCTGTACGGGGATCTGGACGTGAGTGTGATAGACGAGCTGCCTCCGGGAAGGAAGCCGGTGAAGACGGCGATGATATCCGACGCCAAGAAGGGCAGCGTATACAACTTCATGCGAAAGCAGATAGAACTGGGGCGTCAGGTGTTCGTGGTCTATCCCCTGATTTTCGAAAGTGAAAAGATGGACCTGAACAATCTGGAGATGGGATATGAAGAGATTATCAAACGCTTCCCCGACCCGGATTACAAAGTGGCCATAGTCCACGGACAGCAGACCTCGGAAGTCAAGAACTTCAACATGTCCGCATTCGTGGCCGGACGTGCCAACATACTGGTTTCCACCACCGTCATAGAAGTCGGAGTGGACGTGCCCAACGCCAGCGTGATGGTAATCGAAAGCGCCCAGCGGTTCGGCCTGAGCCAGCTCCATCAGTTACGCGGCCGCGTGGGTCGCGGTGCCGATGAGAGCTACTGCGTGCTGGTTCACGACTACAAGACATCCGCCGAGGCGAAAAAGCGCCTGGAACTGATGTGCTCGACCAACGACGGATTCGAGATTGCGGAAGAAGACATGAAGATGCGCGGCCCGGGCGACTTGGAAGGCACCCAGCAAAGCGGTCTGCCCATAAAACTCAGTATCGCCTCGCTCGCGAAGGACGGGCTCATGCTCAACGAAGCCCGGGCATACGCCGACAAGGTGCTCGGCGCCGATCCCAAGCTGGAACTGCCGGTCAACAAGCTTCTGGCAAAAGGCCTGCGTGAAGGGAAATACGACATAAAAGATTATAGTAAAATCAGTTAGATATATGAAAATCAAAAGTTTGCTTATCACCATGATGATTGCAGCATCCTGCGCCGCACCGGTGCAACAGGAAAGGCCCGAAGTAGCTATCGAGAACGGAGTGATGACTCCGGAAGTGCTCCTCGCCCTCGGCCGTATTTCCGACCCTCAGCTCTCCCCCGACGGGAGCAAGATCCTCTATGGAGTTGCCTATCAGAACATCGAAGAGAACAATTCTCTCAGGAACCTCTACATCTGCAACCCCGATGGCAGCGGCAAGGTGCAGCTGACAAACGAGAAAAAGAGCGTGAGCAACGCCCGCTGGAGCAAGGACGGCAAGACCATCTTCTTCCTTCAGGGAGGTCAGCTCTGGAAGGCGCCCTTCAAGGGCGACCAACTGGGCAAGAAAGTGAAACTCAGCGACATACCCAACGGAATAGGTGAATTCAAGATCGCCCCCAACGAGGCCCAGATTATCTACACCAGCACCGTCAAGAATACCGCCGTGGTGCAGCCCAAAGACACGGATCCCAAACTGGACAAGGCCCAGGCATATGCCACCGAAGACCTCATGTACCGCCACTGGGACCACTGGGTGACCGATGTGCCCCGCAGCTACGTCGCGCCTCTGAACGGCAGCAAGATCACCCCGGAGAACTCCCTCGACATCCTCGGGACGGAAGAACTCTTCGAGCTCCCCACCGAGCCTTTCGGCGGAGTGGAACAGCTCGACTGGGCGCCGGACAGCCGTCACATCGCCTACAGCTGCCGCAAGAAGGTAGGCAAACAGTACGCCTTCAGCACCAACACATCCATCTACATCTATGATGTGCTCACAGGTGCCACCGTAGCCGTCACCGAGAAGGGCGGATACGACTCCGACCCTGTCTGGAGCCCCGACGGCACTCATCTCGCCTGGGTTTCAATGGCCCGCGATGGATACGAGGCAGACCAGCAGCGCCTGTTCGTTGCCGACATCGACTTCGGAATGGGCGGTGAAGCCGGGCAGAACGGCGAAATCAACGTCACCAACATCCGCCGTCTCGGCGAGGACTTCGACCACGATGTGGCCGGTCCCGTCTGGCACGGCGACAAGATCTACTTCAACGCCCTCATGGGTGAGGCCGTGCAGAGCATTTTTCGCGCAAGCCTGGACGGCAGCATCGAACGCCTCACCCCCGGCGACTGGTGGACAGACTTCTTCTCCCCCTTCGCCATCCTCGACCGTGAGGACGGTTCCGTGGAGATGCTGACCTCCTACTACTCCCTCGAATTCCCGGTAGAACTCGTGAGCGTGGTGGCCGGACCCGAGCCGTCCCGCACTCAGATCACCACCGAAAACAAGGGCATACTCGACCGTCTCTCCCCCATCCGTGAGGAGTCCGTTTTCGTGGAGACGGTGGATCACAAGCAGATGCAGTGCTGGGTGGTCTATCCTCCGGAGTTCGATGCCTCGAAGGTCTACCCGGCCATCGAAATCGTGCTCGGAGGCCCTCAGGGCAGCAATTCTCAGGATTGGAGCTACCGCTGGTGCTACCGTCTGATGGCCCAGCAGGGATATATAGTCATCCTCCCCAACCGCCGCGGCACCACCGCATTCGGACAGGAGTGGAAGGAGCAGATTTCGGGTGATTACCCCGGCCTCAACATGCAGGATTACCTCGCCGCCGGCCGCTATATCAAGAGCCAGCCGTACGTGGGCAAGCTCGCCTGCGTGGGTGCATCCTACGGTGGATACTCCGCCTACATGCTGGAAGGCCTGCACGGCGACCTCTACGACTGCTTCATCGCGCACGCCGGCATCTTCGACGAGAAACAGCTCTGGTTCACCACCGAGGAGATGTGGTTCGCGAACTGGGATAACGGCGGCCTCACCGAATACGCCTACGACCCTGCTGCAGGCATAGGCCCTGCAGGAGACGGAGTCACCTTCGGCGGAATGCAGCAGGCCGGTGCGCCTTACGCATCCACTCCCAAGGCTGTTCGGCACTATGCCAACTCGCCTTCCTCTATGGTCACCAAGTGGCACACCCCCATCCTCTGCATCCACGGCGGAATGGACTTCCGCATCCCCTACGAGCAGGGCATGGCCGCCTTCAACGCCGCCCAGATGATGGGCGTCCCTTCGAAGCTGATCATCTTCCCGGACGAGAATCACTGGATCCTGAAACCGCAGAACGCCCTCTTCTGGCATAGGAACTTCTTCGATTGGCTGGATAGGTGGTGCAAGTAATGAAGTGGTTTGTTTATATTCCTGCCGTGCTGATGCTTGCAGCTTGCGGCAGTGTTAAGAACCTCCCTAAAGGCGAGACAAACCCTAATCCGGAGGATGAAGAGATTGAGGTTGGCTATGGAACCTCATCTCGCGAGGCTCTGGGAACTGCCGTGAGCAAAGTCACAGTGGATCAGGCAATTGTCAGGAGCTATGACAGCATCGGCGAATACATCAGGACTCGAGTGCCGGGAGTTGATGTCAATCCCAACGGCACACTGCAGATTCGCGGGCAGCAAACGTTCCAGGGCCCGGCCGAGGCACTGATTGTGGTGGATGGAGTTATTACCGATAATATCAATACCATCAACCCCAACCAGATTCATTCTGTTCAGGTTCTTAAAGACGCAGGCAGCGCCGCGATTTACGGCTCGAGAGGAGGAAATGGTGTCGTGCTGATCACCACCAAGATGGCCTACGAGCAGGAGCAGGCCAGGATTGCTGCCAGAAAGGCGGAAAAGGAAGCAAAGAAGGCTGCCAAGAAAAAAAATGAATAGATTTCTGAGTTGGATCAATCCACGGCTGCGGCTGTGGGCAATTTACAGGGAACTGGGATATGTTCCGTGGCGGAAGCCACGCCAGGCAAAGCAAAGCAAGGATGGCATTTTCAAGGGCACCGGGGAGGCTATGATTCCCTTCCTGAATGATGATGCCAAACGCACCTTTTCCCACCTCTTCATGAGGCCGGGCTATATGATCCGGGACTATATCCGCGGGCAGCACGAACGCTACCTGGCGCCGTTTACTGCACTGCTGGTATTCTATTCGGTGTTTACCCTTCTCATGGCAGTGGTGCAGCCCGGCGCGGTAAAATCCACCTTTGCCGATGGTTTAATCGAAGGATTGGAGAACTCTGATCTCCAGATGGATCTGGCTATTAATGAAAATACCATCCAGGTGGACAGTACTACGAGGAGCGATAAATCCAATAGGATAACCCAGTCATTGCTATCCACTGCTGCCCAGTCATTAATCCTGACGCATCTGGACTTGTATCCGGAGAAAGCCGATACTCCGTGGAAAGAATCTCTTGCCGCAGTGGAAGGAGACCTTAGAAGCAAAGGCATTCCGCTTTTTCTAGGCAACTTCCTGCTGCTATGGATAGCCATGGTGTGGCTACTCCGCAAAAAATACAAGGTGAGCGTCTCCGGCGCCGCGGCAGCATCCGCCTACGTGCTATGCCAGTTCTGTGTCTTCATGTTCCTGGCACTGTTGGTCACATTTGGTAAAAGCGCTGACCTGGGCATCCTGGTGATGGGAATCCTGCTCTTCATCGACTACCGCCAATGGCTCGCAATCGATAACAAACAGGCCCTCAAACTCACCATCAAAACCGGCCTCATCTACCTCCTCATCACCATCCTCTTCTACCTCCTACTGAGTTTGGTCCTGGTTGCCATTGCCCTGCTGAGGGCGTAGCATCCTATTTCTCCGGGCGGAGTTTGGCGTATTTGAGGAGGAGGACTTTGGAGCCGTAGTTGTCGAAGTCGATGACGGCTTTGAGTTCGGGGAATTCGCCGGTGATTTCTTTGATCAGGCCGGGGCCGAAGCGGTTGTGTTCTACTCGTTCGCCGACGTAGAGTTCTTTCATCGGCACAGGAACGAAATTCGGGTCGATGATGTCGGGCTTCACCGTAGGCTGAACGACGCGGGTAGTCATGGCCGGCGCTGGCTTTTCTGATGGTCCTGCAGGCCTGCGCGGTTCGAATCTCACAGAACCGGAACGGCCATAGCTGTTGTATGCCGCGAATCTTTGTGCCGCGGAGGATTTATCACCGCTCCCAGTCCGGCCATTTGTGCTCCCGCCGGAGGACCTGCCGCCAAAACCAAAACGGGTTGTGCCCGTAGTGCGGGTGCTGCGGCCGCCTTGGAACCAGAACGGCATTCCGGAATCGCTGTCATCATCATCGTCGTCGAAACCAGGTGCAGGCAGCGGATTGGCCACATACTCAGAATCTATCTCACGGATAAAGCGGCTCGGCGCATTGCTCTCATGCTTGCCGTTGCGCATCCGCGTGGATGCAAACGACACTGCCACGGCCTTTTTCGCCCTGGTTACCGCCACATAGAACAGACGCCTTTCTTCCTCTATATCAGCCGGACTGGCCATCATCCCGCCCGAAGGGAAGAGATTTTCCTCGGCGCCGGCGATATATACATATGGGAACTCCAGGCCCTTGGCGGAGTGGATGGTCATCAGCGCAACCTTGTTACTGCCGCTCTCGTCATCCCTGTCATCCGTATCTGCGTTGCTCAGCAGCGAAGTCGTTTCGAGGAAGTCCGCCAGGGTGATTTCTGGAAGATGCTCGGGTTGCTCGTCATAGCCTTCACCGACCTCCATGTCTGATAGGATGTCGTCCAGTCTCTCTTCCTTGAATGCCTGCACTGAGTTCAGAAGCTCGTCCAGATTGGAGGTTCGAGCCATGCCCTCGATCGAGGTGTCAGACTTGAAGAATGCGTAAAGCCCGGATTCGTCGTAGATGCGCCGGGCTACCTCGAAGGCGTCTCCCTTGGCAGCCGCAACGGCCAGATTATCGATCAGGTCGCGGAACGCGCGAATCTTCTGCATCGCCGCAGGGCGAAGGCCGTAATCGAAATAATCCTCGCAGGCAACGGCGGCGAAAAGCGAACAGTGATGTGCCCTCGCCACTTCGTTCAGGGCTGACAGGGACGTGTCTCCAATGCCTCGAGTCGGTTTCCCAACCGCACGCTTGAAAGACTCGTCGTCGTTCACGTTCACGCACAGTTTGAACCAGGCCATCATGTCCTTGATCTCAGCTCGCTCGAAGAAGGAATTCCCTGAATATATCATATAAGGAATGTTCTTCCGGCGAAAGGCCTCCTCCAGCGCCCGTGATTGCGAGTTCGTGCGGTAGAGCACGGCGAAATCCGAATACTCCGCCTTTTCCCGCATCACCCGGGTGATGATGTCGCTGACTATCTGCACGGCCTCCTCCTGCTCGGTGTAGGATTTGATGAGCCTAATCTTCTCGCCCGGCTCGCCCTCGGAGAAGCATTTCTTGGGGATACGGCCCTCGTTGTGCGCTATTACCGAATTCGCCGCATCAACGATATTTCGGGTTGACCGGTAGTTGCGCTCAAGGCGGATAATCTTGCTTTCGGGATAATCCTTCTGGAAATTGAGGATATTCTGGATCTGGGCCCCTCGAAAGGCATATATCGACTGGCTGTCATCACCCACGACGCAAAGGTTGTGGTGCTGCCAGGCCAGTTTCTTGAGGATTAGGTACTGGGCATAATTCGTGTCCTGATACTCATCCACCATTATGTAGTCGAAGCGGGAGGATATCTCTTTCCAAGCCTGTTCGTTGTCACGCAGGAGGATGTTCATGTTAAGGAGGATGTCGTCGAAATCCATCACTCCATTCAGTTTGAGTTTCTCCTGATAGAGCTGGTAGACCTTCCAGAGGAAAGGCTTTTTGCCATGGTCGTCCTGCTGCTGGAATTCCGCTTTTGCGTGATAGGCTTCCGGTGTGAAGAGCCCGTTCTTAGCGAAAGATAACCGCGCAAGGACCTCGCGTGGCTTGTAGAGTTTTTCGTCAAGGTTAAGCTCTTTGACACAGGCCTTTACGGCGCTTTCGGAGTCGGAGCGGTCGTAGATTGTGAAGTTGCCGGGATAGCCTATTGTCACTGCATAGTCCCTTAAGAATCTAATGAAAACCGAATGGAAAGTTCCCATAACCACGCCCCTCGCTGCCCTGCGGCCAACCAGAAGCGAAATTCTCTCCTTCATTTCCTCCGCCGCCTTCTTGGTAAAGGTCAGTGCCAGCACCCTCTGGGGCTCCACGCCCAGGGCCAGCAGGTATGCCACCTTGCTGGTCAGGACCTTGGTTTTTCCAGAGCCTGCACCCGCCACAATCAGCATCGGTCCATTCACAAATACCACCGCCTCGCGCTGGCTCTCGTTCAGCCCCGCAAGAATCGCATCCAGTCTTTCCTTCATTTCCGTCATAATGTCACGAAAATACAAAAATAAACTGACAAACCTTAATAAAACCACCTGTATTTTCAATGATTTTTTAATAAGGTCAATCCTGCTTTTTGGGGAAGTGCGGGTAACGTCCGGGTTTTTGGGACGTCTCCCGCAAATAAGGCCGTTTTTGCGGGTAACCTACAATTTTTCGGGACGTTACCCGCAGTCGCCGAACGGTCCATCCAAAAAAACTTACAGACCCGCAGAAAAATCCCCAAAAAATGGCTATCTTCGTAGGTTATTTGTGCGCGAGCAGGCAAGCACACGCACGCAGAAGAGCAAAACAACAACAAACAATACATCACACAATGTCCAAGAACATCGTTTTGAAAAAAGGGCTTGACATTCCCGTCAGCGGGGCTGCCGAGTCCGTTCTTTCCAAGACCGTGTCGCCCGGCATCGTGGCCGTAGAACCTACAGCGCTCAAGGGATTCACTCCCCGCCTCCTCGTGAAGGAGGGCGACAAGGTGCTGGCGGGTTCGCCCGTTATGGCAGACAAGAAGAATGCGGACATCCTTCTTGCATCGCCCGTCAGCGGAACGGTCAAGGAAATCGTGCGTGGCGACAAGCGCAAACTTCTGGCAGTGACGGTGGAGGCAGACGACGCTCAGCAGTACCTGAAGTCGGAACCCAAGGCCGCAACCAAGGAAGAAGTCAAGGAAAGCCTCCTCAAGGCCGGCCTGTGGCCTTTCATCGTGCAGAGGCCCTACGGCATAGTAGCCGATCCGGCCGCAGAACCTAAATCCATCTTTGTTTCCGCATTCTCCACGGCGCCCCTCGCAGCCAACACCGAGTTCACCCTCGGAGGCCGCGTGAACGACATCCAGGCCGGCGTCAATGCCCTGGCCAAGATCGCGAAAGTGCACATCGGCATAGCCAAGGCCGACTCCGCATTCGCCAAGATCGAGAACGCGGAGATCACGGTCTTCAGCGGCAAGCATCCCGCCGGCAACGTGGGCGTGCAGATCGCAGCCGTCAGCCCCATCCTCAAGGGGGACACCGTCTGGACCGTCAGCCTCCAGGGCCTGGCAGCCATCGGCAAGTTCCTCACCAAGGGCATCTACGACGTCCGCCGCAAGGTGGCTGTCGCAGGACCCGCGGCCATCGAACCCGCCTACGTGGAAACCCTCCCCGGCGCTCCCATGAAGACGCTGGCCGGCTTCTACGGCGGATATGAGGAAGGCCTCCGCATAGTCAGCGGCGACATCCTTTCCGGAAATGCGGTCGGAGCAGAAGGATACCTCGGATTCTTCGACGACACCGTCACCATCCTCCGCGAAGGCACTGAAAAAGAATGGTTCGGATGGGCCAAACCCATACGCTGGGGCCAGTTCAGCACCGACCATTCCTACTTCTCCTGGCTCACCCCCTGGCGCAAGTACGACATGGACACCAACCTCCACGGAGGTCCCCGCGCGTTCGTCATGAACGACGCCTACTATGCAAAGGTGCTCCCCATGGGCATCTTCCCCCTCTATCTCACAAAGGCTTGCCTCGCAGGCGACATCGACAAGATGGAGCAGTTCGGCATCTATCAGGTTCTCCCGGAAGATCTCGCACTCTGCGAGTACGTGGATCCTTCCAAGAACAATATCCAGGACATGATTGCACAGGGTATAGACCTGATGCTCAAAGAAATGGCTTAAGATTATGAAGAAATTCTGGCATGCAACAGTGGACGCCTTCGAGACATTCCTCAGGGTCCCCGGCACGGTCACCAAGAGAGGTGCTCACGTGCGCGATGCGATAGATCTTAAGCGCATCATGATAATCGCCGTCATATCCGCTGTTCCCGCCGCTCTCTTCGGCATGTGGAACGTAGGATATCAGCACGGCCTGGCCATCGGAGACGGCCGTCTCCAGATCCTGGCCAACTTCTGGTACGGATTCCTCAAGGTGCTGCCCCTCTACGTGGTGGCATACGGAGTGGGTCTGTTCATCGAGTTCTTCTCCGCAGGAATCAGGAACGAAGAAGTGAACGAGGGCTACCTCATGTCGGGTATGCTCATCCCTCTCATCGTTCCCGTCACGGTTCCGCTCTGGATGCTCGCGGTAGTGGTCGCATTCAGCGTGATCTTCGTCAAGGAGGTCTTCGGCGGCACCGGAATGAACATTTGGAACCCTGCGCTGGTTACCCGCGCATTCCTGTTCTTCTCCTATCCTTCAGCGATGTCCGGCTCACAGTGCTGGATCAGCCTGAAGGCCGGCGAGAGCGTGGTGGATGGCTTCACAGGAGCCACTCCCCTCGCCCTGGACGGGGCTGCCGCACAGTACGGCACAGGCATCTGGGACTACATCATCGGCACCATCCCCGGTTCCGTGGGTGAAACATCCGTCATCGCAGTCCTGCTCGGCGCAGCCATCCTCATCTGGACAGGTGTGGCGAGCTGGAAGATAATGCTCTCATCTGTGGTGGGCGCTCTCTTCGTGGGAGGCCTCGCGAACCTTGGCGGAGTGGGCATCCCCGCATGGGAACACCTCGTGCTGGGCGGATTCGCCTTTGGTACCGTCTTCATGGCCACCGATCCCGTCACCTCGGCACAGACCGAGTGCGGCAAGTGGATCTACGGCTTCCTCGTGGGTGCGCTCTGCGTGACGGTGCGCCTCTTCAACCCCGGCTATGCCGAGGGTATGATGCTGGCCATCCTGCTGGGCAACACCTTCGCACCTCTGATCGACCATTACGTTGTTACTACGGCGATGAACCGCAGGAACAAGGCCGCTGTAAAAACCGCTTAAATATATGAGGTATGAATACTAACGGAAATCTCTATACGGTAATCTACACCACGCTGGTAGTCGTGGTCGTAGCGGCGGTTCTTGCATTCGTGAGCCAGAGCCTCAAGAGCAGGCAGGAAGCCAACGAAAAGGCCGAGACCATCAGCCAGATGCTCACCGCGGGCGGATTCGGCACCAAGGCCGAGTTCCAGGCGATGGGCAACGCAAAGGTGCTCGAGACCTACGGCGCCCAGATCGCCGAAGCCTTCACCGTAAACGAGGAAGGCGTAAAGGTCGCCGAGCTGAACATCGAGGAGAAGGAGATCTTCTCCCGCGGCCAGCTCAAGGCACAGAACTATAATGTAAAGAAAGGCGCAGGATACGAAATCCCCGTCTTCATCTTCAGCAACGGCATCACCGTGGTGCCCGTCTACGGAGCAGGCCTCTGGGGCCCCATCTGGGGTTACATCGCCTTCGAAGCCGACGGCAACACCATCCACGGTGCATACTTCGACCATGAATCCGAGACCGCCGGCCTCGGTGCCAAGATCAAGGACGATCCCGCCTTCCAGGCGCAGTTTGTCGGCGAGAAGGCCTTCTTCGGCGAAAGCCCCGTCTTCGCGATCGTGAAGGGCGGAGCCCCGAAAGAGGATGGCAAGAGCCTGATAGACAACAAGATCGACGCCATCACAGGCGCGACCATGACGTCCCAGGGCCTCGACGCAGCCATCAACACCTGGCTCGGAGCCTATGCCGCGTATTTTGGAACTAAAGCAGAGTAGGAGGAAAAGATATGAAACTGAAAGAAACCATTCTCGATCCTATCTTCAAGAGTAACCCGATCACCGTCCTGGTGCTTGGCATATGCTCTTCGCTGGCAGTCACGGTCACCCTCAAGGGCGCCCTTGTGATGGCCCTCTCCGTCATGGCGGTCTGCGGCATCTCCAGCCTGATCCTGTCCACCCTGCGCAACACCATCCCCGGACGCGTGCGTATCATCGTACAGCTGGTGGTGGTGGCCATGATGGTGATACTGGTAGACCAGATCCTCAAGAGCTTCGAGGCCACCTATCCCATCGACAAGCAGCTCTCCGTCTACATCAGCCTTATCATCACCAACTGCATCGTGATGGGCCGCATCGAGGCATTCGCCCTCGGCAACAAGCCCATCCCCTCGCTGCTGGACGGTCTGGCGAACGGAGCCGGCTACGGCATGATCCTCATCATAGTCGCTTTCTTCAGGGAACTCCTCGGAAGCGGCACCCTCTTCGGACTGCAGGTCATGCCTGCAGGTTATGTGACCAACAATCTGGTTATCCTGCCCCCGTTCGCGCTCATCCTCCTCGGATGCATCGTGTGGGTGCAGCGCAGCATCCAGAAAGACCTTCAGGAGAAATAACCCTAGCACTTACGGAATATGGAATACATCAGCTTATTCGTAAAGTCGATCTTCGTAGACAACATGATCTTCGCATACTTCCTCGGTATGTGCTCATACCTGGCGGTATCGAAGAATGTGAAGACGGCTACCGGACTCGGTGTCGCGGTTATCTTCGTCCTTCTGGTCACAGTTCCTATCAACTATCTCCTCAACAAGTACGTACTCGCCCCGAACGCCCTCGTGGAAGGAGTTGACCTGAGCTTCCTCAGCGTCATCATCTTCATCGCGGTCATCGCGGCAATAGTGCAGATAGTGGAAATGGTGGTGGAACGCTTCGCTCCTGCACTCTACTCCGCGCTCGGCATCTTCCTCCCGCTCATCGCAGTGAACTGCGCCATCCTCGGCGGAGCCCTGTTCATGCAGCAGAAGGAATTCGCCAACGTGGGTGAATCCGCAGTCTACGCCCTCGGTTCCGGCATCGGCTGGTTCCTCGCCATCGTGGCCCTCGCCGCCATCCGCGAGAAGCTCAGCTACAGCAACGTTCCCGCACCCCTCAAGGGCCTCGGCATCACGTTCATCACCGTGGGCCTCATGGGCATGGCATTCATGGCATTTATGGGTATTTCACTTTAACAAGGAGGCAAGACTATGACATCTACAATCATTACAGCAGTCCTTGTGATAGTGGCCGTGACGCTGCTCCTGGTGGCGTTGCTTCTCATAATCAAGGCCAGGCTCACCCCCTCGGGGACAGTCAAGATAGACATCAACAACGGCAAGGTGGTGCTGGATGCCGCACAGGGCGGCGACCTGATGCACACCCTGGCGGACCACAAGATCTTCCTCCCCTCCGCCTGCGGCGGCAAGGCCAACTGCGGCCAGTGCAAGGTGCAGGTTCTGGACGGCGGCGGAGAGATACTCCCTACCGAGAAGGGATTCTTCAACCGCAAGCAGATCAAGGCCGGCATGCGCCTCGGCTGCCAGGTGAAGGTGAAGAACGACCTGCAGATCGCGGTGCCCGACTCCACTCTCAGCGTAAAGAAACTCGAATGCGAGGTTATCTCCAACAAGAACGTGGCGACCTTCATCAAGGAATTCACCGTCAAGCTGCCTGAAGGCGAGCACCTCGAGTTCAAGTCCGGAGAGTACATCCAGATCGACATCCCCGAATACGACATCGCGTTCAAGGACATCGACGTGGATCCCATCTATCGCGGCGACTGGGAGAAGTACGGATTCTTCGACATCAAGTACAAGAACACCGTTCCTACCGTGCGCGCATACTCCATGGCCTCCTATCCTGCAGAGAAGAACATAATCAAGCTCAACGTGCGTATCGCCACGCCTCCGTTCGACCGCAGCCAGCCGAAGGGCGTATTCAAGATGCTGCCGGTTCCTCCGGGAATCTCTTCATCTTACGTCTTCACCCGCAAGCCGGGCGACAAGGTGACCATCAGCGGCCCGTTCGGTGAGTTCCTCCTGCCGGAGAACGATCCCATCGACATGGAATACATCTTCGTGGGCGGTGGCGCCGGCATGGCACCTCTCCGCAGCCACATCATGCACCTCTTCAAGACTATGAAGACCACCCGCACCGTGCACTTCTTCTATGGAGCACGCAGCCTTGTGGAGGCCTTCTACCTCGAAGATTTCGCCGAGATCGAGAAAGAGTTCCCGAACTTCAAGTTCCACCTCGCCCTCGACCGCCCGGATCCCGCAGCGGATGCTGCAGGCGTGGCTTACACTCCCGGCTTCGTGCACAACGTGATGTATGAGACCTACCTCAAGAACCACGAGACTCCAGAGGACATCAAATACTTCATGTGCGGCCCTCCTATGATGGTCGGTGCAGTGAACGGGCTCCTCGACAGCCTCGGCGTACCTCCCGAAAGCATACTCTACGACAACTTCGGTTAGTAGGTAGCAAGAGTAGGTAAAAACTCCTGAACCCTCCGGAAACATATACGTTTTCGGAGGGTTTTCGTATGGCAAACTTAAAAATACCGCCGCAAACATAAATTTTGCGGTTTTTTAGCGAAATATTTTGGAGGCCTTTCCGGGCAGCCCTAGCTTTGCAACAGTAACTAAACGAAGGAACTGTGGCCAGCGGTCTTCTCTTTGGGCATCCGCCCGGAGGCATTCTGCCCCACACAAATCTAACTGGTTGTATTCATATGTTGCTTTCAGACCAAAAGCCAAAGTTCCACCACTTGCAGAGTTACGGGGCCAAGTCGCTCCTCACGGCCGTGACGGTTCTGATCTGCGCCTGCACCCAGGCCCCGTCTTTGCAAAGTGATATCTCCGACTCCGATTCCCTTACAATACATATATGCAGTGCCCTCCCCTACGACCATATAGATATATTCATATTCGCAGATACGCTCACGCGCCCGCTGGAAAGCCACTTGCGCGCAGGTAGCGATGCATTCCTAAAACTCCCCGCCGTCAAAGGAGACAAGGTGATAGTAGCGATGGCAGACGTGCGGGGAAGCTTCGGCACTCTCCCGGAAAGGTATTCGACCATGGAACGCCTGACGATGAAGTATGGGGATGAGGATCCGGGAGCGCCCCTGCAGGCCGGGCAGGGCAGCGGAGGGACAGGAAGGACGGTGGAGTTGAACATCCTGCCGCTGCTCTGCCCGGTGAGCATCCGCAGCATCAGCATTGCTGCGGATGCTCCCCTGCACGGCGCCGTGATCCAGCTGGAAAGGGTGAACGCATACGCCGAGATCCTCCGTTCGGACGGATTCCATCCCGGCGCCACCATCGACAGTCCGGCGGGGCTGGACCACCCACTGATGATGCTACGGGAGCTTCCGGAAGACATCGGCAGCAGCCCCAGGCCAACGGACATTACCCTCTGGTGCTATCCCAACGAAGACGATGACGGCCCTGGCGGAGGATGCACACGGATGCTGATAACAGGCACCCTTGCCGGTGAAAGGAAGGCCTGGCGCATCCCCCTCGGCAAAATCCGCCGGGGGGCCCGGCTCGAACTGGATATTACGCTGAAAAATGATTATCTTTGTGAATTATGACCAAAGTAATCACATACGGCACTTTCGATCTGTTCCATGAAGGGCACTACAATCTCCTGAAAAGGGCCAAAGCACTGGGTGACTGGCTGATAGTCGGCGTCACAACCGACAATTTCGACCTCCAGCGCGGCAAGCTGAACACCTGCAACAACGTGATGGAACGCATCGAAGCCGTAAAGGCCACCGGCCTTGCCGACCAGATAATAATAGAGGAATACCGCGGGCAGAAAATCGACGACATCCACAAGTACGGCGTAGACATCTTTGCCATCGGCTCAGACTGGACGGGATACTTCGACTACCTCAAGGAGTTCTGCCAGGTGGTATATCTCCCCCGCACGGAGGGTATTTCCAGCACCCAGTTGCGAGACGAGCGCCCCACCGTCGAGATCGGCATCATAGGCACCGGCAGCATCGCCCGCCGCTTCGTGAAGGAAGCCACCTTCGTGGCCAGCAATGCGGTCACGGCGGCCTACAACCCCGATAAGAAAGAATGCAAGGCCTTCTGCGAGGAGTTCGGTCTGAAGCCTGCTGCCAGCACCGAGGCCCTCTTCGGCAAGTGCAACGCGGTCTACATCGCCTCCCCCCACTACACCCACTACGACTACGCCAAGGCCGCCCTGGAGGCAGGTAAGCATGTGCTCTGCGAGACTCCCCTGGTGCTCAAAGAAGCAGAAGCGAAAGAACTCTTCAACATAGCCAAGGCCAACAATTTAGTGTTGATGATGGCCCACAAGACGGCCTACTGCCCGGCCTTCGGCCACCTGATCACACTACTCCAGTCCGGAGCCATAGGCGAGATTGTGGACATCAAGGCCGCGGCCACCACCCTCACCGACGAGAAAGATGCCAAGATGGACAGCGAACGCTTCGGCGGCAGCATGAACGAGAATGCCTGCTTCCCTCTCCTTCCCATCTTCCGCCTGCTTGGCACCGACTACAAAAAATGCTACTTCGTATCCAAATATAAGGACGGCGTGGACATCTACACCAAGGGTATTATCTTCACCGACAGCGCCTCCGCCACCTTCGAGGTCGGCCTCGGCGCCAAGACCGAAGGCAGCCTCGTGGTATCCGGCACCAAGGGATACGCCTACGTGCCCGCCCCCTGGTGGAAGACATCCTACTTCGAGCTCCGCTACGAAGACCAGAACCAGAACAAGAAATACTTCTATCCCTTCGACGGCGAAGGACTGCGCTACGAGATCAAGGAATTCGTATCGGCCATCCTCGCCAACGGTTTTTTCTACTCCAAACTACCTGTGAAAGAGATACTTGCGATGAGCAGGATACAGGAAGATTTCATCAACGGAAAGAAAGTCAGAATACTGAAATGATGCACTCCTACGCATTCCCGGGCGACCTTGCCCCCGCCATTGCGGCGATAGGCTCGCAGCCCATACCCTACATGAGAACCCAGGAGTTCTCCGACATCGTACTAGAAAGCGAACGCATACTGCTCAATCTTATCCACTGCACCGGCGGCCGCACCATCATCTACACCGGATCCGGCACCGGAGCAATGAGCGCGATCGTAGAGAATTACGTGAGCACCTTCAGCAAGGCATTCGTCATCGACGGCGGCTCCTTCGGCCACCGCTGGGCCAGCCTCTGCGAGTATTACGGAGTGCCTTTCTCACACTTCAAGCAGCCTTTCGGCAAGAATATTGACTACGCCGCCCTGGAGGCCAGCGTCGCCACCGAAAAACCCGGCGTGCTGCTCTGCCAGCACGACGAGACATCCTCCGGAGTGCTCTTCGACGTGAAACGCATCGGCGATATCTGCCGCAGGCATGGGGTTTCCTTCGTGCTGGACGTCATCAGCAGTTTCCTGGCCGAGCCCTTCAGCATGGACGAGGTGGGCGCAGACATCTGCGTTACATCCACCCAGAAGGGCCTCAACGTGCCTCCCGGGCTATCCGTCCTCTTCTTCAGCAAGCGCCTGGAGGGTTACAAGTTCGCCCATCGCGGCTACTACTGGGACTTCGAGGATAACTTCTCGAACCTGAAGCGCGGGCAGACGCCGTTCAGCCCCGCCACCATCATCTTCCTGCAGCTCCACGCCCGCCTGAAAGAGCTCGAGGCGCAGGGAGGAGAGGCTGCCAATATCGCGGCCGTGCATCACAGGGCCGAGGTTTTCCGCGCCGAGGTGCGCAAGTACGGATGGGAGATGCCCGCAGAATCCCCCACCTTCGCCATCACGGCCATCCATACCAAGGACGGCACCGAGCGGAAGATTTTCCGGGGATTGATTGAGAAATATCAGACCTTCATCATGCCGGGAGGCATTCCCGGGCACTATCGCATCTCGCACATGGGTCTCCAGACCGATGAGGAACTCCGCGAGCTCGCCGCGCGCATCAAGGAATTCGAACCAGCATAGGGATGGCCGCGTCTTCACTCCCCACACTGGTATTCCGCCGCTTTTCAGACCCGGCGGTTGAAGCCGCGTGGAGGTCGATGGAGACGCCCGACATGAGTCCTTTCCTGCACAACGACTACCTCCGGTATGTGGCAGAGAGTCCCTTCTCCGCCAGGCCATATATCCCCAGGGTAGCATGCCTGGAGGATAGTGGCGAGATAGTTATGCTGGTGCCCCTGATGAAAAGCATGGGCTTGAAGTCCTCATACTGGAAGATGCTCGGGGACATTCAGGGATGTGACCGCACGGACGCCCTTTGGAAACCCTCCCTCTCATTTGCAGAACGCGAAAAACTCTGCGCCATCTTTTACGCATCCCTCGGTAAGAAGCTTAAGATGCACCGCATCCAGAGCCACTCTCCCCTGCTCACACAGCTGCCGGAAAGCAGGATAACCCGCACGAATGTCGAACCTTATGTGACAGTCCCTGTCCCGGGAGATGCCGAAACGCTTTTCAAGGGCCTACATCATACCATACGCCAGAACATTCGCACTGCCTACAACCGCATGAACAGAAATGGGATTGAAGTGCGACTGGAGGTGTTCGATCCGGACAATCCCATGACAGACGAAGTCTGGAAAAAGATAATGGACCTGTATTTCGACAGGCTTTTCTCCAAATACAAGAAAAACAAGGTCTCCAATCCCATTGCCAAAGCCAGGCAGAGACATTTCTATTACAAAGTGAAGCACGACACGCTGTCGCTCCGCCAACTGCCCAATTCGTTTCATGCTGTGCTCTGGCACGGCGAACGCATCATCGCCTTCATGAACGGCCTCAAGACACACGACGGGGCCACGGTATCGGTACCAAGGCTGGCTATAGACAGCGAGTATTCCTTCTACTCGCCCGGATATGTGCTGATAAATGAAGTCATCAAATACATTGCCGCACACCCCGTGTTGAACGAGCTGGATCTCAGCAGGGGCGACGAGAAGTATAAATTGGATTTCGGCGGCAAGCTTTACTACACCTACGACTACGACTTACGGTAGTATCTGATGTACTTTGACGAATAGGGCTTGTCGCAGTCCGGAGGAGGCGTCATGTAGTCGCCGTACATATGCGTCAGAACCTCATCGTAGGCGGCCGGAATGGGGAATTCCGCATCCTCGAACTTATGCAGCACAGTGTCCTCGAACCACTCGCTCTTGAACCAGTCTTCTTCGCATTCGGGGCATCCCAGCGAACTCACATGGTCGGTTTTGCCATAGGGTTGGGCAGCAATCAGCGCAAGCAGTTTATCCACATAAGGCCGGGGATCACTAAGCCAGCTGACCGGGCGTGTGAGGCGGTGGAACCAGGTTTTAATAATGCGCTTGGTGGAGACAAAAGGCGGAATCTTACCCTTGAACGAGCGCCTGTGCCTTATGGTCTTGAAAATCTTTTCCGCCTGACGGTAAAGAGTGAGGAAGGCTTCCTGGTCGTCCGGTACGCTGTCCAGAGGGAAAACATCCACCCACATGCCAGTCTGGCATGGAGGTGCCACATGTGGCGTAAGCGTCTGGGTAGCAGTACGTTCAGTGTCGAAAACACGGGCAAAACCCAACCAGCATTTCCTGTCTTTTTCCGGGGTGATCAGTTCATAACCTTCGGCCTTGAAAAAAGCGCAGAAACGGTCGTAGTCCGGGCGGAGCATGAACACATCGATATCGTCATCCCAAGGTATGAATCCGTTGTGCCGGATGGCGCCGAGAAGCGTGCCGTAGGCCAGTGTATATCTGATGTCGTTTGCCTTGCAGAAGGAGTCGATAGCCTTGAGAATCAGGAGGCTTTCTTCCTGGATTTCGCGAAGGGACAGTTCAGTCATGGGTTATTAGGATTTTGCGGACGCAAAGTTAGGAAAAATATCTATCTTTGCCTATAGAAAACGCATAAGATGACCATCCTGACTATAGATGATATCCATTCCGTGCTGCTGGAAATCCTAACCGACGTGGATGCTTTCTGCCGCAAGAACGGCATACGCTATTCGCTAGCCTTCGGCACCCTGCTGGGAGCTGTCCGGCACGGAGGATTCATCCCCTGGGACGATGACGTGGACATCATCATGCCACGGCCGGATTTCGAGCGTTTCGTGGCATCTTACCCGCGCAAGGATCACCGTTACCATCTTCTATATAACACTCACGGGAAGGAAGAATACTTTATGGGAGGATTCGCCAAGGTGCACGATCCTTCCACCGACAAATTCGTGGAAAACCACAGCACTTTCCTGCATTACGGTGTGAGCCTGGATGTCTTTCCGCTGGATGCAGTGCCGGATGACGAAGCCGAACGCCACCGCTTTATGCACGAGATAATCCATTGTCACAGAAGACTTTACTACCGCCAGCGCAAGTTCGGACGCGGGTCTCCGCTATTGATGCTTGAAGCCTATTCACACAGCGTGCAATGGTGGTGGAACCGCTGCCAGGCCATCGCGACCAGCCAGCCGTACGACAAGTGCTCCTGCATAGCGCACATACTCGGCAGCGCCACCTATGAATCCGTCCACCGCAAAGAAATCTTCGACGACCTGGCGGATATCCCCTTCGAAGGCCGTCCGATGCTGGCTGTCCGTGACATAGCCGCCTATCTAACCCAGGTCTTTGGCCCCGATTACATGACCCCGCCGCCGGAAAAGGACCGTCTTGGTCACGGCGACAAAATCTACCGCATATGAAACTGAAGGAACTCTGGCATAAACTTTATATCGATCCCCGCCGCCGCAGGAAGATGGCAAAGTACGGCATCCCCATGCTACAGCACATCGACGCTGCCATGAAGGCCGCTGGCAAGCCCTACACGCTTATCTACGGCTCACTGCTGGGGGCCGTGCGCGAAAAGGGATTCATCCCGCACGACTGCGACGTGGATATTGCGATCTGGGCGGACGAGGACTATTCCGCCGTCTGGCAGGCCCTGGAGGCCGCCGGATTCAGCCGCAGGCGCGGGATCACCGTGGATGGCGGCGCGTTCGGCAAGGAGGAAACCTGGAAGTGGAACAGCATCCATGTGGACTTCTTCTACTTCTTCCCCGACGGCAAGGGCGGCTGGTACGGCACGGAGTTCTACCCGCAGGACGGATGCAAGGGCTGGAAGGATTCTATCGAAAAGTTCGGCGGCCTGAAGGTGCTGAAGACCTTGCTGCCCATCACCAAGAGCACCCACTACGTGCCCTTCGAGAACATCGAGATGCCCGTCATGGACTGCGCGATGGATTTCGTGGTGGATTATTACGGCCCCGGCTGGCGTGTGCCGGATCCCACCTTCGTTTATCCCCGCAAGGGCGAGACTAACTATGAAGAATGCCCCGACAAGCTGGGGGTGATCGGTTAACTCGACATTTCTCCTCGCACCTGTAGTGATCATAAAAAGAGCCAGTCGCAACGGACTGGCTCTTTCTCTATTATAAGGATTAGGTTAGCAACTACATCTTTACGCAGCGCACAGACATGGCAGAAGAGCAACCAATTACCGGGGCAAAGGCATACAGTTCGCTAAGGTCGTATGTATGCATCATCGTAACGGTAGGTGCGCCGAAATCATGAACCGCCACCATTCCTGATGTATCATCGTAACCTGTTCTGTCCTCAATCCTCATATATTTGCGATACGTAGTGCTTCCACCGTTCGTGCACCAATAGAAGCCTGCATAACGGAAATAGTCTGAGCCGTAACTACGGTAGTCATATATCTGGGTAGGAATGTTGTTTTCTTCAATATATCCGGCAAACGGGAAGTAGGCCGTGACAGGGTCCAGATCAAAGGTGACACCGGCATTTTTGTCGGTATTCAAGACATAATCCGTGAATGAAGAATTGGCAACATACGTATAATCACCCATTACATGCCATCCGTACGGGCAAGGATCGTCGTTGCTGCTGCTCCAGCGATCTTTTGCACCTAATTCATAACCAGCAGCATAGACCCAGTCATAATTATTTAAGTTAGGATTGATAAAGGTCATTGGATGGGCATGGGCGTAGGCGACAGTACCATTTTCAGCGGTGCTCGCGACGTAATTCCAGTTGCCGGCATTTGTAGTATATATCTGAATGGGATCGACATCCGCATAGAGGTTCTTGACGCCGCGGAAAGGATCCTTACGGCCGAACTGATAAAGCAGGCCGGCTGTTTCTGTGCTTCCGACTCCGTTGCTGTCGCCGGTAGTATATGCATAGCTGAAGCCGCCCAGGTTCACCTTCATCATATTGTTGCTATAGTAATCCGTTGTAGGATCGAAGGAAGCGCCCGTGCACCATATATGCCAGCTCCAGAGGATGTTGTCGAGATCGTCCTTCACGGCCACAACCGCATTTCCACGGGCACCGGTGGTCTCGATGTATACATAGCCGTCGTCATACAGGGTGGCAGATGTGATTAAATCGCCTACAGAAGGTGCCGAAAGTGCACCAGCCGGGGATTCCCAAAGCACAACAGCAGATGCGGCAGTGCTATTGAGCCAGTTATAATCCGTTCCCTTGCAGTTCTTGAACTTGTAAGTTGCAGCATCATCAGATGCAATCACATAGCAGTTTGCAGTCTGGTTGCCGGGACTCAGGTTGGTTGCTGCCGGAGGAGCAGGAGATGCAGTAGAAGCAAGGCTAACAGACATATTGTACTGCTTGCCCGGAAGGAAAGTAAAGTCACTGGTCAGAGGTTTGGTTGCAGTATAGTCTTCGCCTTCAGTGGAATTATGCACTTTAAAGACGAACTTGTCCCCAGCGCTGAATGCATTTGCGCGGAAAGGGAAATAAACAACGAATTCCCTGGAATCCAGCATATAGTAATCGAAGTTTACCTTCAACTCGCTGCCAAGCGAACCGGCGCTGAAACCACTGTAGAATGTGCCTCCGTTCCAGAACTTGTTAATAGACACATCGCTGCTGTTGGTAGTTTCGATAGATGCATAGGTAATCTGGTCCAAAGCGTTTGGATCGAATGCCGCAGGCAAACTGAATGTCACCTTCAAGACCGACAGCTGCTGTTCAAGAGTTGTAGTAAAAGCAGACCCGGCTACATCTGCAGCGCCAATAAGGATGCTTCCTTCCGCAATATGGGAGAAGTCGCCATTGGCATCCTGCTTGATATCGCTACTCAACTTCAAGGCATTCATGAAATCAGAAGATAACACAAGGCCATTCTTATATATAGCCCTAAGGCCTTCAGCGTTCGCAGCCGACCCCAACTTGCCATCGATGGTTTCTGTAAGAGCAGGATAAACTGCATAAACATCCCAGCGATCCTCAGGAGCTCCGCCTGTAAATGTACCGGTGAACGTGACGGATGTCTTTCCGGCTTCCCCGGAGTAAGTGAAGTTATCTACAACGACGGTTGAGCTCTTCGTCCAAGTGACCAGGCTTATTGTCTCGTTCGCGCCCCATGTAGGCTTTAACAGACCGTCCTCAAGAGCATATGTAGCTTTGGTACCCAGAGATGCGGTTAATTGCATGGGTATACCGACGGCCTCTACCTCGGGTTCCTGAATATCGACAACCTCTTCCTGGACCTGGCAGGAAAAAGCTAAAAACGCAATCAGCGCTAATACAATTACTTTCTTCATGGCTTTTTCCTCCTGTTAATCACCAAATGGAACATCTCCACCATTTTCATAGCCTGTGATAGACTGGCAGATTACGCCCTCTGAGCGTAATTCAATCACCTGCAATTCAGGTGACTCATAATAATTCTTTAAATCCATATTATTGATGTGTTATTATTTTAATCAGGAACAACAACATTGACCGTATACATATATCCACGCTGGAGAGTGATATCTTTTGTGAACGTCTTGATGGTAATATCACTGCCGGCTTGAACATCGTCTACAAAAGCTGTGAACATCCAATAGTATCCGCTCTTTATGCTGGAATCAGCGAGAACGAAAGGCATGTAAAGAGTCACTACTCCTGTTTCAGGAACGGCAAAATCTCCCCATAAAACGCGTGCGGAATAAGGATCTTTAAAACTACCGCTAATAGGAGAGGCGACCTGATCAATATACTCCTTACTGCCAGCGGCAAACATATTATAATTACCCGAGCTATTAGTATAGCAATTCATCTGTATTTTGCTGAATGTATGTCCTTTACAAGAAGCAGGGAGAGTCACGACTAATTTAAGGACAGTCATAAGATTGTTCAAAGAAACAGTGAGCGTACCGTTCTTTATGTCGTCGATATCTACCGCTCCGGACATGAGGCAGTAATTTGTCATGTGACTGAAATCTGCGTTTGCAGTCTGCTTTACTTCATTGTTCTGTGAGTATTGGAAGTACTGGCCTGAACCGTTATAAATTATACGGGCAATATTACCATACCTGTCTTTATAAGCGGGAGTCCTGTACATGCCTCCGCTCATAGTCAGTGCCGGATAAATGGCAATAACCTTCGCAGGGCTTGCTCCACCGGTAAAAGTGCCGCTGAAAGTAGCCGAAGAACGGCCGGCCTCACCGCTGGAAGTGAATGTGTCAACGGATACGAGTTCGCCGTTATCACCATTAAGAGTAACGACAGAAATGCTTTCTTCGGCATTCCAGGTTTCTTTAAGACCTGAGCCGTTGTCATTGTAGGCTGTTTTGGTGCCGCTTATATTGGCTGTAAGCGTCATTGGAACACCATTCCCCTCTTCAGAAGAAGACACTGTTTCCTGGTTTTTCTGGCAGGAAACCATTACTGCCAATACTGCAGTAGAAAGAATAAACAATTTCCTCATTGTACTGTCCTCCTTTAATTAATCGAAAAGATCACCGCCATCCTTGAAACCGGGGGCGCTTTGAGCAATACATCCCTCAAGAGAGAGTTCAATGACTTCGCTCACGGGCGAATCATAATGTTGTTTTTTTGTCATGACTTATAGATTGATAATAACTTACTAATACAACTTGCGAATTTCGCAATTACCAGCTTTTTTATAAATACATATTTTTATGTATATCCCATTGTTAGGGATATGCTTATATTTGTGGAGATGAAACGTTTAGCCCTAATAGTATTTCTTTTGATTCCCCTGTTATCATGGGCACAGGAGGAATCTGAAGACGCATACAGCATAGCGGAAAAGCAGTTCTTCGAGGCTGATTACGGGGCGGCGATAAAAACGGCACTTGACGGGCTGAAACAGGAACCGGCAAAGTCTTCGGAGGAATCCGCCGCCGAGCTTTACTCCATACTGGGCGCATCTTATTCAAGGCTGGGGGCGTTCGACAAGGCATCCGATTACTTCGTTCGCTGCTATGAATTCGACAAGAAATCCCAGAATCCCGAAGGCATGTCTTCGTCGCTCATCAATCTTGCTTCGATGTATGTCTACGCCGGAAAACCGGAGATGGCCGAGAAGGAAGCCCTGGAGGCCATTGCCGTTGAGAAGCCTCTGGGAAGACCTGCGAAACTTGCCATGGCGTACGGAAAGGCGTGCGATGTTTATCATGCCTTGAAACAGGATGAGACAGCGTTGGAGTATGCCAATCTGGCCGTAAAGACCGCAATGGAGACGGAAGATCCGGGCGCGATAGCAATCAGGATGAGCCAGCGGGCATATCCGCTTCTCGCCCTCGGGAGATACAAGGAAGCGACGGATGATCTGAACTATGCCGAGAAAGTTTTCCTTGATATCGGGAACAAGCAGTCGCTTGCCATAGTTTATTTCCAGTTGGCCGGCCTGCACGAGAAATACGAAAGGAATACCCTGTCGACATCCTACTACAAAAAGGCGCTGGACCTTGCCAGGGAACTCCCCGACAAACCTCTTGAGCAGAGAATATGCCTGTCTTATGCCAACCACCTGAAGAACATCAATCCCAAGGAGGCCTATGCGCTTCTGGACCGATCTTCGACCCTACAGGCTGAGATAGCGAAAACCGACAGTGACAAGGCTCTGGAACTGTTCAACATCGAGTATGATACTGCCAAAAGGGAGGAGCAGATTGCTACGCAGGAACGTGCCCTTCAGCATAAAAGGAACACGATAGCGCTTCTGCTCAGCGTATTGGCCCTCCTCCTCATTGCCGCGGCAATCACCGCCGTCACGGCCGTCCATTCCAATAAAGTCAAGAAAGAACTCAAGCAGAGCAACGACCAGAAAGGCTTCCTTCTCAAAGTGATTTCCCACGATATTATGTCCCCGGCGATCGCTATGTTAAGGGGCATCCAGATGCTCAGGAGCCATTCCCGTATTCCGGAGGATGCCCAATCCTCGGAAGTCCTTGCCCAATTGGAAAGGCAGGCCGAATCGGAGGTAGAACTGATAGGCAATGCCGTAAAATGGGTCCAGAATAAAGATGGATCTTCTTCTGGCGAGGACACCCATTTCAACATTGTCGAGATGGTGCAGGAGGCTATCGGACAGTATCGCGAAATCGCCGCCCAAAAGGGCATTACGCTCGAGCAGGATTTTCAGGAAGATAGCATCATTGTCTGCTGCAACCGCAATCATCTTCAATTCGCATTGAGAAATCTCCTTTCCAATGCCATCAAGTTTTCCAATCCCGGCAACAAGGTAATAATCCATCTGCATCCGGAGAATGACTGTATCAATTTGAGCGTGGAGGATTTCGGCATTGGAATCCCTGAAGACAAACTTGACGCAATTTACAGCTCCGAGACCACTTTCCGCCGTTCAGGCACATCTGGTGAACCAAGCCACGGAATAGGTCTTGCAGTCAGCCGGGATCTGATTGCGTCTATCGGAGGCAGGCTCACCGTGCAAAGTGCAGAAGGAAAAGGCAGTATCTTCACTATTCAAATCCCAAAAGGAGGGCGAGCGAGTGAGTGATAATGTGAGACTTATGTTGGTGGACGACCACCCTCTCATGCTTTTCGGCATCACAGCGATGCTGGAAGGCAAGGGCGTAGAAATCGTGGGGACCGCAGGAAATGGCATAGATGCCTTAAAAAAAGCTGAAGAACTCAAACCGGATGTTATGATGCTCGACATTGTGATGCCCGGGATGGACGGAATTGAACTTGCCAGAAGGATGAGGGCTGAAATGCCGGATGTCGCCCTCCTGGTTCTTTCCAGTGACTCTTCCCTGGCGTCATTGGAGACTCTTCTCAACATAGGAATAGACGGTTTCCTGTCCAAAACCAGTGATGCATCCGTAATGATCGATGCAATCAAGAGCGTTGCCGCAGGATACGAATTCTATGGAACGGATATCGCCAGGTTGATCGAACGGATAAGTCTTGCAAAGAAGGCATCCAACAGCATGTTCACGCCAAGGGAGATCGACGTGATACGCCTCAGTTGCATGGGGCTTCAATACAAGGAGATAGCCGGACGCCTGGGCATCAAATACCTGACCGTGGTCACGATCAAGAACAACATTTTCCGGAAACTTGGCATAAACAATACCGTCGAACTGGTAATCTATGCCATCAAGAACGGACTGATTTCCCTATAGACATTTGCGAAGATACGGCCGTTCGGCGAAGAGGGTGCGGTCCCAGCGGATTGCTATCCAGCGGCAGCGCCTGAGGATGTGCTTGTGCACCGGCTCAAGGGGGGATCCGGGCAGGCGGTCGCGCCAGAACTCATAGAGATCCAGGAAGTTGCGGGCGGATGCGGCACGGCGGACCTTGCGGGCCTGACGGGTTTCGGAAGCGGAATTGTTTCTGCGATAATGATACAGCGTCTCCGGCAATAAGGCCACCTTCTTGCAATAGAACAGCAGCTGCCCCATCAGCACCATGTCTTCGTGCATGTTCCCATGCGGATAGAACAGATCATCGCGGTAGCAGCTGCGGCGGGCGAACTTGTTAACCACATAACCGTGGGCCTTGTTGCAGAAAACATCCCGGGAAAACGCCTTCGGGTCCGTGTAAACATTGTCTTTCGAGATATGGAAGCGGCCCTCCCCCTTTTCCTTGCGAACATAATAATACACCACGTCGGCATCGGTTTCCTCGGCTTTGCGGACCAGTTTCTCCACCGCATCCAGTTCCAGCCAGTCGTCCGAATCCACATGGAGGACATAGTCTCCGGTAGCGTGCTGAAGACCGGTCAGGCGCGCCTGGGGTAAGCCGCCATTAGGCTTGCGGACTATCTCTATGCGGTCACGAAGTCCTGCGAACTTACTGTCTATCAGCGAATTCAGCTTGTCCACCGAGGCATCCGGGCTACCGTCATCAACAAAGACAAACTGGATGTCTCCATAGCTCTGACCCAGCACCGATTCGGCGCACTGCTCGATGTAGCGCTCCACTTTATATATGGGAACTATGATGCTTACTTTCATTTCTCGTAGCGGGATTTATCGGGCAGTATCTCTTCGAAGGCGGCCAGCAGCTGGTCCCTGCAAGCGAGGAACTTCTCGTTGGTCATGTGCACGTCGTTGATGCATACCATCTTGGTGGATGGCTTGCGCAGGAAGTCGCATATCTTCTCTATGGAATGGGCGGCCAGGCTGAAGTGCTTATTGGATAGCTTGCGGTTGCGGGCCTTTCCCTGATAATACATGTAGTCCAGGAACATGTACTGATTATAGTTCGCACGCGTGCGAAGAGGGCTGAGAGAAGCCATTATCTCCGGCTCCACCTTGGCATATAGTTCATCGCACTGGCTCTTGAGCATCGGCGAAGCGGTGTGCTGCGGGCGCACGTAGCGGCAGGATTCCGGCATGCCCAGGGCCTTTCGGGCGAGGGAATCAGAATGATGCACCAGATAGCGGAAGTCCCCGAAATAGAGGAAGTTATGCGCGAACTTCATGGCCGGCACACCGTCCGGGAAGAAGTCTTCGAAGCGGCAGGGCTTCACCGTGTACATGTCGTCGTTAAAATACAGGAACCTTTCGGTAAGACCCGGTATCCTGTGAAGGAACATCTCGATCATTGAGCTGTTGAACGTAGGCAGATGTTCCTCGGGCATGATATCCTTGTGCAGCACCACGTTCACCGTCTCCCGGTTCACCCACGACGGCACCTGGCTCTCGCGAGCAACCACCAGATGGATGCGGTCGATGTAGGGCATGAACTTGTCGAGCCCGCGGAAGTGGTACTTCAGCGTGCCCCAGTCCCGGAAGCGCTTGTCCAGGATCTTCTTCCCGACAGTGCTCTCGTAATCCATCTGCCACAGCGGGTCCAGCCCGTCCACATAAGTAACTATAGCATCCATAACTATCTGGTTTTCAAGTATTCAATCATGTACCGGGGAATGTCGGTCTGGATGGCCCCGGCGCCATTGTCTATCAGCCAGCCTATCCCCTCAGCCATAGGCTTGGCATCATCGTGTCCCCCGCAAAGGGAGGGCCATAGCGAGTCGTACCAGATGCGGCTCCGGCCTGCCAGCCGGGCTCGCACTATGGTCAGCGCGGGGTTGGCGTCATCATAAAAGGTCAGTTCGTAGATCTTCGGATCCAGCTTCTGCACGTAGGCTTCCACCTTGGCGATAGCGCCGCTGGGATTGAGGTTGATGATGGGCATGAAGATCACCCGGTCCCGGTACGGGCCCAGCACCTCCAGCACCTTGTGTGCTTCGCGGCTGCTCTTGATGATTATCTGCTCCACCGTTCCCGTCCGTTCCGCAACTTCCATCACCTCGTCGAACAGGCCGAAGGTTTTATCGAGATTGATGAGGACGCGGTCCTTGGCGGCCAGCAGCGCTTCTTCCAGCGTGGGAGCACCGGCAGGGCGGAAGAGTACAGGGTTGTGATGCAGGATCAGTTCGCCGCCCAGCGTCTTGCGCACATCTATCTCCACTATCTCCACCCCCATCTCTATGGCCTTCTCGATGGCATCCAGGGAATTCTCGGGGGCCTCGCGCCAGGCACCCCGGTGGGCGGCCACGAACACGGTCGGGTCGGAAGGATCCAGCAGCTTCGCGCGGAGCGTCTCAGCCCTGGTCTGTGCAAACAGACCGGCGCTGATCGCGAAGAGCGCGAGCATTATGGACAGTCCCCGTTTCATCTTCTAAGATATTGAGCTGTAAAGGTTTGCGCGGAGGATATCATCTGCTCCGGCGTGCCCGCGAACACCACTTCCCCGCCCCTGCTTCCGGCATCCGGCCCGAGGTCTATCAGCCAGTCCGCGCTGCGGATGACATCCGGGTTGTGTTCCACCACCACGAGGCTGTGGCCGGCGTCCAGCAGGGCGTCGAAGGCCTTCAGCAGCTTCTCCACGTCGAAGAAGTGCAGGCCGGTGGTGGGCTCGTCGAAGATGAACATTATCTTTTCTTTCTTCCGGTTCTCGCCGCTGATGGAGAGGAAGTACGCGAGTTTGATGCGCTGGCTTTCGCCTCCGGAAAGGGTGCTGCTGCTCTGCCCGAGCTTGAGGTATCCCAGGCCCACGTCCACCAGCGGTTGCAGCTTGGCCGCGATGCTCTGGGCCGCATCTTCCTTCCCCTCGCGGAAGAAGGCGATGGCGTCCTCGATGCTCATGTTCAGGATGTCGTCGATGTTCTTCTCGCGGTAGCGAACCTCCAGGATGTCTTGTTTGAAGCGCTTGCCGCCGCATTCCTCGCAGACCATGGTCACGTCCGACATGAACTGCATGGGGATGGTGACAACGCCTTCGCCCTGGCATTCGGGGCAGCGGCCGCCTTCCTGATTGAAGGAGAAGTAGGACGGGCCGTAGCCGTTGATCTTGGCGTACTGCTGGTCGGAAAGGAGTTTGCGGATCTCGTCGTAGACTTTGAGGTAGGTGACGGGATTGCTGCGGGTGCTCTTGCCTATGGGGTTCTGGTCGACGTACTCCACCCGTGTGATGCGGTCGAGGTTGCCGGCGAGGGCCCTGTGGGTGCCGGGGAGGTCGCCTGCGTCGTTCAGGCGGCGGTAGAGGGCCGGGTAGAGAATGTCCCCAACCAGGCTGGATTTTCCGGATCCACTGACGCCGGTGACGACGGTCAGGACGCGCAGCGGGAATTCGACGGTGATGTCCTTGAGGTTGTGTTCCATGGCGCCTTCGATGCGGATGGCGTAGTTCCAGCTGCGTTTTGCTCGCTGGTATCGGGGGCGGCCGGCCAGGTATTGTAATGTTAAAGATTGTTTAGGGCCTGCGCCGGCGTCATTCCCGTGCTCGCCAAAAAAAGGCTCGCCCGGAAAAGCGCCGGTCTCCGGCTGCCCAATAGCATCTTCAACCTTCCCCTGATAAACCACTTCACCACCGTTAACACCCGCCAACGGCCCCATATCAATCAGGAGGTCGGCCGCGCGGATGATGTCTTCGTCGTGCTCGACGACGAGGACGGTGTTGCCAAGGTCCCGGAGGCGGCGAAGGACGCCGATGAGGCGTTCGGTGTCGCGGGAGTGGAGGCCGATGGAGGGTTCGTCCAGTATGTACAGGGATCCAACGAGGGAGCTGCCGAGGGCGGTGACCAGATTCACGCGCTGGCTTTCGCCGCCGGACAGGGTGTTCATAGTGCGGTTCAGGGTCAGATAACCAAGGCCCACGTCCTCGATGCACTGCAGGCGGGAGATTATTTCAGCGATGGGTTCAGCGACCGTAGTACGCTCGTTTTCAGGGATTTGAATGTTCTGGAAGAAGTCCAGCGCCTCCTCGCTCGTCATCGTGAGTATGTCGTTGATGTTCTTGCCGGCAACCTGCACGTAGAGGGCTTCCTTGCGGAGGCGGCTGCCGTGGCATTCACTGCAGTTCGTGCGTCCGCTAAAGCGGTTCTCCATGAACTTGTACTGTATCTTGTAGCGCTGGGTGTGCACCCATTCGAAGAATTCGTTGATGCCGACTATGCTTTCCTCATCTCCCTCTATGCTGTGGCCGTTCCAGATGATCTCGCGTTCGGCTTCGCTGAGGTTGCAGTAGGGTTCGAAAGGGCGGATACCGTAGCGGGGCGCGACGTGCACCAGGTGCTGGGTGAACCAGCCCATCTTGTCTCCGCGCCAGCAGGCAATCGCGCCGTCGTAGATGCTCTTGGTCTTGTCGGGCACCACGAGGTCTTCGCTGATGCCGATTATCTTCCCCAGGCCGCCGCATACTGGGCATGCGCCCAGGGGACTGTTGAAACTGAATAGATAATCGTCAGGTTCGCGGAAGGTGATGCCATCCAGTTCAAATCGATTACAGAAATCGATTTGAACATCCTGCGCCACCAGCCTGATATCCCCGCCCCCGCGGGAAAAAGCATCGGAGATTGAGGAGAGGAGGCGGGTGCGGAGGTCTTTATCTTCCGTATAATCAGCGGGGGCCGCGACCTTCAGGCGGTCGATCAGCAGCCAGGCGTCTGAGGGATAGTTGCCGTCGAGCTGGAGGATGTCGTCGATCTGGCGGACTTCGCCGGCGTCCTGTCCGGAGCCGGGGATGTAGAGGCGCGAGTAGCCATCCTCCTTCAGGCCAAGCATCAGTTCTACCTTGTCGTCCCGCGTGTCCCAGTTCAGGTTGGCGAGGATGTAGAGGGTCTTGGGGGTATTGGCCTCGAGCCAGCGCATCACGTCCGCCGGGCCGTCCTTATGTACCTCGCGGCCGCTGACCGGGGAGAAGGTGTGTCCGATGCGGGCGAAGATGAGGCGGAGGAAGTCGTAGATTTCGGTGGTGGTGGCGACGGTGGAACGAGGGTTCTTGACGTTGACTTTCTGTTCGATGGCGATGGCCGGGGGGATGCCGTCGATGAGGTCGACGTCCGGTTTGCTCATGCGGCCGAGGAACTGGCGGGCGTAGGAGGATACACTTTCCGCGAAGCGTCTCTGGCCCTCTGCATAAAGGGTGTCGAACGCCAGGCTGGACTTTCCACTGCCGGAAATGCCGGTCACCACCACGAACTTTCCGCGCGGTATTTCCAGGTCGATGTTCTTAAGGTTATTGACCCTTGCCCCCTTTATGATTATCGAGTCGCTCAAAGTATACAAAAATAGGAATTTTCTTCCGAAAAAATTTGCAGAAACTGAAATTATCCCTATCTTTGCATCCGCGTTTCGGCGCAACCAGCACCCGGTGCGGTAGTTCAGCTGGTTAGAATGCCGGCCTGTCACGCCGGAGGTCGAGGGTTCGAGTCCCTTCCGCACCGCTTAAAACAAGTTTCTGCCTTTTGGCAGGAACTTGTTTTAGTTTTGGTAGGTCGTTGGCCGAAAGCGCCCATCAGCGTACAAGGTGGCGTCAAATGAATTACCCGGCGAGGAATTGCACGGGTATAAGGAAGATTTACTATTTTTGTATTAATGGATTCCCGGACCTACATAGCCATAGACCTGAAGTCGTTCTACGCCTCCGTAGAGTGCGTGGCACGGGGGCTGGATCCGCTCACGACCAACCTGGTGGTGGCGGATGCATCCCGCACGGAAAAGACTATCTGTCTGGCAGTTACGCCAAGTCTCAAGGCCTATGGGATATCCGGCCGCGCCCGGCTTTTCGAGGTGGTGCAGCAGGTGAAACGCATAAACGCCGAGCGCCTTCGTCGTATCCCCGGCAGGCAGTTCTCCGGCATAGCCACCCAGGATCCGGAAGTGCAGAAAGATCCCACGAAGGCCCTCGGCTACCTCATTGCGCCTCCGCGTATGTACCACTACATGCAGGTCAGTACCCAGATCTACAACATCTACCTTAAATATGTATCCGCCGAGGATATCCACGTCTATTCTGTGGACGAGGTGTTCATCGACGCCACCCAGTACATCCGCCTCTACAAAACTACCCCTCACGACTTCGCGATGAAGATGATCCGGGACGTGCTGGCGCAGACGGGCATTACCGCCACCGCCGGCATCGGCAGCAACATGTACCTCGCCAAGATAGCGATGGACATCGAGGCCAAGCATAGCGCACCGGACAAGGACGGGGTGCGGATCGCGGCGCTCGACGAGCGCAGTTTCCGGCAGAAGTACTGGGCCCATCAGCCACTGACCGATTTCTGGCGCATCGGCCGCGGACTGGCCAAGCGTTTGGAAAACAAGGGGATGCATACGCTGGGAGATGTGGCCCGCTGCTCGCTGGTGAACCCGGAAATCCTCTACAAGGAATTCGGAGTGGACGCCGAACTGCTGCTCGACCACGCGTGGGGATGGGAGCCCTGCACTATCGCCCAGGTGAAAAGCTATCGGCCGGAAGGCCATAGCCTGAGTCACGGGCAGGTGCTGAGCGAGCCGTACACCTTCGAGAAAGCGCGGGTGGTTGTGCTGGAAATCGCCGACCAACTGGTTCTGGAGATGGTGGAACAGCGGGTGCTTTGCGATCAGGTGGTGCTTACGGTGTGTTACGATACGGACAGCCTCGCGCCAAAAAACGGCCGGCAGTCTTTCCGCGGCGAGGTAACCACCGACTGGTACGGCCGCCCGGTGCCGAAACCCGCGCACGGCTCTGCGAACCTCGGGCGGCAGACATCATCTACCGAACTGATACTGAAGGCGGTAGGAGATCTGTTCGACCGCATAGTGGACCGGAAACTGCTGGTGCGGAGGATGTATGTCGTGGCGAATCACGTGGTGCCGGAAACCCAGGCCGAAGGGGTTCAGCTGGACCTTTTCGAGGCCGAACCGGACACCGACCGCGAGCGCAGCCGCCAGGAGGCCATCCTGAAAATCCGGGAGAAATACGGCAAGAACGCCATCCTGAAGGGAATGAACTTTGAGGAAGGAGCGACTGCCAGGGAACGCAACAAGACAATAGGAGGACACAAGGCATGAACGAGTTCGAGAAAAACGCTTTCCAGAAATACGCCGACATGCTGGACCTGCCGCATCCCGAGCCGGATCCGGTGAAGCATCCGCGCATGTCCCTGCGGGACCGCGCCGCCCAGTTCGCCCCCTTCGCCGCCCTCACCGGCTTCGAGGAGATGATAGATTCGCAGGAGTGATGGTCTGCTTTTTGCAAGTGTTGCTATAGAAGCGCATTTGCTTAAAAAGGAGGCCGACTATGAAAAAGATTCTTTTAATAATTGTTGCTGTTCTGGCAATGACGGGCTGTTCGGTGATGAGGATTGGCAATTTCACCTCCGGGACAGAGTATTACAATAATCTTTACAAGGGCAGCACCCATAATCAAATCGTGCGTGATTTCGGCGCTCCGGACCGGGATGTTTCCGACGGCGCTGGCGGGTATATCCTTGTTTATGAGAAGTTCCGTAGTTCTTCCCGTGTGGATAGTTTCGGGAATGTGGACTATGATGTCGACAAGAGTTACATCCAATTCTTCATGAACGATCAGGGCATCTGTTACGAAGTCCGCACCAACTGGATCGCGCCTGAAACCCAGAAAGCGATAGTAAGTACCGCGGCAATCAGCTTCGGCGCTCTCAGCGGCCTGAGCCTGCTTGTTGTCTTGCCGCTGATGATATTGCTATAAAGGTGTTATATTCACTTTTTTTTCATTACAAAAATCTCTTAAACTGCCGCGCCCCCTACTCCCACATGAAGCGAAGCATTTCGGGGGTTTTGCGGTAGTCGTAAATCCTTATATAGTCCATGCCGTAGAGGCGGATGTGGGAGTCGCCGCCACCGTCGTCGAGGTCGTCGCCGACGAAGAGGCAGTCATCCAGGGAGTAGCCGTGCTCGTGGGCGTACCTTAAAGTAGCGTCAAACTTGTTGTACTGGCGGGGAGTCAAGTCAAACGAAGTCGAACCACCGATGTACACGGCGTAATCCTTGAAGACCTCGAGCACCTCGGGATACATGGCGCGGCGCTTGGCCTTGTCGGGATCGAACTTCAACTTTTCGTATTTGTCGGGCGCGGTGCCCATGAGTCCGAAGGTCACCATGCCGCTGGCGTGGAACTCAACGGGGTCTCCTGAATAGGATGTATAGCCGTATTTGTCCCGGAAGTACTGGCACCATTTCATTATGAACGCGGTGTCGGCCGGGCAGGTATCCTCGCGGATGATCTTGAATTCGCCGTCCACGATGGCGCTTTCCTGCATGCCGTAGTTGCCCACGATGGGCACAGGGAAATTCCCCATCTGCTTGTACACGCGGGGGCAGTTGCCGGCGGCGCTCATCACCAGGTCGTACTTCTCGGAGAGCTTCTCCAGAAGCTCGCGGGCGGCGGGCTCCAGGGGCATGCGGTGTTCGGTAAGCGTAGCATCCAAGTCAAAGCAGATCAGCTTCTTAGCCTTGATCCGCGCGGCATCGCTCACCACATCAAGCTCGGTAGGATTCGCGGAGAAGGTGATCTTCGCCACGTCGTCTATACCCTCCCTCATCGAATCCGGCAGTTTGAAATTCAGGAAACCATCACGGTAGATGTAGGGAATCTTTTCGCGGGTGCGAAGCAGGGTCACCGAATACGGCGCGCGGTCGGTCTTGACAGAAACCTGGCCCTTGAAGCCACCCAGCAGGTGGGCGTACCAGATGTCATGTCCCCTCGTAGTCAGCGGCACATTACTCCTCTCCACGCCAGGAGTAGGCCCGCAGCCGATCAGCGACTCCTCGCCGGTCGCCATCCACTCTTTCAACCCTGCAATCTCCTTGTAGAAATTCGGATGCATGTCGCCTGAGCCGGAAGGACCGACGTTGGGTAGGAAGTTGCCACCCAACGAACGGGAGGCCACGAATTCCTCCATAAACCAGCTGAGAGGACGGAAGAGGCCCTTGGTATTGTATCCCCAGCCGCCACCCTTGCCGGTCCAGATGTGGCAGTGCTCCCACCACTCCGAGGGCACGTAAGTCGGCGTCTGGCACTCGAAGGGCGTGGTGAAGTCCCCTATCCGCATCGAGGTGCCGGCGGGGTTGTCGGGGTTGACGATGTTCCCCCAGCGGTCGTTTATCACGATGTCCGGCTGCAGCGAGCGGATCCATGCATACACGCGTTCGGTCTGCAGGTCGCTTACGGGGATGCCGTACCAGCCCATGCCGTCCAGCCACAGCACGTCTACGCGGCCATAGTTGGTCAGCAGTTCCTCCAGCTGCGCGATCACATATGCGAAAAACTTCTCGAAATCCTTCCGGTTCTGCACCGTATCCAGCACAGGCGAACGATGGCCCCAGGTCTCTACATCCCATTCTGTATCAGGGCGATAGCCCGGATAATGCCAGTCCTGCGGGGAGAAGTAGAAGCCTACGCGCATGCCTGTCTTGTGGCAAGCGTCCACATACTCGCGAACCAGATCCCGGCCGCCCATGTACTGCTTGACGCCGATGCCATAGCGCGAGGGCCAGAGGGCATATCCATCATGATGCCGGGTGGTCAGCACGGCATACTTGAAGCCAGCTTCCCGCGCTGCCGCGAGGTAATTCTCGAAGTAGTTCCCAGGATTGAAATGGTTCGCCTGGTCATAGTACTCCTGCCGGCTGTGATACTCCCCTCCCCATCTGTAACCCTTTATCATGTTCCACGACGGCTGTGCGCCAATCATGGAGTGGATGCCCCAATGGAGGAAGAGACCGAGACTTGCAGAAGGATACCACTGAGCACCTTCTGAAGGATTCGGGAAGATGACAGTCTGCGAAGGAGCTTCGAGAAGCTCCTTCGCAGACTTCATATCCTTTTTAGATATCTTGTAATCCCTACTCTCAATCTCCCACTGGGCAAAAGCCCCGGCGCAGAGCGTCAGGGCCAGCAAAGATATAACTAACCTTTTCATCTAGTCTCCGAGGGTTGCGACCATGACGGCCTTGATGGTATGCATGCGGTTCTCCGCCTCGTCGAAAACGATGCTGGCAGGGCTCTCGAACACATCCTCCGTCACCTCGACTCCATCAAGCCCGAATTTCTGGTACACATCCTCCCCCGCCTTGGTGTCGCGATTGTGATAAGAAGGCAGGCAGTGCATAAACTTGCAGTTGGGGTTGCCCGTGCGAGCCATCAACTTGGCGTTCACCTGGTAAGGCATCAGCATGGCGATGCGCTCCTTCCAGACCTCGTCCGGCTCGCCCATGGAGACCCAGATGTCGGTGTAGATGAAATCGCAGCCCTTCACGCCGGCGTCAACATCGTCGGTGATGGTGATGCGCGCGCCGGTTTCAGCAGCGACCTTTCGGCACTCGGCCACAAGCTCTGCAGCGGGCTGGAGGGCCTTGGGAGCCACGATGCGCACGTCCATGCCCATCTTGGCACCGCCTACCAGCAGGGAGTTGCCCATGTTGAAGCGGGCGTCGCCCAGATAGGCGTACGAGACCTGGTTCAGGGGCTTGTCGGAGTGCTCCCTCATGGTGAGGAAGTCAGCGAGGATCTGGGTAGGATGGAACTCGTTAGTCAGGCCGTTCCACACGGGTACGCCGGAATACTTGGCGAGTTCCTCCACGGTCGTCTGCGCGAAGCCGCGGTACTCGATGCCGTCGTACATGCGCCCGAGCACGCGGGCGGTATCCTTCATGGTCTCCTTGATGCCGATCTGGCTACCGCTGGGGCCGAGATAGGTCACGTGCGCGCCCTGGTCGTAGGCCGCCACTTCGAAGGAGCAGCGGGTGCGGGTGGACGTCTTCTCGAATATGAGGGCTATGTTCTTACCTACCAGCGTCTTACGTTCTCTGCCTTCGCGCTTCGCCTGCTTGAGCTCGGCGGCAAGGTCCAGGAAATACTGAATCTCTTCTGGGGTGAAATCGAGCAGTTTAAGGAAACTGCGGTTCTTTAAATTGACTGACATATCTTTTAAGGAATTATTCTAGTTCCGCAGGCAGGATTCCCGAGCTGCCCGGCCTCGGTGATGACGCACTGCGCGCCACCGTTCTTGACGAAAAGGATGCCCGCGCGCACCTTGGGAGCCATGGATCCTTCCGCGAACTGGCCTTCGGCGAGATAGCGTTCGGCCTCCGCCACAGTGATGGCGTCGAGGGCCTGCTCGTCGGGTTTGCGGAAGTTGATGTAGACCTTTGCGACATCGGTGAGGATGTAGAATTCGTCGGCCTTCATCTGGATGGCGCAGAGGGTGCTGGCGAGGTCTTTGTCGATAACGGCCTCGATGCCGCGGTAGCCGTCGGGTTTCTTGATGACGGGGATACCGCCGCCTCCGACCGTTATCACGATGCAGCCTTCGCGGGCCAGTTTCTCGATCAAATCTATATTATGGACATCGATTGGTTTCGGTGATGCCACCACCTTGCGCCAGCCGAGACCGCGGGGATCCTCCTTGTAGGTCGCCCCATCCTGAGGCATCTCCTTATAATAAGGCCCAACTGGCTTTGTAGGCCGCTGGAAGGCAGGATCGTCGGCCGCAACCTCCACCCGGGTGACCAGGGAGACTATGCGGCGGTGGATGCCGGCTCGGTTGAGTACGCGCTCGAGGGCGGTTTCTATCAGGTATGCAATCGAGCCCTGGGTCTCCGCGCCGCAGAAATCCATCGGCATCGCCGGCATGTCGAACATCTTCTTTCCGGCCTCATGCCGCAGCAGGGCGTTCCCCACCTGGGGGCCGTTGCCGTGGCCTATCACAATGTCATACCCCTTCTCGATCAGGGGAACGAGCCGCTCGCAGGTGCGCTCCACATTCTCGAGTTGTTCGTCGAAAGTGCCTTTCTGTCCGGCGCGGAGGAGCGCATTCCCGCCGAAGGCAATCATTGCAAGCTTACCCATCACTCACGCACCAAAGGCAAGGTGGAGCAACGCAGGAGGCCGCCCATCTTGGAGATTTCACGATAAGGGACCGTTTCCACGGTGATGCCCTGGGCCTCCAGCCACCCCTTCAGGCGCGTGAAGTGCTCTTCCACCACCACCACATCCTCCGAAATGGAGAAGATATTGGAGTTCATCCAGTACATCTCTTCCTTCGTGAGCTCGAACACGTTCTCCTGCCCGAACAGGTCCACCAGATGCTGCGCGTCGCGCGGATTGATGAAGCCGTCCCGGTAGATGATGGCCTTCCCCCGGCCTACCGGCATGAAGGTGCAGTCCAGGTGCAGGATGCCCTCGTAAGGGTCGGTATCGCTCTTGCGGAGGTTCAGGGGCACGATATCCTTGTCCGGGAAGATCATCTTCAGGTAATCCAGCGCCAGCGCATTGGTGCGGGCGGTCTTCAAGCTGGGATAATCCGGGAAGTTGTACTGCCCGACGAAGATCACCCCGTTGTAGAGGATGACATCCCCGCCCTCCACGTGAACCGCCTCGGGGAGGTTGTAGATATTCTTGTAGTGGATATTGCGGTAGATGGGCTCGTAGGCATCGATCTCCGCCTGACGGTCGGGGATGATGTTGGAGACTATGATCTTATCGTCGATTACGAAGCCGACGTCGCGGGAGAAGACCTGGTTGCACTGGGTCACCAGCGCCGGACGGTGCACCTTTACACCGTGCTTCTTGAGGATGGCATCGAAGGCCTCCATCTCATGAACTATATCTGCCTCCTTGGGATAAACCCCGTTCTTTACAGACTCGTAGGACTTGCTGTCAAAGGCCTCCTCAAGCGTCGGAGCAGGCCCGTTGGAATACGGAAGGCCCAGGATTACTTCCCTGAGCCGTCCGGTTTCTGATGTTATGTGAAGTTGCATTTCTTATATTATGTGGTAGACAAAGATAGTCATTTTTTTGGCTCCATGTGCACAATGATGTGGGAGTCCCGGCCGAAGCGTTCTTTAAAGTGTTGTTCGACCTCGGAGGCCTTCTCGTGGGCCTCCTCGAGGGTCTGCGCGCCGTCCAGGCGGATGTGTACCTCGGCGGCGATGCGCTTGCCGATGCGGCGGGTGCGGAGGTTGTGCGGATCCTCCACCCCCGGCACGGCGCGGATGAGGTCCAGCATCTCCTGCTCAGTGGCGGCCGGCAGCGAACTGTCGGTAAGTTCCCCGAAGGACGGCCCCAGGAGGTCCCAGGCAACTTTCACCAGCATCGCGCCAACCACG